>Ga0209571_1001508_pt1 | contig 10687 bp, 8 predicted proteins | sample EBPBio102011_DNA_FD_185866 | JGI IMG/M metagenome (GOLD analysis project Ga0209571, IMG submission 185866) | Wastewater treatment Type I Accumulibacter community from EBPR Bioreactor in Madison, WI, USA - Reactor 1_1/10/2011_ DNA (SPAdes)... | ecosystem: Engineered > Bioreactor > EBPR >...
GCCAGGACGGCGCGCAGGCCGGGGGCGAGGTCGAGGGGCTGGCCGGGAAGGGGCGTGGTCATCTGGGCCTCGGGCAGAGGGGGCGCCCACAGGAAAGGCCGGATCGCGCGGCATGGCAAGCCGTCCGGCCCCGCTTCCTTGCCCTTCCCCCGGCAGGGGCGCCTTGATACCCTTCGGCCATGGTCTTCCGCTGGCTCAAAACCTTCCTGCCCATGGGTCTTTACGGCCGGGCGGCGCTTATCCTGATCGTGCCGATCGTCACGATCCAGCTTGTCGTCTCTGTCGTCTTCGTCCAGCGCTACTTCACCGATGTCACGCAGCAGATGGCCGGCAACATGCTGCCCCTCGTCCGGCAGATCGACGCCGCGATCCGGGCAGCCCCAAACCCGGACCAGGGCTTCGACGATGCCGCCCGCATCGCGCGCGTCCTTGAGGTCAACATGACCGAGGGGCCGGCCGATTTCACCGAGGACCAGCGTGTCTTCTACGACTTTTCCGGTCGCGTGGTGATCCGCGAGCTTGGCGACCGGCTGGCGGGGCTGCAGGCCGTCGATCTGTCGGACCTGACGACCGTGCGGCTTTCCATGCTGTCGCCACGCGGGCCATACGTCCTTGAATTCTCGCGCAACCGGATCACGGCGCGCAATCCGCACCAGCTTCTGGTCTACATGCTGTCGACCGGGCTTCTGATGACGGCGGTGGCCTTCATCTTCCTGCGCAACCAGCTGCGGCCGATCCGGCGGCTGGCTCAGGCGGCCGAGGCTTTCGGGCGGGGGCGGACGATTCCCTACCGGCCGGCAGGCGCGGTCGAGGTCCGGGCGGCGGGTGCGGCCTTCCTGGACATGCGGGCGCGGATCGAGCGGCAGATCGAACAACGGACCCTGATGCTGTCGGGGGTGAGCCACGACCTGCGGACGCCGCTCACGCGGCTGAAGCTGGGCCTGGCCATGCTGGATGGCGAGCCCGGCGTGCCGGAGATGGAGCGCGACCTGGACGACATGCGCCGGATGCTGGACGGGTTCCTGGCCTTTGCGCAGAGCGATGCGGCGGACGGGGGGGCCGAAGCCGTGGATCCGGTCGCGCTGGCGGCCCAGGCCGTGGCCGATGCGCGGCGGGGCGGTGGCGAGGTGGATCTTGGGCCGGTCGAGGGGGCCGAGGTCGAGGCCCTGCCCATGTGGCGCCCAGCGGCGGTGCGGCGTGCGCTCGACAACCTGATCGGCAATGCGGTGACCTATGGCCGCCGTGCCCGCGTCACGGTGGCGATCCTGGACCGCGCGGTGCGCTATACGGTCGAGGATGACGGGCCGGGCATCCCCGAGGACCGGCGCGAAGAGGCGCTGAAGCCCTTCACCCGGCTGGACCCGGCGCGCAACCAGGACCGCACCTCGGGCGTTGGGCTCGGCCTTGCCATCACCGCCGACATCGCGCGCAGCCACGGCGGGGCGCTCAGGCTCGGGTCCAGCGACGACATGGGCGGGTTGAAGGCCGAACTTCTGCTCGCGCGCTAGCGGCAGGTCGCGGACGGTCCCGGAACATGTCGTTTTTGAACGCCATGTGACGCTTGCGGTCCGGGCGCGCGCACGCAACGGAGTAAAAGGGGCCAGCTTTTTCGCTGCAATCCCCGAAGCCACGACCGGAGTCGCAATCATGACAGACGAACCCACGGGCCGCAGAGCGCGCGGCGGCGGCGCCGCCCGGCGTGCCGAACGGACGGCCGTCCATTTCGAAGTCGCGAAATATATCGAGCGCAAGATCCCGAACCTCGAGATCCTGAACGAGGAAGCGCTCGAGATCATCGAGGCGAACGCCGAGACGATCCTTGAGGAAATCGGCGTCAATTTCGTCGAAAACCCCGAGGCGCTGGCCCGCTGGCGCGCTGCCGGCGCCGATGTCCAGGGCGATCGCGTCCGTATTCCGCGCGGTCTTGCCCGCCAGCTGTGCGCGACCGCGCCCTCGACCTACGTCCAGCACGCCCGCAACCCTGAACGCAACGTCAGCGTCGGCGGCCGGTCCCTGGTCTTCGCCCCGGTCTATGGCCCGCCCTTCGTCCGGGACGAAAGCGGCGAGCGGCGCTATGCCACGATCGCGGATTTCCAGAAGTTCGTGAAGCTCGGCTATATGTCGAAGTGGCTGCACCATTCGGGCGGCACGGTCTGCGAGCCGACTGACATTCCGGTCAACAAGCGCCACCTCGACATGCTGCTTGCGCATATGACGCTGAGCGACAAGCCCTACATGGGGTCGGTCACGGCGCCGGAACGCGCCGCGGATTCGGTCGAGATGTCGGACATCCTCTTCGGCGGGCTGAATGACCGCACGGTGATGACCAGCCTCATCAACATCAACTCGCCGATGACCTTCGACGGGATCATGATGGGCGCGCTCGAGGTCTATGCCAAGGCGAACCAGGCCGCGATCATCAGCCCCTTCATCGTCGGCGGCGCCATGTCGCCGGTCACGGTGGCGGGCACGCTGACGCAGGTGCTGGTCGAAGTGCTGGCGGGCGTCGCCTACAGCCAACTCGTGCGTAAGGGTGCGCCGGTCATCGCCGGGGCCTTCGTGACCTCGACCGACATGGCGTCGGGCGCGCCGACCTTCGGCACGCCGGAAGCCAGCCTCGTGACCTATGGCGCGGGCCAGCTCGTCCGGCGCCTGGGGCTGCCCTACCGTTCGGCGGGCGGCTTCTGCGGCTCGAAGCTTCCCGACGCGCAGGCGGCCTATGAGTCGGCGAACAGCCTGAACATGGGCCTTCTGGCCGGGGTCAACTTCATGCTCCATGCCTGCGGCTGGCTCGAAGGCGGCCTCGTGTCGTCCTACGAGAAGTTCGTGATGGATGCCGACCAGCTGGGCGTCCTACACAAGATCGCCGGCGGCATCGACATGAGCGAGAACGGCCTGGCCATGGAGGCGCTGCGCTATGTGGGGTCCGGGAATGCCACGCATTACCTTGGCACCGACCATACGCAGGCGAACTTCAAGACCGCCTTCTGGCGCAGCGAGGTCTTCGACTACAAGCCCTACGAGACTTGGGCCGAGGAAGGCTCGCGCGATACGATCCAGCTTGCGCGCGAACGGGTGGCGAAGCTTCTGAACGACTACCAGAAGCCGCCGATCGACGCAGGCATCGAAGAGGCGCTGGTCGAATATGTGGCCAAGAAGAAGGAATCGATGCCCGACGCCTTCATGTGAGGCGCCGGTTCTTGCAAGGCGCTGGTTCTTGCAAGGCGCTGGTTCTTGCAAGGCGCCGGTTCTTGCAAGGCGCCGGTTCTTGCAAGACACCGGTTCTTGCAAGGCAATGGGATGTCAGGGCAGGGGCCGCGGATCCGTTCCGCGGCCCTTTCCTTTTGCGGGCGTCAGGCGGTGGCGGGCAGAAGCCGCGCCTCGGCCATGAGCGCGATCAGAAGGTCGATGTGGCGGGCGAAGGAATAGGTGAGCGAGCCCTCGCGACGGCGTTCCTCCTGCTGGTCCTCGGCTTCGATCAGGCGGGGGAGCGTGCGGTCGGGCCCTTGCGGCGTGGTCATGCCGATCAGGCGGCCCAGGTCGCGACGGCGGTCGTAGTCGGCAAGCCCCGCCCGCGCGGCGCGGATCAGAAGGCGGGGGCGTTCCAGCCCCGTGATCGCGGCTTTGAGGTCGGTCATGGTCCAGGCTCCTGCGATATATGACAACCGCAAGATGAGTTTGACTTTCGCGCCGTTGCGTTTTCTGCCGCTCCACCGCGCGTTTCGTTCAGGGAAATTTATAATTTATCAACCATTCTCGGGTTCAGCAGTCGCATTAACTCTCGCGTAACCAATGCAACCGACGGTTGTATCTGCCCGCGAGAGGCAGGCTGAAGACGCGGGCCGAATACCCGCCCGAACCGGAGCGACGATGACCGTCATGACCTGTCCGAATCCTGGCCACCCCCTGACCGGCGCACCCCTTCCGGGCCCGCCCCCTCCTGGCCCGGATGCGCCCGGCGCCGACGGTGTGCCCGACTGGCTGCCGCCGAAGGCACAGCTCTACCTTTCGCACGTCAAGGTTGGCCGGTCGATCCGCGACCTGGCCCGGGCCATGGGCCTGCATCCCTCGACCGTCCTGCGCCGCATCCGCGCATTTGAGCTTCGCCGCGATGACCCGCTGATCGACGAACTGATCGGCGGCATCGAACAGGCGCCCCCCACGCAACCACCCAGGAAGGACCCCCCCGCCATGACCGCACCCCTGCGCGCATCCCACCAGCCGGACGAGGCGACCATCGCGAGCGAGGGGCGGCGCATCCTGCGGCGGCTTTGCGAGACGGGCGCGATCCTGGCCATCGCGCCCGACATGGAGCGCGCCGCCGTCCTGAAGGGCGCTGCGCGGACCGCGACGCTCGACCGGACGGTGGCGCAGGCCCTTGCGCTTCGTGACTGGATCGCGGTCCGGGCGACGCAGGGGCGGGTCACGACCTATGACATCACGGTTGCCGGAAAGGCCGCGCTGAAGCGGCTGATGCTGGCGGCAGAGCCGGACGACCGGCTGGCGCCCGGTTATGCCGAAGCGCGCAGCCCCTTCGCCGAACAGCACCGCGACTGGGCCGAGCGGCCGGTGATGGAGCCGGACCATGGGCGCGATGCGGAGGCGGACCCGGAAAAGACCCGCGCCGCCGGGACCGAGCGCCCGCGCGTCCTGCGCTACAACTTGGCCGAAAGCCCCTTCGCCGCCCTGGGCCGGCGCCGCGACAAGGATGGCAAGCCGTTCCTCGACCCCGACCACATCACCGCCGGCGAGCGCCTGCGCGAGGATTTCGAGCTGGCACAGATGGGCCCGCGCGTCGCTCAGAACTGGGACCGCTTCCTGACCGGGGGCGAGCGCGGCACGGCGCAGGACGGGCCGGACACCAGCCTTGCGTCCGGCCCCGGCCGGGCGCGGGCGCGCGTGGCGGCGGCGCTGCGCGACCTTGGCCCCGGCCTTGGCGACGTGGTCCTGCGCTGCTGCTGCTTTCTGGAAGGGATCGAGGTCTGCGAGCGCCGCATGGGCTGGTCGGCCCGGTCGGGCAAGATCGTCCTGCGGATCGCGCTCTCGCGTCTGAAGCGGCATTACGATGAACAGAACGGCGGCCGGCCGCCCCTGATCGGTTAGGTTGGTGCGTGACCGGGCCGGGCGGGATCAGGAAACGCACCGCGTTTCCCCCGGCCGTAGTGGAAGCGGTGCCTTTGAACCGCTGACGTCCCCAACCGACGAAGGCCGGCGCCTGCCCCGGTGGGCGCGAAAGCGCCCGCCGATGGCGGGGCGGGCGCTGGCCGATGGCCTTTGGGCCATCGGCCGGAACAAATGACGGGGCTTTCGCATGGCAGAGGCGACGGCCTCTGCCAACCGGGACCGGACTTTCAGACGGTTCAGCGACGATGTTCAGTAATCGCCCGAAAGTTCTGCCTTAACCGTGCTCATTCACTGGAAAAACCAGATCTCAGCCGCCTGAGGAAAGTCAGGCCAAGTTTGAGATAATGCCGGTGCGGCTCGCGCGGTCCCGGCTCAGCCCATCGCCTTCACCAACCGGGCCAGCGCTTCGGCCGGATCGTCGGCGGCCCAGATTTCCGGGCCGACGGCGAAGAAATCCGTGACCGGCGCAAGGTCTGCGACGACCGCTTCGGTCAGGGCACCTTCGGCCACGACCGGCACCTCGACCATTTCCGACCACCAGGCGAACAGGTCGCGGCCGGCGCGGCGGCCGTTCGCAAGCGGGTCGTCGCCCGCCGGGCCGAAGGTCACGTAATCCGCCCCCGCCTCGCCCGCCGTCAGCCCCGCGTCGCGCGAAATGCCGCAATAGGCGCCGACGATGGCATCGGCCCCGAGCGCCTTGCGCGCCGCGCGGACCGAGCGCGCCGAATCCAGAAGGTGCACCCCGTCGAGCCCGTGGCGTTCGGCAATGCCCACATGGGTGTCGATCACCACCGCCACGTCGCGCTCATGCGCCACGGCGCGCAGCGTGTCGGCGATGCGGCCCAGATCGCCCTCGTCGCTTCCCGCGAGCGCGAGCCGAAGGGCCGCGACGGGCGTGCGGTCCATCACGCGGGCGAGGCGGTCGGGGAAAAGCTCCAGGTCCACGACGGGGGGCGTGATGAGCGTCAGTTGCGGGCGATCCTCGGCCATGGCGGTTCCTCTGTCGCGGGTCTGGACCCCTCCTAGCCGATGGCCGCGCGCTTGGCCATCCGGGGCGCGAAGGGGGTCCCCGGTTGCCCGCGGGGCCCGCAAGGGCTATCACGAATCCTCTTTCCGGGCAGGACCATGACCGAGCAACCGATCTTCACACTCGTGCGGCCGCAGATGGGCGAGAATATCGGCGCCGCCGCGCGCGCCATGCTGAACTTCAGCCTGACGCGGATGCGGATCGTCGATCCGCGCGACGGCTGGCCGAACCCGCGCGCCGTCGCCATGGCTTCGGGCGCCGCGACGCGGGTCCTTGACCCCGCCGGCATCTTTCCCTCGCTGCCCGAGGCGGTCGCCGATTGCGCGGTGGTCTTTGCCACGACCGCGCGGGGGCGCGAGCTGACCAAGCCCGTCCTGACCCCTGAACGCGCCATGGCCGAAGCGCGCGCCCTGACCGCGAAGGGACAGCGGGTGGCGGTCCTGTTCGGGCCGGAGCGGGCGGGGCTGGAAAATGACGACATCGCGCGCGCGACCGCGCTCATCTCGATCCCGGTCAATCCCGAGTTCGCCTCGCTCAACCTTGGCCAGGCCGTCCTTCTGTGCGCCTACGAATGGGGCCGGCAAGGCAGCGACCAGCCGGCCGAGGCGATGCCGATGGCCAAGACCGACTGGGCCACGCGGATCGAGGTCGACCGGCTTGGCGATCACTGGGAAGAGCGGCTGGACGAGGCAGGCTTCTTCTTCCCCGACACGAAGGCCGAGGGGATGAAGATGAACCTGCGCAACCTCTGGTCGCGGATGCCGCTGACGCGGGCCGATGTGCAGACCTTCCACGGCATGTTGCGCCAGCTTCTGCGGCGGCCCTGACCCTTTCGGCCCGGCCTTGAACCCCGACCCGACGCCGCCTACTGTCCCGCCGCCCGGCATCCGGGCGGGCCCAAGGGGACGGTGATGGCGAAACGCACGATCTTTCAGGATGTGTCAGAAGGCAGCGCCGCGCCGCCGCCGCCGCAGGGCGGCATGATCTCGGCCGGGCAGGGCCGCAGCCGCCGGCCGGTCCTGATCTGGCTGATCCTGATCTTCGCCATGGTCGCCGCGATGATCCTGCTGGGCGGGCTGACGCGGCTGTCCGGCGCCGGGCTTTCGATCACCGAATGGCGGCCGATCTCGGGCGTGCTGCCGCCGATGAGTGACGCGGCCTGGCAGGCAGAGTTCCTGAACTACCAGCAAAGCCCGCAGTTCAAGCTGATGAACAGCCATATGGACCTGGCGGGGTTCAAGACCATCTTCTGGTGGGAATGGGCGCACCGGCTGCTGGGCCGCCTCATCGGGCTGGTCTGGGGCTTCGGCTTTCTGTTCCTGGCGCTGACCCGCCACGTCCCCCCCGGTTGGAGCCGGCGCTTCTTCCTGTTGGGCGCGCTCGGCGGCCTGCAGGGCGCCGTCGGCTGGTGGATGGTGGCCTCTGGCCTGACGGGCGACATGACGGCCGTCGCCTCCTACCGGCTGGCGATCCATCTGGGGATGGGTTTCGCGATCCTTGGCCTGATCGTCTGGTATGTGCAGAGCCTCGGCCGGTCCGGCGCGCAGCTGCTTCAGGCCCGGCGCGTGCGAGAGGAGCGGCTTTACAAGCTTTCCGTCTGGCTTTCGGCCGGGATCTTCGTGCAGGTCCTGCTAGGCGCGCTCGTCGCCGGGATCGACGCGGGCCGCGCCTTTCCGACCTGGCCCCTGATGAACGGCAGCTTCTTTCCGGCCGACGCTTTCTACCTGCCGGACGGTGGGGCGACCTGGCGGGCCTTCTTCGAAAATCCCGGGCTGGTGCAGTTCATCCACCGGATGATGGCCTATCTCCTTCTGGCCTATGGCGCCTATGTCGTGCTGCAGGGCCGCCGGTCGCCGCACGAGACGGCGCGCGGGGCTTTTACGGCGCTTGGCGTTGCGCTGCTGGCGCAGGCGGTGCTGGGCATCCTCACCGCGCTCTACGCGGCGCCCCTGGGCCTGGCCATCGCCCATCAGGCGGGCGCCATCCTGACCTTCTCGCTTGCGCTCCGCGCCACGCACCGTGCGCTTTACCCCATCGCCACCGCCATCCGGGACCAGAAATGACCGATACGCTCAAGACCCTCATGGAGTTCCAGCGCCAGACCGAGGCGCTCGCCCAGGTCGCGGGGCGGCTGGGCTGGGACCAGGAAACCGTCATGCCGCGCGGCGCCGCCGACCAGCGGGGCGAAGAGATGGCGGCGATGGAATCGGTCCTGCACGCGCGGCGCACCGATCCGCGCCTTGCCAATTGGCTGGACAAGGCGGAGCCCGCAACCGAGGCCGATGCCCGCGCGGTGGCGCTGATCCGCCGGAGCTACGAGCGCACCGCCCGCATCCCCGCACGGCTTGCGACCGAACTCGCGCGCCTGACCAGCGTCGCCCAGGGCATCTGGGCCGAGGCGCGGGCGGCCGAGGATGTGGCGGCCTTCCTGCCGACGCTCGATCAGGTGGTGCGGCTGGTGCGCGAGAAGGGACAGGCGCTGGCCGAGGGTGGTGACGCCTATGACGCGCTCCTCGAAGATTACGAACCCGGTGCGACGGGCGCGGGGCTGGCGACGCTGTTCGGCACGCTCAGGCCGCGGCTTGTCGCGCTGCGCGAGGCGGTTCTGGGGGCAGGGCGCCAGCCAAAGACGCTCAGCGGTCATTTCCCGGCGGACAAGCAGATGGCGCTTGCCCGCGACATGGCGTCGGCCTTTGGCTACGACTGGGCGCACGGGCGGATCGACAAGGCGGTCCATCCCTTCTGTTCGGGGTCGGGCGATGACGTGCGCATCACCACCCGCACGGTCGAGAGCGAGCCCTTCAACTGCCTTTATTCGACGATCCACGAAACCGGCCATGCCGGCTATGAACAGACCGTCGACAAGGCCTATCGGCTGACGCCCATGGGCACCGGCGCCTCGATGGGCGTGCATGAGAGCCAGAGCCGAATCTACGAAAATCAGTTGGGCCGGTCGGCGGCCTTCACGTCATGGCTCTATGGCCGGATGCACGGCCTGTTCGGCGATCTGGGCGTTGCGGACGCCGACGCCTTCTATGCGACCGTCAACCGGGTCGGACAGGGCTACATCCGGACCGAATCCGACGAGGTGCAGTATAACCTGCAGGTCCTTCTACGCTTCGACCTGGAACGCGAGCTGATCGCGGGGCGGCTCCCGGTCGCGGACCTGGAAGCGGCCTGGAACGACCGGTTCGCCCGCGACTTCGGCTTTGCCGTCGACAAGCCGTCGAACGGCGTCTTGCAGGATGTGCACTGGTCGGTCGGGCTGATCGGCTATTTTCCGACCTACACGCTCGGGAACGTCTATGCGGGTGCGCTGCATCAGGCGCTTCGGGCCGATGTGCCCGACCTCGACGCGCATCTGGCCAAGGGCGACGCGACGCCCGCGACACGCTGGCTTGGCGAGCGGCTGCAACGCCATGGGGCGCTGCGCGAACCGGAGGCGACGGTGACGGCGGCCTGCGGTTTCGCGCCGACGGCGGAACCGCTTCTGAGCTACCTCGAGGCCAAGTTCGGGCGCATCTACGGGCTTTGACGGCATGTCCGCCCACCCCATGACGCACCGGGACATAGGGCCATGAGCCCGGTCCAGCGCCGCGCCGTGGCGCTTCTGGCGGTCGGCCAGACGCTGACCTATGCCGGGGTCTATTATTCGTTCCCGGCGGTCCTGCCTGCGCTGGAGGCGCTGACGGGGTGGAGCAAGGAGACGCTCGCCTGGGGCCCGACGCTGTCCTACATCCTGATGGCGGCGCTGACCCCGGTGACCGGGCGGCTTGTCGATCGGGGCATGGGGGGCGAGCTTCTGACCGTCCTGCCCGCAATCGCCGCCCTGTGCGTGGCGCTGGTGGGCTTCGTGACCGAGCCCCTGCACTGGCTGATCCTCTGGGCCGTCGTCGGCGTTGCGCAGGCGGGCTGCCTTTACGAGACCTGCTTTGCCTTCCTGACCCGGCGCCTTGGGGCCGAGGCGCGCCCCGCGATCGTCCTCGTGACGCTGATCGCGGGCTTTTCGGGCACGCTCGCCTTTCCCTTCGGGCATTTCATGGTCGAATGGGCGGGCGTCAGGGGCGCGCTCATCGGCTATGCGGCCCTGATGGTCGCGGTTGGCGTGCCCGCGAACCTTTGGGGCGTCAGGATCCTGCGCGCCACCACCGGCGCTGCGGGCGACGAACGGCGCCCCTCAGCGCCCGGCCTGGTGCGCGCGGCCATGGTGCGGCCGGCCTTCTGGGGGCTGACCGCGCTCATCTCCATGGCCTACCTCGACCACGGGATCTTCCTGACCTACATCCTGGAACTCTTCACCTCGCAGGGGGCGGCACCGGCTGTCGCCACCATGGCGGCGGCGGCGGTCGGCCCGTCGCAGGTCGTCGGGCGCTTCCTTCTGATGCTCTACGAGGCGCGGATCGACAATCGTGCGGCCACCTATGGCGCAATCGCCGGGATGGCGGGGGCGGCGCTGTCGCTGTGGCTGGCCGGTTTTGCGCCGTCGGCGGTGTTCCTGGCCGCCGTCTGCCACGGCGCGGGGATCGGCATCATGTC
>Ga0209571_1001516_pt1 | contig 10580 bp, 13 predicted proteins | sample EBPBio102011_DNA_FD_185866 | JGI IMG/M metagenome (GOLD analysis project Ga0209571, IMG submission 185866) | Wastewater treatment Type I Accumulibacter community from EBPR Bioreactor in Madison, WI, USA - Reactor 1_1/10/2011_ DNA (SPAdes)... | ecosystem: Engineered > Bioreactor > EBPR >...
ATCGGCAGCGGTATCGTCGGCGCGATCATCCACGCCACCATCGGCGCGGTGATCCTGCTGCTCCTCATCCGCCTCATAAAGCGCGTGTGAACGCCGGGGCCGGGGGATGACCCCGGCCCCGCCTCGTCAGCCCACCACGTTGAACGCCGGCCCATAGGGGTAGTGCGTGATATCCTCGGGCTCATCTTCCGTGACGACAAAGATGTCGTGCTCGCGGTAACCCCCCGCCCCCGGCATCCCCTCGGGGATCGTCAGCATCGGCTCCATGCTGATCACCATCCCCGGCTCCAGCACCGTGTCGATGTCCTCGCGCAGCTCCAGCGCCGCCTCGCGGCCATAGTAGTGCGACAACACGCCGAAGCTGTGCCCATAGCCGAAGGTCCGGTATTGCAGCATCTGCCGCTCGGCCAGGAACTCGTTGATCTTCATGGTGATCTCGGCACAGGACGCCCCCGGCCGCAACAGCTTCATCCCGAATTCATGGCTGTCGATGTTCGTCTGCCAGACCTTCATGCTGGCATCGTCCACCTCGCCCACGAACAGCGTCCGCTCCAGCGCCGTGTAATACCCGCTGATCATCGGAAAGCAGTTGAGGGAAAGAATATCCCCGTGCCGCAGCTTCCGGTTCGTCACCGGGTTATGCGCCCCGTCCGTGTTGATCCCCGACTGGAACCAGACCCAGGTGTCGCGATATTCCGCATCCGGGAAACGCTTCGCGATCTCGCGCTCCATCGCATCCCGCCCGGCGATGGACACCTCCAGCTCCGTCGCCCCCACCGCAATCGCCTCGCGGATGGCATAGCCACCCACATCGGCCACGTTCGACCCGTGCTTGATCAGCGCGATCTCGGCGGGGGACTTCATCATCCGCTGGTGCATCGTGGCCGGGGCAATATCCATCCCCCGCTTCGGGCGAAGGAAGGTGTTGAACTTCTCCGCCCGTTCCATCGTCAGGTGGTCAGCCTCGCAGCCCACCGCCTTGCCCGTCCCGGTAACACTGGCCACCGCCCGCCACATGTTGTCCCGCGCCCAGTCGGTATAGGTGATGTTGTCCGCAATCGACCGGCGCCACGGCTGGCCCGCGTCGATCCCCGCGCTGATGGTGACGCACTCCGTCCTCGTCACCACGCAGGCATAAGGCCGCCCGAAGCTGCAATACAGGAAGCCCGAGTAATAGGCGACGTTGTGCATGCTGGTCAGCACCACCGCGTCCAGATCATGCAGTTCCATGATCTCGCGCAGGCCCTCCAGCCGGTCATGGTATTCCTGATCGGCGAAGGGCAGGGCGTGCTTCTGCCCGCCATTGTGAAAGCGGTACATCTCGGGGCGGTTCAACGACATTTCCAGACCTCATGTGCGGGGGTCGGGCAAAGGCCTTTGGACCCCGAAAGGTCCCGGCGTACAGGACAGAGACGGGTTTCCCCGCAAGCGTCGGGGCAAAACCCCTGTGGCGACGCCATCGCCACGGCTCTCCTCTTCCATGCGCCCTCGCAGCATTTTGCGCAAGGTGCGAAACGACCCTTGCGAGGCCGGTTTGCGACCCCATGTAACGACCTGACACATGAAATGGAGAAATGCGATGCGCTGTCCGGTCGACAATGAAACCCTGGTGATGGCTGACCGCGGCGGGGTCGAGATCGACTACTGCCCGAAATGCCGCGGCGTCTGGCTGGACCGGGGCGAGCTTGACAAGATCATCGAACGCTCCCTCGGCGGCCCCGCCGCAGCCCCCGCGCCCACACCACAGCAGGCCATCCAGAGCCACGCCCCGCAGCAGGCGGCCCCGGTCTACCAGCCCGAGCCCCGCGCCGCTTATCGCGAGGACGACCGCCGCCGCTATCGGGACGACGACGATGACGACGACTACCGCAAGGGCTACAAGCGCAAGCGCAAGGAAAGCTTCCTCAGCGACCTGTTCGACTTCTAAACCCCGCTCCTCGCAGACTTCGTCACTCGTCGCTGACCCAGCGACGAGAAGACGAAGTCGAACGAGGAGCCGCGCCGTCTTTTCATTCCACCGGCTTCTGCGACAATGCTCCCCGACCCGACCCGGAGCCAGAAGCCAATGCACCCCATCAACCTCGCCGAAAAGCTCTCGACCTTCACCACCCACTGGTCGCCAAAGATCGTCGGCAGCTTCAACGGCCATGACCTTATGGTGGTCAAGGTGCTGGGCGAATTCGTCTGGCACGACCATCCCGAAACCGACGACTTCTTCATGGTCCTCAGCGGGGAATTGACCATCGACCTCCCCGACGGCGCCGTCACCCTGCAACCGGGCGAGGTCTTCGTCGTCCCGAAGGGGCTTCAGCACCGCCCCCGCGCGACGGTCGAGACCCATCTCCTTCTGATCGAACCCGCAGGCACCCCGAACACCGGAGACCCGGCCACCGCCGTGACCAAGGTCCGCATCTGATGCGCCCCGGCCCGAAAAACCTGATCACCGACATTCCCGGCCTGCGCGTCGGCAATGCCGAGGACGCCAACTTGCGCTCGGGCGTCACCGTGCTGACCGCCGACCGCCCCTTCGTGGCGTCGGTTCATGTCATGGGCGGCTCTCCCGGCACGCGCGAGACCGACCTTCTGGCCCCCGACCGCATGGTCGAACAGGTCGACGCGATCTTCCTGTCGGGAGGCTCCGCCTTCGGCCTCGATGCGGGACAGGGCGTCATGCAGGGCCTGCGCGCGGCAGGCCGGGGCTTCGCCGTCGGCCCGGTGCAGGTGCCCATCGTGCCGGGCGCCATCGTCTTCGACCTGTTGAACGGCGGCGACAAGGATTGGACCGCCAGCCCCTACCCCGCTCTCGGCCGCCGCGCCTTCGACGCCGCCGCCCCGGACTTCAGCCTCGGCACCGCAGGGGCGGGCTACGGCGCGATGACCGGCACTCTCAAGGGCGGCCTCGGCTCGGCCTCCTGCGTTCTGCCCTCCGGCCTGACCGTCGGCGCGCTGGTCGTGGTCAATGCGCTCGGCCAGGCGACCGTCGGCGAGACTCCGCAGTTCTGGGCGGCACCGTGGGAGGAAGGCCGGGAATTTGGCGGCCTCGGCCCCGCGCCGATGATCCCGCTGGACGCCCCGCTCCCCCGCAAACGGCTCGGCGAAGCCACCACCATCGCCGTGGTTGCCACCGATGCGACGCTGACCAAGGCGCAGGTGCAGCGCATGGCCGTGGCCGCCCATGACGGCATGGCCCGCGCCCTTGTCCCCTCGCATACGCCGCTGGACGGCGACCTTGTCTTCAGCATCGCGACCGGACAACGCCCGCTGCAAGACCCCCTGACCGACAGCTTCCAGATCGGCCATGCCGCCGCGACCTGCCTCGCCCGCGCCATCGCACGGGCGGTCTACCTGGCGCGGACAGAACCCGGCGACCTCCAGCCCAGCTGGCAGTCGCGCTTCGGTCAGCGTCGCCCCGGCTGAGTCCCGTCAGGCCTCGGGCAGCAGGATCACATCCGCGGCGGCAAAGCTGATCTCGCTGGCAAGCCCGATCGGCGGCGGCGGCTGGTCCGGGCGGTTGAACGTATCCAGCGCCACCATCGTGCCGTCGACATTCACCGTAAGCCGGATCACCGAGCCCAGGAAATGCACCTCGGCGATGGTGGCGGGCAGCACGATCTCGCGGCCCGCCTCGCGACCGAACCTCACCGCCTCCGGCCGCAGCGCCAGCGTGACCCTGTCGCCCTTGCCCGCCGGGATCGGCGTCCCTGCCAGCGTCACCACCTGCCCGGCCACCTCGACCTGCCCCGACTCGGGGGCCACCACCGTGGCGGTAAAGGTGTTCAGCGTGCCCACGAAATTCGCGACGAAACGGGTGTTCGGATGGTTGTAGATCTCGAACGGCGCGCCGACCTGCTCGGCGATACCGCCGTTCATCACCACGATCCGGTCCGAGATCGACATCGCCTCTTCCTGGTCATGGGTCACGAAGATCGTGGTGATCCCCAGCTCGCGCTGGATCTCGCGGATCTGGTTGCGCAGGCTGACCCGCACCTTCGCGTCCAGCGCCGACAGCGGCTCGTCCAGCAGCAGCACCCGCGGGCGCGGGGCCAGCGCGCGCGCCAGCGCCACCCGCTGCTGCTGGCCGCCCGACAGCTGGAACGGAAAGCGCGCGCCCATCTCGGGCAGGCCGATCAGGCGCAGCATTTCCTCCACCCGGGTCTCGCGCTCGGCCCGGGGCACGCCCTTGACCTTCAGTCCGAAGGCCACGTTGTCGGCCACCGTCATGTTCGGGAACAGCGCATAGGCCTGGAACATCATCCCGATGTTGCGCTGGTTCGCCCGCTGGCCGGTCACCTCCTGCCCGTCGATGCGGATCGCGCCCGCCGTCGGCGTCTCAAATCCCGCGACCATCCGCAGCACCGTTGTCTTGCCGCATCCCGAGGGGCCGAGCAGCGAGACGAACTCGCCCTTCTCGATCCCCAGGCTGAAATCCTTCACGACACGGTTGCTGCCGAAGGTCTTTTCCAGGTTCGTCAGATCAAGGAAGGCCATCAGGCTTTCGCCCTTTCATGTTTCGAGAAACGGGTGACAAGCTGGATCAGCCCCATGCAGCCCCAGGTGATGGCAAAGGCGATCACGGCAAGGGCCGGCGGCTCATAGGCGCGGTTGGCGCCCAGAAGCTGCATGAAGGGGCCGAAGGCGGGACGGTTCAGCAGCGCGGCCATCGTGAACTCGCCGATCACGATGGCAAGGGTCAGGAAGGCCCCCGACAGCACCGCGACCAGCACGTTCGGCAGGATGATCCGCGCCAGAATGGTGAACCAGCCCGCCCCCAGCGACTGCGCTGCCTCGGTCAGGGTGGCGACGTCGATGGTGCGCAGCCCGGTGTCGACGGCGCGGTACATGTAGGGCAGCGCCAGCGTGGCATAGCCCATCATCAAGAGGATGTCGGTTCCGAAGGCCGAGCCGGTCAGCGGCAGCACCGACGAGGTGTTGTACAGCCGGATATAGCCGAAGACGATGACGATGGCCGGGATGACCAGCGGCAGCAGGGTGATGAACTCGATCACCGGGCGGGCCTGCGGCAGCTTCAGCCGCACCCAGTAGGCCGTCGGGACCACCAGCAGCACGCCGAAGACGATGGTCGCCGCGGCCAGCGTCAGCGAATAGCCGAAGGTCTCCCAGAAGCGGGGATCCTCGAACACCTTGGCATAGGCGTCGAAGGAATATTCCCCCCGCCGCATCTTCAGGCTGAACTCGGTCATCCCGACCAGCGGCAGCAGGAAATACAGGCAACCCGCGACAAGGGCTGCCCAGGCGACGAGGCGCTTCATTTCAACCACCTCTCGGACCGGGTTCGCAGCACGATGTAGATGACATTGGCCAGGCCGGTCAGAACGATCATCCCGAAGGCCAGCGCATAGCCAAGGTTGGGGTTGCCCAGCACATCGCCCCGGATCTGCGCGAACAGCTTGATCGGCACGATGTTCAGCTGCGGGCCGGTCAGGGCGAAGGCCGTGGCGACCGCGCCGAAGGCATTGGCGAACAGCAGCGCAAAGGTGCCCAAGAGCGAGGGGAACAGGATCGGGAAAGCGACCATGCGCCAGTATTGCCCCGCAGTCGCGCCCAGGACCTCGGCCGCCTCGCGCCATTCGCGCTTCAGCCCGTCCAGTGCCGGGATGATGATCAGGATCATCAGCGGGATCTGGAAGAACAGATAGGTGACCACCAGCCCCCAGAATGACAGCAGGTTGAACCCATAGGCGCGCAGGTTGATGCCGAACTGCGTCTTCAGCCAGATCGTCACCAGCCCCGCCGGGCCCAGCGTCGCGATGAAGGCGAAGGCCAGCGGCACGCCCGCGAAATTCGACGCCACACCCGAAAAGGTCAGAAGCGGACTGCGGATGCCCTTGGGCAACCCGCCGAAAACCACCGCCGCGGCCATCGCAAAGCCCACGGCGCAGCCCAGTAGCGCGGTGATCAGCGACAGCTTGATCGAGGTCCAGTAGGCGTTGCGGATCGAATCGGTGTTCAGGTCGATCAGATTCTGCAGGGTGAAGCTGCCGTCGGGCGACTGGAAGGCCCCGACCACGATCTTCATCGTCGGCAGGATCAGGAACAGCAGCGCAAAGGCCACAAAGGGCAGGATGCCCAGCCATTCGACGGGCAGGCGCCATCTCGCAGCGCGCGGAGCGGTGTCTCGCATCGGGAACTTCCCCTGTCGGTCAGGCTCCCGGGGCGTCTGTCGTCCCCGGTAAGCGGACCCCGCCCCGGACAAACCGGGACGGGGTGGCGGATCGGATCACTCGGCGACGTTGGCGCCGACGGTCGCATCCCAGCCGCCGGTGACGGCGGCCTTGTTCGCATCCACCTCTTCCAGCGTCGGGAAGTAGGCGGCTTCATAGGCGGCGGCCGGCGGCAGCGCATCCAGCAGGTCCTGCGGGATCTTGCCGGCAGCGGCCATCGCGTTGAAGCGCGCCGGGTGGCAGTAGCCCTTCAGCCAGGCCAGCTGACCCTCGTCGCTGTAGAGGTACTCCATCCACAGCTTCGCCGCGTTCGGCTGCGGCGCATAGGCGCTGATCGCCTGCACATAGACGCCCGCAAGGACGCCCGACTTCGGCACCACGACCTCGACCGGCGGGTTGCCGGCCAGGGTGTCACGCGCGGCAAGGGCGTTGTAGTCCCACATGATGACGATGGGCGTCGTGCCCTGCGCCAGCGTCCCGGCCTTGCCGATGACCGGGACAAAGTTCCCCGCGTCGTTCAGCTGCTTGAAGAAGTCCAGCCCAGCCTTGCCCGCAGCCTCGCCCGGGGCCGCGCCCGAGGCCATGCCCGCGGCCAGCACCGCCAGGATCGCCTGGTTCGACGCCCGCGGGTCACCCGCCAGCGCCACCTGCCCGGCATATTCCGGCTTCAGAAGATCAGCCCAGTCCTGCGGCACGTTCTGCACCAGGTCCTTGTTCACCAGGAACGACATCACGCCATAGTAGTCGCCGAACCAGTGCCCGTCCGCATCCTTGATGCCTTCCGGGATCTCGTCCCAGGTGGCAACCTTGTGCGCCTGGGTCAGCCCTTCAGCCTTGGCCGACGGTCCGTAGGCCAGGCCCACGTCGATCACGTCGGGCGCCTGCGGGCCCTTGTTGTCCTTGTTGGCCTTGATCGCCTCGATCTCGTCGGCCGACCCGGCGTCGGGGTTCAGTTCGTTCAGCTTGATCTCGGGATATTTCGCCTTGAAGCCTTCGATCACGCCGCCATAGCCGCACCAGTCATGCGGCAGGGCGATCGTCGTCAGCATGCCTTCCGCCTTGGCGGCGGCCGTGATTTCCTCGACCGTCTGGGCAGACAGCGTCGTGGTCGACAAGGCGGCCACAAGTCCCGTGGCAAGTCCAAGTGCAGTCTTCAGCGTCATCAGGCAATCCTCCTTTTGTTGACCGGCCCCCCGTATCCTGTCCACACGACGGTGATGTGACACCCCGGCAGCTCCGACGAGAGTTGGCAAGCTCTTGTTACGCGGCAATTGCGCAGGTTTCTAGCCTGCCCTTGAGTCCGGCCGCAAAACATGCGGCACTTCGGGCAGGTCTCCGATCTGGCCCTCGGGGCGCAGGTCATGGGACTTTTGCTGGAAGACGGGGCATGATGGCATGGACCTTGGCGCCCGGGCATCCTATCTTGACCCCATGATCAGGAGTGTCACCAGCACCCGAGACCGGTCGATGACCGGATTTCCGCAAGACAGCGTCCCGCCCCGGGCGCTGGCGCGGCTCTGCTGACCCTGCGTCCGGGGACATCCGAACTCTCTGCCCTTCCCGTCATTTCCGGTCCGGCCAGGCGCCCGGCCACCCCATGAGGAGCGTCCTGCATGTCCAAGGCCCGTCACCCGCAGATCACCATCGCACAGGAAACTGTCGACCATCTGGAAGCGCTGGTCGAAGGCGCATCGGCGCGGATGCCCGCGCTGGCCGAGCGTCTGCTGGAAGAGCTGTCGCGCGCCCGCATCCTGCCCGCCGCCCGGATGCCCGCCGATGTCGTGGGGATCGGCAGCCGCGTCACCTGGCGCGACGAAAGCACGGGCCACGAACAGACCGCCACGCTGGTCTGGCCGGAGGAGGCCGACATCGACGCCGGACGCGCCTCGGTGCTGACCCCGATCGGGGTGGCGCTGATCGGGTTGAAGGCAGGCGCGCGGTTCCAGTGGGAAACCCGTGCGGGCGAACATCGCAACCTCACGGTGCTGACCGTCGGGCCTGGCGACATCGCCGCCTGACGGCCCGCTCAGCCCGCGCGACGGCCCCGGACGATCTCTTCCCGCAGGACCTCGGCCAGCACCGCCGCGTTGTTCCGCTCCTCGTCCTTCGAGCCGAACAGCAGAGTGACCACATCCGTTGCCGTCAGGGCGACAAGCTCGCGCAGCATCCCGGGCTGCGCGGCAAGCTCGGCGCGATAGCGTCGCTCGAACTCGTCCCACTCCTGCGGACCGGCATGGAACCAGTGCCGCAGCGCATCGCTGGGCGCGATCTCCTTGCACCAGCGATCCAGCCGCGCGCGGTCCTTCGACACGCCGCGCGGCCACAGCCGGTCGACCAGGATGCGCCTGCCGTCCGACACCCGCGCCGCCCGGTAGACCCGCTTGATGCGGATGCGGTCGGCCGGATCCTCGGGAACCGGGGGAACCGGCGGGACGGGGGAAACCGGATCAGGCACGGGCGGCTCCGGGCTCGAAGGGCGGAAACAGCACCTCATTCTCCAGCCGGATATGCTCGCTCAGGTCCTCAACGAACGTGCCCAGCCCGGCATAAAGCGCGGTCCAGGTCCGGCAGGCCCCCTCCGGCAGGGCAAGGTTCCCGGTCAACCGGCGGATTTCGGCAACCTCGCGGTCGTGATCGTCATGATCGGCCCGCATCCCCGCGATGGGCGTGGCGATCCCGGATCCACCGCCCCGGCGGATCGCCGGAAACAGGATCAACTCTTCTTTCTTCATATGCACTTCCAGCGCGCCGATCATCCGCCGCAACAGGGCGGACAGGCCCTCGGGCACCGCCTCCTCGCCGAAATGCACATCCTCCACCCGCTCGGCCATCGCCGCAAGCTCGGGCAACTGCGTGCGATGGCGGGCGTGGAACCGCGTCTCGATATGCCGGGTCAGGGCTGCGGGGTCGTCCAGCGGGGCAGTCTCGCTCATCCTCTCCTCCTCATCGGTGCAGCATCGGCGCCGGTCCTGCCTTGCGCGCGGTATCTGCGACAGCCATGTGCAGCGAACGCGCGATACGTCCGGCCCGGTCGATCACCAGCACCGCGCCTGCGGGCGGACAGACCTCCTCGGCCGTCGCGCGGAACAGCTCCAGCCAGCGGTCGAAATGCGCCCAGGACACCGGCAGAGCCGCATGGGCGGGCATCGGCGCGCCGTGATAGCGCCCGGTCATCAGCGCGACCGAGGACCAGAAGTCCACCATCCGCTCCATATGCGGGGCCCAGTCGGCAATGCGGTCGGCAAAGACCGGACCAAGTTCCGCATCGGCGCGGACCCGGTCGTAGAACCGGTGGACCAGATTGCGCAGGATATCCTCGTCCAGCCCGGTCTCGGCCATCAGCGCGGCGGTGATCTCGGGACGGGCAGAGGTGATCCGGTGTGAGGACATGGCAAGGGTCCCGATCTGCTTGCAATCCTGTCTAGGCCTGTTAATTGGTATTTTCAATACCTATTCAATCCGGACCCGCCCATGCGCCTGACCTCCTTCACCGATTACGGGTTGCGGATGCTGATGCGGATGGCGGGCGCGCCCGACCGGGGCTTCTCCACCGCCGAGATGGCCGGGGAATTCGGCCTCTCCCGCCACCACCTGTCCAAGATCATCCAGAAGCTGTCCCAGGCGGGCTATGTCACCACCCGGCGCGGCGGCGGGGGCGGAGCGATGCTGGCCCGGCCCGCCTCGGACATCCGCCTCGGCCAGGTCATCCGCCTGCTGGAAGACGGCCAGCCGCTGGTCGACTGCTTCGCCGCCCTCGGCAGCACCTGCACGCTCGACGGGCATTGCCGCCTGAAGACCCGGCTCCGCGCCGCCGAGGCGGCCTTCCTTGCCGATCTCGACCGCTCCACCCTCGCCGACATCGCCCTGCGCCCCGGACTGCGGCTGGAGGGCCTGCCCGCCTGACCCCTCTGGAGGCGCGTCCCTGGTTACCAGCCCCTGAACGCCCACAGCCAGGTCATTGAAATCTCAGAGAGCCACCGGGCCGCCCAGCGTGGACATCACCACCGCTTCAGCGCATCCTCGTCGGCATCCCGGGCCGCCACCCATTCCGCCCCGTCCACCCCGATTTCCTTCTTCCAGAACGGGGCGCGGGATTTCAGGTAGTCCATCAGGAACTCCGCCGCCGCGAAGGCCTCCCCCCGGTGCAGCGCCGCCGTCGCGACCATCATGATCGCCTCGCCCGGGCCCAGCCGACCATGCCGGTGGATCACCAGCGCATCGACCAGCGCCCAGCGCCGGGCGGCCTCCTCGACCATTGCGGAAATCGCCTTCTCGGTCATGCCGGGGTAATGCTCGATCTCCATCGCGGCGATGCGGCCGCCATCGTCGCGCACCAGCCCGGTGAAGGTGACGATGGCCCCTGCACCTTGGACGGAGGCCGCGAAGGCGGTAGCCTCG
>Ga0209571_1001519_pt1 | contig 10566 bp, 9 predicted proteins | sample EBPBio102011_DNA_FD_185866 | JGI IMG/M metagenome (GOLD analysis project Ga0209571, IMG submission 185866) | Wastewater treatment Type I Accumulibacter community from EBPR Bioreactor in Madison, WI, USA - Reactor 1_1/10/2011_ DNA (SPAdes)... | ecosystem: Engineered > Bioreactor > EBPR >...
TTCCGGAAGGCGCCTGACGCCTCGCGCCGGAAGGCGGCGCGCCCCGCATCCGCTCGAAGCCGATGCCGCGCCGTTCCATTCGAATGGTTCTAGGGAAAAGCTACCATAATGAGAACTTGAATTTTCAAATCACTACGATAATTTTTTCAAATGATATCGATCAAGCATCTCCGCTACTTCGCGGCCCTGGCCCAGCATCGCCATTTCGGCCGGGCCGCGGATGCCTGCGCGATCAGCCAGCCGGCCCTGTCGCTGCAGATCAAGGATCTGGAGGACCTGCTCGGAGCGCAGCTGGTCGAACGCGACCGCCGGCAGATCCGGCTGACCAGCCTCGGCGAAGCCTTCGCCGGACGGGCCCAGCACATCCTGCGCTCGGTGGACGAACTGGCCGATCTGGCGCGGGCTTCGAGCCCATCATTGGGTGGACGGCTCCGCATCGGCATGATCCCGACCGTCGCGCCCTACCTTCTGCCGGCGGTGATCCGGCGCCTGACGGAACGCTTTCCGGCCGTCGACCTGCGTCCGCGCGAGGCGGTGACCGGCAAGCTGACGGAAGACCTCATCACCGGCGGCCTCGATGTCGCGGTGATGGCCCTGCCCGTCTCCGAACCCTCCTTGCAGGATCACCCGCTGTTCGACGAGGAGTTCGTCCTGGTGCGCGCCCTGGCCGACCGGCACAAGCCGCCGCCCAGCGTGGAGAACCTGCGCGCGATGCGCCTGCTCCTGCTGGAAGAAGGACACTGCTTCCGCGATCAGGCGCTGGCCTTCTGCAACATGACGTCAGGCCTATCGCAGGACCCGATGGAGGGCAGTTCGCTCGCCACCCTGGTGCGCATGGTCGGCGCGGGCATGGGCGTGACGCTGATTCCGGAAATGGCGGTCGCGGCGGAAACCTCGGCCGTGGAGGTCAGCATCGCCCGACTGGCGGAGCCGCGACCGCGGCGCCGCATCGGCTTGGTCTGGCGCAAGACGAACCCGCTGGCCGAGCATTTCGTGCAGGTCGGCGAGATCGTCCGCCAGGAACACGATGTCCTGCGCCGCCATGGCGGCACGGCGCGGCTTCCCGGTACAGGCCTGCGGAGCGGATCAGACCGCCCCGACGACCTGACACGTCACCCATAGGAGCAGGCCGAGCCAGCCGACCTGTATCGCGCCCAGGAACAGCGCGAGCATGAATGTCGTGCTGCGCTCGCCCTTGGTGGTGCCGACGGCCGTTGAATCCATTGCGATTATGACCTGCTCCATCACCGATGGGGCAGGTCTAGCGCGCAGATGACGCTACGGAAACAAGATGGTGAACTTATCGTAAATGCGACAGAGGCGGCCAGCTCGCGCCACGCCGCCTCTGAAAGTCTTCTCGACAATGAAATGCGGCCCGTTACCGGGCCGCCGTTCGATGGCTAACGACTGTGGCAGCCGCTCACCAGCCGCGGTGACGGCGGTAGTAGCCCGGAGGCGGGCCGTAGCCGGGGCGCGGGCCGTAACCATAGCCATAGCCGGGTCGGGGACCGTAGCCCGGCCGGGGACCATAGCCGTAGCCGCGGCCATAGCCGCCACCCCGCCCATGGCGCTGCTGCCGCATCGTCTCGCGCATGATCATGTGGCGCCGTTCGGCGGCCGCCGACCACGTGTATTCCGCGGCCTGCTTGTCCAGCCGCTGAGCGGTCGAGGCCGGCAGTTCCTCCGAGGCCATCGCCGGCGCCGCCAGCGACAGGCCGACGCCCAGAGCAGCGAGCATGAGGAATTTACGCATATGTTTCTCCTTGAGCTGACCGCATTAAACGCGACAGCACACCAACGGTCCATGAACCGCATTGTTGGCTTATGTTCATCGGGACCTGCGCTCATCAAGGCCCGACCGCCGGATACCCTGCGGGTCTCGACGTGTTGCGAGGCCGTTTTGAATCCCGGATTGGGGCGGGGGCGTGGCATGCTCGGCCACGCGAGCATCTGGTTGATCTCTCACGAGATCCACCCGGCCTGCGGCACCGCCGCAACGACGGTCAAGCCAGACCGTGTCCGCAGGAACCGGAAATGCATGGCTGACGACGCAGTCTCGACGGAACCGGTCTGTGCCGATTTCCCTGCCCACTGGGAAAATGCAGGGAAATGGCCGAAACTGCGCGGCTATGCGGACCAATACCGAGGTATTCGCGCCGGTTGTTCAAAGCAACGCCCCTCGACAGGTTGTCGCCACCGCGAACCAGCCAGCAGCAAACTCGGCGGCGCATAGGAGCTTCCAAAGGCGCCGGATGGCGTTCTGGCGATCTCACTGCAGTGATGCATCGCGGAGACCGTCGCCCTAAGAATCCGGCCGAACCTGAAAGTGATGGTTGTTGCCGTTCATCCGACGCGGTTCTCCGGAGAGGGTTTGCTCCACCTCTTGCTTGAACTCTCCCCAGCAAACGTACTCGCGACCGCAGCCGCTGCACTTGACAAGGGCCGAGTCGATCAGCTCGGCAGGAAGAATGACCGAGATGCTACCACAATTATCGCACGCGAAATTCGACAGGGTTGTCACACCTAGCATGTGCGTCTCCCAGCATGTCCCGAGGCAACCTCAGCGCCCATTGCGACCAAGTCTGTAGTCGAGCCGATCCCAAGAAAAAATTCTTGATGGTTGGCAAGAACACGGATGACCGGTTCGATCGTGAACCGGCCGACCTTTCGAGGCCGGGGCCATGGCTGACCCGGGAGGGGGAAATTGGGGCGGCGTCTCCGAAATAGCCGCCCGCCTCCAAGAACCGCGCGTTCGCCTCTGAGGACCCGGCGCCTATCTCTCCCGGAATGCTCGCGCAATCTGGTCCGAAAGCGGCTTGGCGAAATAGGACAGAACCGTTCTCTGCTGCGTACGCACGAAAACCTCGACAGGCATGCCCGGCCCGACCTTTGCCCCCTGGAGCCGTTCGAGCTCGCCGTCCAGGATGGCGACGCGAAGCGTGTAGAAATCTTGCCCCGTTCGCTGATCGACGGTGAGATCGGGAGATACGCGGGACACTTCGCCCTCGATCTCAGGCGTGGTCCGCTGATTGAGGGCCGAGAAACGCAGCCCAGCGCGCTGCCCGGAGTACACCTGCTCGATATCCTGAGGTCGCACCCTCGCCTGTACCGTCAGGCGATCAGAGGCAGGCACGATCAGCATCAAGGTTTCGCCCGGAGAGGCGACGCCGCCAATCGTGTGAACCGCCATCTGGTGCACGGTGCCGGATTGGGGAGCCCGGATATCCACACGCTTGAGCTGGTCCTCCGCTGTGACTTTCCGTTCAACCAGCTCGGAAATCTTGCCACGAAGATCGGCGAGCGTCTTGCCGACTTCGGTGCGAAGATCCTCATCGATCTGAAGGATCTGCAGCTCGGTCTCGGTGATCTTGCCTTTGGCCTGAGCCACCGATGAGACCAGGGTGCCTTTCTCGCCGGTGATACGTGCAGCATCCCGCTCCAGCGCGTTCAATCGGGTGATCGAAACGAGCTTCTTGCTGTGAAGGTCACGCACACCCTCGAGTTCCTGCGCGATGAGGGCGGCTTCGCGATCCTTCGCGACGATCTGCTCCGAAAAGGCCCGGATCTGATCCCGCATCTGGCCGATGCGCTCGAGGTGCTGGGACTTCAAGCCCGACCGCGCTGCCCCTCGCAGCTCGAAGAGCTTGCGCTCTCCGCTCAGGAGCGCTGCGACATCGGGCGAGCTTTCCGCTGCTGTCGACAGCTCGCGGGGAAAGACAATTTCCGTAGCTCCGTCGCGCTCGGATTCGAGGCGAGCTTGCTGCGCGAGGGCTTCGTTGAGAGCCTTGCGCACGACGGCGAGGTTGGCCTGCGTCACGGTTTCGTCGAGGCGGACGATGATGTCGCCTGCCGTGACGCGGTCACCGTCCCGGACGCGCAACTCGCTGATGACCCCGCCGGTGGGGTGCTGCACCTTCTTCACTTCCGACTCGACAACGAGCGAACCATGCGCAACGACCGCGCCTGAAAACTCGGTTGTCGCAGCCCATCCGCCCACGCCGATCAGCAGGGTTCCAAGGCTGATTCCGACCGCAAGAACATGGCGTTGGATCGAAAGCCGGGTGGGGTGAGAGACGTCGTCCAAATTTCTAAGCTCCATTAGATTCGGCTCGCGGCGCGATCGAAAACGCCAGCGGATTTCGGCACCGCCTTCAGGCTGGTGGACAACACCTCGTCCTTGGGACCGAAGGCCTGGGCGCGTCCTTCCGCCATCACGAGCACCTGATCCACAGCTGTCAGGGCGCTCGGCCGGTGGGCGATCACCACCACGACGCCGCCCCTTCGGCGAACGTGGAAGATCGCGTCGGTCAGGGCCTGCTCGCCTTCGGCATCAAGGTTCGAATTCGGCTCGTCGAGCACAACCAGGAAGGGGTTCCCGTAGAGGGCTCGCGCAAGGGCGATGCGTTGCCGCTGCCCCGCCGAAAGAGCCGTTCCGCGCTCGCCGATCTGGGTCTGGTAGCCTTCCGGCAGGCGCTGGATGAGCTCATGGACGCCCGCCGCCTTGGCGGCTTCAATGATGCGTTCGGCCGTCGCGTCGCTGCGGAAACGGGCGATGTTGGCGGCAACGGTGCCTGAAAAGAGCTCGACCTCCTGAGGGAGATAGCCGACATGATGCCCAAGCTCCTCCGGCCGCCAATGACGCAGAGAAGAGCCATCCATGCGGACTGTGCCGGTCAGGGGCTGCCAGACGCCGACGAGCATGCGGGCCAGCGAGGACTTCCCGGACGCGCTATGCCCGATGACGCCGAGCCCCTGCCCCGCCCGAAGCGCGAAGCTGACATTGGACGCCGTCAGGCGCTGCCCCCCCGGCGGAGAGACGGACGCAGCCTCGACGGTGATCAGCTCCGTCGGAGCGGGCAACGAGAGCACGGGCGTCGGAGCCGACTGGGCTTCGAACATCTCCGTCAGCCGGCCCCACCCTTGGCGCGCCCTGACAAATCCTTTCCAGTTGCCGATGGCGAGATCGACGGGAGCGAGCGCGCGAGCGGTCAGGATCGAGCTCGCGACGATGACGCCAGCCGACGCTTCCTGCTGAATGACGAGGTAGGCGCCGACGCCGAGCACGATCGACTGCAACAGCATGCGCAGCACGCGGGACGTGGAGGAAAAGCCCCCTGCAACTTCGGCAGCGCGCTGGTGTTGACGCCGATGCTCGTCGCTGACCACCTTCCAGAGCGCGCCCATCTCGCCGCCCATGCCCATCGCATGCACCGTCTCGGCGTTGCGCCGCCCGACTTCTGCGATGGAAATCCGGTGGGCGGCAGCCCCACTCGCCGCCGTCGACGGCTTTTTGGTGAGCCGCTCGGTCAGTATGGTCAGCGCGACCAGAACGATGGTGCCGATGAGAGCCGTAGCGCCAATCCAGAAGTGGAACAGAAAGCACAGGCCCAGGTAAAGCGGAATCCAGGGGAGATCGAACAGCGCTCCCGGCCCGCTGCCTGACAGGAAGGAGCGCACCTGGTCGAGGTCGCGCATCGGCTGCAGGCCCTCGCCAGCGCTCTTGGCCTGGAGCGGCCCCGAGAGGATCGCCCGGAAGACCCTGCCATTCAGCCCTTCGTCAAGAGCCCCGCCGATCCGCAACAGAAGGCGACCGCGCAGGATGTCAAAGAGCGCGTAGAACAGGTACAGCATGACGATCAGCAGGGTGAGGCCCACGAGCGTCGGGACACTGCGGCTCGGCAGGACCCGGTCGTAGATCTCCAGCATGTAAAGCGAGCTGGCGAGCGTCAGCAGGTTCAGGGCCCCACTCAAGACCGCGATCGCCACAAGTGCCCCGCGCCATTGGGAGATCGCTGCGGTGAGCGGCGACCGCGCGAGCGCCTGCCCTTGTCTGATGCCGAAAGCAGCCATGATCTCTCGCCCTGCGGGCACACGCGTCGTGCCCTGGGCGGAATGCGAAAGGCTGGCAAGGCGCCCGAGAAGCGCACGTCCGCATGCCCTCAGCGCGCCGCCGCCGTGAACGAGAAGAGTTGAAGCGGCATGCTGGAGATTGCGGGCCGGGAGGAGATGAAGCAATGGAACCTCGTCGGTTCAAGGGAAAAGGTGCGCCGCTCAAGACCGGCGACTCCACCGAAACAGATTCTTGGCGGTGGCACCCCGCACCAGCCGTTCAGGCACTTGGACGCCCCGGATCGAGGCTGCGCGTCGCCCGGGGCGTTTTCGCTATCCCGAGCCCAGAGACCACGGGAGGCTGTTTTTTTGACCGGCTCGCGCGAGCGCGAGCCGGAATAATCGTGATGGTCGATCCCGTCAGAGAATAAAATGATCTCGGCTGAGATTGATCACCTGGTTGAGCTCGATCTGGAAATCAGCCTTCCCATCCCCATCCACATCGCCCTGGACGATGGTGTGGTTGTCGCTATGGAAGTAGGACACCGAGTTTGCCTCGACCGCGCTCGTCTTGCCGGCGAACTGGAAGACTTGATCTCCCCTGACAGCCGTGTTGGCATCGATCAGGCTGAGGTCGATCTTGTCCGCGCCGCGCTCGAACCACTGGATCATGTCCCGGTTTCCGGCTCCCGGAAGGCTCTCCGATACCGACCGGAAAATGAACGTGTCGCGCCCGGCGCCTCCCGACATCGTATCGGCCCCCAGGCCCCCGATCAGCTTGTCTGCTCCGCTGCCGCCGAGAAGCGTATCGTTTCCTGCACCACCGTCGATGACGTCCGCACCCATGTTCCCGTGGAACCAGTCATTTCCGCTCGTGCCGACCCACTTGTCGGCATTGTCGGTTCCGGAAACCTTGACTCCCTCGGCAGGCTTGTCCGGCTGGGTTACGGGGGTGTCCGGGTTGGTTACAGGGGTGTCGGGCTGGGTTCCCGTACCGGGATTATCGGGCAGGGGCTTGGAACCCGTCGCCATGCCGCTCTCGAAGCTCCCGAGGTCCGGAGCCTTCCCGGCATAGGAGAGCCCGACATCCTTGCCCTTGTCGACCAGCGAGCTGCCGGATGAGAGGTGAAGGAAGTCCGTCGTGGGAAGCGAGCCGTCGGCAGCACGCGCGCCGCGCGCACCCGCATCGTTGAGGGAGACGAAGTCGCTGCTCGTCGGGGTGCCATAGTTCCAGGAGTTGTTCGACGCGGTTCCGGCGCCTGAGACCGCAACCCTGCCGCTACCCGCCGAGACGTTGTTGACGAAGCTGTTGTGGGTGGCTCCAAAATCGTAGGCGTAGTTATACGACCCGTTGTTGTAGGCCGAATTATTGTAGAGAACGCTGTCGATGTTGGCTGCGTTCTGGTCGAAGCCGTTCGTCAGATTGCCCCAGGCGACATTGTTGATCACGGTGTGGCCGCCGGATTCGCCGCCGCTCCCCGCCCGCTGGCCACCAAGCTTGAAGCCGTTGCCATCGCCCTCAGGCTTGCCCGAGGCGTCGTAGCCGTTGTGAAATGCCCAGTTTCCGTCGATGAGCACACCGGCGCCCTTCGTGCCATTCTGGATATTGTAGAAATCGAAGCCGTCGTCGGAGTTGTTCCAGGCGCGGTTGCCGCGCAGGACGTTGCCGGCGCCGCTCACGCTGATCTGGAAACCGTCGGCGTTGTCGCCGCTCAGGTCACGATTGTCGTGCGAGTCGATGTTCTGGAGGAGATTGTTCGAGGCCGGCCCGAAGAGCGAGACGCCCTTGCCTTCCCATTGGGAAAGCCGGCCGCTATCGTGCACGTCGAGCCGCTCGATGATGTTGTAGTGGGACTCGTCACGGATCACGATGCCGCCCATCGGCCCGCCGCGAATCTCCAGTCCGGAAATGTGGTTCCAGGAAATGCTCGACCCATCGAGCACCCAGCCGCCGGCGCCTGAGCTGCCATAATACTCGCTCGACGTCATCTGCGACCCGTCCAGGATCGGCTTCTCGCCCGGGTAGTTCGTGACCGTGATCGGCCGGCCGCTTTCCCCGTCGTTCGTCAGCTGGATGCCTTCTTTCAGGTTATAGACGCCACCCCGCAGATAGATGGTGTCGCCCGGCTTTGCCATATCGTGGGCATACTGCAGGGAGGCAAAAGGCCGGTCGAGAGTGCCGGCCTGGCTATCGGAGCCCGTGGGTGAAACGTAGAAGATAGTCATAGCGCCCTTTCTCAACAGGGGAACATCCGGCGCCGCGCCGTTTCGACGTGCCTCCGGCCCCTGATCAGTAAAAAGCTCGCCGCCCCGCAGATGCGGGGCCAGTGAGCCGCGTTATGGGATTGACTCCCGCTTAAGCGGACGAGGAGGCATCGGGTGATGAACGCTGCCCGACACCGAACATCAGCAAACTCACAAGCCATGCTTGCTGATTGTTGAATGCTGACGAGTGAGCATGCGCCACGACGTCAAGCATCCCTCGCATGGCGAAAAAGCAGCCGCTAGTCGCGACTACGATTCCATTTATTGGGTAGCCATCGGCATGGTATGCCCTGGATGGTTTCCAGGGAGCGGAGTTATGGCTGCCTCGATTTCCCGGCAGCCGAATCAAACATAGGGCATGAAGGCGCAGCCGTCTTGGCCTTGCCCGCCATATCCGTTGAGTTTCCAGCCAAGTGCGATACGGACCGTGCGCTGCCTCGCCATTCACCTGCCGGTGCCGCGCCTCAACTCCCGGCGAAACGCCGTCGGCGTCTTGCCTGTCCATCGCTTGAAGGCCCGCACGGAAGCGCTCGGCTCACGGTATCCAAGCAGCCATGTCACCTGCGAAACCGTCGACGTTCCGTCCCGGAGATATTGCACCGCGAGTTGGTAGCGCAACTCGTCGAGGACCTCACTGAAGCTGATGCCCAAATCAGCCAGCCGACGGGTCAAGGTGCGGGCGCTCGTGCCGAGGTCTCGCGCGATTGCCTCGATCTTTGGCGTCCCATGTCGTAGCCGCGGCATGATCGCATTCTCGACCCGGGTGCGCAGGGAGCTCGCCTCCCCGGCAGAATATGGAAACGCCTTCTGATGCAGCCCTGCCAGGAGCTCCTTCAGGAAGTGATCGCGGGTCGTCAGAGGCAGTTCTTTCGTGTCCCGAGCGAAGGCCAGAAGGTCCAGCTCCGCACCAAAGTCGATCTGAAGTCCAAAGTAGCGTTCCATCTCAGCGACCCGGCCCGGGCGTGAGTGAATCATCGACGCCGAGATCGGTACGAGTTCGCGGCCAGTGAACAAGCGGCATTGTCGCAACGTGGTTGTCAGCCAGAATTCGGCTTGGTGGCGATCGAGATGCCGTTCAACCCCGGCATAGCTAAGCTCAAGAGATGCCCCTTCCCCGCTGCCTTCGCGGATCTTCAAGGCCTCGTTCACGGACACCCCATACAGCTCCTGGTACGTCAGAGCCTCCGCGAGGGTTTCGGCCGAGGCCATGATGTAGTGAACGAAGCCAAGCGCCCGCAGATCAAAGCTCTGCGCGAGGTGAAAGCCGAGGAGATCATCGCCCAGGTCGTCAGCCGCCATGTTGAGGAACGCGATCTGCCGACGCACGGGGACGCGCTCGTCGGGATTGTCCAGGAGCGAAGGAGATAGCCCGGCCTCGATCATCCGCGGCTCGGGATCGATGCCCTGAGCGGAAAGCTGAGCCGCTGCCAGCCGGGTGAGCACCCCGACCGTGGTCGGTGCCTGCTCACGCCCGCGCTCTGTCGACGATCCGGGCGGCGGAAACATGGCTTTCTCGATACAGGCGAATGAGGAGCAGACGAGTCCAGATTGCAGGCCAGGCCTAACTTTGACGGACATATGCGTATCGGCACGGCTTCGTTCGAAGGCTCACTCCGGCAACGCCCGCAGCGCGCCTTGATTGCCTCCAGCTCCGTTGCGTGCGGCCGAAGCTTTCCTTCCGCGCTCAGCGCTGCGTCAAAGCGCGTTAACAGTCGCCGCCGACGATCCCTGGACGGTTAGATCGTCGGTGATCGACAAGAGAGCCGCCACGTCCGCGCAGAGGTCATCTGCAGTCCGAGCCGGGCTGAAGATCCGGCCCTTTCGCGGTCCCGGTCGCCTCCCCGGTGACAGACATCTGGTTGTGCGGATCTCCGACCCGAGATTGAGTTAAATAGAACGCCCCCGTGGAACACTTGACCGGCATCAAGTCGCGAGGGGCTCGGCGATGAAGCGTTCGTCAAACCGAATGACGCATCGGGATCCCCGCCGCCTCCGGTTCACGCGGCGGAATTTTCCCCTCGGCCGCGATTTTGCGCCCCGGCGGGAGGCGGGATCTGGTTCCCGTCCGGATATTCTCGCGCCGAACAATGGCTGGCTGTCAATGAGACAGGTTTCATCACTTCGCTATCGCGAGTTTCGCGTCGCCGGACTTCGGTTCGGCACTAGGACCAGGGAACAAGGCGCCGGTCCGACCGCTTAGACGATATCCGATCAGCCCCAGCCATTCCCTCGCGGCGAGATCCAGACGCTCAAGGCCCTGACCGACGACGGTGAGCGGTTGCCAAAGATCCCGAGCTCCATTTGTCTGAAAGTCGACGGGATAGGGGATCACGTGGAAACCTGCCTGCTCGAAGCTGCCCATCGCTCGCGGCATATGCCAGGCGGACGTCACCAGCAGCCAACGCTCGCCTGGGCCAGGCCGCACGAGATTCCGGGTCTCGCGAGCATTCTCCCAGGTGTTATGGGACCGAG
>Ga0209571_1001526_pt1 | contig 10481 bp, 7 predicted proteins | sample EBPBio102011_DNA_FD_185866 | JGI IMG/M metagenome (GOLD analysis project Ga0209571, IMG submission 185866) | Wastewater treatment Type I Accumulibacter community from EBPR Bioreactor in Madison, WI, USA - Reactor 1_1/10/2011_ DNA (SPAdes)... | ecosystem: Engineered > Bioreactor > EBPR >...
TTAGCAGGCTGCTGAAGAAGTCAGCGGTGCGGAACGGTTTTCTTTTGGCGCAACCGGCTGAGTTGGGTTTTGGGGCCTTCTGCGCAGACGACAGGCTTGCCTGACGGGGTTTCTCGTCGTCATGCGGCCAGCAGCCGGGGAAGTCGGGCGAGGTTGTTGGCGGCCATGGTGAGGATGAAGCGGGAACGCACCCGTTCGACGCCGCGATAGACAGTTTGGGCCATGCCGCCGACAGTCTTGGCCCAGCCGAACGCCTCTTCGATCCGTTTGCGGTGCTTGATCGACAGGGCGTAACCCTCGTGCCGGGTCGTGCGGCCGTCGATCGCTGAATATCTCGACCTCTGCGCGACATGGGGCGTGACGCAAGCTTGTCGCAGGTCGGCGACGAACTCTGCGGCGTCGAAGCCCTTGTCTGCGCCCAGTGTCAGTTGTCGGGTCGATCCGGGGGAGTGACGGTGGATCATGTCGAGGGCGGCGCGGCGTTCGGCATGGCCATCCGCTTGGGTCAGGTCGCCCTGCACGATCAGACCCGAGCGGTTTTCCATCAGCGCATGGCCCATGAAGCAGAGCATCGCGCCAGTGCCGGGGGATTTCTTGTAAAGGCGCGCCTCGGGGTCGGTGGTCGAGGCATGGGTGGCATTGGTCCGCTTTTCGCCCTTGAAGTCGACCTCGGCATTACGGTTTCGGCGCGTGGGGCGGGACATCGGGTCGGTCTCGGTCGTGTGGGGTTGATCCTCGGCGGGGCTGTCAGGTCCGGGCGGGCTGCCCAGGTCGTCATTGGGCGGCGTGTCATCAGCCTTCGGTTGGAAGCTCTTCATCGACGCCCAGGCCTTGACCAGCGTGCCATCGACCGAGAAGTGGTCGTCCGACAACAGCGGCGCAACCTCGCGGTGGGCCAGGATCGCCGCCATCACCTTGCGCGACATCTCGGTGGTCAGCAGCCGGTCCCGGTTCTTGGTGAAGACCGTAGGAACCCAAACCGGATCGTCGATGCCAAGGCCAACGAACCAGCGGAACAGGAGGTTATACTGCATCTGTTCCATCAACTGCCGTTCCGAGCGGACCGAGAACAGGATCTGGATCAAGCTCGCCCGGATCAACCGCTCCGGCGCAATCGAGGGCCGACCAAAATCAGTGTAGAGCGCCTCGAACTCGGCATCGAGACTGGACAGCGCCTCGTTCACCACACGCCGGATCTTCCGCAACGGATGCCGCGCCGGGATTCGTGCCTCCAAGTCGACATAGCTGAACAGCGACCCGCTTACCTCGTCCGTCCCGCGCATCTTCACCCCCGCCGTTATCGTGCCGAGGGTGAATCATGTTCTCAAACCACTGTCGAGGAAGGACTATTTCAGCAGCCTGTTAGGGCCACTCTTAGGCGAACAGCCTTACTTGCGTACTTGCTTTCCTTAGGCGCAATGCAATCTGCATGCGGCCAAAGACATCGGCTGCCCATGCTCTCATCAGATCGGCCAGAGGGCGCAACGGCAGGTTTCATGCCGCTAGCACTTCGCAGAACCATTCTCGTCTTGCTTCGCTCGATAGCGTTCACGAACCTTCAGCACCTCTCGGAAATGCATGTCAGCTACGGCTTTCGCAGTTACTATATCTGGCAAGCAGGGTGTACCCTGGTGGGACCCAGGGGTCGTTAGCCACACAGTTCCTCGCTCGGCTCGGATACGATAGACTCCGAAATCAGTCGCTGCCTGCCATTCTGTATGGGCTTGCCACTTCAAGCTGTCTGTCATTCCAACCCCCGTTTGTTCCACTTTTGTTCTACCCCCTCACGTGCCGAGTCGCAACTGTCTGTCGCCTGAAAAACCCCGCGAACACGCTCCGAAGGCCGGCATCGAACGTTGTCATGAGAGAAGGTGGCTTTCAAAAACCACAATAATAACAACACCAAAGTCCCGGTTTTTTGAACTCACTCTAACAGACCCCCACCCCCTTCTGTCGCCGCCATGAAAGCGCTCACGGTATCTGGCGAAGCTCCCATTTGTCTGGCTACCCCGTAGATCGTCCCAGAACCGGACGCACCCCTCGGCCAAAGCGCCATCTTGGCGGCGGAAGGGCCAGCACGGCATGTACCGTACCCACGAGCCCGTCAGCCATTAGACCTTGCCCTAGAGTCAGCCCCCGAGGGAGGCGGAATAGCCTGACTATGGAGTGGGTTTCGAATTTTGGCAGACACACTGCCGCCACTCCTCAGACACCATTGGCAGACAAGGAGAGATCGCCATGTTGATCGGATACGCCCGCACCTCGACCCTGGAGCAGAAAGCAGGCCTAGAGGCGCAGAGAGAGGCACTGAGGGCCATAGGTTGCGAGCGGATCTATGAGGAGCAGGTCAGCTCGGTCGCCGCCAGAGATCAGCTCCAGGCCGCTCTCGGCTTCTGCCGTGAGGGGGATACGCTCATCGTCACGAAGCTGGATCGGCTCGCTCGGTCGGTGAGGCATCTGGGGGAGCTCATAGAGGCCTTGGAAGAGCGCAAGGTGGGGCTCAGGGTGCTAGACCTTGGGCTCGATACGAGAACAGCGACGGGCAAGCTCATGCTCAATGTACTAGCGTCAGTAGCTCAGTTCGAAAGAGAAATGATGTTGGAACGGCAAAAGGAGGGCATTGCCAAAGCTAAAGCAGAAGGGAAGTATAAAGGCCGGACACCTCATGCACGACTCAAAGCTGCCGAGGCCAAGGAACTCCTGGAACACGGATCAACCAAGCGGCAAATTGCGAAAAAGTTGGGCATCTCGGAACGTTCGGTCTATAGATTGATCTGAGCCAGTAATACACGACTGCACAACAAGCCTACCATTCCTCGACCGCATCAGGTCGGGGAAAACAAACAGCGGAGCCTGGTATATGTCAGAAATATCGGCGAGGGTGCGCCTTAGACCCACGCGAATTGGCTTCCTTGTATCGCCCACAGATTTCGTGGCCATCAGATCAATAATACGAGTGTGCTGCTGCCTTTGGGGAGGGCATCTCAATCCAATTATTCCAGTCTTCAAACGCCCACCCTCCGAATGGAACTCCGGGTCTGACTTCACTCCAAGAGGGTACGAAATCGCAAAGGGATACATTCGTTATTTTGAGCCTGATGTGTACGTTGAGGCAAAGTTGGGACTATTGGAAAAGGTCGGCTTAGGCGCATTGCGTTCGGACACGAATTACAGAAGCCGGGTCGTAAGTCTCACTGAGTTCTTCAATCCGGAGCAAGATCGAGAATGGTCGGAACCGGCTTTTGGACTGAACGTATGCGATGTCTTCAACGACCGATACAAGACAGAACAGCAGTTTGTTCGAAGAGATGCTGCTGGAGCCATATATGTCGAACCCAGTCAAACCAATCTTGGAACCGAAGCAATTTTTGGCGCATATCCACAAAATAAACACACGAATTATATTAGGCAAACTTATGAAAACACCTTCAAGCCCTTGCATGCGATCGCGTCACCTGAGACTTGGCGTAGAGTATTTCTCCAAGGATCGGAAACTCCGCTACGAGCCACACGACATTCATTTGAGTACGAAAGAAGATGGCATCACAATCTAGTCATTTTTGTTTTCGATCCGGATCGAACGCCAGATATAATAGATCTTTGGAATCTACGTCTTCAACCAAAGCCTATTTTGCCCGTACCTTTGCCTTGGTTCGGCGAACTCAACCGCGATCTTCAGGCGATTATAACAGACGAGCACCGACCGCTTCAGGGCAACCCGAACGGAGTTATGCAAAGTGCGACTATTGAGTTCGGCCGATCCATACCCAGAGGCAAAGCAGAGCAGCTGATTGAACCGCTGAAGGCCGATTTGCCGAAGGGAGCTCTAGTTCTAAAGTTCTGGCGCGATCAAATATGGAAGAAGAACTCTGGCCCTTCCTGGAGAGATGGTCGTCTTCGCGCGACGGCGGAAGAAAAGCAAGTTGAGTTAGTTATAAAGAAAGAAGGAGAACCGTACTCTACTTTCGAGAATTTAAGCCCCAAATTTGCCGAAGCGTACTCGCTCGCTCGACACCGTTGGGTCAACGCTCTAGTCGTCACGTCATCGCCAAATGACGGGTACTTCGCGACTAGCTTGCCATTCAATACATTTGAAGAAGGCTGGCCAAGGCTCGACGTGGGGCGATATCATGTTTCAGTTGGAACCGAGGGTTGGATCTTTTCGCAGTCATATTCGTATCATCGACAGTGGGTGTCAATATCAAGTGGTCATGACTTTATAAGAGAACACCTCAAAAGGTTCGGGATAGACGCCATTCACTCTGAACCGGGTCGGATCGCACATCAAATATTGGAGCACATCGGTGGCATTTGGGGTCTTTGGTTGCTCGCAGATATAGATACCTTGAGACTGTTGAATAAGATGGCGGGAGGCCTGAGGCGAAGAGGCAATGGTATGGAAGTTGTCGAGGAGCATTTTGGTCGAAGGACTGCCCCAGTAAAAGACTGGAATGACCTGATTTCGAAAAGAAGAGCGAGAAGGTTGGGCACGATTCTGAGTGTAGACGAGTTTACGAAACGACGCGTAATCCGTCTAGGATTAGAATCAGACTGTCCTCACTGTGGCGCCAGAAATTGGAACTCCCTCACTGATGTTGACTATAGTGTTTCTTGTGAAAGATGCCTCAAGGCCTACGACTTCCCTCAGTCGATTGCGAGTCGGGATAATCGAAAGTTCTCTTACCGTGTAGTCGGGCCGTTCGCTGTTCCAGACTATGCCAGAGGATCGTATGGCGCACTATTGTCGCTCAGACTTCTTAAGGCTTTTGGCTCCAACTTCAGCGAGATGACTTACAGTACCGCGATGAGTATGGCATTTGACGGACTCCAGCGGGAAGTTGACTTTGTTGCTTGGGTCAACGAAGAGCGCCACAGTGGTGAGCCCCAGGCAGAGCCAAAGTTGGTGATTGGCGAAGCTAAATCTTTTGGAGCAGGGGAACTGATCACTGCTCAGGACTTGACGAACTTAAAGTCAGTAGTTTCCAAATTGCCCCGAGCATTCGTATGTATATCTGTTATGCGCGACCACTTTACAACAAAGGAGCGGAGGCTGCTTTCTCGCTTTGTAAGTTGGGCCAACCGCTTGACGATGAATGGTGAAGCGTTCAATCCCGTAATTTTGCTAACCTCCCGCGAGCTGACAGTGGATTTTATGCTTTCGGAGACTTGGAGAGGATTGGGGGGGAAGTACGCTGAGTTCGCTAACTTTGACCATACGCGTGATTTAGTTTCATTTGCTCAAGCAACACAACAAATCTATCTCGGTCCGCTTCTTGACGGAAACGACCAATCGACCGAACAAACTGAAGGATCATGATAACTGGAGACTCGTTGTCTTGGCATTTGGTACTGAGCAATAGTGTTCCCACGAGGCCGGTGAGGTTACACAAAGGGGCCACATTCCTCCCACACACAATTTTTCTCCCTTGCATCTAACTGTTTTCAAATAGTATTTTCGCCTGAGGGGAAGCCCCCTGCGCACTTCCACTCCGCCACCCACCCCCGCTATTGGTCTCCAATGCCTGCGCCCGGCTGTAACTGCCCGTAACAGCGGTGCTTTCCAACGCTGTTACGGTTCCCCTCCGGTATATCCCACCCCTGTTCACGCCTATTCCGGCCCTTTGCGCGGCCCGGTCTCCGGCTGCCCGGAAGGAGGTGGAGTTTGCGCGGAACAGGGAGTTTTTCGCGAATATCAGGACAAAACAGGCCTGGAGCGCAGAGAGTCGGCGCCCATGCGCCAGATAGTGACGCAAATTCAGGGGGTTGTTCCGCCTATGACGAGTTTCCTGTTTTGTCGCAGAACAGGCGGTCTAAGCCCGGTAACAGGACCTGTTCGCACCTGTTATCGGAGAAATTCGACAAAATAACAGGTGGCTGCAGTTCGGCCCGAACCGGGCAGCTGAAGTGCCGTCGACCGCGGCACGTCGGGGATTTTCGCGTGATGGTGCCGGTGACGATCAGCCGCTCCAATGATGATGCTCAGAGCCAATTTCCGCGAACATCCGCCGCTGGTACGCCCAGGACAGGGGCAGATCGCTGTCGAGGAACCTGGCGAGGGTCAGGCGCTCCGGCTGCTCACCGGCGAGGATGGCGCGCTGAAGATCGGGGGCCAGGAAGGCCAGCCGGATGAGGCGGCGACGATGCGAAGTGTCAGGGGCGGCCGCCAGGGTCGGTCTGCCGCGTGTGTCGCGCGTGAGCATCTGGTGCGCAGATCGCAGCGCTGCCACCAGCACGGGATCCGCCTTGCGCAGGCGCGGCGCCACGGCCAGCACCTCAGTCCTGCCTCTCTGGGTCGTGACTCGCAGCGGAAGCTTCAGGCGCAGCTGTGCGGGGTCCTCCGAATCGACCGCAACATCTTCGCCACTGGTCAATCGGGGCTCGAGTCGCCGGAGGAGCGCGACGGGCAGAGCGAGCTCGACGCCATCCGGCAGAACCTCGATCCGCCGAAGGACTGCGAGCGGGTTGGCGGCCTTCTCCGCGTCTTCAGGGAGGAGACGGCGTAGCGCTGCGGCCAGCGCGTCTTCCAGGGCCGGGCCCGAGACCCGGCGAGGGGCGGTGTCCTTCGCATCGCGCCGCCCGCCCTGCTGCAAGGGCGCCGAGACATAATAGCGATAGAGCCTGCCGCCCTTCCCATAGGCGAAGGTCGGCGACATGGGATGGCCGTCCGCATCAAAGATTCGACCGGTCAGGGCAGAGCATGCAACGGTCTCGCGCGCAGACTTCCGCTTGCGGGCATTGCCGTCGAGCTGGCGCTGCACGGCGTCAAAGAGCTCCAGGTCCACGATGGCGGGATGCAGGCCCGGGTGGTGGGTCTCACCATGCCGGATCTCGCCGAGGTAGAGGCGATTGCGCAGGATGTGGAACAGCGCTCCGCGGCTGAAGGGTTGACCTCCGGCACTGCCTCCCGTGCGGCTGATGTGCCGCTTCGAGACAATGCCCTCCATCCGCAACCGCTGCTCCAGCGCATGGACCGAACCGAGCTCGAGATAGAGCGCAAAGATCTGCTGGACGAGTGCCGCTTCGGTGTCATTCACCACGAGCGAGCGCGTTCCGCCGGCGGGCTTGTCATAGCCCAACGGCAACTTGCCACCCATCCACATGCCCTTGGCCTTGGAGGCCGCGATCTTGTCGCGGATGCGCTCACCGGTGACCTCGCGCTCGAACTGGGCGAAGGAGAGAAGCACGTTCAGGGTGAGCCGCCCCATGCTCGTCGTGGTGTTGAAGGCTTGCGTCACCGAGACGAAGCTCACGCCGTGGCGGTCGAAGATCTCGACCATCCGGGCGAAGTCGGCAAGCGAGCGGGTCAAGCGGTCGATCTTGTAGACAATGATGATATCGATCCGCCCGGCTTCGATGTCTGCCAGAAGCCGACGCAGGGCTGGACGCTCCATCGTCCCCCCGGAATAGCCGCCATCGTCATAGAGGGTTGGCAGGACCTTCCATCCCTCGCCCGCCTGGCTCTTCACATAGGCGGCGCAGGCCTCGCGCTGTGCATCGAGCGAGTTGAAGGCTTGGTCGAGACCTTCTTCGGAACTCTTGCGGGTATAGAGCGCACAGCGGCGTGGCTCCGGCTTCATGCTGCGCCCTCCGCGGCCGTCCGCAAGCCGAAGAAGCGCGGCCCGTTCCAGCGCGTGCCGGTCGCGGCGCAGGCGACCGCGGAGAGACTTGGGAAGACCCGTCCATCCCAGCGAAACCCGTCGGTCTCGACGACGACTTCGATGCGCTGTCCCTGCCAGTCGCGGCGGAGGATGGCGCCAATACCGAACTGGCGACCCTCGGCCTCGATCGGACCGCGGGCTGCCAGCCGCCGCCGGGTGTCGCGATCGAGATCGCCGTAAGCCTCGACCTGCAGGCGCCAGGCCAGAAGATGGCGCAGGAGTTCGGGCGAACGCAGTTTTGGCGCGGGACCGATGCGCTCCTCCCAAATGGAGCGGAGGGCTGCAAGGTCGAGCCCCGCGAGGGCCTCGATCTCGGCTTCCGTGACAGGCTTTGCAGAGGCGCGCGGCATCAGGAGGCCTCCGCGATCCGGTAGCGCCGCAGCCCATCCTCAGGCTTCTCGGAGGTGACGCTGTAGCCCTTCTTGCGCAAGGCTCCCGCCATGGCGCCGCGGACCGAGTGGACCTGCCAGCCAGTGGCGGCTTGCAGTTCGGGCAGGCTCGCGCCGCCCGGCGCCCGCAGGAGAGCCACGACCCGGTCGAGCTTGGTTGATGCCGTGGCGGGACCTGGATCGACCATGGATTTGGCGTCAGACGCTGCGCGGCCGTCTGCCTGTGCCTTCAACTTCGGCACCTTCGCATCGCGCGGACCGGACACAGTCTCGCCCATGGTCTCGCCAGCCCGTTTGGGCCGGACCGTTCCGCCCCGCGTTCCGCGCGCCGGGCGTGTCGCTTCGCCTGCCGGGCCGCTGCGATCGGCAACGGTCGTGCTGGTACGGTCGGCGCCGGCCGTGAGTCCCGCTTCGCCGCGGGTGGCTTCAGCACCCGCCGTGTCGACGCGCTTCGCCTGGGATTTGTCCTGGTCCATCTCTGTCCTCCGGTTCAGGGCGAACCATTCGCCCGTACTGGGGCAAGCCCGGGACAGCCGGGCGTGCAACAGCAACGCTCCCCGTCGCGCCGAAGTCCAGTCCCGAAGTGCGACCCGCCCCCATCCTCGACAGAATGTGGGCGCGTGGTATCGTGAGGGGAGGCCAGATGAGGAATGCCAGTTCAGAGGAGAACGCATTGGGCGCAGGAAGCATGCTATCCCGGGAGCTCAAGGTGCGCGAGCGCCCGGTGTCCGAACTGATCCCCTCGCCGCAGAACGCCCGCACCCACCCGAAGCGCCAGATCGAGCAGATCCGGGCCTCGATCGCCGAGTTCGGGTTCACCAACCCGATCCTCGCTGATCCGGCCGGCAATGTGATCGCCGGGCATGGCCGTCTCCTCGCCGCCAAGGCCCTGGGCCTTGCGACCGTCCCTGTGATCGAGCTCGACGGCCTCTCCGAGGCCCAGATCCGGGCCTTGCGGCTGGCCGACAACAAGATCGCGCTCAATGCGGGCTGGGATCTCGAGATCCTGCAGGCAGAGCTGGCGGATCTCTCGACGATCGACATTGGCATCGACCCACTCCTGACCGGCTTCACCACCGGCGAGATCGACGTGATCCTGAAGGGATCGGACGATCCGGATGATGACGTGATCCCGGCTGTCCCGGTCACACCGCGCACGAGACCCGGCGACATCTGGATCTGCGGCCCGCACCGGATCGGTTGCGGCGACAGCCGGGATGCGGCCTTCCTCACGCGGCTGTTCGGCGAGGGCGTCAGGGTCGACGCGGCATTCCTCGATCCGCCCTACAACGTCAGGATCAGCGGCCATGCCAACGCCAAAAGCCGACACCGCGAGTTCGCCATGGCGTCGGGCGAGATGACGGAGACCGAGTTCCGCGGCTTTCTGAAGGACACGCTCGGTGCCGCCGCTGCGGTCTCCCGCGATGGTGCGGTGCACTTCGTCTGCATGGACTGGCGCCACATGGAAGACGTCTCCATCGTCGGCCGCGCGATCTACGACGCGTTCCTGAACCTCTGCATATGGAACAAGTCGAACGCCGGGATGGGCTCGCTGTACCGCTCGAAGCATGAACTGATCTTCGTCTACCGCGTGGGCAGCGAAAGCCACCTGAACATGGTCGAGCTCGGTCGCCACGGCCGCAACCGGACCAATGTCTGGGACTATGCCTCGGTCAACTCGTTCAAAGGCAGCCGTCGGGAAGATCTGGCCCTCCACCCGACGGTGAAGCCCACCGGCCTCGTTGCCGATGCGATCAGGGATGTGACGCGGCACAACGACCTCGTGCTCGACACCTTCCTTGGCTCCGGCACCACTCTGATCGCGGCCGAACGCAGCGGTCGGCGCTTCCGCGGCCTCGACCTCGACCCGGCCTATGTCGACGTGGCGATCGACCGCTGGGCGGCGCTCACGGGCCGCGAGCCTCTGCGGGAGGAGAGTGTCGGATGAGCGAGATGGAAGCCTCGTCCAAGGGACGCTTCAAGCCCGGAAAGAGCGGCAATCCGAAGGGCCGACCGCGGAAAGGGATCGAGGCGCGGACGTCGGCCTTCGATGTGGTGATCGACCGGACGCTCATCATCACCCGCCATGGCCAGCCGCGCGAAGTGACCATGGAGGAGGCGCTGCAGCATCGCACGTATCAGGATGCACTTGCCGGCAAGCGCATGGCGCAACGCGAGGTGCTGAAGTGGATCCGGAAGCGAGAGGCCTGGATCGCGGCGCGGAACACTTCGAAGGGGGCCAGGACGGTAGAGGTGAAGCAGTCGCCTGACCCGATGAATGCCCTCGACGCGCTCCTGATCCTCGGCATCGCCACGCCGGATGACGACGTGGCGAAACATGGCCCGAACGATGCGTACCGGCGGGCGCTTCTCGAGCCTTGGGCCGTGCAGGCCGCGCTCGATCGGCGCCGCTCGGCCACACCGCTGACAGAGA
>Ga0209571_1001528_pt1 | contig 10460 bp, 11 predicted proteins | sample EBPBio102011_DNA_FD_185866 | JGI IMG/M metagenome (GOLD analysis project Ga0209571, IMG submission 185866) | Wastewater treatment Type I Accumulibacter community from EBPR Bioreactor in Madison, WI, USA - Reactor 1_1/10/2011_ DNA (SPAdes)... | ecosystem: Engineered > Bioreactor > EBPR >...
ACGGCGGGGCGGCAGTAGTTCTCCTGGGGCCCCTGGTCCAGCACCACGACGGGACCGTTGGCGGCCTGCTTGAACCGCATGTGCCAGTCGCCGGGGGCGATGAGGACCACGCCGGGCTTGAGCGGGTCGCCCGCGGCGGCCTCGCGCACCTCGACCTTCGCCTTGGCGTTCAGACGCTGGGCGAACAGCTGGGTGAACACCGGCGGCATGTGCTGAGTCACCACGATGGGCACCGGGAAGTTCGCGGGTAGCGCCGTGATGACCGTGGTCAGCGCGTCCGGGCCACCGGTCGACACCCCGATGGCGACGACATCGACGCGGTTTCCGAGGGTGGCGGCCTTGAGCGGGCCTGCGGCCCCCGCCGCGGCGGCGCCGGGCCGACCCGGGGCACCGGGTGCTCCGGGCGGTGGCGCGCCGAACGCCGGCCGGGCGGCCCGCGCCACGGGGGCGATGGGGGCGCGGCCGGTGAGCGACTTGATCTTGGGGATCAGCTGGCTGCGGACGGCCTCCATCGACTCCGAGAGGGAGCCCACGTTGGCCGGCTTGCAGACGTAGTCGGACGCGCCGCGCTCGAGGGCGTCCAGCGTGGCGCCTGCGCCGCGCGCGGTCAGCGTCGAGAACATGATGATGGGCAGCTTTTTGTAGGTCTTGCGGACCTCGATCAGCGTCTGCAGGCCGTCCATGATCGGCATCTCGACATCGAGGGTGAGGATGTCGGGCTTGAGCAGCGGGATCTTGTCGAGGGCGTTCTTGCCGTTGACGGCGGTGCCGACGACCTCGATCTCGGGATCGGCGGCCAACACGTCGGCGACGAGCCGGCGGATCACCACCGAGTCGTCGCACACCATGGCGCGGATTTTCTCGGGCATCAGAGCAGCCCCAGCATCGCGAGCTTGTCCTCGATGATCTCGGTGGTGAACGGCTTGATCACGTATTCGTGCGCGCCGGCGGCCAGCGCTCGCACGATGTTGGCCTGCTCGGCCTCAGTCGTGACCATCATCAGCGTGATGTCGCGCCAGTCGCGGTTCTTGCGCACCTCGACGATGAACTCCAACCCGTTCATCACGGGCATGTTCCAGTCAATGAGGCAGACGTCGGGCAGCGGGCCGCGCTGCACCGCCTCCAGCGCTTGTGCCCCGTCGCCGACGGCCTCGACCTCGAAGCCCAGGCTGTCCATCGTCCGCGTCAGGATGGTGCGCATCGCACGCGAGTCGTCGATCACCAGTGCACGCATTGTCGTCCTCTAGGTTCCTTGGCCCGGTCGGGCCTGGGCGGGTCCGCCTGGCGAGGGCGGAGGGGCACGGCGACCGAACTGCGCCGCTTGGCCGGGCTCGCGTTAGGCAGCGGAGGCGGCGCCGTCGACAGCGACGGCCTTGTCCGTGTCGAGGACGAGCATGAGGTCGTGGTCGAGCTTGCAGACCCGGACCACCAGGTCGCGGACCCGCGCCGGGACCGTCTCCGGCGGTGCCTCGAATCGGTCCAGATCCGGCTCCAGCACATCGCCGATCTCGTCCACGAGCAGACTGGTGGCGCCCTCGCTGGTCCGGACGACGACATTGGTGACCGGGGTGTCGGCCGCGCGCTCCGGCAAGCCGATCCGGCAGCGCAGGTCGACCGTCACGACGATCTGGCCGCGCAGGTTGATCAGGCCGCGCACCTCCGGCGAGGACAACGGCACCTTGGTCAGCTCCTGCTGTCGCAGGACTTCCTGGACCGTCTCCACGGGCACCCCGAAGAGGTGACCGCCGAGGCGGAACGTGCAGTACTGGTTCGCCATGGAGCGCTCTTCTCTCGGAGGGACTGCTGGCCGGGCCGCAGCCCGGCGGGTCATTCTTCACATCGGCGAAGCGGCTACGTTCTCAAGCACTCTCCCCGGTGGTGAACGTGCTGCGCCCAAGGTCGCGGGCGTCGGGTCGCGGGCGTCGAGGCGCGGGCGTCGGGTCGCGGGCACGACGACGGGCCGGCCCCCGCGAAAGGGGCCGGCCCATGCCGTACGTCGTGCGCGGCAGCGCAACTGCTCACGGCAGCGCTACTGCTCGCTCAGGCGGCCTTGCCGTTGACCGAGGCGGCCTTCTCGGTGTCCAGAACGAGCATCAGGTCGTGGTCCAGCTTGCAGACCTTGACCACCATGTCCCGGACCTGCGCGGGCACCGTCTCGGGCGGTGCCTCGAACCGGTCCAGGTCGGGCTCGAGGACGTCGCCGATTTCGTCGACCTGCAGGCTGGTCGCGCCCTCGCTGGTGCGGACGACGACATTCGTCGCCGGCTTGTCCCGATCCCGGGGCGGCAGCCCCATCTGATGGCGCAGGTCGACGGTGATGACGATCTGGCCGCGCAGGTTGATCAGCCCGGAGACCGCCGGCGGGGCCAGCGGGACCTTGGTGAGGTCCTGCTGGCGCAGCACCTCCTGGACGGTCTCGACCGGCACCCCGAACAGGTGGCCGCCGAGGCGGAACGTGCAGTACTGGTGAGCCATGACGATCACCGCAGCCCGGCGTACTCGTCGTCGGTGAACTGCTGGCCGTAGTTCTCCAACTCCGGCGGGAGCATCCCCAGCAGCGCGTGGTCGATGTTGAGCAGCTCGGTGACGTGCTCGTTGACGACGTCGGAGCCGAGGTTGCCCCCGGTGTCGAGGTGGGTGCGGATGGCCAGCTCGTCCTCGACGATGTCGAGCACCTGGCTGACCACGAAGCCGAACAGCTGCCCGCGGTGCTGGCAGACGACGACCTGCAGCGGCGCGTTCTCCTCCATGGCCTCGTAGCTGCCGTAGTCGTCGGCGAGGCGCAGCAGCGGGAGGATGACCCCGCGGTATTGGACGACCTGGTTCGCACCGACGGTCTCCACGCGCGCCATCGGGAACTCCTCCAGCCGCTCCACGACCTTCAGCGGCAGCGCCGCGCGGCGGCCGTTGCCCAGCTTGACGACCAGCAGCGAGGTGGCGTCGCTGTTGGAGCGGCGCGCGGCCTCCTCGGCGGCCCGCTTGGCGGCCTCGCCCGAGTCGTTGATCATGCCCGCGCGGCCGGCCAGGCTGTTCGCGTCGAGGATCAGCGCGACGCGGCCGTCACCCATCAGGGTGGCGCCGGCGTAGAGGTTGATGCCCCGCAGCTGCTTGCCCAGCGGCTTGACGACGATCTCCTCGGTGTCCTCGATGTCGTCGACGACGAGACCGAACTGCTTCTCGTCGGCCTTGAGGACCGCGATGAACGTGGTTTCGTGCTCGATCTCCTCGGCGGCGATCTGCTTGCGCAGGTCGACCAGCGGGAGCAACGCCCCGCGCAGCCGGTAGACCGGGGTGCCCTGGATGTTCTCCAGGCGCTCGGCCGCCTGCTCCTTGTCCAGACGGACCAGTTCCAGGAGGTTGACCTGCGGGATCGCGAACATGTTCTCGTCGCCGCGAACCAGCAGCGCGGGGATGATCGCCAGGGTCAGCGGGATCTTGATGCGGACCGTGGTGCCCTCACCGGTGACGCTGCTGACGTCGATGACGCCGCCGATCTTCTCGATGTTCGTCTTGACGACGTCCATCCCGACGCCACGGCCGGAGACATTGGTGACCTGGGCGGCGGTGGAGAAGCCCGCCTTGAAGATGAGGTGGAACGCGTCCCGGTCGCTGAGCCGGTCGGCTTCCTCGCGGGACAGCAACTGCTTTTCGACGGCCTTGTCGCGCAGCTTGTCGGGGTCGATGCCGGCGCCGTCGTCGATGATCTCGATGTTGACCTGGCCGCCCTCGTGGAACGCCCGCATGAGCAGGCGACCCTCGGCCGGCTTGCCCTTGGCGATGCGGGTCTCCGGCGTCTCGATGCCGTGGTCGCAGGAGTTGCGGACCAGGTGCGTCAGCGGGTCCTTGATGGCCTCAAGGATCGTCTTGTCGAGCTCGGTGTCTTTGCCCTCCATGTCGACGCGGATCTGGCGGCCCATCTGGTTGGCCAGGTCGCGCACCACGCGGGGGATCTTCGACCAGACGTTGTCGATGGGCTGCATGCGCGTCTTCATGACGCCCTCCTGCAGCTCGCCGGCGACGAGGTTGAGGCGATGCATCGAGCGCATCAGCTCCTGGTCCTGGCGGGCCGCGGCCCGCTGGATCAGCTGGTTGCGGGTCAGGACCAGCTCACCGACCAGGTTCATCAGCGTGTCGAGCAGGTCGACGTCGACGCGGATGCTGGAGTCGGCGACGCTGCGACGGTGCTCGTCGCCCTTGGCCTGGACGGGGGCGCTCTCAGAGGCGGCCTTGGCGGCCGTTGTCTGCGCCTTGGCGGCGGCGGTCGCCGCTTCCTTGGGCGCAGACGGTACGGCGGGAGCGGGAGCCGCTGGCGCCTCGGCTGCCGCGGGCGTCTCGGCTGCCGCGGGTGCCTCAGCGGGTGGCTCGCCAGGTCCCTCCGCGAGCGCGACCGGTGCCGGGGCGGGCGTGCCGGCCGACGATCCGCCGGCCGCCACGGCCACGGCCGCCTCGACGGCGGCGGTGGCGACGACAGCGGCCGCCTGCGCCGACTCATCGGCGCTGTCGATCGCCTGCGGGGACTCCTGAGCCTCGGCGGCCGCGCCGTCCCGGAACCGGCCCTCGAGCAGGTCCTGCAGGTGCGCGACCAGTTCTTCGTAGGTCTCGGTGCCCTCGTTGCCGTCGTTCTCGATGTGCCCGAGCAGCGCGCGGACGGCGTCGACCATCTCCAGCAGCGTGGTTGCGATCTCGTTGTTGAGCGCCATCTCGCCGTCACGCAGCTTGCTCAGCAGGCTTTCGCCGGCGTGCGCCACTCGTTCGAGCGTGTGCAGGGCCAGGAAGCCACTGGTGCCCTTGATCGTGTGGAGGGTGCGGAAGATGCTCGACAGCAGCTCACGGGAGTTGGGGTCCCGCTCGAGGGCGAGCAGGTCCTGGTCCAGCTGGTCAAGGTTCTCGTGGGATTCGATCAGGAACTCCTGAACGATCTCCTCCATGCCTTCCATCGGCATACTCCTCGTGAGATAGGGGAATCGAGGCTTCAATCGGCTCCTGACTCCGCGATCTGAGGCAGAGTTACGGCTGTTCGCAGAGCGTTTCGCGCCGGGAACCTATCGCCTGAGAATGGGGGGAGCTGAGCCGCCGCGCCGGATCGCAGAACCGCCGGGATCCGGAAAGCTGCGCCCCCGTGGGGATCGCGGCCCCGCCGCGGCGGGAGTGCTGCGGCGCAGCAGGGGGGCCGGCGACCGAGGGGCGAGACGGCGCCCGGGTGGCCTTCACCGTCCGGCGCAGCGGACGATGGACTCTTCGGGTCCACGGGCCCGGTCGACACGGCGGTGATCCCGGCGTCATGACCAGCGACGAACGCTCAAGTCCCTTGTGGCAGAGCCGATAAGGCCGTCGTCCACGTGTGGTAAGGCCGTGCGGCCCGGGGCAGCAGACCCGGCCGCGCCGTTAGATTCGGCCGACCGCCGTCCATTCCGAAGGGCCTGCCTGAAGGACTTCACAAAGGACCGAGTATGCACTTGTCCAGCGACGATGTCGCACAGATCATCCAAGAGGTGTGGAGCTCGATGCTCGGCATTGACGCCGAAGCCGTCGACATGCCTCGCCCGGAGACCAACGACGCCGTCGCGGGGTCCGTGGGGGTCACCGGGGCCACCGACTGCCTCATCTCCATGGAGATGGGCGGCGACGGCGCGCGCCGGTTCGCGGCCACGATGTTCGGCATGGCCGACGACGAAGCCTCCGACGACGACATCGCCGACGGCATCGGCGAGCTGACGAATATGGTCGGCGGGAACATCAAATCCCTGCTGCCCGAACCGAGCACGCTCTCGCTTCCGGTCGTCGCCCAGGGCAAGAGCCCGACGCTGCGGGTGCCCGGCGGGAAGCCGCTCCTCGAGGCCGGCTATATCGCCGGGGGATTCCCCATGTTCCTCACCGTGTGGAACCGGCCCCAGAAGTCCTGACATTCTGCTCCGGGCGCGCGAGCGCCGGCCGGGCCAAGAGTCCTTTTCCCCTGTGTTTCCCTTGTGACCGACAGATTGACCCAGAGAGTGAGACAACCGTGAAGGTCGTAGTTGCCGATGACAGCCGCGCGATGCGGATGATCGTGGTCCGTACCCTGCGCCAGGCCGGGTACGACGGCGCGGACATCATCGAATGTGAGGACGGCGCCGAAGGTCTGGCGGCCGTCAAGGCCAACAGCCCCGACATGGTGCTGTCCGACTGGAACATGCCCAACATGAGTGGGATCGAGTTCCTGCAGGCGCTGCGCGCGGACGGCAACCAGGTCCCGTTCGGCTTCGTGACCTCCGAGGGTTCGGACGCGATGCGTTCGCAGGCCTCCGAGCACGGCGCGCTGTTCCTCATCGCCAAGCCGTTCACGGCGGACATGTTCTCCGAGGCCCTGAAGCCGGTCCTGGGCTGACGCCCCTGCTTACTTGGCGCGCGCCGCAGCCACGGCGTACGCCTCTCCCCCATCCGCGCAGTATCGCGAGAAACGCTCTAGGACCATGACTCCCATCCCCGAGCCGAAGCCCGTGAAGGACCTCTTCCAGGACCTTCTGGGCCGCACGGTGACGATCTCGCCGCACGACAAGCCGGTGGTGCCCAGCGCGCGACGCGCGTGCTGCACCGGCCTGTACGTCGACGGCAACCTCGACACCAAGGCGCTCGTCTGCGCGGACCTCGATTTGGCGGCGCGCTCCGGCGCGGCGCTCGGCCTGGTGCCCCCGACCGGGGCGAATTCGGCCATCGAGAACGTGGAGCTGCCACCGGCGCTCTACGACAACTTTTATGAGGTGCTCAACATCTTCGCGTCCCTGTTCAACGTGGGCGAGAACGAGACGCACCTCAAGCTCAATGCGGTGTTCCAGCCTGGTTCGGTGATTCCCACGAATGCCGCCATGCTGCTGCGTGGTCTCGGCAAACGTGCCGACTACCAGCTGGACATCGAGGGCTACGGGCTCGGCGCGATCGGCATCGTCGTCCCCATGTAGTGCTCGGCCCGCTGCTCGGTCCCTTGACGCGGCCCGGCGTACCGTTGCTGCCTCCCCCGGGAGGCGGACCGGCACGCCGGGCCGCGTCGTCGCGTCTGGGTGCTACGAACGGCGTGTCCGGTTTCAGCGGCGTCAGAACGTGTGGATCGTGACTCGGATCAGGCCGGCGTGGGCGAGGTCCGACCAGTACCGGTCACGGGTGAGGACGGGTGCACCGAGGCGCTGCGCGGCGGCGATAATCAGGGCGTCGGCCATCGACAATGTGGCAGGCCTGCCGTTTCGTCCGGGTGGGCCGGGATGGGTCGCCGACATTTCCAGAAGGTCGGCGGCCTCGATCAGATCGGCCTCAGTGCTCTGGGCGAACTCGACCCCTTGACCGCGCAACGCCTCGGCGATCTCTGGGCCGGTCGAGACGTTGCCCTTCTCCCGAGTCGTTGTGATCACCTCGGCGAGACCTGGGCACGGGAGGAACGCGCTGTCGACACGCTGCAAAACCGCGTGGACGGCCTGCCACCCGCGTTCCTGGATCAGCAAGGAGACGACGGCGGAGGAGTCAAGGCACACGGCCACCATCAGTCGAGGCCCAGCCGGGCGAGCAGATCGGCGGCGATCTCGTCTTCGCTGCGGTCGTCGCCGCGCACGGCGGCCTCGATGCGGTCCCACTTGGCATCCTGCTGGGCGAGGTCGTTCAGGCGCGCCTCTCGGACGTCGCTCGTCGAGTCCCCGCCGTCGCCACCGTGATTTTTGGCCCATACGGCGGCGAGCCGGACGTGGGGCGACACCAGGTGGACGTCGACTCCGTCGATGACGAACTCGACGCGGTCACCTTCTTGGACCCCCAACGCGGCCCTGACCTGCGCGGGCATGACGACACGGTTCGAAGGACCGACCTTCACCGAAGCGCGTTCTGCCATATGACGATCCTATGCCAGATTCGCCGCATGCGTCATCTGGCAATGTTCTGACACGTGAGATCAGGCCGACAGGTGTCGACGCCCGGTCCGACCGCGCCCCACTACAACCCGGGAAGGTCGACCTCGCGATAGCTGGTCAGGCGGTCGGCCAGGCGGCGGTCGCGGACGCGCGCGATGAGGTGCTGATGGACGAGAGCGATCCGCAGCCGGCCTGGATGAGCCAGAGTCTCGGCGAGCAGGTGCATCGCCGTCAGGGTCTTCGCCAGGTCGGTGATCAGCGCGGCGGGATCGCCTTGCGGGATGAGCGAGACGTACGTCGGCTGAGCCGGCGCCTCGTCGAACGACTCGATGGAGACCCCCGCGAGCGAGCGGTCGGTCTGGACTTCGCCGAGCAGCGCCTGGGCGCCGAGCAGGTCGGCGTCGTCGGCCTCGTGGTCGACGGCGAACACGAGGTTCACCGGCGAACCGGTCTCGAACATGGTCGCAAAAGCACGGAGTACGGCAATCGGAACCGTTGTCGCAGAAAAGGATCCGGAGTCGAAATTGGTAGCGACGAGGATCCGGAACGGCGGCACCACGACCTCTGGTCCGGTCTGGTCGGCGCCGCCGCGGTCGTCGATCTCCTCCCCCGGACGCACACCGGCGGGCCCGCCACTCCCGGCCGTCGCTCGCCCCGCGGTCGCCTCGGGCGTGCCGAGGATGCGTCGGACGTCCTTCGCCTGGCGCGCGACGAAACTCTCGTCGGGCGGAATCGTGTTCGACTCGTCACTCACCAGTCCACCTCCACCTCGCCAGTGGTCGTCAGCGGGCGGCGCCGCCGCCCAGTCGCACCGGCCAGGACGAGGCCCCTCACGGCGTCGTACTACGCCGACGCGAGGGATACCTCGCGATATGCCGCGAGCCGTCGACTCAATCCGTCATTCGGTCCGCCGGAGGGCGCCGGCTCCTGGCCGAGACGCTCAGGGTCGCGCACCATGTCCGCGAGGTGGTGCAGCGTCGCCAACGTCGTCGCCACCTCTGTGATCACGGCATCGCCGTTGCCCTGGGGCACCACGGCGGCATAGCAGCTCATGCGCTGTGCCTCGGCGAAGGACTCAATGGTCACTCCGGCGGTCTCGACATCTCCGAGGCTTTCGAGGAGGACGCGCGCACACTCGCCGTCCTCGTCGGTGACGTCCCGGGGAACGGCGAACACGAGGTCGACCGGAGCGTCGGCTGGGATCATTTGCGCGTAGGCCCGAAGGATCGCCAGGGGCACCGTCGCCGACGACCAGTCCGTGGCGACGAGCACTCGGAACCGGCTTGTGGTGGCATCAGGAATTGGCTCGGCCGCGGGCTCCGCGGGCGCCACGAGATCCGGGGACGACTCCCGAATGAACTCAGCGATGTCCGACCAAGTGAGGGGAGATTCGTGGGACCCCCCGGCGACGTCCCGGGCAGCGAGCGCGCCGGGCACCTGAGGGGATGGATCCTGGTCTCCGATCGCTGGAGCCGATGGAAGCAGGGGTGGCAGCGTAAAGGAAGACGTCAGTGGGGGCGCGTCCGGAATGTGACTGGGAACGGTCAGGCGTTCCACTACCTCACCTTGCCTCGCGGCGAACGAGTCGTCGGCTCCCCTATCGTCACGCGGGGGGCGGATCAACTCCCCGAGCTCGAAGCCCGCTCCGGCGTACGAACTAACTTCGCCGTACGTCGCGGCCAGGTAGTGCGACGGGTGCACCGTCAAGGGGTGCCGCGTCTCGCGCCACACGGCGGCGAGCCGATGTGAACCGACAAGGAATCGGGGATCGCCACCCTCGAGTTGGCCATTGGCTGCGATCCGGTCAAGGAGTTGGGCGAAGAAGGTGTCTCGCGTCGCGGCCCCCAGGAGCGCGGTGGAGAGCAGGCCCGGTTCGTCGAGTTCGTCCGCCCAGATGGCGAACGTGTCTGTGGCGAGCAACCAAGCTGGGATGGGCGATTTCGCGATGCTGAGCGCATCTACCGCAACCCCGCCAAATCGGGCCAGGGCCTCGTAGCGGACCAGCTCCATGACGGCCTGCAAGTCCCGCCCCAGCAGCGCCTTCATCTGTGACCGGGTCCGCCACTCCCCGGCGGCTAGCTCGGCGTTGTTCCAGACACAGACCTCGAAGTCGGGATTGAGGTCACGCCAGGTCTGGATGCATGCGTTGGGCTGCGTGCCGTCCTCGCCGATCCAGGCGATGTGGAGGAGCTTGGGAATCACTGAGCCGTCCTGTTCGTTCGGGCGGCGTTCGGCCGCGTCACGCCCTCCTCATCGACAGAGCGCAGGTAAACCTGATGCCCTGCGTCGCCGCGAGGTGCGCTGTGCCGGAGCTGAATCCGCCCGACCGCCGACGGCTCAGGACGGCGCTATCAGCGCAGGAAGTCCATCAGCGATGGCTGCAGGATCTTCGCCGACGCTTGGAGTGCGGCATTGTACGCGTTGGACTGGATGTTGAGGTCCATTGCCGCCTTGATGAAGTCGACGTCCTCGACCTTGGACAGCGCGACTTGGGTGCCGTCATCGAGACGACCGTTGAGATCGTCCAGACCCGTCAGCCGATTGACCCGGGCACCGACCGTCGACGACGCGGCCGACAGTTTGTCTTGAGCT
>Ga0209571_1001531_pt1 | contig 10444 bp, 5 predicted proteins | sample EBPBio102011_DNA_FD_185866 | JGI IMG/M metagenome (GOLD analysis project Ga0209571, IMG submission 185866) | Wastewater treatment Type I Accumulibacter community from EBPR Bioreactor in Madison, WI, USA - Reactor 1_1/10/2011_ DNA (SPAdes)... | ecosystem: Engineered > Bioreactor > EBPR >...
AGGGGCGGCGTCCTGCGCCGGGCGCGCCGCCTCGGCCGCGGTCCGGGCCATGGGCGCCTTCACGGTCAGGGTCCTGGGCCGGGTCCCGGATTGGATCATGGGCCTGCTCATCGCGTCCTCCTCATTCCGCCGGCTGGGGCAGGGGGGCCTGCGCGGGACGGGCCGGGGCCGCCGCCTCCGCCAGGGCCGGCCGCACCCAGCGCAGCCGCAGCGCGTTCGTCAGCACGAAGACCGAGGACAGCGCCATCGCCCCCGCGGCCAGCGCCGGCGACAGCTGCGTCCCCCAGACCGGATGGAGCGCCCCCGCCGCCACCGGGATCAGGGCGACGTTGTAGCCGAAGGCCCAGACGAGGTTCTCCTTGATGTTGGCCATGGTCGCCCGGCTGAGACGAAAGGCGTTGGCCACCCCGGCGACGCTGCCCGACATCAGCACCACGTCGGCGCTTTCGATCGCCACGTCGGTCCCCGTGCCGATGGCGAGGCCCACGTCCGCCGCCGCCAGCGCCGGGGCGTCGTTGATCCCGTCGCCGACGAAGGCGACCGGCCCCTCCGCCGCCCGCAGCTTTTCGATCGCCGCGACCTTGCCCGCGGGCAGGACCTCGGCGGCCACATGGTCGATGCCGATCTCCCGCGCGATGGCCTCGGCCGTCTGCCAGGCGCGCGGCAGGTCACTGCCCAGCACCGCGGCCACGCCGCCGCGCGCCGCCAGCCGGCGGGCCACCGCCTGCGCCTGCGCGTGGCCGCGCTCGCTGAGCGGCGTGTCGGCCGGCTGCATGATCCGCGCCGCGTTCAGCGCGGTCTCGCCGTGGCGCACCAGCAGGATGGCCATGCGGTTCAGCCGGCGATCCGGCGCACCTGCACGGTGGCCGTCAGCCCCAGGTAGGCCTCGGCCGGGCCGAACCAGCTGCCGCTGATCGGCGCGGCCTGCGCCGGATCGCGGGCCACGCCCACGCGGATCAGCTGCGAGTTGCCGGCGCGCAGGTTGTTGGTGGGGTCGAAGGGCACCCAGCCGGCGCCGGGAAGGTACACCTGCAGCCAGGCATGGGTGCTGCCCGCGCCGGCCGTGGCACCGGCCTCGCCGCCGGGTGCGGCGGCGTCCAGCGACGGGTCGTACAGGTAACCGGAGACGAAGCGCGCCGCCATGCCCAGGCTGCGCACCGCCTCCATCATCAGCAGCGCGAAATCGCGGCAGCTGCCGCTGCCCAGCTTCAGCGTCTGCAGCGGCGGCTGCGTGCCTTCCTCGTCGCGCGCCTTGTATTCGAACTTGTCGCGGATGAACTGGTTCATCTGCAGCAGCAGGTCGCGCGTGCCGGTGGGCCCGCCGGCGTCCATGAACTGCCGGGCCCACTGGGTGAGCACGCCGTCCGGGTCGTCGTGCAGCGGGCGCATGTAATGCTCCAGGTCCAGCCGCTCCTGCACCGAATAGGCGAAGGGGAAGATCAGCGCGCTGGGCGACAGCTCCAGCTCGCTGCCGTCGCCGGGCGCGTGTTCGATGGTGAAGGTGCAGACGATCTTCAGCTCGGCCGCGCGCTCCAGCGGGGTGACCAGCGCCACCGAGTTGGAATGCGGATCCTGGATCAGCCGCACCTGCGCCTCGGGGCTGCACACCAGGTCGGTGGCCAGCACGCGCAGGTCATGGCTGTCCCGCGGCCGGAACATCACCCGGTGCTCGCCGAAGCCCACCGGCTCGCGGTAGCGGTAGCAGGTGGTGTGGGTGATGTCGTAACGGATCGGCATGGCGGCAGGCGGGCACGGCGGAGCGCCATTGTCCGGCAGCGCGGCCGGCAGGGGCTTCAGGCGGCCGCGCGGTCGCCGCCGTCTTGCACCAGCACGCGGTTGCGTCCCAGGCGCTTGGCCTGCAACAGCATCGCGTCGGCGGCGCCCAGCAGGCTGCGGGCATCGCCGGCCACGCGCTGCGAGTCGACGATGCCGGCCGAGAAGGTGCCGGCGCCGGCGGCAGCGGCCGGTTCGTCTTGGCACTGCAGGCTCCACTGCTTGAGCAAGGCCTGCACCTTGCGCCGCGCCGCCGCGGCCGGCGTGCGCGGCATCAGCAGGCAGAACTCCTCGCCGCCGTAGCGGCAGGCCACGTCGCTCTTGCGGCCCTGCGCGCCGAGCAGCGCGCCGAAGGCCGCCAGTAGGTGGTCACCCGCGGCATGGCCGAGCTGGTCGTTGACGGCCTTGAAGTGATCCAGGTCCATGATCACCACCGACAGCGGCTGCCGGTCGCGCTGTGCCATGGCCAGCATGGCCGGCAGCACGTCGTCCAGGTGGCGGCGGTTGAACAGGCCGGTCAGGAAGTCGCGCGTGGCCTGCTGGCGCAGCGCCTGCTGCAGCGCCTCGACCTCGGCGATCTTCTGTTTCAACTGCTGGTGCGCCGCCTCCAGCTCGGCATGGGCCCGCTCAGTGCGGCGCCGCCGCGCATCGACGTTCTCCAGCGCCTGGCGCATGCGCAGCAGCTCGGTCTGCAACTGCGCCGCCTGGTAGCGCGCGCCGGAGGCCTGCAGTGCGCGCTCGGTATGCAGGGTCTGCCAGATGCGCAGGGCCTGCAACGCTGCACCCGCCTGGCCCAGACGCTCGTGCACGGCGGCCAGCGCGTGGAAATGCATGCAGCGCACGCGCAGGCTTTCGCCGGGCGCCGGCGCATCGGGCGGCTGCATCAGCCGGTCGGCGGCCTCGGTCCAGCGGCCGCGGGCCATCAGCAGCTCGGCCTCGGCCACGCGCAGCGTGCCCAGCTCGTCGGGCAGCGCGCCCAGCGCCAGCATGTCGCGGGCGCGCTCGACCAGCATCTCGCCCAGCGCCACGTCGCCGGCGCGCAGCGCCGCCAGTGCCATGGTCTCGAAATGCGCATTCATCGGCCCGCGGCCGTCCTTGTCGGCCGGCAGGCCAAGCAGGCGCCGCACCTCGGGCAGCGCTTCGGCCGGCCGGTCGAGGTTGCTCAGGCAGATGATGCGGTTGATGCCCAGCACGCTCAGCAGCCGGGCATTGTTCAGTTGCTCGCAGCGCGCCAGGCCTTCGTCGAGATAGCTCAGCGCCTGCGGATAGTCCCCCAGCTGGATCAGCTCGTGCGCCAGGTTGCAGTACAGCACCACGTCGAAGCCATTGCTCTTGGCGGCGCTGGTCTCGCGCAGTGCCTGGTACATGTAGGCAAAGGCCTGCTGCGATTCGCCCAGCTCGGAATAGCAGCCTGCGATGGTGTTGAGCAGCATGCCGCGCTCGTCGTGCTTCAGGATGCGCAGGCCCTCGTCGCGCAGCGGCAGCACGCGCTCCAGCGATTCGCGGAACAGGCCGTCGCGCCAGGCACAGCGTGCCAGGCCCACCTGCGCCAGCAGTTGGCCGGCACGGTCGCCCACGGCGACGAAGCAGCCCTGCGCCTGCTGCAACTCGGCGCTCGCCTCCTGCGGCGTGGCATACCAGATCAGGTGGAAGCCGCGGGCCAGCCGGGCCCAACCCTGGGCGCCCTGGTCGCCCTGCCGGCAGCCGCGCTGGAAGGCCTGGTCGGCCACCGCAAAGCAGCGTTGCGAGTCGCTGTACAGCAGCCGCCAGGCCCGGCGCGCCAGCCGCCAGGCCGCCGTGGCCGGCGGTCGGGAAGGCGCCGGGCTCATGCCTTCATTGTGGTGCAGCCCGTCGGCCGGCGCATCACACCGAAGGGGGAGTCGGGTGGGCCTAAGATCGGCCGCACGACTACCGCGAGGTTCACCATGACCCTGACGATGCAGGAGACGCCGCGCAGCGGCACCGTCATCCCGATGACCGACGCCGAATGGCAGGCCCGCGTGCAACTCGCCGCCTGCTACCGGGTGTTCGACCTGCTGGGCTGGACCGAGATGATCTTCAACCACATCACGCTGCGAGTGCCCGGCCCGGAGCGCGTGTTCCTGATCAACCCCTTCGGCCTGATGTACCACGAGGTCACGGCCTCGAGCCTGGTGGCGGTGGACATCGAAGGCCGGCCGGTGCGGCCCACCGAGCATGTGGTCAACCGCGCCGGCTTCGTCACCCACAGCGCGATCCACGGGCATGTGGACCATGCGCATTGCGTGATGCACACCCACACCACCAGCGGCATGGCGGTGGCCTGCCTGGAACAGGGCCTGTCGCACGATTCCTTCTATGGCGCGCAGTTGCACGAGCGGGTGGCCTACCACGAGTTCGAGGGCATCACCGTCAATCCGGACGAGCGCGCGCGCATGCTGCAAAGCATCGGCGACAAGCACTGCGTGATCCTGCGCAACCACGGCCTGCTCAGCTGGGGCCGCGACATCGGCGAAGCCTTCATGTGGCTGTGGACGCTGCAGCGGGCGTGCGACGTGCAGGTGGCCGCCAGCGCAGCCGGGCCGATGCATGCCGTCAGCGCCGAAGCGCGCGCGCAGTGCCGGCGCGAGGCCGGGCCGCTGGAGCCGGCGGTCTGCGCCAGCGTCTACGCAGCGCTGCTGCGCAAGCTGGACCAGGCCGCGGCGCGCTACGCCGAATGACCACGGGCCGGCCGCTCTGCCCCTAGTCGTAGGGGGTGTGCCGCGGCGTGGCTGCGAGTAGCGTCCGACGCTCACCCGCAGACCCCGCCGCAGCCCATGCCCAAGAAAACCGAACCGCGCGCCCCGGGCGCGCCGAGCCGTCGTGCGGCCAAGGCCGGGGCCACCCTCAGCGTGCGGCCGGGCGGGTTGGCCAGCACCAGCAGCACCAGCGCCGGTCTCGCGACAACGTCGATGTCGTCGTCGGCCGTGTCGTCTGCAACGGCCAGCAGCGTCTCAGCCGCGCCGGTGGCATCGGCTGCGCCGGCAGTTTCGGCAGGTGCCTTGCAGGGCACTGCGCCGGCAGCCGCGGCGCCGGCGGTGTCGGCCACCGGCAGCGGCGCAGTGGTGCCCGAGGCCGTCGGTCCGCAGGTCTTCGCGCTGCGCGCGCTGACCAACCTGTTCGATCCGAGCCGGCCCGGCAAGGCGGTGGTGCGGCCCAGCGACCTGCTGGCGCTGCGCATCGAACTGGTCAACATGCAGGTGCAAGCCGGCCCGCCGCCGCGGCTGAAGCGCGGCCCGGCCAGCGGTGGCGCTTCGTACATCGTGCTGCATTTCCCGCCCCAGGCGCTGGCCGAGCAGGTGTTCTTCCAGTCGGCTGCCGCCGGCACCCAGCCAGCGGGCAGCAACGAGCCGCCGCTGCCGCCGCCGATCCGTGCGCGCATCGCGGGCGAGTCGCGGCTGGTGTTCAAGGTGCCCGACGGCTTCTCGGTGCCCTACCAGCTGGCCGACGTGCTGCAGGCCTGCGAAAGCCTGGCGCCGAGCGTGCCGGGCAATGCACTGCCCGCGGGCGGGGGCCTTCGCTACAGCGGCAGCATCAAGCTCAGCGCAAGCACGCTGCGCCGGATGAGCGCCACGCAGCGCGCGGCGCTGTCCACCTTTGCGCTGCGCAGCCTGACGCTGCAGGCGGTGGACGGCGCGGATTCTTCGGTGCAACTGTCGCGCGTCAGCCAGATGGGCAGCGCAATCGGGCTCAAGCTGACGGCGCAGGTGTCGCCCACGCTGCGCCTCAAGCCGCGGCCCGGCCTGCCGGGTGATACCCAGACGGCGATCGAGATGCCGTGGCGGCTGATCCTGGCGCCGCACGCCGGCGAGCGCTGGCGCCACGCGGCAGAGCCGGTGACCTCGGCACTGACGCAACGCACCGAGCTGTGGCACACCCGGCTGGTGGCACCGGGCGCGAACGGCAAGTTCATTGAGCCGCCCCGGCCCGACCCGGCGCGCACGCTGCGGGCGGTGTGGGCGCTGACGGGCGAGGGCTCCGACCCGATCAAGCCGATGCAGAGCGCCTTCATCACCGCGGAAAACCTGCCCAGCACGGCCGGTGCGCCCGCGCCCTTCCGCGCCACGCTGAGCGATTTCGATCGCTACCAGATCACCCATCTGTCGTCCAACTTCTCCAAGCCCAGCTACACGCCGCGGCCGCTGGACACGCACCTGATGCTGCTGTCCAGCCTGGGCGGCTGGCTCGATTCGCGTGGCGCCTGGGAGCCGCCCGGGCTGTCGGTGGAAGAGTGGGTGCACCGCGCGTCGATGGGCCGCGACCACTACGTGCGGGTGGTCTACAAGGGCTATCTGTTCCCCTTCGGCCACCGCGTGGCGCTGATCAAGGTCAGCGAACGCAAGTTCCACAACGGCCGCTCGGGCACCGAGCGCATCGACGGCAACCCGGCCTACCTGCGGCAGCGCATGTTCATCATCGTGCGCGAGCGCGAGCGCAGCTATGTGGACCCGGCGCTGCAGACGACCGACGGCAAGTCGATGCAGCGGCAGTTCCCGTTCAACAGCGTGCGCCTGGTGACCACGGTGACACCGGACATCGACACGCCGCAAAGCGCAGCAGCGGCCATCGGCGCGTATGGTCAGACACTGTTCTGGCCCTGCGTGGGCGGCCAGCCGTTCGCCTTCCGCTGCGTGGGCACCGACATCGACGGCCGGCGCGTGCAGTTCGAGCTGCCGATGATCTTCATGGACAACTCGCTGGCCTGCCCGCGGTTGCCCAGCCTGGCACCCGACTACGACAAGGCCCGCCTCAACGCACTGGCCGCGCAGGGCGAATGGCTGGCCAACGGCCCGCGCGCGGGCCGGCGCACGGCGCAGTTCAAGCGCCAGCGGGTGGCGCTGGCACCCAGCCTGAAGGCAGGCGACACGTCGGTGGAGGCCGAGCACATCGAATTCGGCGCCGAGGCCGACTCGGCCGCCAACGGCTTGCGCAACTATTCGCTGAAGCTCACGCGGCCGATGTTCTATCCCAGCCTGGCCAGCACGCGGGTGCGCATCGGCGCGCTGGCGCAGCTGGGCGGCTCGGACAAGAACAACCTGCTGCGCTGGAACCTGCACTACCTGAAGAAGGGCTTCGACGCGGCCAACAAGGGGCAGGTGTTTGCCGAGGTGCAGGCCGAGAACGGCATGGCGCAGCTGGACTTCAGCACGCAGGGCGACCGCTCCGGCGGCTTCGTGCAGCCGAACCTGAAGCCCAGCGCGCTGTCGCGGCTGACCGGCCCGGTGGCCGGCGACGCCACCAAGTTCCTGCAAGGCAAGCTCGAGCCGACCGGCGTGTTCCCGAGCAACCTGTCGGATCTGCCGCTGCCGCTGCTGTTTGGCTGCATTCCGCTGGGCGATGTGATCCAGAGCCTGGCCGACCTGAGCGGCAGCCCGCAGAAGGTGCCGAAGTTCGCGTCCGAGGCGGCCACGCAGGTGGAAAGCTTCGTCAACGGCCTGGCGCGCGCCTACGAGTTCGTGCGCGATGTCGCCGGCCACAGCGGTTCTCTGGCGCAGGCTGCCGTGGACGTGCTGCAGGGCATCGTGGCCGACCTGCTGCAGCAGGCGGTGGCGCTGGCCCAGGCGCAGGTGGCGCCGGTGGTGCAGGCGCTTCAGCAACTGCAGACCGCGCTGAACCAGCTGCGCAACCAGTTCAATGCGCTGGTGCCGGCATCGGCCGGCGATCCGCTGCCCGGCATCGACACGGTGCCCAGCCTGGGCTCGCTGCCGGGGCTGATCGACGGGCTGTTGCCCAAAGTGGCTGCGGTTGGCACGGCGCTGAGCGGCGCCACGCTGCCGGCCGGCTTCAAGCAGAGCGGGCTGGGCCTGGTGAGCAAGGCGCAGGCGATCCTCAATGACTTCAAGCTGCTGGCCACGTTGATTCCACAGGGCAAGGCGGTGTACGCGGCGCTGGACGCGATCGTCGGCGACCCTGGGGCGATGGCCGATCTGTTTGGCAACCCTGGCGCACTGGCCGACAAGCTGAACACGCTGCAGGGCGCGATCGGCCCGATCAAGACCACGCTGGGCCAGGTGAAGCTGCTGGATGGCGCGCCGAAGCAGACGCTGCTGGAAGTGCTGGACGTGGTGCTGGCGGTGCTGGGCACCGCCGAGCAGTTGCTGGAGCTGCTGGAGATGCTCACCGGCGAAGAGCTGGTGGTGCGCTTCGACTGGAACCCGGAGATCAAGAGCTGGGGCCTGACGCCGAACAAGCCGCTGTTCCGGGCCAACGATCCGCACGGCTTCCTGATCGCGGTGGAGGCGCGGGTCAAGAAGGCCGGCGGCAGCGCGCCGAAGATCCAGGTGGTGTGCAGCCTGAAGCACTTCGACCTGGTGCTCATCAATCCGGCGGCCTTCATCGAGCTGAACTTCGAGAAGATCGAGTTCAAGGTCGATTCCGCAGCCAAGACGGGCGTGGACGTGCTGCTGAACGACATCAAGTTCGTCGGCCCGCTGTCTTTCGTCGAGACGCTGCGCGACCTGATCCCGCTGGACGGCTTCTCCGACCCGCCCTACCTGGACATCACGCCGCAGGGCATCGACGCCGGCTTCTCGATCGCGCTGCCCAACATCGCGGTGGGCATGTTCTCGCTGACCAACCTGAGCCTGGGCGCCGGCTTCACGGTGCCCTTCATCGGCCAGCCGCTGTCGGTGCGCTTCAACTTCTGCACGCGCGAGCAGCCCTTCCACCTGACGGTTTCGATGTTCGGCGGTGGCGGCTTCTTCGGCATCACCATCGATCCGCACGGCGTGCAGATCCTGGAAGCGGCACTGGAGTTCGGTGCCGCCATCGAGGTCGATTTCGGCGTGGCCTCCGGCGGTGTCAGCGTGATGGCCGGCATCTACTTCCGCATGGAGCAGGATGCCGCGTCGCTGACCGGCTACTTCCGCCTGGCCGGCCATGTCGAGGTGCTGTGCATCGTCAGCGCCTCGCTGGAGCTGTACCTGGAGCTGCGCTACGAGTTCGAGAGCGGCAAGTGCGTCGGCAAGGCACAGCTGACGATCGAGATCTCGGTGTTCGTGTTCTCCGGCAGCGTGACCATCACCTGCGAGCGCAAGTTCTCCGGCTCCAACGGTGACCCGAGCTTCCGCCAGCTGATGGGCCTGCAGCCCGAGTTGCCGCTGGCCGACGAGCTGGCGCTGATCGACGGCAGCACCGACTACGCCTGGCGTGAATACGTCGAAGCCTTTGCCTGAACCCACCATGGCCAAACAGAAGATCGTCTGGACCGCTGTCCCCTACGGCCGCGTGAGCGAAGGGCCCCACAAGGGCTGCCTGCGCATTTCGGTGGTGGTGTCGCCGCGGCTGACCCCGGTGACGGCTGCCGAGCAGAAGCTGGGCGCGCCCGGCTATGCCGAGTTCCACGACTGGCCGAAGACGCTGTCGCGGCTGAAGCTGCAGTTGCAGATTTCCGGTGTGCCGGGCCTGCTGCCGTTGCAGATGCTGCAACCGCCGGGCGAGGCCTCCAGCGCGCTGTGGCGCACGCTGTTCGATGCCAGCACGCCGGTGGCCGGCTTCAAGTACACCGACATGAGCCGGGTCAACCTGCGCTCCTACCCGGTGCGCAACATGCTGGGCTTCCTGCGCGAGCATTACGGCAAGCTGGCCGTGGCCTCCGCCGGCACACACCCGACGCTGCTGCCCTGGAAGGGTGCCGACCCGTCGCTGAAGGGCATGCTCACCAGCGCCGGCACGCGCACCTACCCGTGGGTCACCGGGCACAGCACGCTGGACCTGCCATTGCCCGGATTCGACCGCTTCTTCGACGACAAGTCGCGCGACAACATCGAGAAACGGCTGGACACGCTGGTCTTCGGCACCAAGAGCCGCTACCGGGCGCCGGTGGTCGGCATCGACGGCAATCCGGCCGATGCCCAGGTGGGCGTGCGCGCCCTGCCGCCCGACTGGGCCGACCCTGCCGCCAACGGCCCCGACAAGGAGCTGATGGACCAGTTCGAGACCGCCGCCGAGTACACGCTGTACCAGGCCAACCGCTTCTACCGGCGCAGCGTGCCCAGTGCGGCGCAGCGCGCGATGCGGCGGCCCGATCTGAAGAACCTGCCGCCCTCCATCGTGGTGGAGGACTTCGATTTCCACCGCATCGTCGCTTCGCTGGCCGATACGCCGGCGGTGCTGCGCGGGCTCGGCCTGATCATCGACTGCGCACTGCCCGAGGACAACGCCATCCGCGCGGCCTTGGCCCAGGCCCCCATGGTCGACGGCGCCATCGGGCTCGAGGTGGCCTGGGGCGACCCGCATGCGCCGGGTGACGACGCCTATCCGCGCACTGCCTTCCGCGCCACCCGGGCGCGCTTCCTGCCCCGCGAACGCACGGCCGAGCATGCGCAGGGTCTGATGCGTCTGGGTGGCACGGCCGACCCGACGCTTTACCCCAAGGGCCGCTACAAGCACCCTGGGGCCTTCGACGTATTCCAGCTCGACCCCGACGGCGCTGCGCTGAAGACCACCGATTTCGTGCTGACCGCGCAGAACCTGGTGGCGCGCAGCCTGAAGCCGGGCACGCACGGCGAGGTGGCCTACACCACCGGCGACCGCCAGCCGGTGGCCGCGCTGCGCTCCGGCGGCCTGGGCATCTCGCGCCATGGCCGCGCCGGCCAGGTGGCCGTCGATGCGGCCGGCGCCACGCTGAAGAACGCCGCGCTCGAAGCCTCGG
>Ga0209571_1001543_pt1 | contig 10353 bp, 17 predicted proteins | sample EBPBio102011_DNA_FD_185866 | JGI IMG/M metagenome (GOLD analysis project Ga0209571, IMG submission 185866) | Wastewater treatment Type I Accumulibacter community from EBPR Bioreactor in Madison, WI, USA - Reactor 1_1/10/2011_ DNA (SPAdes)... | ecosystem: Engineered > Bioreactor > EBPR >...
CAGCAAGTACGCCGATCACCTGCCGCTCTACCGGCAGGCCCAGATCTATGCTCGGCGGGCGTCAACCTGGATCGCTCGACCATGGCCGACTGGGTCGGCGCCCATGTTCTCTCGAACTAACGCCGCCATGCCCTCCGCGCCCTTGCGGAAGTCGACTGGCTTCGTCGCCACCATGACGCGGACTGCGCCGGTCGGCCCGATCACGAGCCGGCCTTCAACGCACCCAGCACCGCGGCACTCGTGGCCGGCGAAGCCCCGTTCTCGATCGCCAACTTCGCACCGGCGACGTCGATCTCGATCGCCGCCCCGCGCCGATGGTGTCGACTGCGCCGCTTTCGCAGCGCGATCCTGCCGGCGACTCCGCGGCGAGAACCGGTTCGGGAGGATGACAGCCGCCACAAAGGCCGGCATCGCCTCCGCGGCCTTGCGCCTCCCGGCGTCAGGTGAACAGCTGCTGCGCCGTCAGGCCATGCCGGCGTGCAACCTCGGAGACAACCGCTCCAGGAACCAGCGTCTCTTCAAGAAGCTGCGCCCGGTCATCGGCACTCCACCGCCATCGGCCTATCGCCCCGGTGATCACCTCGAAGCGGCGCACCTCGCCCTCAGGCTCAAGTCTATGGTCAAGCCTAGACACAAAACGATCCCTCCAAATCAGGATCGTCAGACCGGGCCCTCAACCCGCTGCGAAGAAGGTGAGGTCGGAACAGCGGTTACGGTCGACATAGCGAAGCGGTATTTCCAGGTTCACGGTATCACCGCAGCGGGAGAGACGGTTTTGCGCCGGAAGCTAACGCGTGATCTTTTTCTGAACCTGTTTAGTCGGTCGCCATCCTTCTTGTCGACATCGAGGCTGGCTCGGAAGCGCATAACTGGGCGCGCGAGCTGGCGAAGCTCGGCATGACGTTCGCCTGATGCCGCCGCAGTTTGTGCGCTCGTACGTTAAGACCAACAAGAATGATGCGGCCGACGCTGAGGCCTGTTGCGAGGCGGTGCAGCGGCCGAGCATGCGCTTTGTGACGAGAAAGACGATGGAGCAAGCGGCAATGGCGCTCCCCGGATTCGCGATCACCTCGCTGGCGTCGAACGGCGACGATCAATGCATTGCGTGGCCACCTCGCCGAGTATGGCCTCGTGGCACAGGTACAACGAACCGGTCTTAAGCAGCTGATCGAAATTGTCATCGACGATGAGGACGAGCGGATCCACGCGAGACTAAAGCCGCTCCTGATGATGCTGGTCGACGACATTGGGGCGGCTGATATCCGTATCGCGGAGCTTGACCGACGCATGAGGATGGGGCCCGCGATAACGAGGCCTGCCGTCGCCTGGTCGAAGTCCCCAGTGTGGGACCGCTGATCGCTACAGGCGGCGTTGCTGCGGTATGCGACGATAAGCGGTTCAGCTCCGGCCGACACTGCTTGGCTCGGTCTCACCAGCCGCAGCAAGGAGCGCCTGCTCGGCATCAGCAAGCAAGGCGACGCTTACACGAGAGGTAAGGAGTTTGCCGATTGAGACTGTAAGGGCGATCTGAACATCGTGGCAGGGCCGGTCGGTGACCGGCATCGACGAGCCCGGCTTGCGCATTGAACGCGGCGTTCGATGATATGATAGGAAGTCGATGCGCGGATCTCACCAAGGTCGAGCGATCAGTGCTCAGGCCGGATAGATGGCATCAGCCAAGCCGATCCGCGGATGATCAGATGTCCTCGCACATCGAGGGGCGTCCATAGATGCGCAACGGCTTCGCGAGCCTGACGCTCCAGGTCCAGAGCCGGGTCGCGATCCGCATGGAGGCCACATCTCCTCCTCCGGGGGGTGCGGACAGCGAGCATCATACATCATACCGTTTGCTTCGACGCGGATCGCCTATCGGTGGCACCCCGCTTCACGGGAAGCGCTTTTGTATCGGCCAGCGCAGCGTGCGCGATGGCGTCGATTTCGTTCTCGCCGCGGAGCGTGACGGCCTGCTGCGCGAGCTCACCGCCTGGAAGCAAAATCGCGAACCGCCGCGTAGATCCCACAGCGAACATCCTCGCCGACCCCAAAACGGTCAACCTACCCAGTGGACAGTTTTACGCCGCCCGCCCGCACAACCGCCGGCGCTTCACTGGATGGATTTCTCACCGCCGTGCACACGTTGAGAATCGCAAGCAAATCCAGCCTTGGCGGTCGCACGGTTGGCGCTCGTCCGCCCCAACCTTGCCAAGTCCCACCAATCTATGGTCTTACGCGCAGCCGTCGGCCTGGGTAGGCCGGACCGTGGAAGGAAAGCTTAATGTCTCTGGTTGCTCTCGGGGCAAGCGACGTCGCCGGCGGCTTCAAGAGCTGGCGCATGTGGTGGATGCTCGCCAAGAACGACGTCGTTCGGCGCTACCGACGTTCGCGCATCGGACAATGGTGGTTGACGCTAAGCATGGCCGCGATGATCGGGGGCATGAGCCTGGTCTATTCGGGGCTCTTCAACACGCCGATGGCGGATTACCTGCCCTATCTCGGCACGGGCCTGGTGCTGTGGGGGTTGGTTTCGTCCGTTATTATTGATTGCTGTCTGAGCTTCACTGAGGCCGAGAACATTATGCGGCAGATCGCTCTGCCGCGCTTTACCTATCTGCTACGCACCATCGGTCGGAACCTCTTGGTTTTCGGCCATAACCTCGTGCTTTTGCCGATCATGTACTTTCTATCCGGTTCACCCGTGAACTGGTACGTGCTGCTCTTCATCCCCTCCTTGCTGCTGGTGCTGGCTAACCTCGCATGGGCGGGCTACATGCTGGCGATCCTCTCGGCCCGGTTCAGGGACATCCCCCAGATCATCCAGAGCGTCGTGCAGGTCGCTTTCTTCATCTCGCCGGTCATCTACAAGGCGTCGCAGCTCCGGATCGACCATCCCCTGCTGGTCTGGAATCCCTTCGCCAGCATGCTGGATGTGATGCGCGCTCCTTTGCTGGGTCAGATGCCGAGCCTCTGGTCTTACGGTATGCTGGCCGCTCTTCTCGTGGTCGGCTGGCTGACAACGCTGGCCTTCGCGGGCAAATATTCGCACCGCGTCGTGTACTGGCTCTGAGGACGCAATGGCATCTGTCGTGCTTGAACAGGCGAGTGTCGACCTCGCCATCTTTAATTCGCGGGGCCGCGCCCTGAAGAGCGAGATCCTGCGAAGGACCATCGGCGGTGACCTGCGGGATGAGCGCGATCGCAGCGTTCAGGTTGTCAGAGCCCTCGACCAGATAAGCTTCGAGGCGCATGATGGCGACCGCATCGGTCTGATCGGTAGCAACGGCGCCGGCAAGACCACGCTGCTACGCGTGCTTAGCCGGGTCTATCCGCCTACCTCTGGGCGCGCTGTCGTGGACGGTCGCGTCTCCACGCTGATCGACCTGTCGATGGGCATGGACACCGACGCCACCGGCTACGAGAACATCGTCATGCGTGGCATAATGCTCGGGCTGGATGCCACCGAAGCTAAGGCGATCACGGCCGATGTCGAGGAGTTCAGCGAGCTCGGTGACTATCTCTCCCTGCCGATCAGGACCTATTCGAGCGGCATGATGCTGCGGCTCGCCTTCGCAGTCAGCACGGTCGTGCAGCCGGACATCCTGATATTGGACGAGATCATCGGTGTCGGCGATGCGCGCTTCAAGGACCGCGCCGAAAAGCGCGTGCAGAACATGATCAGTAACGCCAGTATCGTCTTCATCGCCTCGCACGATAATGGCGCTATCCGACGGTTTTGCAATCGGACGCTTTGGCTCAAGGGCGGCAAATTGATGATGGATGGTGCTCCCGACGAGGTGTTCGCTGCCTATAACCCCGAAGAGCATACCCCGGCGGAGTGAAGCGGCGTCGGTCGCCATCGACTGACGCCGCAGCGTCTCACGCACAGCGGCGCAGGCCAATCCTGGTCCTTGCACGGCGCGCCATTTCGCAAGGGCGCCCGGCTCGCATACCGGCTCCGGCAGATCGTGCCAGGGATCATGGACAACTCGATCACGCTTGAAGCTGCGGCGGTGGCCGGCCACTCTCTCACGATCGGTACCAGTTCGCGGGCCGCCGCAACGATATCGAACCCCTCGTCGATCAGGTCCGGTGCACCCATCCGGCGAGGGCCGCCTTGCGGAGGATAAACGCCAGACCATGGCCGTTACGTCCTTCGACCTCGAAACCCTCAAGTATCTGATCGCCGATCAACACACGACCGAAATCTGAGGTCCCGCGGCCCTCGCCGGCTTTCGATTACCCACATCGTCGGCGAGTTTCGATTGCAATGCCGAAGGCGATGTCGTTGAGGCGCGTCAGGCCTCGCCAGACAACCACGTTTCCGGGTGGCGGATCGTGATTGCGAGCGAGGTGGTCGCGCATGGCGAACTGGAGTAGATAGGTGACGAGGTCCTGCGCTGAATGCGCGGCTTGGGGCGTGCTGCGTCGATGCGGTTGAGCTTCGCGACTTCGGCTGGGGTGAGGACTGTCTCCGGCTCCGCCTCGGGCCTTGCTCCGTGCGGACATGGTGAGGAAGAAGATGCGCCAGCTGACCACCGCGATGAGGGCGAGGAATTTCGCCAGCCGCTCGGCGGTCTCGAGCCCCGCCTCCTCGGCGCGGCAGCCGGACTTCATCACCTTGTGGAACACCTCCGCCTTCTAGCGCAAGGCGTACCATTCGAGCTTCTCGACAGCGGCGGCAAGATCGCCGACTGGCAGATTCGTCACGAGTTTCGGTGGATCGGCGGGCGATCCGCCGGCGGGTCGATCTCAAGGGCATGGATATAGGTGAGAAGCTGAGGACCATATCGCTTCTGCTTGCCGACCGGCGGCAAGGTCTCGATGGCGGCAAACTTCACGCGCACGCACTCCGTCTCGTCCTGGCCGGTGTTCGCAATGGCGTCGCGCCCAGGGTGTGGCCGAGAGCTGGGCGAAGACTCGATGCGCCCCATCTGCGGCTTAGCTTCGGCCAGCCGATTGGTCTGCACCCGCGCCAGAAAACGCGTGCCGAGATCCTGTGCAAGGCAGAAAAGCTCGTAGATGTCGCTCTCGCGGTCGTTCACATGCACGCAGGGTTCCGGCGCGCCGACGAGCGCCATCGACTGGCGCAGGTTCTCCAACCAGCGATAGCTTTCCTTCGTCTCGATTGGCACGCGCGTCGAGTTCACATGCCTCTTGAGTGTCCAGGTCCCCTTGAACTTAGAGCTGGCTCGGGAAAACTGGACAGGTCGGATAAGTGGGGTTTCTGCCTGAAGGCGGCATGATGGCCGCGACAGGAGAGACCATGGCGAAACACCGCGGCGGAACCACATGCCGGCCTTAAGAAGGTGGCCCTTGCAGCCGTGCGGGGCGAGGAGACGATCGTCGAGCTGGCGCAGCAGTTCGACTTGCATCCGAACCAGATAACGCAATGGCGCAGTCAGCTTCTCGACGGGGCTGCGGGCGTGTTCGACGGCAAGGCGAAGGCCGCGGCGCCGGCTCCGGTGATCGACGTGAAGACGCTGCACGCGAAGTTCGGGGAACTGGCGCTGGAGAATGATTAATGAGATGGCCCGCCCCGGCTCTCCGGCTGCAATGATGCAGCTGGTCGTATTCCCTGGGGAAGGAGAGCCGATATGTCCAGAAGCCCATTCGCCGATGCCGCCGTCTTCGGCGTCGATCTCGGCAAGACCCGCTTCGACGTCATGGCAGCGGATAAATCCGGCAAGCCGCTGCGCCGGGCGAAGCTGACCCGTTCCACCATTTTGCCGTTCTTTGAGCAGGTGCCGCGGGGTTTGATCGGGATGGAGGCCTGTCCAGGCGCCCAATGGCTGGCACGTAAACTGGCAGCGATGGGCCACACGGTCCGGATCATTCCAGCCCAGTTCGTGAAGCCCTTCGTCAAGTCGAACAAAAACGACGCGCGGGACGCGGAGGCGATCGCTGAAGCGGTAGTTCGTCCGACAATGCGCTTTGTCGAGATCAGGCAGGAAGCCCAGATCGATTTGCAGGCACTGCATCGGATTCGAGACCGGATCTCCGCGAACAGGATACAGCTCATTTGCCAGATGCGCGCCTTCTGTCTGGAATACGGCATCGCGATGCGGCCAGGCGCGGGCGTCTTCAAACTCGACATGGCTCGCATCCTGACCGACGAGGACAACGATCTCACGCCCATGATGCGAACGCTCCTCCGAGAGCTCTGGGACGAGTTCGTCGTTGTCGATGCGCGGCTCGCCGCCGTCAGCAAGCAGGTCGAGGCGATTGCCGATCGGGTCGATGCCGCACGGCGCCTGATGTCGATCCCGGGGATCGGACCGCTGGGAGCGACGGCATTGCTCGCGGCGATCGGCGATGGCCGCCAATTCCGCAAGGCCAGGGATCTTGCCGCGTGGCTCGGCCTCGTTCCTCGCCAGAACTCCACCGGCGGCAAGACAACGCTGTTGGGGATTAGCAAGCGCGGCAACCCCTATCTGCGGCGCCTGATTATCCACGGTGCACGCTCGTGCATCGCTCATCTCAACCGAGAGCGCGACCGGATGGGCGAGTGGATCGGCCAGCTCGAACAGCGGATGCACCGCAACAAGGTCGTTGTCGCATTCGCCAACAAAATCGCCCGGATGGCGTGGGCCGTGCTCACGCGGCCGGGCAATCTTTACGAACGTGTCGAACCGACCAAGGCCTGATCGGCGCGTTCTCACCAGGTTGCGGGGTCAAGGAGTGATGTCGGAACAGTCGATCCGCTGGTTGTAAGCCCTGTCAAAAAAACGGGCGTCATGGCCCGTACGATTTATTGGGAACAACCGGCGCGCATCTCATCATGGCCTGGCCGCAACAGCGGCTCACTCGCGAGAGGCCGGATACATTTACGCAAACTGCGCCCGACAGACGTCCAAATCCCTTGCAACGCCGGGGCGGACCATACATTTTTGTCCGGCGCGCTCGGGAAGGCCGGCCTTCTGAGGGCAAAGAGATGATCGACCGTCATCACGGCCTGCCGCTCAGCCGACAGGCGAAGGTTCTGGGGATCAGCTGGGGCAGCGTCTACTATCTGCCCCGCGCGGTTCCAGCTGCCGGTTTGGCTCTGATGCGCCGGATGCGCTGCTTCTGGAATATCCCTTCGCCGGCAGCCGGATGTTGCAGGGGCCTCTCAATGCCGAGTGTCATGCCGCCGGGCGCCAGCACGTCGCAACGCTGATGAAGCGCATGGCGATCGAGACGCTCTATCGCAGACCGAGGACCTCCAAGCGGGCTCAGGGGGACGCAATCTTCCCCTACCTGCTGCGCAAGCTGCCGGTGACGCGTCCCAATCAGGTCTGGGCGATGGACATACCTACATCCCGATGGCGCGGAGCTTCGTCTCGCCGCGGTCGGCGAAAAGTTCAGCCGCAAGGTCCTGCCCTGGCGGCTCTTAATCACGATGGACACTGCCTTCTCCATCGAGGCGGTCGAGGACGCCACGGCCCGCTTCGGCAAGCCGGAGATCCTCACGGACCAGGGCTCGCAGTTCACCAGCCGCGAGTTCACCGGCCTGCTGATCGCAGCCGACATCCGGATCAGCATGGACGGCGAGGGTGCCTGGCGCGACAACGTCTTCGTCGAACGCCTCTGGAAATCGGTCAAATGCGAGGAGGTTTATCTGCGCGCCTATGCCAGCGTGTCGTAGGCATGCGCCTCGATCGGCCGGTATCTCGACTTCTTCAACACCTGGAGGCCTCATAAGGGCTTGGGACGCCAGACGCCCGACCAAATCTACTTCAACGCGCTGCGGCCAATCCCGGCGGTGGCATAACCAAGGCTGAAACCCACTTAGCAACAGCGCAAAAACTGTTCAGATCGACCGAGCCAACTCTGTTGGCAGATTTCGTTGCGACGTGACGATCGACGAAAGAGATCCGGCCTCGGCGCCTCCTCGCTCGAGGCGTATATCCGCCGGGTTCGCTGTGCGTCTTGGGTGGCGCCAGTCTGACTTCGTCCTGACGGCGCTTTCACCCAGGCCAGAGCCTCCAATAAGCGCTTGTTCTCATGATCGCCATGTGCGTGACCCGCTGATCGCACGGCTGGTACAGCATAGGATCGTCCGCGTGGCCAACGAAGCCATTGGCGCCTACCATCGGGCTTTCAGCCGCACCCTTGCAAAAGCCAAGTTGCCGCTGGCGAAGGTCAACCCACGTCAGGCCCGCCGCTTTGCCGAGGCCTTCGGGCAACTTGCCAAGACTGATTGTCGGAACACTGCCGTGCTGGCGCGCGTGGGCCCTCTCCTCGAACCGCCAGTACGGTTCCTGCCGAGCGCCACATTGTAACCGGCCGTCGAGTAGCTCGTGCCTGCTCGGATTGTTGACCCCTCTAGACTGAGCCCAGTCTCGCTCAAAGCGCAGCCGGCCTTTGTCCCTTCTGGAACTAGTGTATTGGTTGCAGCCGACGCATAGCAGCCATTCGATAGACTACGCCTTTTGGAGTATGCCAGCCGACCGAACCGATCATATGAGCACTCAAATGGCAGCCATTGGCCGAGCCAAGATATTAGAATGCTGTCTCTCAACGTCTGCTTGCAAAGCCGGGTATTGCGTCCCGCCCGTGTATTTGCGGCCCCGTCGGCTCGCGCCGGGGCTTTTTTCTTGGGCGCATCCTGTGATTTGACTATGGAGATGCGCAATGCGGTCCGCTACGAGGACGCGCTAGAGAGCTGCGAGGTCGGGCCCATATGATAGGAAAAACGGTTCTGCATGTCGGTTCAGGCCGGCAGACAATCAAGAACATGCCGCAGGGATTCCAGGATGGCTCGTGGTCGGAATTAAGGCTCGACATCGAGCCTGCGGTTGAGCCGGACATTATTGGCTCCATCACCGATATGTCGGCCGTGGAAGAGGGCTCGGTCACTGCGCTCTACTCCTCTCACAACATCGAGCATGTTTTCTCGTATGAGGTCGTGCCGACATTGCGGGAATTCCGGCGCGTTCTGTCGGATGACGGCTTCGCGGTCATTACCTGCCCAGACATTCAGGAAGTCGCGAAGCACGTCGCCGCGGGCAACCTAGCCGAGCCCCTATACCACTCCTCGATGGGGCCGATCACGGCGCTGGACATCATGTTCGGGCACATCGGCGCGGTTCAGCGCGGCGAGTTCTACATGGCTCACCGCACCGGCTTTTCGCTGGACCTGCTGATCGCTCGCCTTAATGAGGCGGGGTTTGCCTCAGTCGCCGGTTATAGAGTTCAACCATTCCAACTCTGGGCTATAGCGACGAAGTCGGCGCGCAGCCAAGCGGATATGCTCAATCTCGTGAAGGCTTACACGACGAAGCCGGCGCGTAGCTAAGCTGCTCATTCCCCGCCAGTCGCGGGTAAATCGCACCGCTCGCGCGGTCAACTCCAAGGTGGGGTGCACCGGCCGGCGAGTAGCTCCTGCCTGGTCGGATCGTTGACCCATCTGGACCGGCTCGGTCTCGCTTCGGCGGGGCCGGGGCCTATTTCGTTTCAGCCACGGTCGGGTTGGAGCTAGATAAGGGCCGCGGAGATCGACCTCATGGGCTCGTCCCCCGGCGGTCCTCTTCCCGCATCGATCCGGGATCAAGTCAGAAATCAAATGCTCGGAGCCCGAACCACGTCGTAGGAACGGAGAGACGATCAACACAAATCTGCCGTCGGCGTCAACCGCTTAGGCCTAAACTGCCAGACCGTGACCCGTTCGAGAACGGTATCAGCAGTAAGCAAACGCTTACAGACCTGGCTGGCCACCGGTCAGGGTTTTCAATTCACAGCTTCATGCTCTAGCTCTAGCAGCGCGGCGCCCATTGCCGAGCTTTGGAGAACGTGAATCTTGCACGATGAGTTGATTGATGCGGCTTGGCTCGCGTCTTTGAAGCCCGGTTTGATGCTGCATGTGGATCCCGCGCTCAACGGCGAGCCCGATCCAGCCCTGCTAGGCGAGCCAATCACTCCTATCAGCGCCTTCTTCGTTCGGAACAATGGTACCCTGCCCAGCGTGGGCGATATCGAGCAGTGGCGGCTTCGAATCGACGGCGAAGTTAACCAGCCCAAGAACTGGTCGATCGCTGAGTTGCAGCGAGATTTTGAAACTGTGACTGTTACGTCGGTGCTGGAATGCGCGGGGAATGGCCGTTCCCTTTTCAAACCTGTCACGGAAGGCGTGCCTTGGCGGCTCGGCGCCGTTGGCTGCGCGCGATGGACCGGCGTTCGGTTGAGGGACGTGCTGCTGGCCTCCGGAGCGAAAGCTAGTGCTGTCTACACAGGACATTATGCGCCGGATAGTCAGATTGCAGACCCGAGCCGTCCGGCCTTGTCGCGCGGGCTGCCGATCGCAAAGGCGCTGTCGCCGGAGACGTTGGTAGCTTTTGGCATGAATGGTGAGCCGCTGCCGCTACTGCACGGCGGACC
>Ga0209571_1001544_pt1 | contig 10345 bp, 7 predicted proteins | sample EBPBio102011_DNA_FD_185866 | JGI IMG/M metagenome (GOLD analysis project Ga0209571, IMG submission 185866) | Wastewater treatment Type I Accumulibacter community from EBPR Bioreactor in Madison, WI, USA - Reactor 1_1/10/2011_ DNA (SPAdes)... | ecosystem: Engineered > Bioreactor > EBPR >...
CGCGCAGTGGCCGCATCGCCACCCTGGTCTGGATGGCTGCATGACGCCGACGTTGTTTCAGCGCCTGATGGGCGCCGAGTTCTATCACCTTGCCGATGAAGTGAAAGCCCTGCATTCGCGCCGGGGCGACTCCCGCTACGTGGGCCTATGCACGGTGGAGCGGGGGCGCAATCCGTTGGGGCGGATGGCCTGCCTGCTGTTCGGGTTGCCGCGGGCGATGCGCGATGCACCGATCCGGGTCGATTTCGATGCGCAAGGCGCGCGGGAAACCTGGCAGCGCAGCTTCAATGGATCGCCGATGCGCTCGCGCCTGCGTTTTGATGGTGGCCTGCTATTGGACCAGATCGGCCCCGCGCGGTTCCACTTCCGCCTGTTCCGGATCGGCAAGGAGCTGCACTGGGTCGCCGAGCGCGGCAGGGTGCTTCGTCTGTTCCCGCTGCCCGAGCGTTGGCTCGATGGCGTGCGCTGCCGCGAATATGCCGAGGACGGGCGCTATCGCTTCGAGGTCGAAGCGCGGCTGCCGCTGTTTGGCCGGCTGCTCCGCTACGAAGGCTGGTTGCTGCCCGAGCCGGACGCAGCGCAAGCCTGAGCGTCGCCCTCATGCAATAGCCAGGCCAGCTTGCGGAGCCTCGGCTGTTGCTTGAGCGCGTGTTCGGCGCGCGAGGCGCTGGCGCGGTCGGGATAGGCGCGGCTGGCCAGTACGCATTCGGGCGGATGGGCGCGGGTGTAACGCGCGCCGCGCCCCTGGGCATGTTGGCGGAAGCGGCGATCCACGTCGGTGGTGATGCCGGCGTAATAGCTGCCGTCCCGGCATCGCAGCAGGTAGAGATGCCAGGGCGTGCTCATCGCGGCGAGGCGGCGAGGCGGCTGATCAGCAAGGCGGCGCGCTTGGCCTGGCGCGGCAGTGAATCCAGCGCGATGCTTTCGCCAGCGGCATGGGCGTTCTCGCCGGCCAGCCCCAGCCCGGCCAGTCCGCTGACATCGGCTGCGACAAAGGCGATGTCGCCAGCGCCGCGCAGCAGCGGATCCAGTGCGTCCATCACCGGCAGGCCGAGATCGCGGTTGACCTGGTTGAGCCGCGCCAGCAACTCGCGATTGCCGGTGGTCGGCGGCATCGGTGGGTAGTGCTCGTCGATGACCAGCGTGGCCTCGGTGCGTGGCAGGTGGCGGCTCACGATGGCCTGCATCTTGTCGCCCACGCGCCGGGTCTGCTCCGGGCTGAGGGTGCGGAAGTCGCCGCGCGCCAGCGCGATGGCCGGGACGATGTTGTCCTTGCCGCTCGCGCTCACCCGCGACTGGCTGGCATCGAAGGCCGCCTCCTGGCCGCCACCGACAAGGCCGGCGTTGAACGTCAGGTTGGGCTCCGGCAATTCGGTACGGAAAGCCGTCAGGATGCGCGCCAGCTCGAACACCGCGCCATCGCCCATCGCCTCGGAAAAGATGCTGGAACTGTGCCCGCTCTTGCCGTGGACGGTGAGGGTCCAGGTATTGGAGGACCGGCGCGCGATCGAACCCATGTCGCGGCCATCCAGCTGGGCCAGGTTCTCGAAATCCAGCGCGGCATCGGCGCGTCGGCCGGCGGCGATCAGGTCCGCGCGGGCCTCGGCCACCGGGGCGCCCACTTCTTCCTCGTCGCCGGTCAGCACGACTTCGATGTCGGCATCGCGCAAGGTGCCGGCCGCCTGCATCGCCCGCAAGGCGAGCAGCATCACCGCGATGCCGCCCTTGTCATCGCCCACGCCCGGGCCGATCGCCCGCTCGCCCTCGATGCGGAAGCCGCGGAAGGGATGGTCCGGCTCGAACACGGTGTCCAGGTGGCCGATCAGCAGGACGCGCTTGCCCCGGCCGTTGCCGGCATGGGTGGCGATCAGATGGCCGGCGCGGCCGGTATGCGGCATCGGCTTCCATTGGACCCGGAAGCCCAGGGCCTCGAATTCGGGAGTCAGCAGGCGCGCCACGGCCTCGACGCCGGCGGGGTTGAAGGTGCCGCTGTTCTGCTCGACCAGGCGCCGCAGCAGATCGATGGCGTCCTCGCGGCCGGCATCGACGGCGGCCAGCATCCGCTGCTCGGCCGGCGGCGGCGCGGGCAAGGCCGGCCAGGAAAAGGCCAGCAGCAGGGCGAGGGCGGGGCAGAAGGATCGGGGCATCGGGATCGACTCGCACGGGGAGGGCCGCACATCCGGACCGGCAATGGCATCACCCGGCCTTGAATCACGTTACCTCAACATACATCTGCTGCACATTGGACAAGATCAGCAAAGAAGGACACCCCATGCGAATGGACAAACTGACTTCGCGCTTCCAGCAGGCGATCGCCGATGCGCAATCGCTCGCCATCGGGCGCGACAACTCGATCATCGAGCCGGCGCATCTGCTGCTGGCGTTGCTGGACCAGCAGGGCGGAGGCACCAAGCCTCTGCTCGCGCAGGCGGGCGTGAACGTGCCGCTGCTACGGGAGAAGCTCAACGAGGCGCTTGATCGCCTGCCCAAGGTCAGCGGGCAGGCCGGCAACGTCAGCATCAGCAACGATCTCTCGCGCCTGCTCAACGTCACCGACAAGCTGGCGCAACAACGAGGCGATGCGTTCATCGCCAGCGAACTTTTCCTGCTGGCCGCGCTGGACGATGGCGGCGATGCGGGACGCGCGCTCAAGGCGGCGGGCGCCAACAAGGCGCAGCTCGAGGCTGCGATCGACAACATGCGTGGAGGAGACACCGTGCAGGACGAAAATGCCGAAGACCAGCGCCAGGCGCTGGAGAAATACACCGTTGACCTGACCGCCCGCCACGAGAAGGGCAAGCTCGACCCGGTCATCGGTCGCGACGAGGAAATCCGCCGCTGCATCCAGGTGCTGCAGCGCCGGACCAAGAACAATCCGGTGCTGATCGGCGAGCCGGGCGTGGGCAAGACCGCCATCGTCGAGGGTCTTGCCCAGCGCATCGTCAACAACGAGGTGCCCGAAGGCCTGCGCGGCAAGCGCGTGCTCTCGCTGGACATGGGCGCGTTGATCGCCGGCGCGAAGTTCCGTGGCGAGTTCGAGGAGCGCTTGAAGGCCGTGCTCAATGACCTATCCAAGAGCGAGGGCCAGATCATCCTCTTCATCGATGAGCTGCACACGATGGTCGGCGCCGGCAAGGCCGATGGCGCGATGGACGCCGGCAATATGCTCAAGCCCGCGCTCGCGCGCGGCGAGCTGCACTGCATCGGCGCGACGACGCTGGACGAATACCGCAAGTACATCGAGAAGGACGCCGCGCTGGAGCGCCGCTTCCAGAAGGTGTTCGTCGGCGAACCCACGGTGGAGGACACCATCGCCATCCTGCGCGGACTGAAGGAGAAGTACGCGGTCCACCACGGCGTGGAGATCACCGACCCGGCCATCGTCGCCGCGGCCACGCTCTCCAACCGCTACATCACCGATCGCCAGCTGCCGGACAAGGCCATCGACTTGATGGACGAGGCCGCATCGCGCATCCGCATGGAGATCGACTCCAAGCCGGAAGAGCTCGACCGCAAGGAGCGCCGGCTGATCCAGCTCAAGATCCAGCGCGAGGCGCTGAAGAAGGAGAAGGACGATGCTTCCAAGCTGCGTCTTTCCGAGCTGGAGGACGAGATCGCCGTGCTCGAGCGCGAATACAACGACCTCGAGGAAATCTGGAAGTCGGAGAAAGCCTCGCTGCAAGGCGCGACCAAGATCAAGGAGCAGATCGAGGATGCTCGCCTGCAACTGGAGGCGGCGCAGCGCCAGCAGGATTTCGCGCGCATGAGCGAGATCCAGTACGGCACGCTGCCCGAGCTCGAGAAACAGCTCAAGGCCGCGCAGGAAGTGGAGGCCACCGATTTCCGCCTGCTGCAGGACAAGGTCACGGCCGAGGAAATCGCCGAGGTGGTCTCGCGCTGGACCGGCATCCCGGTCAGCAAGATGCTGGAAGGTGAGCGCGACAAGCTGCTCAAGATGGAAGAGCACCTGCACACGCGCGTGGTGGGGCAGGAAGAGGCCATCAAGGTCGTCAGCGATGCGGTGCGCCGCTCGCGCGCGGGCCTCTCGGACCCGAACCGGCCATCAGGCTCGTTCCTGTTCCTCGGTCCCACGGGCGTGGGCAAGACCGAGCTGACCAAGGCGCTGGCGGATTTCCTCTTCGACTCCCCCGACGCGATGATCCGCATCGACATGAGCGAGTTCATGGAGAAACACAGCGTCGCGCGCCTGATCGGTGCCCCTCCGGGTTACGTGGGGTACGAGGAAGGCGGCTACCTGACCGAAGCCGTGCGCCGCCGGCCCTACAGCGTGATCTTGCTGGACGAGGTGGAAAAGGCGCATCCGGACGTTTTCAACATCCTGTTGCAGGTGCTCGACGATGGGCGCCTGACCGATGGACAGGGCCGCACGGTCGATTTCCGCAACACGGTGATCGTGATGACCTCCAACCTGGGTTCGCACCAGATCCAGGAAATGGCGGGCGACGATTCGCCCGAGGCCTACGTCCAGATGAAGGCCGCGGTGATGGGCGTGGTGCAGGCGCACTTCCGGCCGGAGTTCATCAACCGCCTGGACGACATCGTGGTGTTCCATCCGCTGGACAAGGAGCAGATCAAGCAGATCGCGAAGATCCAGCTGGGCGGGTTGGAGAAGCGGCTGGGCGAGCGCGGCATCAAGCTGGAACTGTCCGACAAGGCCTACGATTTGCTGGGCAATGTCGGGTTCGATCCGATCTATGGCGCGCGTCCCTTGAAGCGTGCGATCCAGCAGCAGATCGAGAACCCGCTGGCGCAGCAGATCCTCTCTGGCGATTTCGCCAGCGGCGACACCGTGAAGGTGGATGTCGAGGGCGGCAAGCTGGTGTTCACGCGCGGATAGGGTTTGATCGATCCAAAAGAAAACGGGGCCAGATGGCCCCGTTTTCTTTTGGAGAAGTGTGAATGTCCACTCAATCGGAGGCGGTCGTTGTGGCCGGTTGTGTGGGGCGCATCGCGGTCAGCATCGATTCCAGCCGCTCAACCCTGTCCTCGAGCGCCGCGACACGCTCGCGCAGCGTGGGCACGCCGGGTTCGGACACCGCTTCGTATAGGGCCTCGTCTTCGCCGTCGTCGATGGCCTCGCCCGGAATCAGCAGGTGGCGGAAGCGATCCTCGCGCTGGCCCGATTTGCGCGGCAGGATGGCGACCAGCGCGGGCTCTTTCTGCATCAGGCGCTCCAGCACCCGGGCGACTTCATCCACGCCCTCGAACCTGGCCAGTCGCTCGCTGCGCCCATGCAGTTCATGCACGGTTTGCGGCCCGCGCAGCATCAGCAGTGACATCAGTGCCGTTTGCGGCGGGGTCAGCCCGTACACGATCTCGAAGCGATGCCCGTAGCGTTCGGCGCGCGCGGTGTGCTGGGAGCGCACCAGTCCGCGCACTTCCAGTTGGCGCAGCGCGTGATGCACCGCGCCCTGCTCCAGCGCCATCACCGGGTCGCGCGCGGTCTTCTGGTTGCAGGCCATGACGATGTTGTTGACCGTCAATGGATACACATCGGGCGTGGTCGCTTCCTTTTCGATCAGGCAACCAAGGATGCGGGTCTCGATCGCGTTGAGCGGCGGCGGGGCGTGGGCTTCGCTCATGGTGCACGGCTCCGGTATATGGGATACCCCAGTGTCGCATCGTCGGTGGGGCGATGGCAGGGGTTGCGCAGGGTTGCTCATGCAGGATGGTCATCACGCCACGATGGGATCACCGGCGCGAGGTGCTAAACTTGCGCCCGCCTCAGGTGGCCACGATGGCGTGGCTGAAACGGGAATCCGGTGTGCGCCCAGCGCGATTCCGGAGCTGCCCCCGCAACGGTAGGCAGACGGGTCCATCGGGCCCGGGCGCGACATCGCCACTGTGCACTCTGCATGGGAAGGGTCGCGCCGGACGCACGCGCGTCTTCTGCGAGCCCGGAGACCGGCCAGGGGTTCAACCGGACATGCGGTGGGCATGCGGACGGTGGTCGGCGTCCGTGCGTGATGCCGCTGCGTCCCTTGCTCCCGCGTGTCCTTCCCGACGACACCGCCGCGCGGAAGGGCGCGGCAGAAGGAGCTTACCGATGTCCCCTCGTTCCATCCTCACCCACGCTGCGCTTGCCGTGGCGATCTCGCATGCCTTCGCGTCGGTGGCGACCGCGCAAGAGGCTTCCGCGCCCGCGCTGGATCGCATCGTCGTGACCGGCACGCGCAGCGATCGCGGCCCCGACACGCTCGCCGCGCGCACCGTCATCGACCGCGCCGAGATCGAGCGCCTGCAGCCGGCCTCGCTCCCCGACCTGCTGCGCGGCCAGACCGGCCTTGCCATCTACAACCAGGGCGGGGCGGGCAAGGTCTCGGGCCTGTTCCTGCGCGGCACCAGCCCGGGCCAGGTACTGGTGCTGGTGGATGGTGTCAAGATCGGCTCGCCGACTAACGGCATGGCGGCGATCTGGGATATCCCGGTGGCGCAGATCGAGCGCATCGAGATCGTGCGCGGGCCGTTGTCGTCCCTGTACGGCTCGGAGGCGATGGGCGGCGTGATCCAGATCTTCACGCGCGGCGGCGACCAGCCCGGGGTGCATCCGGAATTCGGCGTCGCCTTCGGCAGCGAACATACGTGGAAGGCCGATGCCGGCATCCGTGGTCGCGGCAAGCGCAGTTGGTATTCGGCGGGCGTCGCGCATGAGGAAACGCGCGGCTTCAACGCCTGCAATGGCGATCCGGTGACCTTCGCCGGTTGCGGCGCGAATGAGCCGGATCGCGACGGCTACCGCAACGATTCCGTGCACCTGGCCGGTGGCATCGATTTCAACGAGCAGTGGCAGGCGGATGCGCGGGTGTTTCGCGCCGAAGGCAAGAACGAATTCGATGGCGGCTGGGCCAACGAGAACGAGAACGTCCAGCAAGTCGTGGGCGCGCATGTGCGCTATGCGCCGAGCAACACCTTCGCGCTGCATCTCAATGCCGGACGCAACCATGATGACTCCCGCAGCCTCGTCGGCCGCACGGGCGCGCAAGCCGGCCGCATCACCACGCGCCGTGACACCGGCAGCCTGCAGGCGGATATCGGTGGCGAGACCCATCTGCTCAGCGTGGGTTTCGATTGGCAGCGCGATGAAGTCGAAGGCACGACCGTGTTCAACGTCGATCATCGCCTCAGTCGCGCCCTGTTCGGCCAGTGGCGCATGCAGTCGGGCAGCCAGCATTGGCAGGCCGGCCTGCGCCGGGAGGACAACAGCCAGTTCGGCGGCACGACCACCGGCAACCTGGCCTGGGGCTGGGACTTCACTGAGGCCCTGCGCCTGACGGCCTCGTACGGCACTGCTTTCCGCGCCCCGACGTTCAACGATCTCTACTACCCCGGTTTCAGCAATCCGGATTTGCGTCCGGAGCGTTCGCGCAGCCTGGAGCTCGGCGTCGAAGGCCGTCATGGCTGGGGCGAATGGTCGTTGCGCGGCTATCAGAACCGCCTGCGCGATCTCATCGTCTATAACCCGATGCTGACTTCGCCCAGCAGCCCGTATGGCATGCCGGACAATGTGCAGTTGGCGCGCGTGCGCGGCCTGGAGGCGATGTTGGGACTGGACGTCGCCGGTTGGGATGTCAATGCGACCGCCAGCCTGATCGACCCGCGCAACGAGACGCCGGGCGCGCTCGACGGCAAGATGCTCAACCGCCGTCCCAAGCGGATGGCGCGCATCGACGCTGACCGCGAGTTCGGGCGTTTCAGCCTGGGCGGCAGCGTGAACGGCAACAGCGCCCGTTTTGATGATCCGGCCAATCGCGTGCGGATGGGCGGCTACGCCACCACCGACCTGCGTGCGGGCCTGCGCGTGGGCGATGCCTGGCGCCTGCAGTTGGCGGTCACCAACGTTTTCGACCGCGAATACGAAACCGCGCGCTGGTACAACCAGGCCGGCCGGACCTGGCTGTTGTCGCTGCGCTGGCACCCGGCCGAGTGAATCACAGGGGCGGCAGGGACGCCGCCCCATTTACAATGGCGGGATGATTTCCTTCCGCAATTTCGCCCTCAGGCGTGGCGAACGCCTGCTGCTGTCCGATGTGGACCTGGCTCTGCACGCCGGGTATCGCGTGGGCGTGGTCGGCCGCAACGGCGCCGGCAAGTCTTCCCTGTTCGCCGCGCTGCTGGGCGATGTCGAACCCGACAAGGGCGACCTGGATCTGCCTGGCAAGGCGCGCATCGCCAGTGTCGCGCAGGAAACCCCGCACCTGCCCGATCCCGCGCTCGACTTCGTGCTCTCGGGCGATGACGTGCTGCACGCCGCCGTGCGCGCCGAACGCGACGCGATGGCGGCCGAGGACTGGGAAGCCGTCGCCGAGGCGCACCATCGCCTGGCCGAATTGAACGGTTACGACGCCGAGGCACGCGCCGGCAAGCTGCTGCACGGCCTGGGCTTTGCGGCCGATACCCACGACACGCCGGTCGCGGATTTCTCCGGCGGATGGCGCGTGCGCTTGAACGTGGCGCGCGCGCTGATGACGCCGAGCGACTTGCTCCTGCTCGATGAGCCGACCAACCACCTGGATCTCGACGCCGTGGTCTGGCTGGAGGACTGGCTGCGCCGCTACGACGGCACGCTGCTCGTGATCAGCCACGATCGCGAATTCCTCGACAACGTCACCACCCACATCCTGCACCTGCACGATGGCCGCGCGAAACTCTACGTCGGCAACTACACCGCGTTCGAGCGCCAGCGCGCCGAGCACCTGCGCCAGCAGCAGATCGCGCACGAGAAGGAGCAGGCCGAGCGCGCGCACCTGCAGAAGTTCATTGACCGTTTCAAGGCCAAGGCGAGCAAGGCCAAGCAGGCGCAGTCACGCATGAAGCGCCTGGCCAAGCTGGCGGGTACCGAGGCGGTGCGCGTCGAACGCGGCGTGCACATCGACCTGCCCGAGCCGCTCAAGATGCCGAACTCGCTGCTGTCGCTGCGTCATGTCGATGCCGGCTATGGCGCGGACGCGAAGATCCTGTCAGATGTCGGCTTCGGGCTGGAGGCGGGCGACCGCATCGGCCTGCTTGGCCCGAATGGCGCGGGCAAATCCACGCTGGTGAAGACGATGGTCGGTGAACTCGCGCCGATGACGGGCGAGCGGGTCGCGCATCCGGATCTCGTCATCGGGTATTTCGCGCAGCACACGGTGGAATCGCTGGTGGCGGGGACCTCGCCCATCGACCACCTCAAGGAGCTCTCGCCCAACACCGCGACGCTCGATTTCCGCAATTTCCTCGGCCGCTGGCAATTCGCCGGCGACCGCGCGTTCGAGCCCATCGACAATTTCTCGGGCGGCGAAAAGGCGCGCCTGGCGCTGGCGCTGATCGCCTGGCGCAAGCCGAACCTGCTGTTGCTGGACGAGCCGACCAACCACCTCGACCTCGACATGCGCGAAGCGCTGGCCGAGGCGCTGTCGGACTTCGATGGAGCCATCGTCATGGTCAGCCATGATCGCCACCTGATCGGCCTGGTCTGCGACGAATACTGGCGCGTGCACGATGGCGTGGTCGAGCCGTTCAACGGTGATCTGGATGATTACGCCGCCTGGCTGCGTTCGCGGCCCGCGCCGGGCGACGACAAGGCGGCCAAGCCGGTCGCGGTCGCCGAGCCCGTTGTCGCGCCACCGCCGAAGAAACCGGCCAACAAGATCAACCCGCACAAGCTGGAAAAAGCGGAAGCCCGCGTGGCCCGTCTGGAGGAAAAACTGGCCGAATGCGATGCGCAGATGGCGGACCCTGCCGTGTATTCGGATGCCGGGCGCGTCGCGGACCTTGGCCGGACGCAGATGCAGTTGCGCGAAGAGTTGGCTGAAGCCGAAGCGGAGTTGCTGGCGCTCTACGACGCCTGAGCCGGATACATACCCATGGATTTGCCCGCATCACCGCAAGCGGCTAGGGTGCGTTGATGAACATGCTGAAATCATTGCCAGCCATCGCACTAGCCTTCGCCCTGGGCGGTTGCGCATCCGCCCCCAGCCAGCCTGTGGCGCCGGCGGATGCTTTCCTCGCGGCCATCGCCGCCCACTGCGGGCAGGCGTTCGAAGGCCGCATCATCGCCAACCAACCCACGCCGGCCACGCCCGATGCCTTCGAAGGCAAGCGCTTGGTGATGCATGTGCGGGGATGCGATGCGCCGACGCAACGCATCGAGATCCCGTTCCATGTGGGTGAGGATCGCTCGCGCACGTGGGTACTCACGCGAACGTCTGCCGGCCTGCGCCTGAAGCACGATCATCGCCACCAGGACGGCAGCCCCGATGCCATGACGATGTATGGCGGCGACACGCGCGAGGGCGGCAATGCAGCACGGCAGGCCTTTCCGGTGGATGCCGAATCCATCGCCATG
>Ga0209571_1001549_pt1 | contig 10310 bp, 7 predicted proteins | sample EBPBio102011_DNA_FD_185866 | JGI IMG/M metagenome (GOLD analysis project Ga0209571, IMG submission 185866) | Wastewater treatment Type I Accumulibacter community from EBPR Bioreactor in Madison, WI, USA - Reactor 1_1/10/2011_ DNA (SPAdes)... | ecosystem: Engineered > Bioreactor > EBPR >...
TGTTCCGAGAGACGTGCAGCTCGCGGGCGATCTCCTTGATCGTCTTCCCGCGGATCGAAAACTCGCGCCGGATCCGCGCAATCGTATCCACGCCCTTCATCCCCCGCCCGCCCATCCGAAACCAGGACGGACAGTCTCACCGAAACCGGCTCAAGGGGGTCAAAGTTGGACGCCGATCCCCCGCCTCATGGGGTCAAACTTGCACGCCGAAACACATTCGAGCGATCAAGGCGGGAGCCGAGGATTTCTTTACGAAGCCGGTGGAGCGCGAGGAATTCATCGGGGCGATCGACAGCGCCATCGCACGGCACCGTCTCGCCAGCGAGCGGGAGAGCTGGGTGCTCGGAGTGACGGCGCGTTTGCAGCGATTGACCAGACGCGAGCGAGAGGTCTTCGAACTCGTGATCCGGGGCAGGATGAACAAGCAGGTCGCGTTCGAACTCGGCACGACCGAGCGCACCGTGAAGGCACACCGCCACAAGGTCATGGAGAAAATGCAGGCTCGCTCGGTCGTTGAACTCGTGTCCTGCGCCGAGCGGCTGGGCCTCAGTTCCGGCACTTTCTAGCAAGGTCCGCACCGCGCCGTTACCTCGCCACACGCCCATCGGTTTGAAGACATCGCGGGCTGCGGCCACCGGCATCCTGCTTTCGGTCCTGCTGCTCCTCGCGACGTGAATACGGCACTCCGGGACGTCGTCCTGAGGGTCGCCTCCGCCCTTCACGGTCTTCGGTCCGAGAGCGCGCGCACTGCATCCTCGAGATCGTCAAAGGCGATCGTCGCGTCGGGACCGTCGAAGAAGCCGGCGCGCTGCAGGATCCCCTGGGGTTCCTTGTGGAGTTCCGCGACCGCCAGCGTGAGGCCCATCCCGGCCAGTTCAGTCCGCAATTGCCGCAGCATCGCCGCCGCGGTTGAATCGATCTGCGCAACGGCGCTGGCGTCGAGCACGAACCAGGCCGTCCCTTCGGGCGCCCTGCGGGCGACGTTCTCGAAACGCTCGCGGACATAATCGGCGTTGAAAAACAGGATGCTGCCCTGGACCATGAACAGCACCATCCCCGGCAGCGGCTCGGCATTGGCAGCCCGGTGCAGCTTGTAGAATCCCGGCCGGCCCGGGATGCGCCCGAGCGCGGCATCGCGTGGGCGCATCTCCTTGAGCAGGACGTGAAGCAACGTACCGGCGATCGCGATGACCACACCGCTGAGCACGCCGAGACTGATGGCGCCCCACATGCTGATCAAGGTGAAGGCGAACTCCAAGCGGCTGACACGCCAGATTTCTCGAAGGCCACTGACGTCGATCAATGTCAGGGAGGCGAAAGCCAGGATCGCCCCCAACGCCGGAATGGGCAGGAGACGCAGCGCGTCGTTGAGATAAAGCAGCAGCGTCGTGAGGGCGAAGGCCGCCACCAGGCCAGAGACCTGCGAGCGGCCGCCGGTGGAGATGTTCATGGCCGTTCGGGAATCCGACACGGTCACCGGAAAGCCGCTGAACAGCCCGGAGAGGATGTTGGCGGCTCCGAGCCCGGTAAGTTCCCGGTCTGCGTCCACCTTGAAGTGATCCTTGGCACCGAAACTGCGGGCCGCAACGAGCCCCGAACTGACGCCTACGAGCCAGATGGCACCGGCTCCGAGCAGGAGGTCCTGCAGCGGTAGCCTCGAAATGTCGGGAAGCGCCAGCTCCGGCATGGCGCTCGGCAAGCTGCCGATCACTTTCATGCCGCCGCCCTCGAGATCGAACAGGGCCGAGGCGAGGCCGGCGAGAACGACAACGACGAGCGGTCCCGGAACCGGCGAGCGCAGGCGCGCCAGCAAGACGAGAAGCCCGAACATCGCACTGCCGAACATGACGGACGGCCAATGGATGAGTGCAGATTTCCGAACGATCTCGACGAGCGGCTGCGCCAGCCCGTCCGACTCGATGCGCACGCCGGCCAGGCGCCCGATCTGGCCGACGAGGATCGAGACCGAGATCCCGCAGATGAAGCCGATCAGGATCGGCCGGGACAGGAAGGAGGCGACGACCCCGAGTCCCAGCCTGCCCGCGAGGATGCACATGACGCCGACCATCAGCGCCAGCGCGGCTGCGGCGCCGACGCGCTCCGCTGCGTCGCCGAGCGGCAGGCTCGCGAGCACAGCCGCCAACACTGTCATGGTGGCCGCGTCCGGGCCTGCCATCAGCTTGCGCGAGGGGCCGAACAGGGCATAGCCGACCAGCGGCAGGATGCTGGCATAGAGGCCGGTCGCCACCGGCAGGCCCGCGATAGCAGGGTAGGCGATGGCGCTGGGAAGGGCGACGGCGGCCACGGCAAGGCCCGCCGTCATATCGAAGCGGAGCCATTCCAGCTTGTAGCCCCGCATGCCGCTCGGGGTCGGAACTCGCTCGATCATGGGCATCTCCCCCGGGAAGCGCGCGAAGTGATACGAGTATTATCGCGCGAGAGCGGCCAGATCGTCTCGCGCCGCAGCTGCCTTGGCGAGCGCTGAGGTCGGATCGGGGAGGCAGGCTGCTGCGGCGAGGCCCGCCGCGAAAAGCGTCAACTCGCTGTTGCCGCCCCTCGTTCTCTCCGTGGCATAGGCCAGCGCAATGGCATGGCCGGTCCGGGCGTCGTTGAGTTCACCTAGCTGATCCTGCATCTGCGTCAGCCGGGACACGAGCTTCCCGCTCCACTTGAGGCCGATGACCGGACGGAATGCCTCGATGGCATAGCGCAGCTTCTTGGCGTCGACCCGTATGTCGTGCTGCCGGTCGGAGGCGCAGCTCTCCAGATGGCCGCTCGCCTCCAAAAACGCCTGGAGACGGCGGTGCAGGCGTGCATGCACATACTCTGCGACAGGGCGGTCGAGGAGCTCCGAACGCTTGATCGACGCTGGGCGGGGGCAGGACAACGCAACAAGGCCCTCGATAAGGCCGACGCCGAATTCCAGCATCGCGGGCGATCGTCCATAGGCCCGAACCTCATCGTGCGCCTCGCGGCGACGCTGGTCGAACGTTTCCACAAGCGTATCCACTCCCGGCGCAGCCGGGTGGGCCATCCGCAGCGGCGCCAGGACGCGATCGCAGAAGACGTCGAGTTCGCGAGTGCGGCCAAGAAATTGCGCGAGGGAGCGCAGGTGACGCGACAGAGCGACCGTGTCCTGGCTGAGGACCGGTCTGAGGAACCAAAGAATCGCGCGTAACCGTCTCAGGCCAATCCTGGAGCGGTGCAATATATCCCCGCCGCCGGCTGACCGCAGCAGCGCGAGATCATCGAGGAGGGAAGCTGCATAGCTCCAACAGACGCTGTTTGCCGCCTCCCGGGTCGTCATCTCGTCGCGAAGCTCGCTAAAGGAGGTATTGCCCGGATGGTCGGCCTGCATATGCAACAGCCGGAAGCCCTTCTCGCAATGCGAGCGCAGGGTGGGCGTCGCGGCAATGGCGGCGCAGAACTCGCGCGCGATGTCGCAGAGCGCAACGGGCGACCCAGAGACGAACTCCAGCCGCAGCTCACAGATGCGCTCGACGGCGCCGCCGGCCGCGATCGTTCCAGTGTCCAGACTCGCCACGATGCCCGCGCCGTTGCGGTTGAGAATGGTGGAGCGACGACGAATGTCGATGCCGACGATCGGTTGCAGCTTTCGGAGAGCCCTTTCGCCAAGGATGTCGCCAAGGGGCTCTGGAACATCTCGGGTCTCGGTCGGGGTGCCATCTTCGATGTCCCTCGTCCAGCAAGGGATAACAGGCGATAGCGAGGCGGAGCTGGCCACATCGGTAAATTGGACCTGTGTGCGTCCCTTCTTGCGAGCAGACAGGCGATATCCTGCGCGAAGCAACTTCCCGCGCGGGGTGTCGAAACAGGCCAAGCTTATCGTCTTTGCGCGCCCTGTCTCTCGTCCCGAGGCCACCCTCAGAAGCTTGAGGATCCGACGCCGGTCGCCTTCGTCAATGCTCAGCCTCAGCACCTTCACCCCTGGGCGAACGGATCGGACCTGCACTGGAAGAGGTGACGCCGGACTGTCCATCGCTGCCAAAGTCTGCCCCTTTGCCGCATTATGGCTTCTCTGGCGTCACCTGCTTCCAACCCTTGTCCGGGTTGAAACTTTGCATGCGGGCTGCCGTAGAGGACGTGCCGGGCCCCAGATCCTTCTCGTAAACGAGCCCATCATGATTGAGCATGAAGCTCATGACCCCCGAGCGGCCATATTCGGCGGGATAAGCGAGAAGGCCGAAGCCTCCGATCATCTTGCCGTTGGCGATATAGTCGAAAGCTCCGCCAGTCGCCGAAGGCCCTTGCCGCTTGAGAATCTTGTAGAAGTAGCCGTGAAACGGCCTTCGCGGTTCACCGGGGCTGTGCCCCTCGGCCGCAGCGTCCGCGGCGAGCTGCCCCAAGGGGCTGGGTTCGTCGCCGGCCGCGCTGTCCCAATAGAGGCCGTCCTTGGCGCCGGCGCGGCTGACGATCCTCTGCGCATAGATCCCCGCTCCCGCACCTGAGCGGTCCTTGGCGGCGTATTCCTGCTGCGCATCGAAGATGGCGAGACTCACCTGAATGGCGTCGAGTTCGTTGCGGCCAATCCGCCGGGCGACGATCTCCTTGCGACCTGCCTCCACATCGAATTTCCACCGACCGCCGGCGCGAACGATCGGAATCGGAAACGAAAATTCGTCCTGCCCAATCAGGAGGGTGGCCGCGTCACCCTTTTCGCTGATCGAATGTCGATTGTCATAGGCTGTGACGAAGCGCAGGCGATCGCCGGCGTCGGCGATCGGGTCACCGGACGACAGAATGTCCCGACCGCCCGTTCCGAGAACCGCGTATAGTCGTTTCAGGTCGCTGCTGCGCGCTGCCTCCGCGAGGGCCGTGGCGGCCTCTGCCGGCGACTTGAACGCCTCCTGGGCGTTCGCAACCGTCAGGTTGGCGAGAATTGCGACTGCGCTCCCGCAGAGAAGCTGCACGAGAAGACACGCCGTTGGCCATGTTCTGATCATGGAATTACATCCCCAACATGTCGGAACTGGGCTGCAGCCGGCGATTGATCTCCGTGACCTCGGCCTCGCCGAGGCAACAGCGATCCGGAGGCCTTCCACTGCTCGAGGGTCTGGAACGGCACGCCAAGCTGACGGTAGTCGACGCGCAGATAGCCGTCCGGGCCGTGGCGCACGGTCCAGGGCGCGACTTCCTGAACCTCCTGCGCGATCACGCCCACATAAATCCGTTGTGAGCCGTTATAGGCGAACCGATAGAAGCCGAGCCCATTATCCAGGCGTCCCAGCAGCACGACGTCGTGCTTGAGCTGGATATCGGAGCGACGCCCACCACCGCCGCGCCCGCCACCTCCGCCTCCGCGCCCGCCGCCTCCGCCGAAGCCACCGCGGCTCATCGCGGCGCCGCCGCCCCCGCGCATTGCAGGCCCGCCAGCATGCATTGCCCGTGCGCCACCGCCAGGCATGCCGCCCATGCTCGCCCGCCCGCGCTGCGATTGCAGGTTCGCGGCACGACCCGGCTGCATGTTGCCGAACGCGCTGTCGCGCGCCGGGCCGGGGCGCGAGGCGCCTGCATTGGGACGCTTCGGTTGTGTCGCAGCCCGTGACGCGCCGCCGCGCCCGGCATTGCCGCCGGGCCGCACGCGATCGCCACCGGGGCGATCCGGCCGGTTTCCGGCGCCAGCCCGATCACCCTGCCCGCGATCAGGCCGATTGGCCGCATTTGCGCGGTCCCCCGCTCGTTGTTCGGGGCGCGCACCTGCACCTGCATTGCCCAGGTCACCGCGAGGCTTAAGCACCTGCTCGCCGTTGCGCCCCCGGAAGTCCATCCTGCCCTCGCTGCCGGCGCGCAGATTGTTGTTTGAGAATTTCTGCTGGACGGCCGTGTTGCGGTACTGGACGCCTTGGCGATGCTGGGGATTGTGCTCCCAATGCGTCACGCGATTGCGGTCGATGTTGATGTTGTTGTTGTTCCAGTTGACGTTGCCGCCCCAGTAACTGCCCGTATTCCAGCGTCCCAGGGCATAGCCTGCCCCAAAAGCGAGGCCCGTCGCGATGACGCCGGCGGCAATGTAGCCGGGCGCCGGGAAGTAATAGGGCGGATCGGCGGGATAAGGCCAGGATCCGTAGACCACTCCCGGATCGTAATAGGGCACATAGACGGTATCGGCGGTTGTCGGCTCGATCAGGATCGTCTGCTTGCCGCCCTCCGGCCGCACGGTGACCTTCTGCTGGGAACCGGAGGACAGCTTCTTGGCATCATAGGCCCGCGTCCTCATCCGCTGGACGCCGTCCATCAGATCGGGCTGCTGAGCCAGAACCGCATCGCCAAGCTTCTGCGTCCAGTCGAGGTTCTTGCTCATCATCTCGAGCACGGAGGGCGTGGCGACGAGTGATTTCACACTGACGTCCCAGGGTTGCTGCTCGGCTGCGGCCTTGAGTGCGTCGCCCTTCAGCGTCTTGTTGGCGCTGACCCAGCGATCCGCCTGGACCACTTCGAGCGGATAGGTCGAGGCCATCAGGACTTGCGCCAGCAGCGTGTCGGGATAGAGCGCGATCGGAGCGACGAGAGCGTCAAGCTGTGCGCTGCTCAGCACCTGCTCGCCCTGTGCCGCCGTTGATCCGGCTGGGGGCTGGGGTTGAGGTGGTGGCGCCTGTGCGAGCGGCTGGGAGGTCAATCCACCGGCGACGACGCAGGCCAGCACGATCCGCAGATGCATGGCTTTCTCCGAAGTGATGGGCCCTGGCGAGCGGGCAGTCCTGACGGCAACGAGCCAGTCTTGCGCCCAAGCTGGCACAAAACGTCGAATTCCGGTGGAAAGGCGGCTCACCTCTTGGCTGAGCCCTGGCGCGTCGTGCCCTTCTGCTGTGCAGCTTGAAGCGCGCGAAAGGCCTCAACGTTCTCGCGGCCGGCCTCCATTGCCTTCTCCGCGCGGCCGTCACGCCTCATGTCGTTATCTTCACGAATGACATCAAAGATGCAGCCGTCCGTTTTATTGCATGCGAAGGCGTTGTACTGGTGGCCGGAGCCCAAAAGAGCGGCTGTTACCAATATGCCCCCCAAGACAATTTTCCTGATCATGGCTTGATCTCCGACCTGCCGCGGCGGACCTTGGATCGGCACGGGTAGCCTCGGAGCGCTGTCGGTCCGTCTCGACACGCGCTTGCCACCTGATTTTAGACGAAAGCGCTGCGCGGGAACCTGTCCTCAAGGACAATACGTTGCCGGCCCGGCCTGTGCTGAACTCCCCTGCAATTAAGCCGTGTCGCCGAACCGGGGCGCAGTGGGGTCAAGCCCACAGCTCACAGCCTGCAGGGAAGGATACAAGATGGCCACGACGGTTCAGGAATCGCGCTCCATCGACCATTTCTTCTCAGCACCTTCCGGCCGGACAGATCGCTGGCGGGAACTTCACGCGGTTGCTCGCTCCTGGGCCAAGGGCGGTGAGGCCCGCGGCAAAGTCGAGACGGCGCTCGACGAACTCGGCGCGAGCGAGGAGTTTCACGCATTCCCCGGCCAGGAGCTGATCGGCGCGCTGCGCGAGCGGCTGCAGAATGACGATGCCAACGGCTTCCTTGCGCTCGCCAAGCGGATTTCGGTCGCCATCATCACAGGCAACTACAAGCACGACGCGAAGGAATGGCAGTCGGCCGATCTGTCGCTGGCCGAGCCGGTGGACGTGCTGCCATCCGGGCTGGGGGACACGTCGGCCTATCGCCCCTATTTCGAGATGTTGGCCGTGACGCCGGCACCGGCGGGACGCTGGCCCCACATGGTCGCCGAGTTCCGCCGGCTAAGGCGGCCCGAGGACGCCTTCGTCTACGAGACGGTCATGGTCGGCAGTCTGGAGGATGCGGTCTGTGCGGCCGTGCTCAACCCGGATATTGCCGCTGTCATCATTTACGAAGGCTTTGTGCTGAAGTCGCGACACGATGCGCCGATCCTGCGCAGCGTTCTGGCCGCACAGCAGCCGCTTCTCGATACGGATGACGAGGCCGATCTGGCATTGCGCCTTGCGGCCGGGCTGAAGGCGATCCGGCCCGAACTCGACATCTATCTGTTGTCGGACCGGCGCGTCGAGAAGCTCGCGGGCGACCCTCGGGCGGCGATGATCCGGCGCGTGATGTACCAAATCGAGGAGCCGCTCGAGCTGCACCTCTCGGTGCTGGAAGGCATCAAGGCGCGCTTCGAGACACCGTTCTTCGACAATCTCAAGCGTTACGCGCAGCGACCCGTGGGTACCTTTCACGCGCTCCCGATCGCGCGCGGCAAGTCCGTTTTCCGCTCGCCCTGGATCCGCGACATGGGGCAATTCTACGGAATCAACCTCTTCCTGGCGGAAAGCAGCGCCACGACCGGCGGCCTCGACAGTCTCCTGGAGCCCACCGGCAACATCAAGCGAGCACAGGAGATGGCCGCGCGCGCCTTCGGCGCCGACCACGTCTTCTTCGTGACCAATGGCACAAGCACCTCGAACAAGATGGTGCTGCAGGCGCTGATCGCGCCGGGCGATATCGTGATCCTCGACCGCAACTGCCACAAATCACACCATTACGGGCTGGTTCTGAGCGGTGCGCAGCCCTTCTATGTCGAAGCCTTCCCGATGGTCGAATTCTCGATGTACGGCGCGGTGCCGCTGCGGACCATCAAGAAGGCTTTGCTCGACCTCAAGGCCGAAGGCCGCCTCGACCGCGTCAAGATGGTCGACCTGACCAACTGCAACTTCGACGGCCACATCTACAATACCCGGCGCGTGATGGAGGAATGTCTCGCGATCAAGCCGGACCTGATCTTCCTCTGGGACGAGGCTTGGTTCGGGTTCGCGCGCTGGTCGCCCTTCCTGCGGCCTCGCACAGGCATGGGCGCAGCCGCCGATATCGAGGCTTGGATCGCAAGCGCGGACGCGCTTGTGCAATACGAAAAGCAGCAGAAGGAACTTGGCGCCGCACCATCCGCAGAGAAGCTGCTGAGCACGCGCCTCCTGCCCGATCCGCGCGCCGTCCGGCTACGCGTCTACCAGACGAACTCGACGCATAAGTCGATGTCGGCGATCCGGCAGGGCTCGATGGTGCTCGTCAGGGATGTCGACTTCCACAAGGTCGAGGCGCAATTCCACGAGGCGGTGTTCACCCATGCCTCGACCAGCCCGAACCAGCAGCTCATCGCCAGCCTCGACGTCGCTCGCCGGCAGATGGAACTCGAGGGCTATGGGCTGGTGATGAACGCCGTCGAGGTCGCGCTCGACATCAGGCGCGAGGTTGCGACGCATCCTGTCATCTCGAAATACTTCAAGATCGTCGGCGCTGACGGGATGGTGCCGCAGAAATACCGAAGCAGCGGCTTCGTCGACTTTCTCGCACCCGAGACCCGCTGGGACGATCAGCTCCGCAGCATGCGCGAGGACGAGTTCTGCCTCGATCCCACCCGGATGACGCTGGTCTGCGGCACGGCAGGGTTCGACGGCACATCATTCAAAGGTCTGCTCGCCGCGGAATATAACATTCAGGTCAATAAGACCTCGCGTAACTCGGTGCTGTTGCAGTCCAACATCAACAATACCCGCAGCGATGTCGCCCTGCTGATCAGTGTCCTGCTCAAGATCAGCAACGAGATCGAGACGCGTCTGCGCCAGGGCGGTGAGAGCGAACGCAAGGCTTTCGATGCACGCGTGCACAGTCTGATGAACGACGTGCCTGATCTTCCGGATTTCAGCCGGTTCGACGACGCATTCCGCGCCGACGCCGGCAAGACAACGCCGGAGGGCGACATGCGCACGGCCTTCTTCACCGCCTATGCCGCGGAGAAATGCGAGTACCTGCCGATCAACGGCCCTGAATGCGACCGCCGTCTCGACAAGGGCCCGGCACTGATCTCAGCCAATTTCGTGATCCCTTACCCGCCCGGCTTCCCCATCCTGGTCCCCGGACAGGTCGTCACGCATGAGACGATCACCTTCATGCGCAAGCTCGATGTGAAGGAAATCCACGGTTACGAGAAGGCGAGGGGCCTCAAATTGCTGAAGCCTGACGCCATTGCTCGGAAGAAGAGATGAAAACTCCAGGTAACCACAAATTCTAATGGTCTGTCCGGATATCCGGCAGGCCTCGAACTCCAGAAATAGGGGGTCGGAATGTTTGACTGGTTCGCTAGTACGCTTCGCAGTTACCCCGAGATTGCGCTCTTTCTTTCGTTGGCGATCGGCTATTATGTGGGCGGCTTCGCCTATAAGAGTCCGTCCCGGAACTCATGACGCTCGCGCGATGCGGCGGATAAGAACCATGGCGGCGGCTGCGTAGAGGAAGGCCGTCGCGGAGGCGATGGTGGCTTCGGCGTCCTTCCAGAGCCGTCTA
>Ga0209571_1001550_pt1 | contig 10298 bp, 12 predicted proteins | sample EBPBio102011_DNA_FD_185866 | JGI IMG/M metagenome (GOLD analysis project Ga0209571, IMG submission 185866) | Wastewater treatment Type I Accumulibacter community from EBPR Bioreactor in Madison, WI, USA - Reactor 1_1/10/2011_ DNA (SPAdes)... | ecosystem: Engineered > Bioreactor > EBPR >...
AACCGCCGCAGGCCCCGCCGCGCGATAGGCCGCCCGCATCCGCGCCCGCTGCGCGTCCGACAATTCCCGCTCCAGCATCTGTCCCTTGTCCGTCAGATGCAGATGCCGTTCCCGCGCATCCGCCTTGCCCTTTTCGCTGCGGACGAGACCATCCTCGATCAGGGTCCGCAACACACGATTCAACGACTGTTTTGTAACACCCAGGATCGCCAGCAAGTTCGAAACCGTCGTCCCCGGACTGCGATGGATGAAATGGATCGCCCGGTGATGCGCCCGGCCGTAATCCTTGCCCTCCAGAATCCGGTCTGGGTCGGCGGTGAAGCCGCGATAGGCGAAGAACATCGCCTCGATCCCCTTGCGCAACTGCTCGTCCGTCAGGAACAGCAGGCTTTCCCCGCCGGGTGTCTCGGCCATGCGCACCTCCCTTGTCGCGATGAATTTACGTCAGCCTTGTTGACTTTCCAAGCATGAACCCGTAATTCTCCCCCGATTTCGCGCAAGAATCTGTCCGCAGCGGACCTTTCAGGCGCAACTTTCGCAAAGATGGAGGGCAGGATGGCTGCTTACGACGATCGCGACGGGTTCATCTGGATGGATGGCAAGCTGGTGGAATGGCGCGCGGCCAATGTCCACATCCTGACCCATGCCCTGCACTACGCCTCCTCGGTCTTTGAAGGCGAGCGGTGCTACAACGGCAAGATCTTCAAGGGCCACGAACATTCGCTGCGCCTCATCGAATCCGGCCGCCTTCTGGACATGCCGATCCCCTACACCGCCGAGGAAATCGACGCCGCCAAGGAAGCGGTGCTGAAAGCCAACGGCCTGACCGACGCCTATATCCGCGCCGTCGCCTTCCGCGGCGCTGGGGAAGAGATGGGCGTCGCCTCCCTCGGCAACCCGGTCCGCCTCGCCATCGCCTGCTGGTCCTGGGGTGCCTATTACGGCGACGCCAAGATGAAAGGCGCCAAGCTCGACATCGCCAAATGGAAGCGCCCCTCGCCGGAAACCATCCCCACCGCCGCCAAGGCCGCCGGTCTGTACATGATCTGCACCATGTCGAAACACGCCGCGATGGAAAAGGGCTGCTCCGACGCGCTGTTCTACGACTATCGCGGCTATGTGGCCGAAGCGACCGGCGCCAACATCTTCTTCGTCAAGGACGGCGAGGTCCACACCCCGAACCCCGACTGCATCCTGAACGGCATCACCCGGCAGACCGTGATCGGCATGCTCAAGGATATGCAGATCAAGGTCCACGAACGCTACATCAAGCCCGAGGAACTGGCGACGTTCGAACAATGCTGGCTCACCGGCACCGCCGCCGAGGTCACCCCGGTCGGTCAGATCGGCGACTGGACCTTCGAGGTGGGCGACCTGACCAAGCGTGTCGCGACGGAATATGAGAAGCTGGTGCGGGCCTAGCTCTGCCTAGAGCGCTTCGGATCGACCGTCAGCAGCAGGACGAACTGCTGACGGTGCTTCTCGCTTCCGCTCAAGAAATCGTGCAGTACATACGTAGTCGTCAAGGCATCATTCTCCACCTCCGACCCGGAAATTCGGGCGGTGGGGTCATAGTCAGCTATGTCGCGTTTGGCCTTCATAGTGGCTAGCCATTGGGCGAACCGCTTTAGATTGGCGGAAACATCATTGTTCTTCTGAATTTCTTGGCATTTCTGAAGCAATGGTCCATGACTCGGCCAACGGTATAGTGACCGGTACACGTCCTTGAATGCCGCGTCGTCTGTATTTCCGGGCGCCAACTTCGCAAGCTCTTCGCACACTGCGTGAAAAAGCGCGTAGTAGAGATCGCTGATTGAGCGGCGAAGGTCCGCTTCCGTCCGGTTGGTCTTATGCTCGATGCGCTTGGCAGCACACCTGACAAGATCGAGACTAAGCCGACCTGAGGGTCCGGGCATCTTCGGCTGCGACAAAACTGGGAATGACCAAATCGGGCTGGCCTAGCTCAGAAATCAACTCCCAAAGTTCAGACGTTACGCCCTGCATCTCCTTAGCAGTGAGCGGCGGTTCTCCTCCCTTATGCACGACGAAGATGCGCAGAATGGGATCACCTTGCACATTTGTGCTGTGCTCCAGCCAAAGTCGCTCAACACGATCATCGCCCAGGCGACTCCGAACGATGCTCTCGACTTTGCGCTTAACACTCTCGAATTTCATGCAGCTTTTCTCATGAGCAACCCGTTCACGAACGAATTTACACTTTTCTTCCGGAAACTGAATCCCCTGAAACAAAGAGTCATCTGTGGCCGGTCTCCGGAAAAGCAAACCGACTCTCGGGCCAGCGGTTCCTGCCGCACGGGAGACCAGCGCGCTGGTCCCCCCAGGCATACTACGCGAAGAACCTCTAATAGCGCGGACCCTCACGCCACCTCCGTCACGACCTCGATATTCCCCTTCGTCGCATTGGAATACGGGCAGATGAAATGCCCACGTTCGGCTATCTTCTCCGCCACCGCGCGGTCGACGCCCGGCATCTTCACGACCAGTTTCACCTTCAGCCCGAAGCCGCCATCCGACCGCGGCCCGATCCCGACATGGGCGTTCACCGTGGCATCCTCCGGCACCGTGCCAAGTTTCTCGCTCTGCGCAGCGAAACGCATCGCGCCCAGGTAGCAGGCGGAATAGCCGACCGCAAACAGCTCCTCCGGGTTATGGCCCAGCCCCGAGCCGCCCAGCTCTTTCGGGCTGGCATGGGTGATGGTCAGCTGGCCATTCACCAGCCCCGAAACCCCATTGCGGCCGCCGCCAGTGGCCTTGGCTTCCGTCCAGTATTTCGCATCGACAGACATGATCTTCTCCTTCTTCGCATACGATTATATCGCATACGATCTAACTGCAGCAGAATCACCGCGCTGTCAACCTCTTGAGTTTCAGTCGCACGCGATATAACATGTCGGCATGACACTCACTCCGCCCGACATGCTCTGCTTTGCTCTGCATTCCGCCTCCCATGCGATGCATGCAGCCTATGCGCCGCTGTTGCAGCCGCTGGGCCTGACCTATCCGCAGTATCTGGTGCTCACCTCGCTGGCCTCACGCGAGGGGCAGACGGTCGGCCAGCTCGGTGCCGAGGTGCGGCTGGATTCGAATACGCTGACACCGCTTCTGAAGCGGATGGAGACGGCGGGCTGGCTAAGCCGCAGCCGCGACGGCAAGGACGAACGCCAGGTCCGCCTGGCGCTGACCGACGGCGGGCGCGATCTGGCGGCCCGCGCCGCCGGGGTTCCGCGCGCCTTCGCGGAAAAGACCGGGCTGCGGCAATCCGAACTCGCCGACCTGCGCGACATCCTTGCCGCGCTGCGCGACAGGCTGAAGCCCGCGAAAGCTTGACGAATCCTTAGCGCCCGCAAGCAAGAGATTGATCTTGCTTGCTTATCCAGAAATGTCCACCGTGGACAGTCAGGCCGTGCGGCCCCGCTCGATCCGCAGGAACTGCACCAGCCGGGTCGCCCCGGATGATCCCCGCGGCCGCTGCCAGGTCTCTTTCGGGGTGCGGGCCAGCCGCAGAAAATGCTTGATACGGCCCCCGGTCGTCCGGGCGCGATGGTCGGCAAGATGTCGGCTCATGCTCTCCTCCCAAGGTTGCTCCGGTCCAGCTTGCACCCGAATCGCGGTTCCGCCAACCCGTTTCCCACTTCGCCCCGGCACGATCCCGCCGAGAACGTCTTGCCCTGCCCGATGAAGCCCGACTAGTCTCGCCCCAGGGCAAGGTGGGGGAGACCATGCGACTTCAAGGCAAGACGATCCTGATCACCGCCGCCGGCCAGGGTATCGGCCGCGCCAGCGCGCTGGCCTGTGCCCGCGAAGGGGCGACCGTGATCGCCACCGACCGCGACCCCGCACTCCTTTCCGGGCTCGACATGGAAACCCACGCCCTCGACGTCACCAGCGACGCCGCGATCACCACCCTGCGCGACCGCCTCCCCCCGCTCGACGGCCTCTTCAACTGTGCGGGCTTCGTGGCGAACGGCACCATCCTCGACGTCACCGACCGCGACTGGGACTTCTCCTTCGACCTGAACGTGAAGTCCATGTTCCACACCTGCCGCGCCTTCATTCCCGGCATGCTGGACCGCGCGAGGGAAACCGGCACCGCCTCGGTCCTGAACATGGCCTCGATGGCCTCCTCGATCAAAGGCTTCCCCAACCGCACCGCCTATGGCGCGACCAAGGCCGCCGTGATCGGACTGAGCAAGGCGATCGCGGTCGATTTCGTGACCACCGGCCTGCGCTGCAACGCGCTTTGCCCGGGCACGGTCGACACCCCCAGCCTGCGCGGCCGCATCGCCGCGGCCGCCGACCCGGTGCAGGCCGAGAAGGACTTCATCGCCCGCCAGCCGATGGGCCGCCTCGCCACCACCGGGGACATCACCCCGATGGTCGTCTTCCTCCTCTCCGACGAAAGCCGTTTCGTCACCGGACAGGCCTGCCTCGTCGACGGCGGCTGCACGATCTGATGCAGCGCATCGACGCCCATTGCCATTTCTGGGACCCTGCCCGGGGCGACTATGGCTGGCTCGACTCCGGCCCCCCCGCCCTTGACCCCCTGCGCCGCGTCTTTGCCCCCACCGATCTGGCCCGGCTGAACGGCACCCGCCGCGTCGTCGCCGTGCAGGCCGCCGATTCTGTGGCCGAGACCCGCTACCTTCTCGACCTCGCCGCCCGCTTCCCGCAGATCGCGGGGGTCGTCGGCTGGGTCGACCTCACCCGGCCCGAGACCCCGGAAACCCTCGCCGATCTCGCCCGCAACCCGCGCCTCAAGGGCATTCGCCCCATGTTGCAGGACCTGTCGCAGGACGACTGGATCCTCACCCGCCCCGACCCCGCAGCCCTGCGTGCCGTGCAGGACCTTGGCCTGCGCTTTGACGCCCTCGTCCTCACCCGGCACCTGCCGCATCTGGCCCGCTTCACTCAAGCCTGGCCCGACCTGCCGCTGATCATCGACCACTGTGCCAAGCCCCGGATGGACGGTCCGCCCCAGCCCGCATGGGCCGAAGGCATGGCCGCGATGGCCGCCTTCCCCCATGTCCGCTGCAAGCTCTCCGGCCTGCTGACTGAACTGCCCGATGCCCTGCGCCAACCCGAAGCCGCATTCGCCGCGACGCGTCCGGTGATCGACGAGGTTCTCCGCCTCTTCGGCCCGGATCGCCTGCTTTGGGGCTCGGACTGGCCGGTGCTGACGCTGGATGCCTCGCATGAGGTCTGGGAACAGCTGACCGACCGCCTGCTGGAAGGCCTTGCACCCGGCGAGCGCGCTGCAATCCTCGGCGGTAACGCCATGAAATTCTACGGACTGGAAGGGAACACGCCATGAAACTCCTCCGCTACGGACCCAAAGGCGCCGAGAAACCCGGGCTTCTGGATGCAAACTGCCAGGTCCGCGACCTCTCGGGCCATGTTGCCGACATCGGCGGCACGGCGCTGTCCCCCGAAACCCTCAAGCGCCTCGCCGCGCTGGACCCCGCCAGCCTGCCGCTCGTCCCCGGCACGCCGCAGCGGGACCTCCGCCTCGGTCCCTGCGTCGGCGGCACCCGCAAGTTCATCTGCATCGGGCTCAACTACGCCGACCATGCCGCCGAAACCGGCGCGGCGATCCCCTCGGAACCCGTTGTCTTCAACAAATGGATCACCGCCATGTGCGGCCCCGACGATGACGTCGAAATCCCCCGCGGCTCGGTCAAGACCGACTGGGAGGTCGAGCTGGGCGTCGTCATCGGCACTGGCGGGAAATACATCGACGAGGCCAGGGCCCTGGACCATGTCGCTGGCTATTGCGTGATCAACGATGTCTCTGAACGCGAATATCAGATCGAGCGCGGCGGCACCTGGGACAAGGGCAAGGGCTGCGACACCTTCGGCCCGACCGGCCCCTGGCTGGTGACGAAGGACGAGGCGGGCGACATCGGCAATCTGAAGATGTGGCTCGACGTCGACACCCGTCGCTACCAGAACGGTTCCACCGCCACGATGATCTTCGGCGTGGCGCATATCGTCGCCTACCTGTCGCGCTTCATGTCGCTGGAGCCGGGCGACGTCATCTCTACCGGCACCCCGCCCGGCGTCGGCCTTGGCCAGAAACCCCCGGTCTACCTGAAGGGCGGCGAGGTCATGCGGCTGGGGATCGAAGGCCTTGGCACCCAGACCCAGAAGGTTGTCCGCACATGACGAAGATCACCGGCCTGCGCACCGTCGATGTCCGCTTCCCGACCTCGCAGCATCTGGACGGGTCGGATGCGATGAACCCCGACCCGGACTATTCCGCCGCCTATGTCATCCTTGAAACCGACGGTCCGCAGGAAGGCCACGGCCTGACCTTCACCATCGGCCGCGGCAACGAGATCGCGGTGGCCGCCATCCAGGCGATGCGGCATCTGGTGGTGGGCCTCGACATGGCCTGGGTCGCCGCGGACATGGGCCGGTTCTGGCGGCATGTCACCTCCGACAGCCAGCTGCGCTGGATCGGGCCGGACAAGGGGGCGATCCATCTGGCGACCGGGGCCGTGGTGAACGCGGTCTGGGATCTCTGGGCCAAGCTGGAGGGCAAGCCGGTCTGGCAACTGGTGGCCGAGATGTCGCCCGAGGAACTGGTCCGCTGCATCGACTTCCGCTACCTGACCGACTGCATCACGCCCGATTGGGCACTGGAGTTCCTGACCGAGAAAGCCGCAACCAAGGCCGAGCGCCTGGCGATCCTCAAGGCCGAAGGCTATCCCTGCTATACAACCTCGGCCGGGTGGCTCGGCTATGACGATGCCAAGCTGCGCCGCCTGTGCCGCGAGGCGGTGGATGCCGGGTTCAACTACATCAAGATGAAGGTCGGGCGCGATCTACAGGATGATGTGCGCCGATTGACCATCGCGCGCGATGAAGTCGGTCCCGATGTAAATCTGATGATCGACGCCAACCAGGTCTGGGAGGTGGATCAGGCCATCGACTGGGTGAACAAGCTCGCCTTCGTGAAACCCTGGTTCATCGAAGAGCCGACCTCGCCCGACGACGTGGCGGGCCACAAGAAGATCCGTCAGGGCGTCGCCCCGGTGCAGGTCGCCACGGGCGAAATGTGCCAGAACCGCATCCTCTTCAAGCAGTTCATCATGGAAGGCGCCATCGACGTCGTCCAGATCGACTCCTGCCGTCTTGGGGGCCTCAACGAGGTGCTGGCGGTGATGCTGATGGCGGCAAAACATGACCTGAAGGTCTGCCCCCATGCCGGAGGCGTCGGTCTGTGCGAATATGTCCAGCACATGTCGATGATCGACTATCTGTGCATCGCGGGCACCCGCGAAGGCCGGGTGATCGAATTCGTCGACCATCTGCACGAACATTTCCTCGACCCCTGCGTGATCCGCAACGCCGCCTACATGCCGCCCGCCACGCCCGGGTTTTCGATCCAGATGAAGCCGGAAAGCCTTGAAACCTATCGGTTCCGTGGCTGAACGATGGATCTCGGGCTCAAGGACAAGGTGGTGATCGTCACCGGCGGCGGTTCCGGTATCGGGGCCGCGGTTTCGGAGGTGCTGGCCGAAGAAGGCGCGATCCCGGTGATCCTGGCTCGCCGGGCGCCTGATGCCGGATGGTTGGCGGGGGTGCCGCGCGCAGAGGTGGTGCTGGCCGACCTCTCCGACGACGACCAGTGCCGCAGCGCCGTCGCGGAAATCCGCACCCGGCTTGGCCGCGTCGACGGGCTGGTGAACAACGCCGGGGCCAATGATTCCATCGGGTTGGAGGCGGGGCCTGAAGCCTTCCGCCAAAGCCTCGACCGCAACCTCATCCACTATTACACGCTGGTGCATCTCCTCGCCGATGACCTGCGCGAAACGAAAGGCGCCATCGTCAACGTTTCCTCCAAGACCGCGCTGACCGGGCAGGGCGCGACTTCGGCCTATGTCGCCGCCAAGGCTGCCCAACTGGGCCTGACCCGCGAATGGGCCGCCGCCTTCCTTGCCGATGGCGTCCGCGTCAACGCGGTGATCCCCGCCGAGGTGATGACCCCGCTCTACGCAAACTGGCTGAAAACCTTCGATAATCCCGAGGAACGCCTCGCCGGGATCACCCGCCGCATCCCCCTGGGCCAGCGAATGACCACCCCGCGCGAGATCGCCGACACGGTGGTCTTCCTGCTGTCGCCCCGATCCTCGCATACCACGGGCCAATGGCTTTTCCCCGACGGTGGCTATACCCACCTCGACCGCGCCATCGCCGGTTAAACGGCGAAGATCGCGGTCTTGACCTTCAGCCGGTCGTCGTCGCCCCCTTCAGGCGTTGCAAAGCCCAGCGCGCCGCATCGGCAACCGCCGGATCGCCATCCTCCGCCAATCCCGCCGCCACCGGCACCAGCCCCGGCTTGCCGGAGTTCCCGATCGCGTACAACACATTCCGCACGAACCTGTCGCGCCCGATCCGCTTGATCGGCGACCCGGCGAAACGCGCGCGGAACCCCGCGTCGTCCAGTACCGCCAGCTCGGCCAGCCCGGGCAGGGCATGCTTCGGCTGATACCCGATCTCCTTTGCCGCCACCGCGAACTTGTTCCAGGGGCAGACCGCCAGACAATCATCGCAGCCGTATATACGATTGCCTATACAGGCCCGCAGTTCCGTATCTACAGGCCCCTTGTGTTCGATGGTCAGGTAAGAGATGCAGCGCCGCGCATCCAGTTGATAAGGTGCAGGAAAAGCCTTTGTCGGGCAGATGTCCAGACAGGCGATGCAGCTTCCGCAATGGCTGACCTCCGCTGCGTCCGGCGGGAAATCCAGCGTGGTGAAGATCGCGCCCAGGAAGACCCAGCTTCCCAGATCCCGCGCCAGCAGGTTGGTGTGCTTGCCCTGCCACCCCAACCCCGCCGCCTGCGCCAAAGGCTTCTCCATCACCGGGGCGGTATCGACGAAAACCTTGATCTCGCCGCCCCCCTGGTCGATCAGCCAGCGCCCCAGCCGCTTCAACCGACGCTTGACGATGTCGTGGTAATCCTTCCCCTGCGCATAGACCGAGATCACCCCGCGGTCCCGCCGCGTCAGCCCCGCCATCGGGTCACCCTCCGGCGTATAGGCCTCGGCCAGCATCACCACCGACCGCGCCTCGGGCCACAAGGCCGCCGCCGACCCGCGCCACGCCTCGCGCTCGGCCATCCAGCCCATCTGCCCATGCCGCCCTGCGTCCAGATAGGCCCGCAACCGCCCCGCCGCCTCGGGCACCGCATCCGGGCGACATATCCCCACCTTCACGAACCCCTCCTCCAGGGCCCGCGCCACCAGCTGCTCTTTCGTCAGCCCTTTCATCTTTGTCCAAACATCCTGGGGGTCCGGTGGCGAAGCCTCCGGGGGCCGGTCTCAGAAATCCAGATCGGCATAATGCGGCGCCGGTGGAAAGCCCGAGACCTGATCGGCCAGCAAGGGCCGGAACGAGGGCCGCGACTTGATCTTCGCATACCAGTCCTTGAGCACGGCATGGCGATGCCAGTCCACGTCGCTGATATAGTCCAGGCAGCTCAGATGCGCCGCCGCGGTGAAATCGGCCAGCGTCATCACATCCCCCGCCAGCCAGCGCCGCTGGTCCAGCAGCCATGCCATGTAGTCAAGGTGATACTTGATCCGCGTGGACCCCTGCTTGACGTTGCGCGAATCCGGATAGCCCTGGCCGGTGACCTTCTTGTTCACCCGCTCGTACAACAGCTTCGACGTCACCTCGTTATGGAACTTGTCGTCGAACCAGGCGCACAGGCGCCGCACCTCGTATCGCCCCTCCGCCCCCCGCGGCATAAGCGGCGGCTCCGGCGTCTGCTCCTCGATGAACTCGCAGATCGCCTGGCTTTCGCTCATCACCCGGTTGCCCATCTTCAGGATCGGCACCTTTCCCGCCGGGTTGCGGCGCAGGAAATCGGGCGAGGGCTCCCAGTAGCGCTCCTCGACCAGCTCCACCTCGATCTTCTTTTCCGCCAGCGTCAGACGCACCTTGCGGCAGAAGGGCGACAGCGGAACGTGGTACAAACGGTTCGAGGGGCGGTTCATCGGGCGGCGGCCTCCGGTCTTCCCCCCTCATTGCAGCTATGGCGGCTGGATTTCAATCCCCGGCCCGCCTCAGTCTTCGAAACAGGCGGAACGACCGTCCGCTGCGATCGTCTCCGCGCCCGAGATGATGGCCCGCGTCCGGCTTTTCACGAAAGTCGACGGTTTCGACGCGCTGCGCCCCTTCGGGTCCGGCAGGACCGCCGCCAGCCGTGCCGCCTGCAGGGCTGTCAGGTCCTTCGCATCCACCCCGAAATAGTGCTGCGCCGCCGCCTGGA
>Ga0209571_1001555_pt1 | contig 10261 bp, 16 predicted proteins | sample EBPBio102011_DNA_FD_185866 | JGI IMG/M metagenome (GOLD analysis project Ga0209571, IMG submission 185866) | Wastewater treatment Type I Accumulibacter community from EBPR Bioreactor in Madison, WI, USA - Reactor 1_1/10/2011_ DNA (SPAdes)... | ecosystem: Engineered > Bioreactor > EBPR >...
ACCATGCGCTGGAACTTCGACCAATAGTCGACGAGGTTCGAGATGATCCCGTCCCAGGTCTTCGACATGTTCTCGGACGCGCCCTTGTTGGCCTCGCCCATCGCCTCGATCAGAAGGCCGATTTCCTTGCGGCCGAGGTCGCCGGCCGTCGCCATCTCTTGCACCTCGGCCGTAGTCTTGCCGAGCTTCTTGCCGAGCAAGTCCCAGACCGGCACGCCCCGTTCGAGAAGCTGCATCGCCTCTTCGCCCTGCAGCTTCTGCTTGGTCCAGGCCTGCCCGAGCGCCAGGACGATCCCGTCCAGTTGTTCGGCCCCGCCACCGACCGCCGCCATCGTGTCGACGGCGGCCTGCAGCGCGCCGGTCGTCGGGTCGATCCCGAAGGCCTTGAGCTTGGCATAGGCCTGAACCGTCTGGTCCATCTCCAGCGGCGTGCGGGTCGCGAAATCCTCGATCCAGCTCATGGCGCGCTTGGCGCCCTCAGCCGAGCCTTCGAGCGTTGTCAGCTGGACGTTGAACCGTTCGAATTGCGCGGCCGGCTTGATGAAAGCGACGGCCAGCCCGGCCATCGCCCCGCTGTAGATCGTCAGGACCGCTGCGCCCGTGCGGGCCGCGCCCGCCATGCCCAGGAGCCCGGTTTTCATGAGGCCGGCGCCCTTGCTGATCTGCCCCGCGCGCCGCGCGAAATCCTCGCCCCCGATGCGCTGCAGGGCGCGCATCGCGGTGCGCGCCGGTGCGGAGGCCTTGTCGACCAGGCGCAGGATCAGGCTGACATTGAGGTCACTCATCATCCGGGCCTTTCATCCGGTCGCGGGCGCGGCGCCACCAGCCGCTCAGTTCGTCGAGGCTCATCGGGTCCATGTCCCGAGGCGTCCAGTGGAAGGCGATGGCGATATCGGCCATCGCCTCCTCGATCTCGTCGGGCAGCTCTAGGCCTGGCTCTCCAGCGCCTTCAGCTGCTCCGCGCTCACGAAAAAACTGACCACCGTCCCCGCCAGTTCGGTCAGGTCGGCCGGGTCGAGCGCTGCGACCTCGTCTGGCAGGAGCGCCGGTTGCGTGATGCGCGGCAGGAGCTTCAGCATGGCGTTGACGTCCATGCGCAGCACGTCGGTCAGGGCGAGGCCGCGCAGGCTGCCGGTTCGGGGCTTCTGGACGTCGATCGCGGCGATCGCGGTCTCGCCGCGCTGGACGGGCTGGCTGAGAGTGACGGTTTTGCTGGTCATTGAACGCCTCCTTAAAGACCCATTGCACGGCGCATTTCGGCCAGCTGGTCGACCCCGCCAATCCGGCGTTTGGCGTTCACGATGTCGATTTCGCAGATCTCGACGCCGTTGATCTCCAGCCGGTAGTAGCGGACGTCGACCGCGAGCTTCAGGTTCGCGCCCGTGGCCTGGCCGGGCTTCAGGTCGCCGGTTTCGGTGGCGGTGATGAGGCCGCCGACCGTCGCGATGATCGTGTCGGCCGCGACCGTGTCCTCACCCAGCTGGGCCGGCCGGAAGACCAGGCGCTGTTGCGTCCCAAGCTTCTTCAGAAGGACCGGGTCCCATTCGGCGAAGGTGCATTCGGCCGTCATCCCCTCCATGCCGATGTCGATGCCGACCGGGCCGTCCATGCCTGCGCCCCGGTGGGCGTCGGTCTGGATCTTGGGCTGGGGAAGCTTCGCCTCGGTCGCGCGGCCGAAGTAGCTCACGCCGTCGACGAAGACGTTGAAGTTGCGGATGGTGCGGGGCATGGACATGGGCGGCTCCTGTTACTGGGCTGCCGCGACGGCCGTCACCAGCTCGTCGTAGTACGAGCCGTTGCGGTGTGCGCGGAAGATGAGGTGTTCGAGCGGTGCGGGCGGCTCGATGTCGAAGTTCATGTAGAGCTTGCCCGCCTTCATCTCGGTCTCGGTGTTCAGCTCGGGATCGAGCCAGACCGAACCGCCGAGGAGCGCGCCCCGCGCCGTCAGCGTGTTGATGTAGGCCTGGACGCTATCCCTGATGTCGAGGAGGAGCTGGACCGAGAACGGCCGGTCCATCGCCCACAGGTGCGCGGCCTCAATGCTCTCGTAGATCATGTCGGCCGTGCGCCGTATCGACAGGAAGGCCCAGAGGGGATCAGTCGCGCAAGAGCGGTTGCCCCAGAGGCGGAAGCCGTTCTGCTGGACGATCGTTGCCACCTGTCCCTCGTTCAGGCGGTTGGCCTCGGTTTCGGTGTCCGAGATCTGGAAGGTGATCGGGCGCGCGGTGCCGGCGACCCCTTGCAGGATCTGGTTCGAGGGCGACCACCAGAAGCCCTTGTCCATGTCGATGCGGCTGAGCGCACCGGCCACATAGCCCGAGGCCGGCCGCGTTACATAGGCGGCCGACACGCTATTCCAGACGCGCACGGCCGGATCGACGATGTAGAGCCGGTCCGAGCCGTACTTGCCCTGGTCGGTCAGGGCATCGGCCTCGTTGGTGTTCGGCCCGTCTGCGATGACGACCCCCCGCAGGCGGTTGGCGATCGAGATGAGGTTGAGCGTGACCGGCGAGGCCGGATCGGCGGCCAGCGTCGACGTGAAACCGGGTGCGGCCAGGATGCGCGGGATCTGGCCCGTGATGGCGCGCGAATTCAGTAGCGCCCAGACGCCAGTGCCCGTGGTCTGGCTGCCCGCGACCGCGGCGAGGGTCGCGGCGGCATCGGCGCCGGCCGTCACGCGCACCACGATCATGACGTTGACGCCCTGGGCGTAGGCCGCGTTGTAGGCATCGCGAAGCGTGCCGGTCGCGCCGAGCGTCTCTGCCTGGCGCGGTCCGGTCACCAGGACGGGCGTGTCGGTGGGGAAAAGCAGCGGGTCGGCCGCCGGCGCGGTGCCGACAAGTCCGATGATCGACGATTTGACAGTCTGGATGGGTCGCAGGCCATTCGCGATCTCGATGACCTCGACGCCGTGCAGGAATGCGGTGGGCATGATGGGGTTCCTCTGTTCAGGGGGTCGGGGCGGTGATGCCAAAAATCTGGTCGCCGAGCGCCTCGGCTTGCGCGGCCGTCAGGCCAGCGGCGGCGCCGTGCCAGTTCAGAAGCTCGACAAAGAGGGGATAGAGCCGATGGATCGTGGCGGTGCCTGCCCATTCGATCTGGGCGTCAGTCGGATCGATCCCAGGCATGATCGACAGTGCCGCGGCAAAGGCCGGCGGCCAATCGCCCTTGGCCGCCGCGATGGCTTCGGGCGCGGTCATCACGCCAAGAGCTTTCAACGCCTTGCAAAACTGCACGCGGGTGATCGAGGTGCGCGCGCGGAGGCCCGCGAGCTGCGCGGCCGGATCGGGTGGCGTCGGGAAGACCGCCACCGGTGCGCCATGCGCGCCGGCCTTGATCTCTGCGCCAAGAGCTTGGGCCTGCAGCAGAGCTTCATAGTCCGCGGCCGTGATCGCCAAGGCGTCGTTCGGCATGTTCGAGCCATGAACTTCAGCCGTGTAAAACCCGCCCGTCGATGCCGAAAAGAACATGATCACCTCAATATCCAAGAGCGAGCCAGCGTCCGGTCGCCACGCCGGATGATCCGCTGTTGTTGGTCACGCGCATGCCGCTAAGGGTCTCCGCCCGGGTCGAGACCGAATAGGAGTTCGTGCTGTCGATCGAGGCGACAGACGAGACGAGCACCTGCAGAAGCGCGGTGGGGAAGCTGATCGGGAAGGTCACCGGGACGCTGCTTCCCTGGGCAATCGTGCTTGTGCTTCCCCACTGCAGGATGAGCCCGGACGGCAGCCGCTGCCATCCGGACAGCGCGAGGTTCGATCCAAATGCACCCGTCAGATCGACGGCCACCGTGGGATTGCCGGCCTGGCCGTTGCCGTTCGTGACGGTGATACCTGCGCCTGCCGCCAGGCTGCGCGCGATCGGAGCGCCCGACGCTGCGCGTGCCATGAGGCCCGGATTGGTGTCCGGGTAGATGGCGAGTTCACGCCACGCCTGCCAATTGCCGCCGACTTTCGCGCGCCAGAACTGCCGTCCGCTGCCCGTCGCCTCCGCGAACTGAGTGGCGTCAGCGACCGAGGCGCCTGCCTTGTGATCAAAGGTGAATGCCACCCCCACCAGAGGGGCATTCTGCGCTCCGGCATTCGCCCTGTAGCGGCCCCCGAGCGTCGGGGTGTTGAAGTCTGCGACGGCGGCGCCGGGGATTACGTCGACCCCGAGCCCGGACGTCTCGAACGCGTCCTTCAGGTAGCGCGTGCGGTTGGCGAGCAGGAGCTGGGGGATGTTCGACTTGCCCGCGCCGGTCGTCACGTTCGGCGTGCCGCCAACGACCGGATCGGTCACTTCCAACTGGTAGATACCGGGCTCCCATTGCGAGGCTTCGGGCAAATTGGCCATCAGGCAACTCCATGGCTGTAGGTGCCGTCGTAGGTGATCGCGGCGTTGTAGATGTTGAGCGCCTGCAGATAGCTGAGCGCCTTCAGGTGGCAGCGGGCAGGTGCGACACGGGCAAGTTGCGCCCGGAACCAGGCGGCCTGTTTGAGCGAAATCGGGGCCGCCAGAACGACCCGGTATTCGGCCCAATGGTCGCCGGGGGCATAACTACGGGCGCCGTTGTGAGTGAAGGATCCATCATGCAGGCTGGTGCTCCAGCGCTCGCGCAGTTCGGCGCCGGCGAAACCGGCCTTGTCGATCGCCGTGCGGATCGACGCGACCGTGCCCTTGTGGCGATGGACGTAGACCGCTGCGGCGATCACTTCGCGCTTTCTGTCCTCAGTCCAGTTCGCGTCCCAGTCATCGACCGAAAGCGCCCAGGCAAGCCAGGGCAGAAGCGCGGCCGGACAGGTCGCAGGGTTCCAGAGGTCCGCGTTCGGCACGGGCACGTCGCCGATCCGCGCCGCGGCGCCCTCCATCGCGCGTTCGGTCGCGGTTGCGTTGACCGGCAGGATGGTGGTCATCGCGTTCATGCCGCCACCACGTCGATCGCAGTGCACCAGGCTGCCGCAGTCGGAGCGATTGCAACCTCGGCGGTGGGTGAGCTGAGCGTGACACGGGCAACACCGGGCCGGTGCAAGGCGGCGTAGAGCCCGGAAAAGGTGATGTCTCGCCCGAGTGCATGCGCCTGCCCCGCATAGGCGGTGACGGCGGCGACCGCCTCGGCCAGCACGACCGCTGGATCCGGCCCGTCGAGGAATTCGAGGCTGGCCGCGACAGCATAGTTGACGATCGTTGCGGCCTCGACGGAAACCGTATCGCAGAGTGGCCGGACCTCATCAGCACTGAGCCGGGCCGCGACGGCCGCCAGAACGGGGGCGGACGGAACTCCATTCGCCTCGTGCGACAGGACAGTCACTCGGACCGTGCCGGGCGTCGGGCTGTCGACATAGACATCCTTGACCATCGGGTCGGCCGAGAGCGCGTGGAATATGTAGGCCCCTGTCGGTCCAGCCGTCGAAAACCCTTCAAGGGCCAGTTGAATGCGGGCGCGGAAGGCCGTGTCGCTCTCCATCACGGCCGGGACATTCGGTGTCACGCTCGTGTCGGCCGGCGTGATCGTAAGCCGGGTGACGCCGTAGAGTGCTGCGAGGTTTTCAAGGTCGGCGCCGGTCGCGGTCGCCAGCATGACGGCGCGCGCCGCGTCGTTGACCCGCTGGCGGATGAGGAGCTCGCGGTAGGCGCAGACCTCCAGCAGCTTGACGGCCGGCTCGCTTTCCAGCGCCATCACCGGCGCCAGCTCAGGCGCGCGGGCAATCAGGTCGGCCTTCATCGCCGCGAGGATCGCCTCGAAATCCAGCGGCTCGACCACCGCCGGCGGCGGCAGGAGTGACAGGTTGATCGCGTCGAACCCGCTCACAGCACCACCTCTGCCTTGACCTCGACGGGCCGGCCCTGCACCTCGCCAGTCAGCACCAGCTCCACGTGGCCCGCCTCGGCCGAGGCGATTTCAACGCGGATGAGCTTCAGGCGAGGCTCCCAGGCGTCGATCGCCTCGGCGGTCGCCATGAAGAGGTCCACCACCGTCTCGCCATTCATGGGGGCGTCAATCAGCTTCGGCAGGTCCGACCCGTAGGTACGGCGCATCACGCGACTGCCCTTGGGCGTCGACAGGATATCGTTCACCGATTGCGCCAGGTGCGCGTCGAAGTCGATTTCCCGTGCCGTGATGCGCGACAGGCCGGTCACTTGCGCTTGCCCTCCTTCGCGGGCGGCGCGTCCTCGGCCGGCGAGACATGCTCATATTCCGCCTCCGCTTCGGTCAGCAGGATCTCGTCGCCGGCCTCGACGCGGCGGCCGGCGACCCAGCCGGGGAACAGAGCGATGTACTTGCGACGATCCGTCATCAGATGGGTGCTCCTGTCTGGTCCGTGCCGGCGGTGACGCCGCCGTGCTTGTGATTGACGAGCGAGACGCCCTGGGCGATCACGTCGCCCGTCAGCTCCAGCGTCCCGTTGATCTTCATCGTGCCGCCGGCGAGCTCGATCATCGGCGTGCCGGCGTCGGCCGAGGGGGCGTTGCCGGCGAAGATCGAGGCCAGCACGATCCCCAGTGCCGCATCGCCCGAGGGGCAAGCGACGAGCACTTGCTCGCCCACGGTCGGCATCCACCAGAGGCTGAGGCCGCCTGCCCGGAACTGGGCGACATTCAGGGGCGGCAGGTCGAGGTCGCCGACCTTGACGCGGGCCTTGCCGGTCGCGCCGTCGACGGCGGTGATGGTGCCGACCTGCAGCACGTTGGCGATGCGGCGGTCTGCTTCGGCGGCGGCAAAGGTCACGGCGCACCCCCGATCTGGACATAGTCGCCGATATTGGCGGCGCCCGGGGGCACGTCCTGCCCGACATAAAGGTCGATGGGCTGCGGATTGGTCAGGGGGTAGCCCGCGAGCGCAACGGGCTGCATCCAGGTGACGGCCCAGAGGCTGACCTGGGCCGTCTCGCTCGCCTCGGTCACCAGCGGCTGCTCGCGGACGCGCTGTGCGGCGCCGACGCCAATTTGTCCCCAGGTCTTTTCGGGGATCAGGCGCAGGAGGACTGAGGTGATATTCGCGGCCGCCTCGTCGCGCGGCAGGCCAAGCGCGTCCTTGGTGACCACAAAGGCCGCCATGTCGAACTCGTAGAGCTTGTGCGGGCCGGACAGAACGTCGCTTTGGCGCGCTCCGGTGCGGCCGACCAGGACGCCAGGGGCCTTGATCGACAGTCGCTTCAGCGCGGCCAGGTCGAAGCGGCCGGCAAAGCCCCGGCAGGTCGCGAGCCCAGGCAGGGCGATCAGCACCTGGTCAGCCACGAGCTGCGGCAGTGCGTGAAGAAGGTCGTGGCGCGGATCGCTCATTGCAGGCCCTCGCGCAGGCTGTCGATGACCAGATCCCGGATGTCGGCTTCGTTCTGGGCAGAGAGGCCCAGATAGGGCCGCGCCGGCAGGCCGGGCTTGCCGGCATCTGCACCGCCGAACTGGTGGATCGCCCCATAGACGAGGTTGGTTCCGACCTCGGCCGTCAGACCTCGCGTGTAGTTCTGGATGCTGGTCAGGAGATTGTTCTCGCTGACCAGGAGCGACTGCGCGGCGCCGCGGGTCGTAGCGTAGTCAGGCGACCAGGGTGCCCAGGCCGCGCCACCCGGCGCACGCTTCTCGGTCGCGATCCGCTCCTTGGTCTGGCTCTCGACCAGCTGGCCGACGCCATACATGATGTCGCCAAGCGCCTGGTCATCGAGCGCCGAGACCAAGGGCCGAAGTCCCGACACATCAACGTCAAGGTTTACCGCAATGCCGACCATCAGAGGTCCCTCATGTCAGCGCGCGTAAAGATCCGTGGCGGCCCGCCGGAGACGATCGGGCGCGGGCCGCTGGCGACGGTCGGATCGGTATTCGGATCGACCGGGACGGGCGTCAGGAAGACGAGCGTAGCGCGGCCGGCGGCGATCTCTTTCAGCGCCTTCAGCCCGTCCTCGTAACGGCGGCGGTGCTCGTCCGACAGGACATCGGCCGACAGCGCCAGCCGATAGACCGCGAAATCGACGCAATACTGGACGAGGACCGCCGGCACCTCATGCAAGGGCAGCCGGTAACGCACCGCCAGATAGCTGTCGATCTCGGCCGAGGCGAGGTCCAAGGCACGGTCTACCGAGAGGCCGTCGACCGTGCCGCTGCCATCGTGGTCGGCCACCACGAGCGCGTTGCGGCCGTAGAGTGTGACGATGTCGGTCTGTAAGGCGTAGGGCATCGGTCACCTGTGAATGCTGGTGCCGGTCTCTCCCGGCCGTCACGCCCCCTTGCGACGTTCGCGTCCCAGAACGCCCTGGGCGGCCTACTCGCCCGGCTCCCCGCCCATAGGCCGGCTGTGGCCTTGATAGGTGCGGATCAACGCCGGGCTTTCGCTCGGTATTGGTCGGGGCCTTATCGTCTCTCACGCTGCGGTGGCCCCGAAACCGCGCGCTGCTCGCCGGCGTCCCGCCGGGGATCAGCTGGACGCCGGAGGATTGACCTCGGCCCAGGCGGCATCACGCAGCGCGGCCGTGACGGCGACGCCAGGCAGTGCAGCCTTCAACGCCGCAACCTTGGGCTTGCCCTGGGCATCGAACTCCTCGGGCGGCAGGGTGCCGATCGCCGCCTTGATCGCGTCGATCGCGCGGCGGTCATCGGCCGCGGCCACCTCCAGTTCGTGGGGCGCCGGCACGATGTGCAGCATCGGCTCGGCCTTGAGGACCGCCCATTCCTCCGACGAGAACTCGTCTTCGGCGACGACGGTGCCCTCTTTCGGCCAGGCGCGGCCCAGCCGAAAAAACGTCCCGTGCAGCGCGGTGGCGACGGCCTTGATGAGAAGAAGCTGGGTCATGTCAGGCCATCCACGGGTTCACAACGACCTTGACGGCGTTGAAGTTGGTGTTGGTCCCGCCACCGGGCAGAATTTGCGCCTCAAAGAGCGCCTTCGCGGCGGCCTCGTTGGACGGGCCGACCATGCAGAGGGTCGGGCGGATGCCCAGCGGGCGGCCGCCGTCGGCCTTGATCTGGCCCATGCGGGTCCGGTAGGCCTCGAAGTTCGCCGCGTTGAGCGCCGTGCGGGCGCCGAAGGCCATCTGGGGGAAACCGTAGCCGGCGTTGCACCGGTAGCGGATGCCCCACAGGTAGGCGTCCTTGATGAAAACGGTATCCGAGTTCGACGGATCGCGCTTTTCTTCAAGCTCCGGTTTCGTGCGCTCCTGGAAGATGAGCGGCTTGATCGCCTTCGACGTGTCGAAGAGATACCAGCGCGGATTGGCGCCAGCTTCCCAGTTCGACCAGACGGTGGCCGTGCCGGTGCCGTCGTGGTTCGGCGCCGTCGGATGGTCCGTGTCGAAGAAATATTGGCCATCGTAGCAGACGGTCGTCTCGCCCTGGGTCAGGGCGTCGTTGACCAGGAAATCGGGATGGCGCGCCGCGGCCTCGCCCATCGAGCGGGAGACGGGCGCGAAGTGGCCAAACTGATCATCCTCGATCTGGGTGCGCTGCACCGTGATCGAGCTCTCGTAAAGCTTGTTCGAGATCGTGTAGCCCTGCGCCTTCATGTCCTTCAGGACACGGTCGCCGATCCATTCCCGAAGCGCCGGGAAGTCGCCGAGCCAGCCATAGGTGTTCGAAGAGGTGGTCGAAGGCACGAGCGTGGCGATCTGAGACCAGAAGGCCAGTGCCTGCATCGACGAATAGCCGTCGACGAAGCTCTTCTGCAGCGCGGTGTTGAGGCCGGTCAGGACGGCCGGGGAAATGATCATGGCTGGTTACTCCTTTTTCGCCTGGGCCGCCTTCTGCGCGGCGAATTCCTCGGGCTTCATGCCCATGATGGCGCAGAGCTGCCGCTCCTCGGCATTGAGCGCGACCGGATCGGCACCGGCCTTCTTCGGATCCGCGGCGGCCGCGGCGATCACCGGGCTTGCAGCGACGAACGCCTTGAAGCGGTCCAGCCCGCCCTCGGCCCGGCAGGACGCCAGGTGATAGTCCTTCGATGCCGGCGCGACCTTGCCGGCTGCGACGGCGGCGTCGACGATGGCCACGATCTCGGCCTCGGTGCGGGTCTTGGCATCCGCCTCGAATGTCGCGATCCGGTTCAGGGCGAGCTGGTGGTCCGCCTTCGGGATGAACTTTTCCGGGTCGGGGTGCGCGGCCGAGTTCAGCGCGGTGTCGCACTTCACCTTCAGCGCGTTGATCGCCACGACGGCGTCGGCCGTGGTGGCATCGGCTTTGAGGCCGAGGGCCTCCAGGACAGCCTTGTCCATAGTGTCGGTCTCCGATCTGGCGTTCAGCGCCGCCATTGCGAGGTTGGGGTTGTTGGTGAGCCCGGCAGACACGATCTGGAGGA
>Ga0209571_1001559_pt1 | contig 10237 bp, 10 predicted proteins | sample EBPBio102011_DNA_FD_185866 | JGI IMG/M metagenome (GOLD analysis project Ga0209571, IMG submission 185866) | Wastewater treatment Type I Accumulibacter community from EBPR Bioreactor in Madison, WI, USA - Reactor 1_1/10/2011_ DNA (SPAdes)... | ecosystem: Engineered > Bioreactor > EBPR >...
AAGAAGATCCTGATGTCGGGCGGCGGACGCTGCAACTTCACCAATACCGGCGTCACCCCCGCGCAATACCTCTCGGCCAATCCGCACTTCTGCAAATCGGCCCTGGCCCGCTATACCCCCGCCGATTTCATCGAGATGGTCGAACGCCACGGCATCGCCTATCACGAGAAGGAGCTGGGCCAGCTGTTCTGCGACGAATCCTCCAAGCAGATCGTGCGGATGTTGCTGGACGAATGCGAATGGGCGGGCGTGCGCATCGAAACCGGCTGCAGCGTGGAATCGGTGGATCATGGCAATGACGGCTTCAACGTCCGTACCTCGCGCGGCGGTTTCACGACATCCTCCCTGGTCGTCGCCAGTGGCGGCCTGTCCATCCCGCGCATGGGTGCGACTGGCCTCGGCTACCAGTTGGCGCGCCAGTTCGGCCATGAAGTCTTGCCCACGCGCGCAGGGCTGGTGCCCTTGACGCTGTCCGGCACGCACCTGGATCGCCTGGCGGACCTCAGCGGCCTTTCGCTGCCGGTGACCGCCAGCTGCGGCAGACAGGCCTTCACCAACGCGATGCTGCTCACCCATCGCGGCCTCAGCGGGCCGGCCATCCTGCAGATCAGCTCGTATTGGCGCGAAGGCGATGCACTCGGCATCAATCTACTGCCCGGGCACGACATCCCCGCGTTGCTCGCCGCATGGCAGGCCGGGCGCCGCGACGCGCAACTGCAAACCCTGCTGGCCGAGGTCTTGCCCAAGCGCTTTGCGCAGCGCCTGGTCGAACACTGGCTGCCCAACCGGCCGATGCGGCAGTTCAATGCCCCCGAGCTGGAAGATATCGCGCGCACGTTGTCGGCCTGGCCGGTGATCCCCAGCGGCACCGAGGGCTATCGCACGGCGGAAGTCACCTTGGGCGGCGTGGACACCGATGGCGTCTCCTCCACCACGATGATGTCCAGGCACGTGCCGGGCCTGTATTTCATCGGGGAAGTGGTGGATGTCACCGGCTGGCTGGGCGGTTACAACTTCCAGTGGGCCTGGGCGTCAGGGCGCGCCGCGGGAATGGCCGCTTAACCGAACGGCCAGGGCCAGCCGAAGACCTGCGCGAAGAAATAGTAGGCAACACCGGCCAGCGCCACCCACAGGGTGAGCTTGAGCACGAAACCCACCACCTTGATCGCCGCCCAGCCGATCAGCACCATCACGAGCAACCACCACCACTCGTTCATGCGCGGGCAACCGCCTCGTCACGCAAGGGCTTGAGCGTCGGGTCCAGCGCGATGCGCTCGTCGAAGACGAAGCATCCGCCGTCATACCCTTCCCCGCCGACGTCCTCGAAGTAACGCAGGATGCCGCCTTCGAGCTGCAGCACGTTGTCGAGGCCCGCATCGCGCATCCAAGGCGCGGCCTTTTCGCAGCGGATCCCGCCGGTGCAGAAGCTGACCACGGTCGCGTCGCGCAGCTCGTCGCGGATCGCTTCGACCGCTGCGGGCAGGTCGTTGAAATTGTCGATGGGCAGCGTGCGTGCGCCGTGGAAGGTGCCGTAGCCGATTTCCTCGCGGTTGCGTGTGTCCAGCAGCACCAAGGGCTTGCCCGCATCGTCATGACCGGCCCTGATCCAGCGACGCAGCGTCGCGGCATCCACGCTCGGCGCCCGCGCATCGCCCACGCCCGCAGGACGGCCAGCGAAAGGCACAATTTCGCGCTTGTGCTTCACCTTCAGCCTGGCAAAGGGGACATGCGTGCTCCAGCTTTCCTTGGCGGCGATGGCGCCGAAGCGCGCGTCTTCGCGCAGCCACGACAGGAAGGCACGGACATCGGCCTCTTCACCCGCCAGGAACAGGTTGATGCCCTCGCCCGCCACCAGCACGCTACCCAGCAAGCCTAGCGTCTCGCACTGCCCGCGCACGGCATGCGCCAGCGCAGGCACGTCACGGACATCGGCAAAGTGATAGGCGGCGATATTGAGCTTCATCTCGCCATTTTACCCGTCATCAGGCCTTGCCCCAGAACGCGAACCCCACCGCCCCGATCAGGCAGGCATAGGCGGCCAGCGTGTTCCACCTGAGTTGCTCCCCGAACATCAGCCAGGCGACCACGGTGAACACCGCCAGGGTGATGCATTCCTGCACGATCTTCATCTGCGTCACGCTCATCACGTGGCTGCCGATGCGGTTGGCCGGGACCATGAAGCAATACTCGAGCAGGGCCAGGCCCCAGCTGGCGATGATGGCCAGCCACAGCGGACTGCCCTTGAACTTGAGATGGCCGTACCAGGCCAGGTTCATGAAGACGTTGGAGATCGTGAGCAGCGCGAGGAACTGCAGGACGGAGACGTTGGGCATGGCGGCATCGATCACGGGGAGGTGGCGCATGCTAGCGCGCCCTGAAGCCGCGCCAACGGTGGTGCCCGTGTTTCTCTCGCCATGGGCCTGGCTCGTCGGGGCGCGGCCGATGTGGCCTAATGGGGGTCGAGACCCCTCGCATCCCGGACCCGATGAATCTGTGGCGTTATCAATGGCTGCTCTACGTGTTGGTGGCTTGCATCGTGGTGTTGCCCTACTTCGTGCTGGACAGCGCCAATCGCAAGATCCACGACGCGGACAAGATGGTGGCGCATTCCGCCCAGGTCGAATCGATCACCAGCAAGCTGCTTTACGAAGTCCGCGACCTGGAAGCCGCCGCCGCGACCATCATCGATGGGCTGGATGTCCCCAACATCCGTCGGCGCGTGGCCGAAAGCCAGGGCAACATCCCGCTCCTGATGAACCAGCTGATCACCCTGACGTCCGACAATCCGCGGCAACAGGTCAAGGTGGGGGAGCTCAAGGCGAAGGTCGACCAGCGGCTCGACTACAGCCTGCGCATCATCAACAGCCAGGACCAGGCCGAGCGCAGGCGGTTGCTGGACACCATGGTGAACGACTTCCCGATGCGCGGCGCCGCCAACGACGTGCTGGCCGAGGAAACATCTCTCCTCGCCCGGCGCAGCCGCCAGGCCGAGCGCCTGCGCACGCAAGGCCAGTGGATCAGCCTGCTGACCACCGCGGCGCAATTTGGCCTGCTCAGCCTGCTGATATGGATCACTTTGCGCCTGCAAAGCCGCCGGCAAGCCGCCGAGCGGGCCATGCACAACGCCAATACCCGCGCACTCAAGGTCATGCATACGATCCGGGAGCCCATCGCGGTCCTCGACAAGGACCAGCGCGTGGTGCTTCACAACAATGCGTTCGCGGAGTTGTATACCTCCGGCAACAACGGGAAAGACAACGAGACCATCAACGGCCTGCACATCAGCGAGCTGGGCCACGATGCGTGGTCGGGCCGCGAGATCGCGCAGCGGCTTCGCGACGTGCTCAGCCGGGGGCGCGAGATCTGGGATTTCGAGCTGGGCCAGACCACCGCCGATGGCGTCCGACGCACCATGATGCTGGATGCGCGGCGGATGAACCTGCCCGATCGCGAGGGCGAATTCGCGCTCATTACCTTGAGCGACATCAGCAGCCAGAAGGCCTCCGAAGAGGAGATCGTCGAGCTGAACCGCCAGCTGGAGGGCAAGATCGAGCAGGTCTCCGACATCAACCGGGAGCTGGAGGCCTTCAGTTATTCGGTCTCGCACGACCTGCGCGCGCCGCTGCGGCACATCTCCGGCTTCGCCCAGAAGCTGGGCCGGCAACTGGGCGATGATGCCGACGACAAGACGCGCCACTACATCGACACCATCGACCATTCCGCCCAGCGCATGGCCATGCTGATCGACGATTTGCTGGTCTATTCCCGCCTGGGCCGCAGCGCGCTTCGCCTACAACCGGTGGACATGCAATCGCTGGTCGCCGAGACCCGCGCGCTGCTCGACTCCAACGCACTGGCCGATACGCCCGATCGCCGCATCCAGTGGCGCATCGACCCCATGCCGATGGTGGTGGCCGACGAGAACATGATGCGGCAGCTGTGGTTGAACCTTCTCGGCAATGCGATGAAATACAGCGCGCAGCGCGACCCCACCCTGATCGACGTCGGCTACCGGCGGCTGGACGATGGCCGCCACGAGTTCACCGTGCGCGACAACGGCGTCGGCTTCGACATGGAGTACGCCGGCAAACTGTTCGGCGTGTTCCAGCGCCTGCACAAGGCCAGCGACTTCCCGGGCACCGGCATCGGTCTTGCCAGCACCCAGCGCGTCCTCACCCGGCACGGCGGCACCATCACGGCCGAATCCGTCGTCGGTGAAGGCGCCACCTTCCGCTTCATCCTGCCTGCGTCGCAGGATGATTCCACTTCGCCCAACGCCTGACCCATTCCCCAGAGACCCTCGATGAAGGACATCAAACCGATCCTGCTTGCCGAAGACAGCCCGGCCGATGCCGAAATGGCGATCGACGCGCTACGCGAAGCCAACCTCGCCAACCCCATCGTGCATGTCGAGGACGGCGTGGAAGTGATGGATTACCTGCTGCAGACCGGCCGCTTCGCCGACCGCGAACCCGGCGATCCCTCCGTGCTGCTGCTCGACATCAAGATGCCTCGCATGGATGGGCTGGAAGTGTTGCAACGCATCCGCGATCATGATCGGCTCAAGCACATCCCGGTCGTGATCCTGTCGTCATCGCGCGAGGAAAGCGACCTGGCCCGGAGCTGGAACCTGGGCGTGAATGCGTACGTCGTCAAGCCCGTGGACATCAACCAATTCTTCGAGGCGGTCAAGACGCTGGGGCGCTTCTGGGCGGTGTTCAACCAGGGCCCCGAACATGACTGAGGCCGCATGACTGGCCTGCGCATCCTGCTGGTCGAAGACAATGCCGATGACGCGGAGTTGATCGCGCTGGAGCTGGAAGAGGCAGGCATCGACCATCAGCTGCACCGCGTCGAGCTGCGCGATGAGCTGGACGCAGCCCTGCAACGCGATGACTGGTCGCTGGTGCTGTGCGATTCGCGCCTGCCGGGCTTCACCGGCGTCGATGCCCTGTGCTGGGTGCGCGAGCGCTTGCCGCACGTGCCCTTCCTGTTCTGCACGGGCGGAACACAGGCCGATGACCCGGCGCTGGCCGCGGCGATCGATCGCTGCCAAGGCTGGGTGTCGAAGGACCGGCTCGCTCAATTGCCGGCAGCGCTGCGGACGGCGCTGGCCGGCTAGGCCAACCCTTTACGGGCCCGATCTTTCAAGGCAGCGCCGGCCAGTCTCCGGCCTGCAGCGTTTCCCGGTAGGCATGCCAGCTGCTGTAGGCCAGCCACGGCATGATGAGGCCGAGGCCAATGAACGCGGTGGCGAAGCCGAGCACGGTCAACACGACGATGATCGCCGCCCATAGCGCCATCGGCCCCTTGTTGCGCAGCACGGCGTTCACGCTGGAGATGCCGGCCGTCACCATGTCGATGTCGCGATCCGCGATCAACGGCAGCGACACCACGGCCACGGCGAAGGTGAGCGCGGCAAAGATCGCGCCGACCGCCGACCCGATCAGCAGGTATTCCAGGAGCGCCACGCTGTCGCCTTCGATGGTGGGCGACAGCGCCGTGATCACCATGCCCGCGCGTGACCACAGGAGGATGATCACGCCCTGTGCCAACGCGAACACCGCCGCCTGCCCGATCACGCGACGGGCCAGTGCAAAGGAGTCGGACAGGTGCGGCGTCTTTCCGCGCTCAAGCGCGCGACTGACGCAATACAGGCCCACGCAGATCAGCGGCGCCACGAACACGAAGCCAGACAGGAGCGTGGCAAGCAACGCGAAACGGCCCAGCTTCCACGCCAAGGCGGCGATCAGCAGGCTGACGATCACGATCACCATGCCGAACACGGCGGTCAATCCGGGCGCGCGTCGCAGGTCCCGCCAGCCGGCGCCCAGCCAACGCAGCGGCGCGCGGCTATCGAGGGTGTTGCAGGGGACGATGAAGGGACGTTCGCTCGGTGCTTGGCCCGGCTGTGGATCTTCGGTCATCGCTCCCCCAAGGTGGCCGTCGTTTACCAGTCCGTTCGGCGCGGCAGCAGGGCGCGCAGCTCGGCGTCGGTCAGGTTACGCCATTGTCCCGGCTTGAGGTGCCCCAGCTTGACGCTGCCGATGCGCACGCGCACCAGCTGCTTGACGCGGTAACCGAAATACGCGGCCATCAGGCGGATTTGCCGGTTCAATCCCTGCACCAGCACGATCCGGAAACCGTAGGGGCCAAGCTTTCCGGTCTTGCAAGGCAAGGTCTTCTGCCCGTGCACCGGCACGCCCCGGCTCATCCCGCGCAGGAATTCATCATCGACCCGGTTGTTGACCGCGACGAGGTACTCCTTTTCCAGCTTGTTCTCGGCCCGCAACACCTCGTTGACGATATCGCCGTTGCTGGTCAGCAGGATCAGGCCTTCCGAGTCCTTGTCCAGCCGGCCGATCGGGAAAATGCGCTGCTCATGGCCGACGAAATCGACGATGTTGCCCCTCACGCCTTCCTCGGTCGTGGAGGTCACACCGACCGGCTTGTTGAGCGCGATATAGACATGGCGCCGCTTGCCCGCCGTCGCGGTTCGCTGGGCGAGCTTCTCGCCGTTGACCGTGACGGTATCGCCCTCGGCCAATTCGGCGCCGATGCGGGCGCGCTCGCCGTTCACCGCGACCTTGCCCGATGCGATCAGGCGGTCGGCCTCGCGGCGGGAGCAGTAGCCACTATCGGCGATGTATTTGTTGAGGCGCATGGCAGGCGATGGCGGAGTGGCCGCGCATTGTCCCACGTCCGGCAACGGCCTCGCATCGCGCCTGCCCGCAGGCAGGCCGGCCTGCGTTCATGCCCCGGACAGCCCCGTCCTGCTTCCCGCCCGCTATCCTGCGACGCAACCCCAGCCTGCTGCCGGCATGCCTTCCCCTAACGTTCCCTCGCGCCTGCCCCGCTTGACCTTCCACGCCCTTGTGCTCGCCGGCATCACCGCGTGGCTGGCGGCCTGCTCGCCGACTGGACAACGGCCACGCACGGCAACGCCCGAGGAAGTCCGCGCGCAGCTGCGCGGCCTGATACCGCCCAGCGTGCCGGACCGCGCCGGCTGGGCAGCCGATATCCAATCGGCCTTCCAGGCCCTGCAGCTGCCACCCACCACTGCCAATCTGTGCGCGGCACTCGCGGTGATCGAACAGGAATCCGGCTACAAGGCGGATCCCCCGGTGCCGGGCCTCGGCCGGATCGCGCGCACCGAGATCGAGCGACGGGCCGGCCAGAAAGGCGTACCGAAGATCGCCGTGGCGGGCGCACTGATGCTCAAGGCGCCGGATGGCGAAACCTATGGCGACAAGCTGGCCCGCGTGCGCACCGAGCGCGAATTGAATGACCTCTACGAACAGATCATTGCGCGGGCACCGCGATTGGGCCGGGGCCTGTTGGCACGCGCCAATCCCGTGCGTACCGGCGGCCCGATGCAGGTCAGCATCGACTATGCCGAGCAGCATGCGGACCAGCGTCCCTACCCTTACGCCAACGGCAACTCGATCCGGCATGAAGTGTTCACCCGGCGTGGCGGCCTCTACTTCGGCATCGCGCATCTGCTGAAGTACCCCAACAGCTACCCGCGCCACCTGTATCGCTTCGCCGACTTCAATGCAGGCCACTACGCCAGCCGCAATGCCGCCTTCCAGAGCGCAGTGAGCACCGCGACCGGTATCAAGCTGGTGCGCGATGGCGACTTGGTCCTGCACGGGCGCGATGAAACCGGCGCCACCGAAAGCGCCTTGCAATCGATTGCCGGCAAGCTCAGCATGACGCCGCAGGAAATCCGCGCGGATCTTGAACGCAGCACGCGCGACGAATTCGAATACAGCCGCCTGTATCGGACGCTCTATGACCTGGCCGAGCAACGCGCGGGCCGGAACTTGCCGCGGGCAGCGATGCCGCAGATCGACCTGCAAAGCCCCAAGATCACCCGCAAGCTGACCACCGAGTGGTTCGCCACGCGCGTGGAGAGCCGATATCGCGCATGCGAGGCGCGCGCGAGGGCTTGAGGGCCAAGGCGATGCCGCGGTCCCGGCCATCCGCTGGTTGCCTACGCACCTTGTGCCATCATCCAAGCACCTTCATGCAGGAGTCGGACATGCGCATGCGACCGATCCACCTGGCCGTGGCGGCCTTGCTGGCCTCGATGCCGCTCACCAGCCTTGCCGAGACTCCGCCTACCGCACCGGACGACACCATTTCCGCGCGGCTGAATGGCATTGGCCGTGCGCCGTCGCCGCAACGCATCGAAGCCGACATCCGCAAGCTGGTTTCCTTCGGCACGCGCCACACGCTTTCTGACACGCGCTCCAACACCCGCGGCATCGGCGCCGCCACGCGCTGGATCTTCGATGAGTTCACCCGCATATCGACGGCATGCGGAGGCTGCCTGGAGGTGCAATACGTGCGCGGGACGGTGAAGGCCGGCGAGCCGCGCATTCCGCGAGACACCGAAATCACCAATGTCATCGCCATCCAGCGCGGCGCGAGCGACCCGAGCCGCTACGTCATCATGACCGGCGATATCGATTCACGCGTCAGCGATGTCATGAACGCCACCAGCGACTCCCCTGGCGCCAACGACAACGCCAGTGGCCTGGCGGGTGCGCTGGAGGCGGCGCGCATCCTCAGCCAGCAACGCTTCCAGGGCTCCATCGTCTATGCCGCGCTGGCGGGCGAGGAACAGGGCCTGTATGGCGGTCGCATCCTCGCCGAACATGCGAAGGCAAACGGATGGCGCATCGTCGGCGTGCTCAACAACGACATGATCGGCAACAGCAGCGGCATCGATGGCATCACCGACACGCGCACCGCCCGCGTGTTTTCCGAAGGCACGCGCGCCAACGAAACCGCGGAGGAAGCCCGGCAGCGACGCTTCACTGGCGGCGAGGTCGATTCGCCCAGCCGCAACCTGGCCCGTTACATCAAGGCCCAGGCGCGCCACGTGCCGGAGCTGGAGGTGATGCTGGTCTATCGGCTGGATCGCTTTGGTCGCGGCGGCCACCATCGCCCCTTCAACGATGCGGGCTACCCGGCCGTGCGGGTGATGGAGACGCACGAGCATTACGACCGCCAGCACCAGGACTTGCGCACCGAGGTGCAGCCCGATGGCAGCCGGCGCGTTTACGGCGACACCATCGACGGGGTCGATTTTGCCTATGCGGCCAAATTGACGGCGCTCGATGCCGTCTCGATGGCGGCCATCGCCGCTGCTCCGCCTCCGCCCGCCGGGGTGAAGATCGAAGGCGCGGTCAGCGCCGATACCACGCTCTCCTGGCAGCGTCCGAGTCGAGCCCAGGCGGATGGATTGGCCGGGTATCGCCTCTATTGGCGCGCGACCGACGAGCCGGGTTGGAGCCATAGCCTGTACGTCGGCGATGTCACGTCCCATGTGCTCAAGAACCAGGTCATCGACAACTGGTTCTTCGGCGTCGCCGCCGTCGGGGTGGATGGCAGCGAGAGTCCAGTGGTGTTTCCGGGGGCCGCAGGCAGCTTCGGCGGGTACTGACCGAATGATCCCCACGAAAAACGGGCCGCACATGGCGGCCCGCTCGGTTGCATCACGCGGCCGACATCACCAGATGCGGACGCGGTCCTCCGGCTTGATGTAGAGCTTGTCGCCGGGCTGGACATCGAAGGCTTCGTACCACGCATCGATGTTGCGCAGCGGCGCGAACGCGCGGATCTGGCCGGGCGAATGCGGGCCGTTGACCAGCTGCTGGCGCAGGGCATCGTCGCGCCAAAGCGTGCGCCAGACCTGCGCCCAGCCCATGAACAGGCGCTGCTCGCCGGTGAAACCATCGATCACCGGCGCCGGCTTGCCCGCCAGCGAGCGGCGATAGGCTTCCAGCGAAATCGTCAGGCCGCCCAGGTCGCCGATGTTCTCGCCCATCGCCACGCGACCGTTGATGTGCATGCCCGGCAGCTGCGGAAAATCGTAGCTCTCGTACTGCGCTCCCAGCTTGGCGGCCTGGGCTTCGAACTTGGCGGCATCCTCCTTGGTCCACCAGTCGCGCAGTACGCCTTCGCCATCGGACTTGCGGCCCTGGTCGTCGAAGCCATGGATGATCTCGTGGCCGATGACGCCGCCGATGGAGCCGTAGTTGACCGCATCGTCCGCGTTCGGATCGAAGAACGGCGGCTGCAGGATCGCGGCCGGGAACACGATCTCGTTCTTGACCGAGTTGTAATAGGCGTTGACCGTCTGCGGCGTCATGCCCCACTCGAGCGCATCCACCTTGCCGCCGAGGCGCTTGCGGCGGTAGTCCCACTCGAATGCGCGCGAACGCAG
>Ga0209571_1001568_pt1 | contig 10187 bp, 10 predicted proteins | sample EBPBio102011_DNA_FD_185866 | JGI IMG/M metagenome (GOLD analysis project Ga0209571, IMG submission 185866) | Wastewater treatment Type I Accumulibacter community from EBPR Bioreactor in Madison, WI, USA - Reactor 1_1/10/2011_ DNA (SPAdes)... | ecosystem: Engineered > Bioreactor > EBPR >...
TTGACCATGCGCTCGACATCCACGCGGCTGAGATGTGGATTGCCCAGGGCAATCACGTCCACCAGCTCTGACTTCAACATCCGCCTCTCTCCCGGCCGCCCGCCAACGGCCGGTTCTTCCATCGCCGAACGACACGGCCCGGTCAACCGCGACTGGCGCGGCCGGACGGCGCCGAGAGGCGGAGGACGGCGATTGCGGGCGGATTGCTTGAGTCTTGACCGGCGCGTAGGACCGACCGCCGCTCTCGCCCGAGAGCGGCGGTTTTCGTCGTGACGGCTCGATCGATGCGCGGGAGCGGCTCCTGCGCGGCGGCCGCGGAGACCAACATCATGTCCAACACTGGCAGCACTTCCCACCATGACGACCATATCACTCAGGCCCTGGCCGTCTCCGGCGGCCATCTGTTCCTTGGCCGAGGCGGCTTCTCCCTGCATTTCGCGCGAGGCGCGACGCTATCGGGCTATTCCTGCGAGGAGATAAAATCCGCCTGCATCGCCGCAGGCCTCCCGGTGATCGACGCTCGCCATGTCGACTTCGACGCCCTGATCACCCTGGTCTTTCAAGGGCCGATGGTGGCAGTAGGACATGAGGCCGATCCCCAGCCATGGCACTCGCTATCCTTTGCGCCGCTTGACGTGGTCGCCGCTTGCTATGCCCACAAGGGCGCCGAGATTTCGAACATTGCAATCGCCGATCCCTCGGAGGCGCAACTCAATTCGGAGCGGCTGTCATGAGCCCGCGTCCGCTGCTGACCCTCTACACGACGATGACGGAGTTCGAGGGCTTGCATGAGCGGCACGACCGTACCCGAAGCACAAGCTCTACGGTCACCGTCAATCGCCAGGCATTGATCCACATCCTGATGGATCATGCGAATATGCTGAATGCGCTGCGCAAGATTGGCCAGATCGATATCCACGACAGCGGCTGAAACCATCCGGGTCACGCCGGAAGATCGAACCGCTCGATCGTGACCGTTCGTTCCGCATTCACGGAAATTTCCAGCACCTGGTTCCACGCCTCTTCGCCGCCCAGTTCCGAGAGGGCGAGCAAGAAGAGCCTCCTCTGGATATCCAGGCTCATCATGCCGGGCGCCGTATTGAACGCTACGAGCCCGACATGCAGGTCCTCCCGCCCGTAGAGTCCGCGAAAGTCGGTGGTATTGTGCGTGACGAGTACAAAGCCGTCATCGACGGCTCGCCGGGTCACCGAGTGATCACCGGCCCCGGCCAGTCCCAACCAGCGAACATGGCTCGACTCGGGGAATCCCCGTTCTCGCGCCAGTTTGGCCAGCTCGGGGCTCAGGCATTCATCGATGAGGAATTTCACGAAGCCGCCGGCAGATCGTCGAGGCTAATCGTACACGTCGTCTTCGCCCCGGCGGAGCGCCACGCCGGCTTGACCGGCGGGCGTCCACGACGAGGATAGGCAAGCGCATAGTCCGTCGCGAGCCCGATCCGATCCAGCGTGATCTGCGGATAGGCGGCATGGATCGCTTCGACCGTGTCGCCATTGGCAAGCATGTCGGCCACGTCATGGACAAGGACACGCGTTCCCGCAAAGACCGGCAGGCCGCCGAACACGTCCGGATCGCGCGTCACCATCGCCTTGGCCTTCCTCAGTCGGTTGAGTCCATTCCTCACCTCCGCGGCGATCGGCTTCAGGTCGATTTTCACCACTTCGTCGTCGGCAACGGTCGCCGCATCGTTCAAAATCGCCTTCTCCACGATCCGCCGCCGTGCGGCCGGGGTCAGCTTCTCCGCCGTCAGCCAGGCGAGGCGAAGCCCGACCAGTCCAGACCCGGCTATCACACGGCTGCCGCGATGCGTCTCGACGCGACCGCGCAACAGCCCCGCGTCGATGATCCTGTGGACCTGCTTGAGCGGCACTCGCGTCACCGATGCCGCCTCATTGGCGGTGAGCGCCTGGTTGCGGATAGCTGGCATTGCAATAATCCTTCCAAGTCTGTGGAAGATATATAGCGCGTCTGCTCGCCGTCGTCCAGCACGCGGTTGAGCAATGCCGCCGGCTACCGGGCGGGGCCGGCAGAGGGAGAGGGGGGAGGGGAGGTTTCTTGACGGGATTGGAGGTGCGGGGAGTGGCCCCGGCCGCCCGTCAGGAGAACCCTGACCATGGCAAAGGCCAATCAGAAACTCGTATTGAACCCCTCGGAGAACATTCCCTACGATCAGCTTGTGTTGTCCCAGAAGAATGTCCGGCGCGTGAAGGACGGCGTTTCGATCGAGGAAATCGCCGAGGATATCGGTCGCCGCCGTCTCGTACAGAGCCTCAACGTCCGGCCGATCCTCGATGAAGATGGCAAGGAGACCGGCACGTTCGAGGTTCCGGCTGGCGGTCGCCGTTTCCTTGCGCTCGGACTCCTCATCAAGCAGAAGAAGATGGCGAAGAACGAGCCGGTCCCGTGCATCGTCAATCGCAAGGGGGACACTCTGGCCGAGGAGGACTCGCTCGCCGAGAACATCCGTCGCGCCGACCTTCACCCTCTCGACCAGTTTCGCGCGATCAAGACTCTGGTCGACCTCGGTATGAACGATCTTGAGGAAATCGCAGCGCGCCTCTTCCTCACTGTTCCGGTCGTGAAACAACGGCTGAAGCTCGCCTCAGTTTCGCCAAAGCTGCTGGCCCTCTACGAACAGGGGGAGATCAAGCTCGATACGGTCATGGCCTTCGCAATCACCGACGACCAGGCGCGACAAGAGCAGGTTTGGGAACGGATCTCCACCCTGGCCACGCAAGATCCTGCGTATATCAAGCGCCTGCTCACCGAGACCACGGTGCATGCCAGGGATCGCCGCGCTGTCTATGTCGGGCCAGAAGCCTACGAGGCCGCCGGCGGCGCCATCATGCGTGACCTGTTCGACGACGACTCCGGCGGCTGGTTCCAGGATGCCGCTCTCCTCGAGCAACTGGTGTTCGACAAGCTCAAGGTCGACGCCAAGACGATCCAGGCCGAAGGCTGGAAATGGGTCGAGGCGGCCATCAGCTTTCCATACGGCCACTCTTCCGGCATGCGCCGCATCTATGCCGAACCCCGGGAAATGACGGCGGAAGAGCTCGAGCGTTTCGACGCGCTCAACGAGGAGTACGAGAAGCTCGACGCGGAATATGCCGAGGCCGACGACTATGACGAGAAGGTCGAGAGTAAACTCGAGCAGCTCCACGACGATATCGATGCCCTCAACGATCGCCCGCGCATCTTCGACCCCGAGCAAATCCCGCTTGCAGGCGTCTTCGTGACGCTCGGCGTAAACGGGCAACTCCAGATCGAACGCGGCTTCGTTCGCCCGGAGGACGAACCTCAGGAGGAAGAGGAAGTCGACAACACCTCCGAAGGAGACGAGGTCAACGAACACGACGACGCTGGCGCCGGCGTTGTCGTCAACGGAAAGGCGGTTGGTTCAGACGATGAGGACGAGGTCGAGGATCCCGTCATCAGGCCGCTGTCCGACGGGCTGATCTTCGATCTGACGGCACAGCGTACACTGGCCCTGCGCAACGCGCTTGCCGCCGATTTCGAAGTCGCGTTTGTGGCGGTGCTCCATGCCTTCGTGTTGCAGATGTTCTATCATTCCAGCTCGGACACCTGCCTTGAGGTCACCTTGAAGTCGGATGCCTTCGCCGGCGCCAAGGATCTGAAGGAAACGCCCTGGGCACAGGAAATCGCCGAGCGCCGTGATGCTTGGGGACAAGACCTTCCCAAAAAGCGCGACGATCTGTGGAACTTCCTGCTGAATCTCGACGAGGCAAGCAAGCGGGCGCTGTTCGCACATTGCGTGTCGTTGTCTCTCAACGCGGCAAGGGAGAAATACAACCGGCGGCCTCAAGCGATTGCCCACGCCGATGTGCTTGCGGCCACTCTCCAGTTCGACATGGTGTCCGCCGGCTGGACGCCTACGGTCGACAACTACCTCGGCAAGGTCACTAAGGCCCGCATCCTCGAAGCTGTTCGCGAAGCACGCGGTGAGGACTCCGCGGAACTGATCGAACACCTGAAGAAGGAGCGGATGACCCAGGAAGCGGCGCGCCTTCTCACCGGTTCGAACTGGCTCCCCGAACTGCTGCGTGATCCCAGCTACAGCATGCCTTTGGACGAACAGCAGGCCGAAGCCGCGTCCGATGTCGAGGGTGATGGCGCCGATCTTCCAGCATACCTCACCGAGGGTACGGAAGCCGACCAGGAGAACCTCCAGGCGGCCGAATAGACTGTCCTTCGCACCTTCCCTTGAGTCTTGGGCTCGGCAGCGATGCCGGGCCCTCTCTTTTCCGAGCGCGCCGTTGGATCGAACGGATCGACGGCCCCTGCACAGGACATTCCCATGACATCCAAACTACAGCACGCTCACGCGCTCACACAAACGCACGAGTCGATAAATGCGACTAGCCACGGCCGACGCATCCCGGCCGGCGCGATCTACGACCTCGCGCCGATAGGCGCCGTTATCCGTTTTCGGGACGGAACGCCTCGACCGCCGCGAGATCGACCCGAAGACCAGAAGGTCTGGGCGTTGTTCAACGGCATCGGCCGTCTCACGAAAAAAGATCCGGCTCCGCATCTTTCGCCGCTTCCGCAACCGGTCAGCATCACGCTGCGAACCGCCGAGTTCGGCGCCACGCCGGCTGCGGGCGTGACGATCTCGCTTGCGGAGCCATCGCATCACAAGCTCAGTTTCGAGATCGTAGAGCTTCCGCCCGTGGGATCGGTGCGAATCCTGCGCAGGCTCGCCGACAATGTAGAGCTCCTGCACCTCGCTGCGGATCATCACTCCGCCGTCCGGTGGCTCGCAGTCAATCCCGTCACGACCGCGATCTTCGATCCGGTCACCGCCGACGAGGTCGCCGCCGCCGCGGTGGAAGGCAGGAGATTCGCTCCATGATCGACGCCACGCACCAGCGTCTCCAGGACATCGCCGATCGCGCAGGATGGAGCGACCACACGCTTCTCCTGCTTATAGCCCGCTGGGCCGATCATGTCGGCCAGGCTCGCACGTTGGTCGAGCACCTCGCCCAGATCGCTTCCGACGAGGACGAGGCCAGCACGCTCGACTGAACGCGCCGCGGCTTCCTCCCGCCATCACCACGAAACCCGCAACGACCTGCGACTCGGCGACAACCGATCGTGGGCTCGACAATCCATGGAGATTGCCATGTTCCAGTGGGACAAGAGCTGCTCGTACGACGAGGAGCAGAAGAGACGTTTTCATTCCACCGCGCGCTCGCGCCTGAAGAAGCTCGCCACCGAACTCGAGCTGGCTCCCGGTTCCTACGACGTTCGCTCGAACAGGGCCGCATCGCCGTTTCGGGCGAGGTCACGCTCCACCATGATCACGTCTACGTCCAGGTCGGACAGTTCGGGCTGTCCTCAGGTCACGGCATCCTGATCCGCGCCTGCAAGGGCAGGAAGGACTACACCGGCGGCCCCAATCATTTCCTGCCGCTTTCAAAGCTCGACGACATTGCCGCCCTCGCCGCCGCTATCCACGCCATCACCGGCGTCGGGCGCGACAGCCACAATGCGTCCCGCGCGGCCTGACCCGGAAAGGAAAACCGCCATGCAAACGCTCCTTCGCGAAGCGCCGGAACGGCCCATCAGCTATGGATTCGGCGTCGTATTCCCGTCGCCTGAGGCTCTGGCCAAGCTTCCAGCCGTCGATCGCCGTCTCGCTTTCCTGCTTGCAAACGAAGCCCGAAGGGAAAACCGGGATCTGGACCTCCCTGACATCCCCGATCCCGATTCCTCCGACTTGCCGATCGGACCGGAACGTGAGGCTGATGTTCATCTTGGAATGACCGAGTTCGACGAGGAGATCGGCCTCGATCTCGCCCGCCTGCTCGACGGCCGCATGCTGGTCCAAGGCGCTTCCGGAGCAGGCAAGTCATGGACCCTGCGCCGGCTGATCGAACAGACCGTCGGCCGGGTGCAACAGATCATCGTCGATCCCGAGGGCGAGTTCAAATCGATCTCCGACCGATACGGCCATTTCCATGTCGAAGCGCACAAGCTCGACATGGCCGCGCTGGGTGTTCTGGCGGCGCGCGTGCGAGCGCATCGGATCTCGGTCCTGCTCGACATGTCGGAACTCGACCGAGAAGGCCAGCTGCAGGCTATCGCCGCCTTTTTCGAGGCGCTGGTCAACGCGCCGCGGGCGCACTGGCATGCGTGTGTGGTGTTTGTAGACGAGGCGCATCTGTTTGCCCCGTTCGGTGGACAGTCCAGCGCCACGACATCGGTGCGTCGTTCGGCGATCGGCGCCGTGGTCGACCTGATGAGCCGCGGACGAAAGCGCGGTCTCGCCGGCGTACTCGCGACCCAGCGCCTGGCCCGCCTGGCAAAATCCGTCGCTTCGGAGATGCACAACTTCCTGGTCGGCATGAATACGCTCGACCTCGATATCCGCCGCGCGGCCGAGACGATCGGATGGGACGCCAGCAAGGCGTTCGATCGCTTGCCGCTTCTGGAGCCGGGCGATTTCGTCGCGGTCGGCCCCGCCTTCTCGCGATCGCCGGCAGTGCTTCGCGTAGGCGGCGTCGTCACCCATCACAAGGGCGCCCGACCGGAAATCGTGCCGCCGGACGATGTCGACATCAGTACCGCGGCGCAGTTGCTCGACCTAGACTCTTTGATCGACGCGACGGCCACTGACGACGACCTGCGCGACGAGAACGCACTGGTGCCCGGACTGAGAGCCGTGCGCGCCTTTATCCGTGATCCAGCCTTCCCGGTCGCGGGCCGCCTCATTGCCGAGCTTCGCGCGCTGCAACCTGACGGCGCCCGCATCGCCGATCTACCGACCGGACTTGCCGTCACGACCGACGAGGCAGCCGCCGTGGTCGCTCTTCTCGACCAGTACGGCGCGCTCGAATTTCTCGGCGAAGGCGCCGACCGAGCCGTCCGGATCGAGAAAGGAATGCGGCAATGAGCCTGCAACCCGTCTCCTTCAAGAAGGGCAGGGCGCATCTGCCCCGCCTGTCGAAGCCCTATGTCCCTGGCAGGCGTGACCCGCGCTTCTGGTCCGATGACGAGATCGACATCATTCGCCGATACTATCCGGATGGAGGAGCCAGCGCCTGCCTGGCTCATCTTCCTGCGCATCGCACCAGCTCCGGCGTCTATACCCAGGCGAAGAAGCTCGGCGTGAAATCGAAGATCGGCGGCGGGCCGAAGGTCAAGATCGACACGCCCTCGGACTTCGACGCTCGGTTGACGCATGAATGGTCGCAGCTGGACGGCAAGAACAAGGGCGCTGTCGCCGCACTTGCCCAGCATCTTGGTGTTCCTCGCTGGTGGCTGTCAAAGCAGGCGCGCAGACTCGGCCTGACCAAGCCCCATAGGAAGGAGCCGCCCTGGACAGGCGCCGAAGACGCCTTGATGGCAAAGGTTCCGCTGCACGATCCAGATCGTTGCGCCGAGATCTCCCGCGAGCATGGGTTCAACCGGTCGCCGACGGCGATCGCTGTTCATGCCAAGCGGGTCGGATTGTCTCGACGTTTCAAGGACGGTCTTTCGGGGCGGCAGGCGGCAAAAATCCTGGGCTTCGACGACAAGACCCTGACCTCGTACTGCATATCGGGCGAGTTGACGGCGGCGAAACGCGACGACAACCGCCTGCCCCAGCAGGGCGGCAGCCGCTGGGTGATCAGGCCCGCGGACCTTCGCCAGTTCGTCGTCGACAGGCTTGAACGCATCGACTTCCGCAAGGTCGATAAATTCGAGCTGCTCCGACTGCTCACCACGGAAATCGCGCCGCAGCGCGCCCATGCGAAAGGGTGGACGCTCGCCGAGGATTCCATCGTCCGCGGCGCCTATGCCCGCAAGATGAAGCTGGTCGACATCGCCCGCGAACTGGAAGTCGCCGGCTTCCGCCGCCGCTCGCCCGCCAACGTGTCGACGCGCGCACAGATTCTCGGATGCGCGTCCCAGCGCTTCAACGATGCGTGGTGCGACCGGGAAGATCGGATCGTCCGTGAAGCCTATAACGCGAAAGTCCGGATCGCCGATATCGTCGGGATGTTGAAGGAACAGGGGTTCGAGCGATCGCGCGGCGCGATCCAGATGCGCGCCATCGTGCTGGGGATCACCCTCGATCGCGTTCCCTATTGGACCGAGCCGGAAAAGCGGATCGCCCTCGATGGCCTTCGTGCCGGCAAGACCCACGGCGAGATCAGGGAGGAACTTCGGCAGGCCGGGTTCGAGCGCGGTCCGACCTCACTGTTTAAGTTCGCGCAAAAGCACCGGATCATTCGCAAACCCGATCCCTGGACCGAGGATCACATCGCACTGCTCACGCAACGCTACACCGAAAAGCGCCCGGTCAGGGAGATCGCGGCCGAGCTCGGCAAGCCACTCGCATCGGTTCGCTCCCGCGCCAGCCAGCTCGGGCTAAAAGTCCGTCTCCCCTGGACCGAAGCCGAACGGCAGATGCTTGTCGACGCCCATGCCGGCGGCGAGCGCCTCACCAAGGCGGCCGAACGCATAGGCAGGCCCTATCCCAACGTCGCAGCCGAAGCGCGGCGCATGGGCCTGTCCTTCCTGAAACAATCCGTCGAGAAGGCGCCGGCGTCGCCCGATCGCACATAGCCGACCCTAAGCCGTCACCACCATCAACACCGACCTGTCCCGACCGCCCGGCACATCGCTGCCCGGCGGCCCGGACGCCTGCAGCAATGGAGAAGCATGATGCAGAACGACAGCAACCCCGCCCGCCCGGAAATCGCAATCGGCGCGCCCGTGTACCACCCCGCCTATTCCAAGCGCGGACATGTCGTGGAAATCAAGACGCCCTCGACGGCAACCTTCACGATCGGCGGAAGCGGCCTGCAGCGCGACCGGCTCGAGCTCGTCATCGTCTGGGATGACGACACGATCAGCGAGGTCTCCGAGAACGTCGCAGACACTTGGCTCGACAACTATCGCCGGTACAACCTGCCGCCAATCGACAACGCTGCGGAGCGACTGGCGACGGCGCGGGCAAAAGAAGCGGAGCGCCGTGAAGCACGACGCTTCGAAGCTGAGCAGCGCGCCGAGGCGCGAACCGCATTCGAGGCCGATGCCGCACCCCGAATCCCCGGCTGGGCGCAGGCTGTCATCCTCGCCGAGCTTGTTGCGGACCAGTCCGATGGCATGAGCGATTACTACGGCTCGACCACCATCCGCAGCGTGATCCTGGCGTTCTCGAGGCATACGCGCGATCTCTTCCCGGAGATGAGGAAGGCCGCCGGCAATTTTGCCGAGACGGCAGACCTCGCCGTTGCGCCCCCGGACGCCGAGCACCGTGAAAAGTGGAGCATGGGCGCCGGCTATTACCTCAAGCTCGGCGGTCGGCATTCCAGCGGTTGGCGGATCGTCAAGCGATCGCTCCGCCAGAACGGCGAAGCGGTGAAGGACCTGCCCACGGGGGAATGGGCGGCCCCCGACGCAAAGCCAGAAAAATCACCCGCCTCCTCGCGCAATGCCCCTCGCTTCACCATCGAGGAGCATATGCACACGAAGATGGGCATTCCGATCTTCCTGTGCGTGCTCGACGAACGGGTAGAGCGCGCCGAGTTCGACGCATTCAGGGATCGAGCGCGCGAGCATGGCGGCTGGTACTCCCGTCCTTGGCGGGGGACCCCGGGCGGTTTCGCGTTCAAGGACCGCGCCTCTGCGGAACGTTTTGCCGCATCAGAAACAACCGACGATGAAGACGGCACGGATCCCGAACCCGAGCCGGTCCCGGCCATCGCGGCAAAGCTGCGCCGCCTGGCGGACGACATGCAGCATGCAATCAACAGAAGTCTGGCCGAGCGCCGTACCAACACGCCGAAGCGTCAGTTTTATGCTGCCCTTGCCCGGATCGACGGGCAACGCCTTTCGCGCACTCAGGCCGCATTGCGTGCGCTTGCCGACGCTCATATCGCCGGGACGGTCCCGACCGAGCTTGCCGATATCGCGTCGAAATCACAGGTCTATGATCGCATGGGCACGGTGTTCGATCGATCCTCAGCCGGATACTATGACGTCGGGATCGACACAGGCGAGCCGCAGTGCGACGACCTCACGGCGCGCGCGCTTTGGCGCCTGATTGGCGATCGAAACGCCGCCGACCCCGCAGCCGAGATCCTGAAGCAGAAGATCGACAAAATCCGCTTTGCCCGGATTCCCGGCTTCGTGCTGACGCCGCCCGCAGTCG
>Ga0209571_1001569_pt1 | contig 10179 bp, 9 predicted proteins | sample EBPBio102011_DNA_FD_185866 | JGI IMG/M metagenome (GOLD analysis project Ga0209571, IMG submission 185866) | Wastewater treatment Type I Accumulibacter community from EBPR Bioreactor in Madison, WI, USA - Reactor 1_1/10/2011_ DNA (SPAdes)... | ecosystem: Engineered > Bioreactor > EBPR >...
AGACCGCGATGGTGCCGCCCTTCTTCTGGTCCATGCCATAGGCCAGCGCGGCGGCCGTCGGCTCGTTGATGATGCGCAGCACCTCGAGCCCGGCGATCGCGCCGGCTTCCTTGGTGGCCTGGCGCTGGGCGTCGTTGAAGTAGGCCGGGACGGTGATGACGGCCTGCGAGACGCTCTCGCCGAGATAGGCCTCGGCGGTCTCCTTCATCTTGGTCAGCACCATGGCGCTGATCTGCTGCGGCGCGTAGGACTGGCCGTCCACTTCCACCCAGGCATCGCCATTGGCGGCCTTGGTGATGTGGAAGGGCGCGAGACCGATGTCCTTCTGCACCATCGGGTCGTCGAAGCGGCGGCCGATCAGGCGCTTCACCGCATAGACCGTGCCCATGGGATTGGTGACCGCCTGGCGCTTGGCGGACTGGCCGACCAGGCGCTCGCCATTCTTGGCGAAGGCGACCATCGAGGGGGTGGTACGGGCACCCTCGGCGTTCTCGATGACCCGGACGTCCTTGCCTTCCATGATGGCGACGCACGAGTTGGTGGTGCCGAGGTCGATGCCGATGACCTTGCTCATCCGATACTCTCCTCTGCGGCAGGCGGGGACGGCCCGAGAGTGGCGCCATGCCCGCCCCCTGTGCTGAACCGGCGGCGCGCGCCGCCGCGGATGGGGTGGTTGGGGTCCCCGCGCGAGGCGGGGCGTCGTAACGGACCGGATGTATTGATTGGCGAGGCGGCGGACAAGTCCCGCCGCCATGCGGCGCGGCAATTGTCGGCCCAAGCTTCCTGATGCATCTGGACCCGTGCCCGGGCATGCGCCTAGGCTTCCCACCTGCGGGGCAACGGGGACATATCCATGAGTGCGGGACAGTATTTCGCCAATTGGCTTGATCATGCGCTATCGACCAACCGCAAGTCGAGCATGAAGTTCGGCGAGGGTGCCTGGGTCGTCAAGCTGTCGGAACACTACATCATCGGCAACACCAAGACGGCAACCGAATGTTGGATCAGCGGTCACGGCGGATCCGATTCCGGCGACTACCTGATCGACAATGAGACATTCACCGTCCCGAGCGGATGCTCGGTACAATTCTTCCAGCCGCATGGTTATTGCCTGATCTACCGGACCAACAACCTGCGGACCGGCAAGCCGATCGTCGACAACCAGCACAACGACACCGCCTTCGGCCCGGGCGAGAGGTGCACCAACTACATCCTCAACAAGTTCGAGGGGCGCCATAATCAGGCGCCGGACGATGCGAAGGCCGAGCGCGGCTACACCTACGAAGCCCTCCAGTCGATCTGCGACGAGGGCAAGGTCGTCGTCGTCACGATCCGGAACCGCTGGTACAGTTCCCATGTGACGCTTCAGGAAACCATCAAGGCGATCCGCAAGGTCGCGCCCAATATTACCAAGTTCAATTGCCTCTTCTGTCGCGTGGATGACGATTACGAGGATGATGACCCCGCCTGGAATGCAGGGTCGGGCGCTTGGGTAAGCTGATACCCTGAGGCCGGAGTCTCCGGACTTCGTCCCCGGGCCACCGCGCTCCGGTGTCGGTGGCCTGCCCGTCCGGGCCGTTTGCTGAATATCCAAGGCGGTTCACGGACGGGGCGGCAGGCTGGATCTGAATGATCGGCGGGTCACTGCTCCAGCGCACAGACGGGACGCTTCGTGCCTCGCAGGCTCCGGTCCGGTCCGGTATCGTTCCGGACAGACCGGGATGCCATTGATGACCTTCCAGCCGATCCTGGGCCGGCGCGGCCTTCTGGCCCTGCTTGCCGCCTCGCCCGCGTTGCCGGGCGCCGCACAGGGCCAGCCGCCGACGCGGCCGCTCCATGTCATCGTCGTCGGCGCGGGGCTTTCAGGCCTTGGCTGCGCGCGGGCGCTGGCCGATGCCGGGCATCGCGTCACCGTGCTCGAAGCCCGTGCCCGCAGCGGCGGGCGCCTGCATACCGTGACCTTCCGCGGCCAGCGGCTCGACCTCGGCGGCGCCTGGATCCATGGGCCGGAGGGCAATCCGCTCTCGCCGCTCGCGGACGCCGCGGGCATCCGGCGCATGCCGACCTATGACGCGCGCAGCGTCATGTTCGACGCCGATGGCCGCCGGCTGACCGAGGCCGAGACCGGCGCCATCTTCGACACGGTCGGCAAGCTGATCGCCCATGACAGCCCCTACGCGTATCGCGGCACGCGGGATGTCTCGCTGGCCGAAGCCGTGCCGATCCTCGACCCCAATACGCGCGCGACCCCCTATGACCGCCGCGTCGCCGCCTGGCTGTCCTCCTACGTCGCCGGCTATGCCGGCGGCGATGCCGCGGAGGTCTCCGCCCAGGGCTGGTTCGGCGGCGAGGGCGAGATCCCCGAGGAGAACCACCTGCTCGCCCAGGGCTACAACGCCATCACCGACCTGCTGGGGCGGGGGCTCGACATCCAGCTCCGCCAGGTGGTGCGGGAGGTGCGGCTGACCGGATCCGGCGTCGTCGTCGCCACCGCCGAGCAGGCCTATTTCGCCGACCGGGTGGTGGTGACGCTGCCGCTCGGCGTGCTGAAGCGGGGCGATGTCGGCTTCGACCCGCCACTGCCGGCGGCGCATCTCGGCGCCATCGCGCGCATCGGGAACGGGTTGCTCAACAAGATCATCCTCGCCTTCAACCGGCCCTTCTGGCCGGCCGAGACGCATTACCTGCGCAGCCTGTCGGCCACGCGCGACAATGCGGCGCCCGAGCTGGTGTCCCTGCAGCCGCACCTGAACGTCCCGGTGCTGGTCGCGCTGATCGGTGGGTCGGCGGCGCAGCGGATCGAGATGCTGCCCGACGCCGCGCAGGTGGAACTGGTGATGGACGCGCTGCGCCGGATGTTCGGCAGCGGCATCCCCCGCCCGGTCGAAACCCGCGTCACCCGCTGGTCGCGCGACATCCACGCGCGCGGGTCCTATTCCTTCCTCCCGGTGGGCGCGTCGCTGGACGACCACGCCGCCCTGTCGCGGCCCATCGCGGGGCGGATCTTCTTCGCCGGGGAGGCCGCGACGACCGAGGCCCCGTCCTATGCGCACGGGGCCCTGCTGGGCGGGCGGCGCGCAGCGCGGGAGGTGCTGGAAACCGCGGGGATCGCAGGCTGACGCCCGCGGCGTGGCGGCTACCGGCTGCCGCCGGCCGCCACCACCACCATCGCCGGCTTCAGCAGCCGTCCGTTCAGCGTCCAGGCGGGCGTCCAGACCGCCATCACCGACCCCGGCGCCACGCCGTCCGGCGCCGGCTGCTCGGCCATCGCCTGGTGCAGTTCCGGGTCGAAGGGCTTGCCGGTCGGGTCGTCACGCCGCACCCCGTTGCGCTCCAGGATGCTGAGGAAGGAGCGTTCCACCCCTTCGATCCCGTCGCGGATCTTGGTCAGCACCTCGGGCTCATTGGCCGCCTTGGCGGGCAGGGCGTCGATGCCGCGACGCAGGTTCTCCGCCGCTTCCACGACGTCGCGGGCGAATTTCTGCGTCGCGTATGCGCGGGCTTCCTGCACCTCGCGCTGGGTGCGGGCGCGCAGGTTCTGCATCTCCGCCTCGGCGCGCAGCCACTTGTCCTTGAACTCGGCGACCTCGGCCTCGAGCGCAACGATCCGCTCCTCGGGCGTCAGCTCGGCGGGCGGGGCTTCGGTCTCAGGCGAGGGGTGCACCGCCCCGGTCTCGGGCGCGGGGGTATCCTTGTCGTTGCTCATTCGGGATTGGCGTCTCATATCGCGGGCGCGGCGAAGGGCCGCGGGAGACCCTTCACGTAGGCCGCCGGGCGACCCGCGGCAAGGCGCGGCCGGATCGACCGCCGCGCCATCGCCCCGCGGCGGCACCGCGCAGGACGGCCGCGCTACCAGCGACGGTCGTCGCGCCGATGGTCGCGATGTCCCTCGTAGCGGCGCGCCTCATAACGCGTATGCCGCGGCCCATCCCAGCCGCGGTCGCGCGGCGGTCCACCCCAGCCCTGCGCGGGCGGCCCGGCCCAACGGGCAGGCGGCGCCTGCCAACCCCAGCGCGGCGGCGGGGGCTGCCAGCCCCAACGCGGGGGCGGCGCCGGGCGGTGATACCAGACCTGCGCCGGCGCCGGCCCCGGCCCCCAGCCCGGCTGGTACGCGTAGGGTTCATAGGCGCAGGCCGGCCCGGCGGCCACGGCGGCGAGGATCAGGGTGGCGGCGGGAAGCAGGCGGAACATGGCGCATCTCCCTCAGGTGGGGAGAGCAGACCATGGTCGTCCGGCAACGGCGCGGCGCGATCATGGCGTCGCCGCGGCGGCGCGTGACGGATTGTGGCGGCGTCAGCCTTCCTCGGCCGACAACTTCGCCACCGCGGCGCGATAGGTGCTGTCGAACAGCGCATCCAGCGCCGGGTTCACGCCGCGCAGACCCGCCGCGACGCGCCCGGCCCAGCCGACATATTCGACGCGCCGCGCATGGATCCAGTTGGCCGGCGGGCTGTCGGCGATGGCCCGCAGGTTCGAGATCTTGTCCGCGAGCTTGAGCTGCTTCGCGCCATCCGATTTCTTCGGCGCCTGGCTGACCTGCAACGCCTTGCGGGTTTCCTTGGGCAGCTCCTTGTCGTCGGTCGCCTCGGCGACCAGGCCGGCGACCTCGGCCCCGAAGGCGGCCGCAAGGTCGGCCGGAGCCACGTCGGTGTCCTCCACCGTGTCGTGCAGCAACCCGGCGAGGATCACCGGCAAGGGCGCGCCATGCGTGGCGAGGATCGAGGCGACCTCGATGACGTGGTTCACATAGGGCTCGGCGGCCGCACCCTTGCGCGCCTGCCCGGCATGGGCGCGGGCGGCGAACAGGGTGGCGCGCAGGATCTCGGCGCCGGGGTCCATGCTGGGTTTCATGGCTCCTCCAATGGGGGTGCGATGGGCTGTGGCGCAAGGGCGCAGTCGCGCCCGGCGGCGCTGGCCCGGACGAGGCGCCCGGCTACCGTCGCGCGCCAGCCCGGAAGCAGGGATTCTGCCGGGCGAAGTCGCGCAGCGCCGGCGGCAGCGGTGCGACGCGGTCACCCGCCGACAGCCGCGCGCGGCCGTCGCGCGACCAGCTCGCCGGCGCGATGGACGGATCGGCGAAGGTCCCGCTGACCCGCACCGGGATGTCGAGGGCGAAGAAATCCGTGGTGTCCCGCTGGCTGCCGATCACCAGGTCCATCCGCTTGCGATTGAGGTCGAAGGTCGCCAGACCGCTGATGGTCCCGGTCGCGGCGCGGATGCGCAGCGGCGCCGCCTCCCCGCGCCCGGCGCGCACATCGACCACGGCCAGCAGGCAGGTCAGCGGCGTATTGCCCCGCGCGGTGCGGAACAGGGCGCGCAGGTCGGTCGAGGCCATCTCGATCACCTCCCGCGCGATGGTGCCGCTGCGCATCGAGATGACGGCCGAGACATTCGCCCGCCGCGTCGCCGCATTCATCGTCGCACCTTCGGCGGAGACGGCGACGCGCGCCTCCATCGGCCCCTGCGCCGGCAGGGATCGCATGCCGAAGGCGCGGCGGAGCGTGTCGAGGTCGCCTTCGCGCATCGCGACCTCGGCGCTCACCCGGCCGCCGCGCGGGGAAGGTTCCAGCGTGCCCGACGCCTCGATCAGCGCGCCGTAGGTCCGCAGGGCGAAGGCCTCGACCGCGATGCGGCCGGGCTCCGCCGAGGCGACGAGGCGGACATCGGTGGCGTCGAGATCGGCATAGGCGAGTTCGCGCGCCGTTGCCTTCACCTGCAGCCGCGGGTCCGGCGCAACGGCGAAGGTCAACGGGATATCGGCGTCGCCGCGCCCCTCGCCCGGCCGCTCGGGCGGGGCGCCGAACAGCGCATTGATGTCGAGCCGGGTGAAGTCGATCTCCGCCACCACCGTGTCCGGCTGGCCCGAGGCACCTTCGGTGATCTGCAGCCGCGGCGCGGCCAGGGCCTCGCCATCGATCTCGCCGCGCGCGCCGGTCAGGCTCCACACATCGCCCTCGCGCCGGAACGCGCCGGCGAGCCGGACCGGGAAGGCCGGGCCGGGGCCGGCGCCCGCCATGGTCAGGACGGCGCCCGGCGACCCCGCGACCAGGTTCAGCCGGCCTTCCATGCGGTCGACGTTCAGCGGGTCGGCGGCGGTGCCGTCAAAGGCCAGGTTCGTCTCGGGCGCGATGGCGACCAGGGCCATCGGGAAGGGCGTGCGGCCGTCGCGAAGCTGCGCCGGCGTGCCCAGGGTGCCTTCCAGCGTCACCGGCACCGCGTTGTAGGTACCGGCGACGCGCAGGCGCAGCGGCTGGTCGGCGGCGGGTGCCGCGATGGTGGCCGAGGTGATCTCGCTGCGCAGGGGCGTGCCGCTGCTGGTGCGGAAGACGATCTCGCTGCGCGCGAGGCGGATGTCGAGCAGGACCGGCAGGCCGGAACGGTCGGGCGCTTCCGACGCAAAGGGCGCCGAGGGGCCGGCGGGGTCGCCATGGAAGCGCCAGTTGCGCCGCCGCTGCGCGTCGCGTTCCAGCAGCAGGGTGAAGCCTTCCGCCCGCACCTCGTGCAGCACCACCTGGCCGCGCAGCAGTGGCAGCAGGTCGAGCGTGGCGGTGGCGGAGGCCAGCGTCGCCATGTGCGGCGCGCTGCCGCCTTCGATGTTGGCCAGGCGGGCGCCGCGGATCTCGACGGTGGTCCGAAGGCCGGGCGACAGGCGCAGGGAGTCGATCGTCAGGCTGCGCCCCAGCGCCGCCGTGCCGCGGGCCGCCACGCGGCTGGCGAGGTCGATCTGCGGCAGGATGACGAAGATGGCGGCCAGCCCGAGCAGCGGCACCGCCAGCAGCACGCCGAGGATGAGTTTCGTGCGGCGGCTCATCGACGGTGTCCCCCTGGCCAGCGGCCTCTGTCGTGCCGGGCAGGATACGCTGCGGCCGCCACGGCGGGGAAGCGTGGCGGCAGGGGCGCCGGTCAGGCGTTCATCGCGTCACGCCGAAGGCGTGCGAAGGTCGAGTGGATGCGACGAACACCGTCAGGCGTTCATCGCGTCATGCCGAAGGCGTGCGCCGGTCAAGCGGATGCGACGAACACCGTCAGGTGTTCATCGCGTCACGCCGAAGGCGTGCGAAGGCCAAGCGGATGCGACGAATACCGTCAGGTATTCATCGCATCAAAGAAGTCCTGGTTCGTCTTGCTGTACTTCAGCTTGTCGATCAGGAATTCCATCGCGTCCTGCGTGCCCATCGGGTTCAGGATGCGGCGCAGGACCCACATCTTCGACAGGGTGGCGCGATCCACCAGCAGCTCCTCCTTGCGGGTGCCCGACTTGGTGATGTCGATGGCCGGGAAGGTGCGCTTGTCGGACAGCTTGCGGTCGAGGACGATTTCGCTGTTACCGGTGCCCTTGAACTCTTCGAAGATGACTTCGTCCATGCGGCTGCCGGTGTCGATCAGCGCGGTGGCGATGATGGTCAGCGACCCACCTTCCTCGATGTTGCGCGCCGCGCCGAAGAAGCGCTTCGGGCGCTGCAGGGCGTTGGCATCGACACCGCCGGTCAGCACCTTGCCCGAGGACGGCACGACCGAGTTGTAGGCGCGGCCGAGGCGGGTGATGGAATCCAGCAGGATGACGACGTCGCGCTTGTGCTCGACCAGGCGCTTGGCCTTCTCCAGCACCATCTCCGTCACCTGGACGTGGCGCGTCGCCGGCTCGTCGAAGGTGGAGGCGACGACTTCCCCGCGCACGGTGCGGGCCATGTCGGTCACTTCCTCGGGCCGCTCGTCGATCAGCAGCACCATCAGGAAGACGTCGGGATTGTTCGCGGTGATCGACTTCGCGATGTTCTGCAGCATCACCGTCTTGCCGGTGCGCGGCGGGGCGACGATCAGCGCGCGCTGGCCCATGCCGATCGGCGCGATCAGGTCGATGACGCGATGCGTGTTGTCCTTGGTCGGGCCCTTGCCGACGCTCTCGACCTCCGCATTCTCCATCTTCAGCCGGCGGTTCGGATACAGCGGCGTCAGGTTGTCGAAGTTGATGCGGTGCTTCAGCGCCTCGGGCGGCTCGAAGTTGATGCTGTTGACCTTCAGCATCGCGAAGTACCGCTCGCCATCCTTGGGCGCGCGGATCTGGCCTTCCACCGTGTCGCCGGTGCGCAGGCCGAAGCGCCGCACCTGGGCCGGGGAGATGTAGATGTCGTCCGGCCCGGGCAGGAAGTTCGCCTGCGGCGAGCGGAGATAGCCGAAGCCATCCGGCAGGATCTCGAGCGTGCCTTCCCCGTAGATCGCCTGCTCGTTCTCGGCGAGCGTCTTGAGGATGCCGAACATCATGTCCTGCTTGCGCAGCGAGGACGCGTTCTCGACCCCCACCTCCTCGGCGAAGGCGAGGAGGTCGGAGGGGCTCTTGGCCTTGAGTTCTGAAAGATGCATGTGGGCTGGACGCTGTCCGTAGCAGGGGATTGGCCGGGACGTTCCCAGGGCCTCATGCACGCGGATGGTCCGCGCAGTGCGGCCTGTTCACCCGCACCGGCGAACGGCGCGGCGGGCGGAGTCCCGAAAGAAAGGAAGGAAGTGGCGGCGCCTGGCGCGAAACGCCCCGCACCGCGGGCGGGAAGCGGCCGAACCCTATGGACGTGCGGGCCGCCCGTCAACCGCAGATATGCAGCCGCCCGGCATGAATGCAAGGGTGGCCGGGCCGGCTCACCCATCCGGCCCGGGGCGCACGCCTCGGAGCCGGGCGCGCGACGCGCGACCGCGCCGCGGACCATCCGCCGCGGCCGCCGCACCGGTGCGGAGCGCGACGCCCAGCGTGCGTCGGCGCCCGAGGCACGTTCAGAATGGCTTCGCGATCACCATCACCACGATCAGGACCAGCGCCACCGTCGGCACCTCGTTCAGCATCCGCCAGGTCCGTTCGCTGCGCGTGTTGGCGTCGCGGTCGAAGCGCTTGCGCGCCAGCGCCAGGTCGTGATGGAACACGGTCATGGTCAGCAGGCCCAGCATCTTGCCGTGCCACCAGCCCGCCTTCCAATCGACGACGCCCGGCGTCAGCACCAGCAGCACGCCGAAGGTCCAGACCCAGATCATCGCCGGGTTCATGATGGCGCGCAGCAGGCGGCGCTCCATCACCTTGAACAGTTCCGACTGCGCGGACCCGGCCGGCGCCCGGCAGTGATAGACGAACAGCCGCGGCAGGTAGAACAGCCCGGCCATCCAGGCGAAGGCCCCGATCAGATGCGCCGACTTGATCCAGACATACCAGGGCGCGAGCGCATCGATGGTCACGCCGGCACGCCCTCGATGAAGGCCAGGGTGCCATCCGCCGCGGCGCAGCGCAGCGCCAGCAGCGGCGCGTAGTCCGGGCTGTCGTAGAAGGCGCGCGCCGCGGCCATGTCCGGGAATTCCACGATCACCACACGGTCGAGCCCCGGCTCGCCCTCCCTGGTCTCCACCGCCCCGCCGCGCACCAGGTATCGCCCGCCGAAGCGCGCGATCACCGCCGGCACGGCCTGGCGGTAGGCCTCGAATTTCTGCGCGTCGCGCACCGTCAGATTCGCGAGGAGATAGACGGCCATGGCATGCCTCGGGTTGCTGCGACGCCAGTCATGGCGCGGCTGCCGGCGCCGGGCAAGCGAAGCCCCCTCCGCCTATTGCCGCCCGAGACCGAGGTCGCGCAGCAGCGTCCGGTTCGCCTCGCTCTCCGCCGCGAAACGCTCGCGGAACTGCGCCCCGGGCAGGAAGCGCGGCACCGAGGCCAGGCGCTGCGCCGTGTTGCGGAAACCCTCGCTGCCCACGGCCGTCTCGCAGGCGCGCTCGATCGCCTGCGCCGCCGCTTCGGGTATGCCGGCCGGGGCGATCAGCCCGCCATGGGACGACCCCTGGATCGGGAAGCCGAGCTCGCCCACGGTCGGCACGTCGGGCAGGTGCGGCAGCCTTTCGGCCGTCACGGTGGCGATCGGCGTCAGCCCGGTGGACGCGGCGATGGACGACGCCTCGATGAAGGCCTGGATCTGCCCGCCCAGCGCGGCCTGGCTCATCGGCCCGGCACCGGTGAAGGAGACCATCAGCCCCTCGATCCCCGCCTGGCGCAGCAGCGCGGCCATCAGGATGTGCTGCGTGCTGGCCGAACCCGGCGCGCCATAGACCAGCGCCTCGCGCCCGCTGCGCCCATGCGCGATCAGGCCGCGGAAATCCTGGAATGGCGCGTTGCGGCCCAGGATGACGACCTGCGGGTTGTCATAGACCAGG
>Ga0209571_1001572_pt1 | contig 10172 bp, 11 predicted proteins | sample EBPBio102011_DNA_FD_185866 | JGI IMG/M metagenome (GOLD analysis project Ga0209571, IMG submission 185866) | Wastewater treatment Type I Accumulibacter community from EBPR Bioreactor in Madison, WI, USA - Reactor 1_1/10/2011_ DNA (SPAdes)... | ecosystem: Engineered > Bioreactor > EBPR >...
ACGATGTTTGTCAATACTATTTAGTGACTACACATAGAAGCCAAAAAAGCCGTCTCTTGAACGGATTTGTCAAAAAAAAACAGAGGTTTGGCACTTCGCTCGTGGCTGCGAGCGATTGGAACTTCAGCTTAGTGGTGCTCCCGCACTGACCAACGCTGACTTTCTGGTGACCTGACCCGCTAACCGTACCGGCATCGCGGACACGTCTCTCGCTGGCAAGCAAGCCAACACCAATGGCCACCCAACAAAACGCCGCTGCCCTCCTGCTGGCAGCGGCGACGAACACCGTCCGGCGTTTCCGGGCCTTGGCCTGAACCAAATCTGACCAGGGATCCTCTCGATCGATAGGTCCGGTAACCAATTCATACCGGCCGTCCACGCAGTGTGGCGCCAATGACCGCTTTGGCCGACAACCAGACGTAGAGCGCCGCGTTCCGAATGCCCGCTTCAAAGCAAACACCCGACGCTGATTGTGGTCGCTCGCGCCGCCAAATTCCGCCGCCAATTTTTGCCGCCAAATTCGTGCGGTTTTACGCCGCCGCTAGCGCCGCTCCGTGGTGCTGGCGAAGCGAGGCCGTTGGAAATCGCTTTCAACCGCGCCGTTCGTCCTGCGGACGCACCGAGATGCCCTGTCGTCGAATTCGATCTGATCAGGACGCATTTCGCCTGCCGTAGGTCAAAGTGCCTGCGTAACATCGTAGCTGTTTCCTCCCCTGCAGCACTTTCCCCGGCCACCGTGCCGGGGCTTTTCGGAGGGGGTTCGGTGAGCCTCCTGCGAACAGCCCATTGAGTTTCGATCCCGCACCGTAAGGCGCAGGATGGACGTGTGGTAGCTGGCCACGAGAAAACAAACAGCATCATGACCCCGCCGGGGAAGCGTATCCCGGCAGGGCTACCTTCATGCCGCGCGGAACGTTCCAACCGGCCTTGCCGTGGCCTTCCCCAGGACCCCGGCATGGGGTGCTTCGGAAGGTCCCGACCGGGACATTCCATGGAGGCACCTGCAATGAAACAGGCTTATCAAACACAGAGCGTCAAGGATGACGCACGCGGGCGCTGGGAGCGGGTCCTGCCCGATCTGGCGCCGGCGTTGAAAGAGGCTGTGGAGCGGCGAGGGAAGCATGTCCCTTGTCCGGTCCATGGTGGTCGGGATGGCTTTCGGGTTTTTCCTGACGTCGATCAAACCGGCGGCGGCGTCTGCAACACCTGCGGGTTTTTTGCCGACGGCTTGTCTTTGCTGATGTGGGTCAACGACTGGGATTTCAGTCGCACGATCCGCGAAGTGGCCGAGCATGTCGGCGGCAAGTCCGTCAGCAGCACGCACAGGCAATGGCCGTCGGTCGCAAGTGGTACGTCCGACGATGCCACCCGCAGCGAACACCTTAATCGCACGTGGCGGGAATCCGTCCCGCTGACGCACCCGCAAGCCGAGCCGGCACGTCTTTACCTGGCGCGGCGCGGTCTGTCGGCAACGGCACCCCAAACCCTGCGCTTTCATCCCGCGCTGGGTTACTACGCCGATCGGTGTCTCGTGGGGCGCCATCCAGCCATCCTCGCCCAGGTCACCGGGCAGGGGGGCGATGCAGTGACTCTCCATCGTAGCTACCTGACGGTCGATGGACTAAAGGCGTCGGTTGACGCGCCCAAGAAGCTGATGCGCCATCCCTCGGCGCGACAGCTCACCGGCGGCGCCATTCGGTTGATTGCCCCCGGGAGTCGCCTGGCGGTGACCGAGGGCATCGAAACCGCGCTTGCCGTCATCGAAGCCACCGGTCTGCCCGCCTGGGCGACCGGAAACGCCCATCTTCTGGAAACCTTTGTTCCACCTCCCGGAGTGCGCCAGGTTCTGGTCTTCGCCGACAAGGACCGGCCGTCGCGACAGCACCCGTCCGGACACGGACAGGAAGCGGCGAGGGCATTGGTGACTCGGCTCTGGGCCATGGGGATTCAAGCCGGTGCGATTGCGCCAGCGCTCACGATTCCCGACGGCCAAAAAGGGGTCGATTGGCTCGATGTGTTCAATCTCGCAGGGAAAGCAGGTTTTCCCACGCTCGGCAGCGTCGACAAGGCGCTCACCCGGGCCGCCTGACGAGGAGGTGACCATGTACGGCGTCATCGACTTCAGCCGGATCACTACCCAGCCAGGCGGTTTCGGGCCTTTCGCACCGCCAGTCGGATGGCAGGGCGACTACCGGCAATACCTGCAAACCCGCTTCGAAGGGGACATCGGCGTGCGACAACAGATCCTCGTCGTCGGCCGAATCCTCGTTCGTCAACCGGACGGTACACGCGCCAGGTTTCTCGGTCCGCATGCCGTCGAGGCACGGGAATTTGCCCTTTCCGCAGGCTCATCAATCAGCCGCTGCTAACGCAGCAGACTTACCCGGCCTTGGCCGGTTTTTTCCATCCCACGGGGAGTGTATCGCTCCCCGACGGGGACGGCGCCTTCCCGTTTTTCACTGGAGGCACCATGTACGACAAATTCGCACCCCTTCTCGAACAGGCCCTCACCGAGCCCGGGATCGTCAGTCAGGCTTTCCGCCGGTTTCACCGCTTCAGCGTCGGCAATCAGATTCTGGCGGCCATCCAGCTTCGGCAAAAGTGCCTGCCCCTGTCGCCCATCGCGAGCTTCAGTCGCTGGAAAGCCCTGGGTCGGTCCGTTTGCAAGGGACAGAAAGCACTCTCGCTGTGGATGCCGATCACCGTCAAACGTCGCGGCACGAACGCGGTTTCTGACGACTCCGGCGATGCCGGCGGCAGCGAAGAGGTATTTACGCGCTTCAAACTGGCGCCGCGCTGGTTCAGCCTGGAGCAGACCGAAGGTGAGGCCTACGCCGAGCCTGTCGAATCGCCCCATTGGGATGCCGAAGCGGCTTTGGCCGCGCTGGACATCACGCTGGAGCACTTCGATTACCTGGACGGCAATGTCGAGGGCTACGCGGTTCAGCGCCGCATCGCGGTCAGTCAGTTGGCCGAGCATCCCCACTCGACGCGTTTTCACGAGATGGCTCACGTCGTTCTCGGGCACACCCTGGAAGGCGACTGCCATGACGCTCCGTCGACGCCAAGAAGTGTTCGCGAAGCCGAGGCCGAAGGCGTGGCCTTTCTCCTGTGTTCGATCCTTGAGTTGCCAGGCCGTGATGAGTCGCGAGGTTATATCCAGTCGTGGCTCAAAAACGGTCAGCTCCCGGAAAGATCGGCACAGCGGATCTTCAGCGCCAGCCAGAAGATCCTCGAAGCCGGTAGACCCGTTAGCCAGCCAACCGTAACGCATTAAGCCGCAATCTTTGAACCCCGCGGGGCGCGCATCGTCCCGCAAGGGGAGGGTGCCGCCCCGTTTTTCTATTGGAGGCACCCCAGATGATCCATTCAAGCAACCGCGAACTCCTTTCGATCGTGCTCGGCGACGAGGCAGCATTGCTCGCCACCCGCTCGCTGGCCGAGATTTTCGGGCTGCGCGCGCCTCGGCAGACCACTGCCTTTGGCGCGGCCCAGGAGGTCCTTCCCTATGCCGTGCCTGACCGACTGATGGCGGCCCGGGAACTCCTTCGGCGCGCCCTGGCGGAAGAGCTTGCGGAATCGCCTGTCAGCTTGTCTTCACCGACGGCTGTTGGCGATTACCTGCGTCTGTTTCTTGGCGGGCAGGAGTACGAGAGTTTCGTCGCGCTGTGGCTCGATGGGCAGAACCGGCTGATCGCCGGGATCGAGCTCTTTCGCGGGACGGTGACCCAGACGTCGGTCTATCCCAGGGAAGTCGTCAAGGCCGGCCTGAAACACAACGCCTGTGCCGTCATCCTGGCGCACAACCATCCCTCGGGGAGTCCCGAGCCGTCACGCGCCGACGAGCTGCTGACCAGCGAGCTCAAGAACGCCTTGGCGCTCGTCGACATCCGGGTGCTCGACCACTTCATCGTGGCCGATACTGCAGTCATGTCCTTCGCAGAGCGGGGGCTGATCTGACAGAAAATACCCGCCACCTCGGCGGGTATTTTTTTGTCTGCAGCAGGCCGGCGATGAACGGCCAAGTGTAATTGCTAATTACAAAGCTGCCTGGCGAACGTAATGATCAGCGAAGCCGACCGGAAAAGACCACCGTGCCGCGAACAACGGCGTCGTCGGGCAGACGCATGATCGGTGTCGGCCAGTTGGGATTGAGCGTCTTGAGAAAACGGCCTTCCGGCGTGAGCACCAGCCGCCGGAAGAGGGCGGTTTCCCCATGGAGCACCACGACATCCTTACCGTGCGCCGCGGGAACGCGCGGGTCGACGAAAAGGATCTCGCCTTCGCGGTAGCCGTCATTTCCGTTCATCGCCTCGCCGACCACTGGAAGGGCGAAAGCCTCGTCGCTGTGCTCAACGGGGCAAGCCAGCCCTGCACCCTGACCGCAGTCTCGCGGCGAGGTGGTGGGCAAGAGCTGTTCCCAACTCAGCACCGGCACCACGCCACTGGCGAGCATGTGGGCGGAGATCGGCTCCCGGCCAGCCAACTGATCCGGCGTGACCCCGAGCTCGGAGGAGAGCTTTTCGAGCGTGTCCTGCCGCGGATGTTTGGCCTTCGAGCGCTCCCTGAGAATTCGGTTGATGGCCGGCTGCGAGACACCCGAACGATGGGCCAACTCGGTCTGATTCAGGCGATGTTTGCTCATCAGCGCTTCAAGGATTTCTGCCACCGGGTTGCCGTTGGCGGCTGCTGTGGAGTCGATCTTCATCATAGATCATCCGATTTGTGGTTGTACTATGCTTCAAGTGTAATATAGAATGCGTTCATGTGGCAACTTCTTGATTGTCTATCATGGAAAAGCGCGACGTACTCAAAATCAATAGGCAGTTCCTGCTGCTCACGCGCCAGCTGGCGCGGGAGGGAAGGGCGGCAGAGATCATGACCGGCTTACCCCGTGCCGTGATCGAGAAGGTGGCCTCGCTCGACATGGACGAAATTGACGAGCTGGCGGAGACAGTCCCCGTGTCGCTCTACACCTTCCGACTGACGGACTCGGCGCTCGAGCGGCTGCTGCAGATGCCCAGGGATGCGAAGAGCACCTACGCCGAAGCGACGCTTCTCTAACGGTCATGTCGGCGCTGCTTGCCCTTGATGAGTTGGAAAACAGCCGGGTGGCCCATGAGCTGATCCGTTTGCGCCTGCGCGTGCCGATCGTTCATTACCTGACGAACATCCATCCGAAGCCGCTGCGCATGCGCTGGCGGCAGCTGCACGGTGAAAGTCCGCACAACGGGAAACTGCCGGACTCCGTCCGACCCTTCATCACCAACCCAATGATGCTGGCCAAGCTCTCCAGTTTCGTTGCCCTCTACAACCGTCTTGACGAGGGGGATGGTCGGTCGGTCACTGCAGCGATGCTGTTGTCGGCGTGGGAAGTGCATGGTCGTGTCGGCAGCGCTGGCCTGGACATCAATGCCGCGTGGTACGCGATCAGGGATGTGCGATCGAGGATCGTCGGGTGGCAGCGTTGTGTGAGGTGTCAGGCCATGTACATCTGCGAGCCGAATGTGTCGCATGCGCGATCATGCCCGTTTTGTCGGCTGGCGAGGGCGCGGCTGAGGCTTTCTCTTCAAGGTAAAGCATCGGGTGGGTGAGGGTCGTGTCGCGTCCGGTTGTTGCACTCTCGTTCCTTTGCGCAAGGCGAAGCCAATCACCTCAGCACAAGGCCTTGCGGGTTGCAAAAACGTATTGCAAAATAGAAATGAATGGCAACAGGAATTTGCAATCATGCGCATCGGCTACGCCCGCGTTTCTACCCAGGATCAAGACACCGCACTTCAGATCGGTGCACTTGAGGCCGCCGGGTGCGAAAGGGTCTTCCAGGAGAAAGCGTCCGGGGGGCGCTGGGATCGCCCGGAGCTGCACCGTCTACTCGGGCATTTACGCAAAGGTGACGTCGTCGTCGTGTGGAAGCTCGACCGGCTTTCCCGTTCGCTCAAAGACCTGCTCGTGACTCTCGAGAAGATTGACGGGGCGGTGGCCGCCTTCCAGAGCCTGACCGAAGCGATTGATACTTCCACGCCCGCCGGCCGAATGATGATGCAGATTGTCGGTTCGTTCGCCGAGTTCGAGCGCGCCATGTTGCGCGAGCGCACCCGGACGGGCCTCGACGCCGCCCGGCAGCAAGGCCGGATTGGGGGCCGTCGCGCGAAGCTAACCTCTCAACAACAAAAGGAAGTGATCGACCTGGTCACGTCAGGCCGCAAGACCGGCGCTGACGCCGCCAGGTTGTTTCGGGTACATCCTTCCACCGTGGTTCGACTGCTGGCAAAGCATCGTCACGAAACGGCAACTGAAGCTTAGCGTGCTTTATTTTCCGTTTTCTGAGATGGTCCCGGGTACGCCAACCCAGTCGGCGACCACTGCTTCCCAGTTCACACTCCGTTCACGATCGCCAGTCCAGACTGACCAGAAATCTGGATCCTCTGAGTGAGGACGTTGCGACTCGGGCAGTTCCGACATTTCCACGAGAACAGGCATCGGGGTGGCCCAGCCGAGAAGGATGGCCTGGCGAGAGGGAAGGCTCGGAAGATCCCGGAGCAGGCCGCCGACGTTGTCGGGGACCAGTCGGCGAACGAGATCCTGATCCACGTCGTTGACGATCCTGTGAAGCAGAAAGGTGTTGCACTGAGCAAGAACAGTTGCCGAAAGTTCGCTAGGGCGCTGTGAGGAGACCACAAGGCCGAGGCCAAACTTGCGCCCCTCTCGGGCTATTCGTTCGAAGGTCTCGCGGCAGAGCGACGCGGCCGAGGGCAAATCATCTTCTCGTCCACGGCGCACGAAGGAATGGGCCTCTTCAAGCACCATAACTGTTGGGAGTGGCTTTCCGTCGGGCCGCAGGCGCCGGTATCTTTGCAGGGACTCGAACACTAGGCGTCCCAGCACTGCCACGACGATATGGACGATTTCGGATGGAACGAGGGAGAGGTCTATCACAGCGATTGGTCCGTTCTCCGCGCCGTCGCCCCCAACGTAGTCCTCAAGCCAACCAGAAAAGGAAGTCTCCTCTCCGCCGCCGATCACGGCACTCAGTCGCGGATCCGCTAGCATTCCGCGAATGCGCAGGCCTAGCGTCGAGATGAAGCCAGCGAGGTTGCCCCCCTGCTCGGCGGCAATGCGTTCAAGGTGGTCCGCCAGAAGGTTCACATCGAACCAGGTCGGAGCGTCCTCTCCTACTGGAGAGGCTTGCGGCAGCACCGGAAGAAGCTTGCTGAGCGCATCGAGGTCGCTCCGCACGCTTTCCACGTCAGTCACCGAAAAGTCGTTGAAAAAATTGCCGGAGCGCCGGCTAGTCACGACCGCCGTAGCCATTTCAGAAATGGAAACGAGTTGGGCCGACTCGACCCCTTCAGCTATCGACTCCGCGAATGACGCCATGTCAGAAGCGATCGCTTCGAGAAGCCTCGCGCAATCGAATCTTGCACGGGGGGACCCCGCGAACGCTTGGCTTCCTTGGGAGAGCATCGCTGATAGGCGGATCGAGTAGGACGAGACGTAGCGGCCTATCAAGGCCTCGCGAGGCACTCCCTCGGTCTGGCCGCTTTTCAATTCTCGGATACCTTGGAGGAGTAGCGGCCGCTGGGCACCGGGCTGAGCATGAGCGACTGCCCCCCATTCGTGCCCATTCCACATCCATGCGGGAACGCCCAGCGCCTTTTCGTCAACGGCGACCGGTGGCACGCGGAACAGCCTAGCCGAGTCGCCGAGGTCGGAGAACGCGTTTGCGTATTCGCCGTTCGGATCAAGGACGATGAATCGGGCGTTCGGTCCACCCGCCTGGCCGGATTTCGCCCGCGCCTCCTTGGCGGCCTCAAGCGACCAGCGGACGAGACCGGCGACCGAACAGGATTTGCCACTGCCGGTGTTTCCGAGAACGGCCAAGTGGCGTCCGAATATCTTATCCGGATCCACCAGGACCGGCGTGTCGGCGGCCATCGGCGATGAGCCGATTTTTACTCGCCGCTCGCGGTCGTTCGCGCCAACGATGGCGGCCACCTGATCCGGAGTCGGGATGAGCACTTGGTCGCCGACAGACGGGAATGCGACAACCCCGCGCGAAAGTTCGTGGACGTTGCGGCCGGTAGTCCTGTCCCGTCGAGTCCTTAAGGTGCCGACGGGACTGACAGACATCTTCCGGGCAGGGAAGGGCAGATCGATTAGCCCCAGATCGTTCGAGCTGGAGCGCTTCGGATAGGGGGAGCGCTCTATGCCCATCCAAGAGACAAAGCCGACCGTGGCGCCGGCCTCGTTCGGAATGAGGATGTATCCGTTCAGCCTCGGGAATGAGGCCGGGGTTCCCGTGTTGAAGGAGGTTGAAAGCGGGGCGTCCGGATCGAGCAGGACGCGCACATCGTCCGGCGCCACGGATTCGACGGTTCCGACGACAAGGCCCGCGAGGAGCTCTACGGGGCTGGCCATTTAGAGCAAATCCTCAACACTTCCTGGCCCCGTCGCCGGCTCGTGCTCTTTGAGTGGGGCGCGGTTTCTCAGCAATTCGGCCACCCGTCCAGTGATGTGATCGATGGCAGGCTTAGGTAGATAGTGCTCGACGAGCGTTGGCAGTCCGGCGAAATGGGGACCGACGAGCAGCGAGATCTGGGCCGCCCGTCCGGCCTTGCCCAGAAACGTCATCAGGCGATCGTCCGCCGCGTAGACAATGACGACGACGTGAGTGGAAGGGATGGAGAGCATGTCCAGCAGGATGCGGTTGACGTGGTCGTCTCCGAACCCATATCCGTAAGCCACCGCCACGGAGTTCGGCCGGCAGAGGGCCGCCGCCATGTCGCGGAACAGCTCGGCGTATGGGTATTCGGTGGTTTCTACATCCTTCGCCGCGTTAGGGTAGATCATCACGGTGTCGATGGGGTTCGATGGAACCAGCGGGCGCTTCGGCCCAGCACCGAAGGGAATGCCCCGGCGAACGATGCTGCGTGTTCGCGGGTCGAGCATCCAGTCGAGCGATCCGTGCAGCTTGGTCAGGCGGATTACGCCCTCTATAAACCTCGGCTCGCCGCGGATCCCGGGAGGGTTGTAGTGGAAATCGACGTCGACGCGGGAGGAACGGAAGACCGGTTCCAGGGCGCCAACGAAACGGTCGATGACGCGAAGCCCAGCCAAGTCGCAGCCGTGCTCAACGAGACGGTCATAGTTCGTCGTGAAGACATGGAGCCTCTCGCGGGAAGCCGAGCGACTGGCGAAACTGAGAAGGAAGGACTGAAGCGCCGACACGGCCGCGCCCCAGTCCACGTCGGCGGCTTCGGCGATACCGGCTTCCGTGGCAAGAAGGGATTCGAGGAAAGCCGACATACGAATTCCTAGCGCCTTTTCAAGTTCTTCGCGATTCGTGGCGGGCCCTGTGATTGTGAATCCTTCAAGCACAGCCAGAGCCGTGCGGAACTGATCTTCAACGTTGGCAGCTCCTCGGCCCATAGCCTTCGCGCTAGCGAGGGCATGCGCGTCGATGGCCTTGTCATATGCAGTCCCGAGCGGGGTGGCATCCATTCCGGTGGCGACGGCCTTGGCGATGCCGCCGACGGCGGCGGTGAATCCGCTGCCCAGAAGGAGATTAAGGTGCTCCGCCTGGAATACGGCGGACAACCACGGTTCTATGCGCTTGCGGGCCTTCGCCGAAAAATCGTCCAGTTCGGCGCCGTCAGCCGGGATCTCGTCGAGCCATTCTTCGCTGCCACCGACGCGGTAACCATTCTTCTTGATGTCCATAAGCCGTTCCAAAATTTTCGCAGCAAGGTCCACAATTATCGCTTCATTCTCGTGCAAACGGCATTTTAGTGCGACAGTTGATTACAATAGCACCCGCTGGAGCAGGCAAGAAGGCGGGCCTGTGTCGACAAGCGAAGGTCGGTCATCGCCGGTTCGCGTTCGGCAATCGCTGCTGCGTCTAACAACACAAACTTGTGTTGTCGCGCAGGCTATTTCCCATCGTCGAATATCACTGAACTACCGTACAATCTCTTCCGTTTCACGAGCTGACCTCAAGGACGTAGCCAAGATCACGGGCGCTACCGTCCGGCTGATCCACTGGTAACCCGAGTTCGACAGTTAAACGCGCAAGTTATTGATTGTTATGAACCGGGGTTCAAAAACGTGTACTACAACAGAGAAAGTTGCTGTGGCTGAGCGGGTTTTTTCAGATTCAGGGCGGCAAATACGCG
>Ga0209571_1001574_pt1 | contig 10165 bp, 7 predicted proteins | sample EBPBio102011_DNA_FD_185866 | JGI IMG/M metagenome (GOLD analysis project Ga0209571, IMG submission 185866) | Wastewater treatment Type I Accumulibacter community from EBPR Bioreactor in Madison, WI, USA - Reactor 1_1/10/2011_ DNA (SPAdes)... | ecosystem: Engineered > Bioreactor > EBPR >...
GCGGGCAGCGTCTCGCCCTGGCTGCACGATGCGGTCGTGGCGACCGAGGACAAGCGCTTCTACTGGCATTTCGGCATCTCGCCCCGGGGCATCGCCAGCGCGATCCGCATCAACCTGGCCGAGGGACGCGGGGCGTTCGAGGGCAACGGCGGGTCGACCATCACCCAGCAGACGGCCAAGCTTCTGTGCCTTGGGGTGAAATGGGACCCGAAGCTGTGGAAGTCCGAGGCCGATTACGAGAAGGACTGCCGCAAGGGCGGCATCTGGCGGAAGCTGAAGGAAGTGCCCTTCGCGATGGCGATGGAGGCGAAATACTCCAAGGAAGAGATCCTGACGATCTATTTCAACCGAGCCTATCTGGGCGCGGGCGCGCGGGGCTTCGAGGCGGCGGCACAGCGCTATTTCGGCAAATCGGCGAAGGATGTCGGCGTGGCCGAAGCGGCGATGCTGGCGGGGCTTCTGAAGGCACCCTCGACCTATGCGCCCACGGCCAGCATGGAGCGCGCGCGCAACCGCGCGGCGGTGGTGATCGGCCTGATGCAGGAGCAGGGCTACCTGACCAAGGCCGAGGCGGATGACGCGCTGGCCCATCCGGCGGTGCTGTCGAAGGCGGCCAAGCAGAAGTCGGGCGGCTATTTCGCCGACTGGGTGATGGAGACGACCCCGGATTATCTGGCGCGCGACACCACCGAGGATGTGGTGATCGAGACGACGCTGGACCAGGACCTGCAGAAGAAGGCCGAGGAGGCGCTGGCCTGGGTCTTCGAGAACAAGGTCAAGGACGGGTCCAAGGCCCAAGCCGCCATCGTGGTGATGAGCGCGGACGGCGCGGTCCGGGCGATGGTGGGCGGGCGGAACCTGCCCAATGCGGGCGATTTCAACCGGGCGACCCAGGCCCTGCGGCAGACAGGATCGACCTTCAAGCCCTTCATCTATGCCGTGGCGATGGACCTGGGCTACAGCCCGATGGACTATGTCGAGGACACGCCGATGTGCATCTACACGGCCGGGTCGGGCGACTGGTGTCCGCAGAACTACGACAAGAAATTCAAGGGCCAGATCACCCTCACGCAGGCGCTGGCCGAAAGCCGGAACATCCCGGCGGTGCGGGTCAGCGAGGCGGTGGGCCGCGATCTGGTCAAGCAGGTCGCGACTGATTTCGGCCTGGCGCAGAACTTCGCCGACGGTCCGGCGCTGGCGCTTGGCGTGTCGGAATCGACGCTGATCGACATGACCGGGGCCTTCGCGGGCATCCTGAACGGCGGATCCTCGGTCACGCCCTACGGGTTGCAGGCGCTGAAGCTGAAGGGGATGGACGAGCCTCTGTTCGGCGCGGGCGGCGGGATCGGCGAACGGGTGATCAGCGAGAAGGCGGCCCATGCGCTGACCTACATGATGACCGAGGTGCTGAACTCTGGCACCGGGGGACGGGCGCGGCTGAAAGATCGCGAGGCTGCGGGCAAGACCGGCACCACACAAAGCGCGCGCGACGCCTGGTTCGTGGGCTTCACGGCGGATTATGTCGTCGGCGTCTGGATGGGCTATGACGACAACAAGCCGCTGACCGGCGTCACCGGCGGGGGACTGCCGGCGGAAATCTGGCACGAGGTCATGGTGCGGGTGAACGAAGGCCTGCCCGCGAAGCCCCTGATCAAGGAGATCCCCGAGTCCACCTATGCGCCCCTTGGCACCGGCACCGGCGAAGGCGCCGTCGCGCCCGAGGACGTGCCCTATTTCGACGATCCGAACGCGCCCACCTATGACGAGGTCTACGTCGACCCGACAACCGGCGAATCCATCCCGGTCTATGACGGCCCGCCGCCGGATGGCGCGGTGCTGGAGGGGCCGGTGCGGGGCGCGCCCCGCGGGGACGACCTGGTCGACCAGCTTCTGGATGGCATGCTGGGCGGGAACAACTGACCCGCTTGCCGGGCGGGCTTGTCGGGCATAGCCTTTCCTGACAGGTTCGCCTGACCGGAGAGCGCCATGCGCATCGTGGAGCAGACCCCTGACCGTCTGGTGCTGGAGATCCTCCCCGTTGCGCTGATGGTGCTGTGCGTCGGGCTGTTCCTGCTGTTCTTCGTTCTTGGTTTCGGAATGCGGCTGATCCTGCCCGCCATCGCGGGGTTGACGCGGATGCCCGAGATGGGCCTCTCCGCCTTGCCCCGGATGCCCGGCATGAACGTCCTGGGCTATGCCTCGGTCATTCCGCTTCTGGTCGGGGTGTTCCTGATCGAGACCCGGCGGCTGACCTTCGACCGCCCCTCCGGCAAGGTGACGATGGCCAGCCGGGGCATCATGGGCCGCGGCGAGGCCGCCTATCCGCTGGCCGACTTGCAAGGCGCGACGCTGGCGGCGAGCCGGTCGAACGGTTCCGGCACCACCTATCGGGCGGTGATGCACTTCTCTGGCGCGACAGGGCAGGTGCCGGTGACACCCTATTCGACCAGCGGCCCGGGGCCGTCGCGGACGGTCGAGGCGATCAACGGCTGGCTCGGGCCCAGGGTGAGCTTTGTCGGGGGACAGTCCATCAACCTGTCCAGTGCGCAGGCTCAAGAGGCACTGGCCGCGCTGGAGAAGCTGGGGATCAAGCTGCCGCAGTAGTGTGGGTGCAATGCGGCGGCAAATTTCAGCCTGTCATCCCCGCGGAAGCGGGGACCCATTGCATCATCTGGGTCCCCGCTTCCGCGGGGATGACAGGGGAGACGCGGGATGACAGGTTACGCGCCTTGGCCGATCCGGCGTGCGGGTCCAACTGCGAGGAGGAGGCGAAGCCGAACGAGGAGCCGCCCGTCAGAGCTTTGCGAGATCGGCGATCAGGCGGTCGAGGTCGCCGCCGCGCTGGTCGAGCAGCGCGCCCATCTCGGTGCGTTCCGAGGCCAGCATGTTCACACCCTCGATGATGATGTTGAAGAACAGGCTCTTGCCCGACTTGTCGGACACATGCCAGCGTACCTCGAACGGGGATTCGCCCTTCATGTAGGCGGTCGAGATCACCTCGAAGTAGCTTTTCACCGCACGGGCGTCCGAGACCTCGATCCGCCCGCCGATGAATTCGCGGAAGCGGCGGCCATATTTGCGGCTGATGTAGCCCTGAAACGCCTTGGTATAGGCAGAGAGCTGACCTTTCGACGCCGAGCGCGCCGCCGTGCCGAGGACGGACCGGGCGATGGCGGGCACATCGGCGTAGCGGGCGAAGAGCTTTTCGAAATCCTTCAGCATCGCGCCTTCGGACTTGCCCGAATTGATGATTCCGTTGATGTCGCCCACCGTCTTGTCGACCAGCGATTTCGCGGCATCCGCGGTCAGCGCCAGGGCGGGCAGCGGCAGCGCGGCCAGTGCGCCGGTGGTTGCCAGTCCAGCCACGAAACCGCGGCGCGAGAGGATCAGGTCATTGGGCATAGGGGTCCTCGTAGGGGTCGATGAAACCGTCGTCGATTGGGGCAGCCGCCCCACTTGGGCCGTCTGCATAGGGGTCGATGAAACCATCGTCGCTCGGGCCAGCCCCGCCTGCGCCCCGCCCCAGCTGGAACCGCCGGTTCTGCAGGTAGAGGAGCCGCGCCTGGGCATAGCTGTCAGCGCTTTCATATAGGAGCGAATCCACCGTCGCCGAGAAGCGGTCGCGATCACCAAGCCGTGAGAACAGCTTGAGGATGGTGGCGGCATTGGCCTCGCGCTTCGGCAGGGCCAGCCGGACCGGGTTCAGCGCGATGTCGGCCAGCATGCCCACGGTGTCGCGCGCGGTAGAGGGACCGGCCAGCGGCAGTTCCATGTAGGGGCCTTCGCCCACGCCCCAGACATGCAGGGTCTCGCCGAAATCGGTGGGCTTGCCCTCGACCCCGGCGTAGGAGGCGAAATCGACCAGGCCGAAGACACCGAAGGTCAGGTTCGTCAGCAGGCGGACCGAGTTCTCGCCGGCATCGGCCAGGCGGAACTGCAACAGGTTGTTGGCGATGTCGCCGGGCAGGTCCAGCGTGTCGGCCACATTGCCCACGGCGCGCTTCAGCGGCTCGGGCACCACGCCGTAGCCCTTGGAGGCCGGGCCGACGAGCGCGCGGTCCACCCCCTTGTTGAAGGCATGGACCTTGCGGTTCGCGGGCTCGAACGGGTCGTTGATCCCGCTGGTATCGCGGGCAGCGCCACAGGCGGCCAGCAGTCCCGCCACTGCGACCAGCGCCAAAATTCGCGCCCGGCTTCCGGAAATAAATGGAATGTTCAGACCCATGTCCCTACTGTCGGCCACCACGCCGCCAACGACAGTCTTGCGCAGGCGTTGGCAAGGCATAGAACCCCGACTTGCCCAACACAACGGTCAAGCGTGGCAGATGCGCCGCGCATGGCAGGAAGACGCCAAGGAAGGAACGATGGCCGCGCCCGCGAAGCAACCCACCGAAGCCCGCGCCGGTTTGCCCGAGCTTGTCGCCGCCCGCGCCGCCTCGCGCCGGGCCCTGGCGCTGGCCTTCCTCTTCTCGGCGCTGGTCAACCTCTTGATGCTGACCGCGCCGCTTTACATGCTGCAGGTCTATGACCGGGTGCTGGTGTCGCGCTCGGAAGAGACGCTGCTGGCGCTGACGCTGCTGATGGCCTTCCTGTTCCTGGTGATGGGGCTTCTGGACCATGCACGGGGCCGGATCATGGCCCGCGTCGGCGCGCGGTTGCAGGATCGGCTGGACGGGCGGGTGCTGACCGCCGCCTTCCGCCGCCTGACCGTCGCGCCACAGGACACCGCCGCGCTGGCAGCACAGAAGGATCTTGACGCCATCGCGCGGTTCTGGGCCTCGCCGGTGCTGCTGGCGCTGTTCGATGCCCCCTGGGCGCCGGTCTTCGTCGCGGCGATCTTCGTCTTCCACCCCTGGCTGGGCGGACTGGCCATCTTCGGCGGGCTGGTGATCGTCGGCCTCAGCTGGCTGAACCAGCAGGGCACCGAGGCGCCGTTGCAGGGCGCGAACCTTGCCGCGCTGGCGGCCGAGAGGCAGGCCGAGAACCTGAAATCCGATTCCGAACTGATCCAGGCGCTGGGGATGTCCGGGGCCGCCTTCGCCCGGCTGAAGCTTGGCCGCGACCGGGCGCTGGAGGCGGGGCTTGCCGCCTCGGACCTGTCGGGGCGCTATTCGGTCGCGATCCGGACCTTCCGGCTGTTCCTGCAATCGGCGATGCTGGGCCAGGAACTGTCGGCGGGGGCGATGATCGCCGCCTCGATCCTGATGGGCCGCGCCTTGCAGCCGGTGGAGCAGGCGGTTGGCCAGTGGCCCGTCGTCACCCGCGCGCGGCAGGCCAGGGCGCGGCTGTCCGGGCTGCTGGCCCAGACCCCGCCGCCGCCGCCCCGGACCGAGCTTCCGCGTCCCAGGGCGATACTGGACGTGCAGGGCCTGGCGGTCGTCCCGCCCGGTGCCGCGACCCCGGTGCTGCGCGGGCTGACCTTCCAGCTGCCGCCGGGGCAGGCACTGGGGGTGATCGGGCCGTCCGGCTCGGGCAAATCCTCTCTTGCCCGCGCCTTGACCGCCGTCTGGCGGCCAGCGGCGGGGCGGATCCGGCTGGATGGCGCGACGCTTGACCAGTACGACCCCGATGCCCTGGGGCGCGCTATCGGCTACCTGCCGCAACGGGTGACGCTGTTCGACGGCAGCATCACCGACAACATCGCCCGGCTGCAATCGGGAGCCGATCCGGCGCAGATCATCGCCGCCGCCCGGGCCGCCGCCGCGCATGAGATGATCCTGCGCCTGCCGGATGGCTATGACACCCAGGTCGCCAGCATCGGCAGCCGGTTGTCGGGCGGGCAGGTCCAGCGCATCGGCCTGGCCCGCGCGCTGTTCGGCGACCCGGTGCTGCTGATCCTGGACGAGCCGAATTCGAACCTCGACAACGATGGGTCGAACGCGCTGAACCAGGCGATCCGCACCGCCAAGGCGCGGGGGGCCTCGGTCCTGATCATGGCGCATCGCCCGGCGGCGATCCAGGAATGCGACATGCTTCTGGTGATGAACGAGGGCGCTGTCGCCGCCTTCGGCCCGCGCGACGCCGTGCTGCGCGAAACCGTGCGCAACGCGACCGAGATCGTCCGGTCCAGCGCGCCCGGGGGGGTGGCATGAACCCTGCCCTCTCCATCCGCCGCCCGGCGCTTCTGGGGCTGGCCGCCACGCTGGCGCTGGTCGCGGGCTTCGGGCTTTGGGCCACGCTGACCCATATCTCCGGTGCCATCGTCGCCCAGGGCCAGATCGAGGTGGAGCGGGACCGTCAGGTCGTCCAGCACCCCGACGGCGGGGTGGTGGCGGAGATTCTGGTCAAGGAAGGCGCGCGGGTCGCGGCGGGGCAGACGCTTCTGCGGCTGGACGGCGCCGCCCTGCGGTCGGAGCTGACCATCGTCGAGGGGCAGCTGTCCGAACTGACCGGACGCACAGCCCGGTTGACGGCCGAGCGCGACGGGACCGACCTTGTCTTTCCCGCCGAGATCCTGACCCTCGCCCAGACCTCGGAGGAGGTGGCCGCCCAGCTTGACGGGCAGCGCCGCCTGTTCCAGGCCCGCGCGGCGACGCTGGCCGAACAGCGCGAGCTTCTGGCCCGGCGGATCGACCAGATCACTGCACAATCGAACGGAATCGCAGCGCAAAGCGCCGCATTGACCCGCCAGCTTGCCCTGATCGAACAGGAGCTTGCCTCGCAGCAAAGCCTGCTGGACAAGGGACTGGCCCAGGCCGGGGCGGTCTTGGCTCTGCAACGGGAACAGGCCCGGCTCGAAGGCCAGATCGGCGAGCTTCAGGCCGATCTGGCGCGGACCGAGGGTCAGGTGACCGAGATCGAGATCCAGATTTCCAGCCTCGACACCGCGCGGCGCGAAGAAGCCACGACCGAGCTGCGCCAGGTCGGGCCGATGGCTCTCGAACTGGCCGAACGCCGCCGTGCGCTGCGCGACCGGATCGACCGGCTGGAGATCCGCGCGCCGGTTGCCGGCATCGTGCTGGGCCTTCAGGTCACCACGCCGCAATCGGTGCTGCGCCCGGCGGAACCCTTGCTCTACGTCATCCCGCAGGACCGCCCGCTGATGATCACAGCGCGGATCGCGCCGATCCACATCGACGAGGTTTCGGTCGGTCAGGCGGCGGAACTGGTCTTCCCGGCCTTTTCCGCCCGCGATACCCCGCATCTGAACGGCCGGGTGACCCTGGTCTCGGCCGATGCGCTGAGCGATCCGCAATCGGGCGCAACCTATTACACCGCCGAACTGGAGCTGGCCGAGGGTGAGCGCGCCCGGCTGGGCGACCGCGTGCTGGTGCCGGGGATGCCGGTCGAGGTCTTCCTGCAAACCGGGCGCCGCACGCCGCTGGCCTATCTGGTGAAACCCTTCACCGACTATTTCGCCCACGCCTTCCGCGAAAGCTGACGCGAGGAGATCGCCGGATTGTGCGAAATTTCCTTACGACATCGACCATTGGGCCAAGACTGACCCTTAAATGGCCACAAAGCTTGGGCTAGATACGCACAACCAGAGCGAGACCACGGGAATCGGTGCGGAATTGGGCGGAATTGTGGCAAACGGAACCGCATGGATCGAGGCGGCGCGCGCCAAGCTGCGGCTGACCGCCGTCACCTCGACGGACGGCTGGGCGCGGACCTGGGCCTCGCGGGCGATCGCGGCGGCGGTGCGCGCCTTCCTGGTGATGATCCTGATTGTCGCCCCTTCGGTGATCCTGCCGGGGATCGGCACCGACACCAAGCAGATCGTCGCCCTGCTGGCCCTGTTCGGCGGCGCGCTGGTCTTCTTCGAATACAACGCCGTCTATCCCAGCCTGATCGAGTTCCGCGACGGCGCGCCCTACAACCGCATCCGCTATCTGATGATGCTGACCATCGTGGTCGTGCTCTCCTCCATCGTCGCGGACATGGAGGCGTCGACCACCGTCTCGCGCTTCTTCCATGCGCTCGGGCTTCTGATCGGCGCCTCGCTCGACTTCCCCTATTCGCCGGTGCGGCTGGCCAGCTACATGCTGGACGACAGCGCCACCGCCGCGCAGATCGTGCAGGTCAAGGTGGCGGCGGGGACGGCCTATCTGATCTCGCTCTTCTCGCTGGCGCTGTTCGTCATCGTGCTGAAGCTGGTCGGCTGGCCCTCGACCAAAAGCGCCTTCAACGTCTGGGTGAACCTGCCCACGTTCGAGCCGACGGCGGGCGGCGATGTGGTCGACCGGCTGGTGCGCGATTCGCATGCCAATCTGGCGGTCGGGTTCCTGTTGCCCTTCGTGATCCCGGCCGTGGTCGCTGTGCTGACCGCGGGGATTCCGGCCGATACGCTGACCTCGCCGCAGACGCTGATCTGGACGATGGCGCTTTGGGCCTACATGCCGGCGGCGCTGATCATGCGGGCCGTGGCGATGGCGCGGATCGCCGACATGATCCGCATCAAGCGGGCGGCGAAGCTGGCGGTTCTGGGCGCGATAGAACCCTCGCAGCTGGATCACGACGACGACGAGGACGACGATCTCTAGACGGCTGATCCTGCTGACTGCGCTGCTTGGCACCCCCGCCGGGGCGGAGGCGCTGCGGGTGGCGACCTGGAACGTCGGCCTGGACCGCACCGGGCCGGGGCTGCTGGTGCGGGATCTGGACCGGGGCGAGGACCCGCAGATCGCCGCCATCGTCCGGGTGCTGGCAGGGCTTGACGCCGACGTGATCCTGCTGACGGCAATCGACTATGACCGGGGGGGCGTGGCGCTGCGGCTGCTGGCCGACAGGCTGGCGGCGGCGGGGGTGGATTATCCGCACCGCTTTGCCTTCCGCCCCAACACCGGCATGCAGACCGGCCTCGATGTCGATGGCAACGGGCGGCTCGGCGATCCGCGCGATGCGCAGGGGTTCGGGCTGTTCTCCGGGCAAGGCGGGATGGCGGTGCTGTCGCGGCTGCCCGTGGACGCGGCGGGTGCGCGGGATTTCTCCGGCTTCCTCTGGCGCGATCTTCCCGGCGGCCTGGGCACCGATCCGCCCGACCTGGCCGGGGTGCAGCGGCTGGCGACGACCGGGTTCTGGGACGTGCCGGTCGAGACCGCTTCCGGCCCCTTGCACCTTCTGGCCTGGCACGCGACGCCGCCGGTGTTCGACGGGCCACAGGACCGCAACGGCCGTCGCAACCATGACGAGGGGGCCTTCTGGCGGCTGTTTCTGGAGGGCGCCCTGCCGATGCCGCCGCCGGAGGGGCCTTTCGTCCTGATGGGCGACGGCAACCTCGACCCCGCCGATGGCGACGGGCTGCGCGAGGGGATCGGAGCGCTTCTGGCGCATCCCGCCGTGCAGGACCCTGCGCCGAAGGGGCAGCAGGACCGGACCGACCCCGGCCAGACCGGCGACCCGCGACTGGATACGGCCCTCTATCCCGACCTCGGCGGGCTGCGGCTGGACTATGTGCTGCCCTCACGCGGGCTATTGGTGACGGGGGCGGGTGTCCTGTGGCCCGCAGCGGACGATCCGGCGCTGCCCGACCTGACCGCCGCCTCGCATCATTTCCCGGTCTGGGTCGACATCGCCCTGCCCTGAAGCCCGAGCGCCGAAAGATGGCGCAGGATCACCTCGTCAAGCCCGGTGTCCTGCCAGGCCGGAAGCCAGCGCCGCAGCGGGGCCGGGTCCAGCGCATGCGAAAAGCTGAAGAGATACAGCATCTCGCGCAGCTCGCGGGCCAGTTCCCAGACCGGGCTTGCCAGGGTGAAGATCCAGGTCGGAAAGCGCCGGATGCGCATCGGCCACCCGGTCAACCGGGACACCCGGTCCGCAAGGCCGGTAAGGGAGAAGGCATGGCCCGCGAAGGGGATGTCGGCATAGGTCGGCAGCGCCTCGCCCAGTTCGGCCAGCGCCACCGCCGCCCGCGCCATGTCGGGCAGATAGGCGTAGGCATGCAGCGCATCGGGATCGCCCAGCGCGGTGATCCGCCCCTTTGCCACCTGCCCCAGGATCACCCGGTTCATCAGCATCTGCGGCGCTTCGGGCAGCAGGAAATCGCCGGCGCGCAACAGGATCGTGCGCTGGCCCCGGCCCGAGGCGTCGCGATACCGCGCCTCCATCTCGGCACGGATGCGGCCCTTGCGGCTGACCGGGCGATGCGGCGTGTCGGCGTTCCAGGGGCCCGGTTCCATCCCGAAAGAGTAGACATTGCCCGGCACCAGCAGCACCGCGCCAGAGG
>Ga0209571_1001583_pt1 | contig 10106 bp, 10 predicted proteins | sample EBPBio102011_DNA_FD_185866 | JGI IMG/M metagenome (GOLD analysis project Ga0209571, IMG submission 185866) | Wastewater treatment Type I Accumulibacter community from EBPR Bioreactor in Madison, WI, USA - Reactor 1_1/10/2011_ DNA (SPAdes)... | ecosystem: Engineered > Bioreactor > EBPR >...
GGCATCCAGTCGGTCCCGGCCGGCGGCTATCCGGAAGCTTTCGCCGAGCTTGCCGGCGATTTCCTGAAGGCTGCGCCCGATGCAGCGATCGTGCTCGCCGGCATGGTCGGCAGCCGCAACGGCTGGATCGAGGCACGCTATGTCCCCTGCCCGGCTTCGCCCGCCGAGATCGCGGCTGCCGCGATCAAGGCCGAGCTCGATGCCGCGACGACGGCCACCATCCTGCCCGGCCTGAGCTACGACGACGGCGCCTTCGACGTGATGCGCGGCGAGGAGACCCTGATCGTCGGGCTCGGCCTGACCGACGGCATCGCCTGCCTGCCCGGCACGCATTCGAAATGGGCCGAGATCAAGCAGGGTCGCATCACCCGTTTCGCCAGCTTCATGACCGGCGAGATCTACGGGCTGCTGCGCAACGACTCGATCCTCGCCAGGCTGGCCGAAGCTCCCTCGGAGGCGGACACCGTCGAAGGCGCCGCGCGCGGCCGCGCTGCTGCCGGCCGGCCCGGCGGATTGCTCAACACCGCCTTCGCGGCCCGCACCGAGGTCCTTGCCGGCCGGATGCCGGGCGGCGCGGTCGGCCCTTATCTCTCGGCGCTGCTGGTCGGTCAGGAGATCGCCGGGGCCGAGGCCTTGTTCGGCAAGGGCCAGACGATCCATCTCGTCGCTGACGGAGCGCTGGCCGAGAGCTATGGCGCCGGCCTGCAGGCAAGGGGGCACGCCATCCAGCTCATCTCCCCCGAGGCGGCCTTCGTCGCTGGCGTCAGGCGGCTCGCGGCCGATCTCCCGGCATGATCGTCGTCTTCGGCTCGATCAATATCGATCTCGTGACGCCGGTCGAGCGCCTGCCGGGGCCGGGCGAGACCGTGCTCGGCCCGGGTTATGCCCTGCACCCCGGCGGCAAGGGCGCGAACCAGGCGCTTGCGGCCCGCCGTGCCGGCGCGGATGTCGTGCTCGTCGGCGCGACCGGGCGGGACCGATTCAGCGATGCCGCGCTGGCGCTGCTCACCGCCGAGGGCGTCGACCTCGATCATGTCGCACTGGTCGACGAGCCGACCGGCGCCGCCTTCATCGCGACGGATCGCGAGGGCGCCAACCAGATCATCGTCGCAGCCGGCGCCAATGCCGTCGTGCGGCCGGATGCCTTGCGGCAGCTCGAGCTTGCGGCGGAGGATATCCTGTTGCTGCAACGCGAGGTCCCCGAGGAAGCCTGCCTCGCAGCGGCGCTCGCGATGAAGCAAGCCGGCGGGCGCGTGATCCTCAACCTCGCCCCGGCCGAGGCGCCTTCGCCCGCCCTCCTCGAACAGCTCGATATCCTGATCGTCAACGAGCACGAGGCCGCGGTCCTGGCGCAAGCGCTCGGCTGGCCGGAACGGGACCCCGATGCGATCGCCCGCCGGCTCGACAATGAGCGGCACATCGTCACGATCGCGACGCTGGGAGCAGCCGGAGTCGTGGCCTGGATCGACGGCACCCGCCATCGGCTCGACGCGCCGCAGGTCGCGGTCGTCGACACCGTCGCGGCGGGCGACAGTTTCACCGGGGCCTTCGCTGCAGCGCTCGCCGCCGGGAAGGCGATGGGCGCTGCGCTGCGCGACGGGCTCGCCGCCGGTTCGCTCGCCTGCACCAAGCGGGGAGCCCAGCCGAGCATCCCCTCTGCTGTCGAGATCGCAGCCCTGGCCGCCACGCTTGCCGGCGAACCCCGCCGGTAAGTCCGGATTAAGCCTTTCGGCACTCCGCCAGGTCTCCTCCTCCGGTTGCACGCAAATGCATGCAGCCCGTTCACGCTTCGTCAGGGCTCGCTTCCGCATCGTGCGAGCACCGGCGGAGGGACCGGAGGGACCGTGACGACATCACCATTGATCTGGGCGTTGAGCGTGGCCGGTGCCGCTGTCGTCGGGGCCTTGTCCTATACGCATTGGCTCGCCCCGCGCATGGCGAACGAAGCGCCCGCCGCCGCGGTCGCCGCGACAGCGCAGAGAGCGCCCGGACCACGCACGCCCACGACGCTTGCGGTCGCGGCCGATTATCGCGGGCACTACATCGTGCACCCCTCGGTCGACAATTACCGCATCAAGATGATGGTCGACACCGGCGCCAGCTTCGTGGCGCTGACATCCGCCGACGCGCAAGCGCTCGGGATCAGGAACGACGCCTCGTCGCGCAAGGTCATGCTCAGCACGGCCAACGGCACGATCGTCGGCTTCCGCACCGTGCTGCGGGAGATCCGGCTCGGCGAGATCGTCGTCCGCAATGTCGATGCCGTCGTCCTGCCCGAGCGCGCGCTCTCGATGAGCCTGCTGGGCAACTCCTTCCTCAGCAAACTCCTGGGCTACGAGGTCCAGACCGGGCGCATGGTGCTGCGCGGCTAGAGCCATTCCGCAATTCTCCGAATCGCTGAATGGCTCCAGGTCCTTGTTTTGTTGCATTTTCTTTACGCGAACCGGCGTCCACTTCGCTCGAAAAGGCTCTCGAGCCATTCCGGCAACCGCGCATGGCGGCTTCTGCGCTCGGGACTGCAAAGAGTGCGAAACCAGGGGGCGTTGGAGGCGAGCCTGTGTTCGCGGGAACGCGGACCGTCCGACCGGTCGCCGCGTCGCGAAGCGTTTCAGCTGAAGTTCGGGCAGGCGTTGGTGCCGGTCCGCACCACCTGTTCGACGCTCGGGGAGCCGCCGGCCAGGCCATTGCGCGGACGCGCATAGATCGGGTTGTCGCCGAGCGTGAGCGTCCCGGTAATAACATAGCCGAGGTTTGGCGTGTACTTGTAGCTCGCCTGCGCCATGATGACCGAGGTATTCGGAACCCGGACGCTGTCGGGAACGATGACCGTGGTTCCCCGGCCCGGCGCGACGCCATTGCGCTCGTTGCTCCAGCAGACCTTGGCAACGCCGGTCGCGTCGATGACGACATTGGCGATCACCATGGAGGCATTGTTGTAGTCGTACGGCATCAGGATCGTCTGCGCGGCATTGAAGATATTCTCGACTTCCGCGGGCGAAACCGACTGGACGCGCGCCGTGAGATCGCTGAGAGCCGAGGTCAGCTGCGTGACCTTGCGGTTGACCATCACGAGTTGCACCACCTCCACCATGCCGACATAGGCGACGAGCATCACCGGCATCAGCATGGCGAACTCGACCAGCGCCACGCCTTCCCGATCGCGGCAGAACCGGCGCCAGAGGCGCGGACCCGTCTTTTTGCGCATGCCCATCATCCCGATCAAGACCCTGCAGGAGGAGTGGCGCCCGACGCGACGAAGGGCTCGGCCCGGAAGGCCATGCTCACGACGATACCGCGGCGGCCTGACCCGGGGGACCCGATATTGGCCAGCCCCGTCGAGGCCCAGCCCGTCAGGAAGAGCTTGTAGTCGAGCACGGCGCGCACGACGACGATGTCGTTGCCCTGCGGCTGGGTATAGCCGAAGCCGGTCGTATTGAGGCCCCCGCCGGCAATCGGATTGCTCCCCGCCGTCCCGGACGACGCGGCGGAGAAACTGTTGTAGACGCGGACGTCGACATACAGTTTCGAGCAATCGATGAGCCCTATCGGCGCACGGGCGCAGATGGCGTCGCGGAACTTCACAGCGTTCGCCGCGCCGGTGGGCGCATTGTAGAGCGTCCGCGATTGCCCCGTGACCAACGAGCGCGAAACTTGCGACAGCGACTCTTCGAGAATCTGGTTGGACCAGAACATCAGAGCCGTCTCGAAGATCGCGAAGAGAAGCGCGAAGAACGGTACCGCGACGAAGCCGAACTCTACGGCGGCCACGCCATCCTGGGAGCGACGGAAGCGCCGAAGCAGCGGGAAGCGAACGCCGCGGCGCTGCGGCACTCTACTCGGCAACGGCCCATTTTTCGTTCGGTCGAACATCCATTTGCCTCATCGAGCTTCGGCCCAGGCCAAAAATCTCTACGACAAAAGAATTTCCGATCGGTTAGGAGCGCCGCCGGCCAGCGCGAAACGGCATGAAGCTTTCGCTAACCATCGCCGCACGCACGAGCGCGTGCCGCGCGCGCGTTCCTGAACAGGCTTCAAGGGGTTTCGGCTGCCAGGGCCTGCCCTAGTTCCGCGCGCCGCCCGCCGCGAGCGCGTTGCGCGCGCTCGCCTGCCCTGCGGTGCGGCCGAAGAAGCTCTGCGCATCGCCCATCTGGATCGAAGGCTCGCAGTTCGGATTGCAGGCATAGCTTTCGCGGTCCATGCCCCGCTGAACCGTCAGAACCTCGTCGGACGCCGCACCGACCCGCACCATCGATTCGGCCAGCAGCGTTCCGTTGGCGTCCAGCGCGATCAGGTTGGTGACGCCGAAGCTCTTGCCGGTGACGATCATGACGCCGTTGCGCTGCACCGCCACATCAGCGATGGCCGGATTGCCGACGACGACCGTCTGAGCCTTCTCGGGCAAGCGCACGACCTTGGCGTGATCGACGAGAACGACCACGCTTTCGGATTTTTCACGCGGTGGCGCGGCGGCAGCGGTCCCGCAGATAGCGATCGCGAGGGCCGTTGCGGCCACCCAGCGCGTCAGCCGACGGCGCCCTTCAGGAGCACGAATGATCAACATGGCGGCGCCTCAAGCTTTGCGACCTCCTCAATGAAGCCCAAAATGATGAATCAAACCCTAAGCACGCCGCGGACAGCGATCTCATACGGCTGAACCGATCGTGCCGCAGCGAAATAACGGAGAGATCGAGCGCTTATATCGAGGCAAACTCGAAATAAATTGACGCTATTCGATCGATTAAACGCCTTGTTTACCGATCAAAACTCGTCAATCTGGCTTTACTCATAAGCTGCCATTTGATTTATGCCTGCTAAATCGAGCGTTAACCACAGAAAAAACACGACCGAAAACAAGCCAATTCTTCGATCCTCTTAACCGATCGGCAAGACGAGCGGGCTAGTGTCGTTCCTGTCGCTGACCGAAGCCACCTCAGAGCACAGGCAGCCGTCAAACCGTGGTGTAAAGGAGTTTCAGCATGACCAATCTTTTCGCTCGCTTCGTCAAGGACGAGTCCGGCGCCACCGCCATCGAATACGGCCTGATCGCCGCCCTGATCGCCGTCGCCGCCATCACCGCGATGACCACCGTCGGCACCGAGCTGATCGCCAAGTTCACGACCATCTCGGACACGCTGAAGAACGCCGGCACCGGCGGCTAAGCCATAGTTGCCCGCAAGGGTGACGCCAGGGCGCTCCGGGCAACCGGAGCGCCTTTCTTTCTTCAGGTGAGCTTTCCGCATCCGCGTAAAGCTTTCGGTGACAAACCAACGTCAGGATGACACGCATCCGGAGCCCGCTTCCATGTCGCTGTCCCTTGTCCTCGTCCTTGGTCTTTTTCCGCTCGCCATGGCCTATGCGGCCGCGAGCGATCTTGTTTCGATGACGATCTCGAACCGGCTCTGCCTGATCCTGATCGCGGGCTTCGCGGTCTGCGCGGCCGTGCTGGGCTTCGATCTCAGCAAACTCGGCTCTCACCTGGCTGCCGGGGCGCTCGTTCTCGCCATCTCCTTCGGGTTGTTCGCCGCCGGCTGGATCGGCGGGGGCGACGCCAAGCTCGCCGCCGCGACCGCCCTGTGGTTCGGTTTCGACCAGCTCATGCCCTATCTGTCGATCGCCGGCCTATTCGGCGGCCTCCTGACCTTCGCCCTTCTCATGCTGCGCGCCCGCCCCTTGCCGGCGCTGATGGAGACATGGCCATGGCTGCGCAGGCTGCACGCCGCCAACGAGGGCGTACCTTACGGCATCGCGCTGGCTTTTGCCGCGCTGCTCGTCCTGCCGGAAACGAGGATCTGGCACGCCGCGATCGGCCTCTGACCCGCCGCGCGGCCGTAACGTCAGCGGCGCTCAAAAAATATACGACCGATTAACCATAAGTTGACGTTTCCCGACGACGATCCGGGACGAGAGCCAATCACACTTGGCCGAGGGTCGTTCGTCCATGAGTCCCGCACGCATCATCATTCTCGCGGTCGCGCTCGTAGCAGGGCTGGGCGCGGCAGTGCTCGTCCAGAGCCCGAAAGCCCCCGCGCCCGTCGCAAAGATCGAACAGGCGCCGACCGTGCCGGTCCTGGTCGCGGCGACCGACATCCCGGTCGGCAACACCGTGGCGGCCACCGACCTGCGCTGGCTCGACTGGCCGCTGGCCAGCGTGCCGGCCGGCATCATCCGCAAGGACGAAACGCCCGAAGCCGAAACAGAGATCATCGGGCAGGTGGCGCGCTATGCCACCCTCGGCGCCGAGCCGATCCGCCGCGAGAAGCTGATCAAGACCGACGGAACCGGCTTCCTCTCGGCGGTCCTGCCCGCTGGCATGCGCGCCGTCGCGATCTCGACCGACAGCCGCGGCGCCAACACCGCCGGCGGCTTCATCCTTCCCAACGACCGTGTCGACGTGATCTCCACCTCGCGCGGCGAATCGGATGGCCACGTCAGCGAAGTCATCCTGCGCAATATCCGCGTCCTGGCGATCGGCCAGAACGTGCAGGAACGCAACGGCGAAAAGGTCGTGGTCGGCGAGACCGCGACGCTCGAGATCGAGCCGGGACAGGTCGAAGGGCTGGTCCAGGCCCAGAAGTCGGGCTCGCTCTCGCTGGCCCTGCGCAGCCTCAAGGATGCCGGCGAAAAGAACCCGCCCGCCCAAGCCGACAACTCCATGACGCTCGTGCGCTACGGTGTCACCTCGAAGAGCGTGAAGCCATGATCAGATCTTCTCTCCGCCTCGCGACGGCCCTCGCGCTCGCTCTGGCCGCAGGCAGCGCCGCCGCCCAGTCCACAGGAAGCGGCCCCGCTCCCATCCTGAACGTCGGCTCAAGCGAGAACGCGATCTCCCGCAAGCTCGACCTCTCGATCGGGCGCTCGTTGATCGTCGAGTTGCCGCGCGACGCCAAGGAGGTCTTCGTCGCCAATCCGAAGGTCGCCAACGCGGTGGTCCGGACGGCGCGCAAGCTCTTCGTCATCGGCATCGCCGACGGCAACACCTCGATGTTCGTGATGGATGGCGACGGCCAGCAGATCACCGCGCTCGACATCAATGTCGGGCGCGATCTCAACGTGCTCAGACAGACGCTGCGCACGGCGCTCCCGAATTCACAGATCGAGATCAAGCCGGCGGGCGATTCGATCCTGCTCATCGGCACGGTGCCGAACGCCTCGGACGCGACCCAGGCGGTCGACATCGCCAAGGCCTTCGTCGGCGGCGCCTCCTCCTTCAGGGCCGGCGCGGTGATCAACTCGCTGACCATCCGCGACCGCGACCAGGTGATGGTGAAGGTCACGGTGTCCGAGGTCGCGCGCAAGGCGATCAAGCAGCTCGGCATCAATTCCAGCGGCGAATGGAAGCTCGGCAAGCTCTCGATCACACCCACGATCGACAACCCCCTCTCGCTTTCGCCGCAGGCCCTGTCCGCCTCGGCGATCAGTGCCGGCATCGGCAATTCCAAGAACTTCACGCTGCGGGCGCTGGAACGGGCCGGCATGGCGCGCGTCCTGGCCGAGCCGACGGTGACCGCGATCTCGGGCGAGAGCGCGAAATTCACCGCCGGCGGCGAGGTTCCGATCCCGACCGGCTACACCTGCGACCCGGCCAAGGCCGTCTGCACGCTCGGCGTCACCTACAAGCCGATCGGCGTCGCCCTGAACTTCACCCCGATCGTGCTCTCGGCGAACAAGATCAGCATGCGCATCGCGACCGAGGTCACCGAACTCGACTTCGAGAACCAGATCGTGCTCCAGGGCGGATCCGGCCAGCCCACCGTCACCGTCCCCGCCTTCCGCGTACGCAAGTCGGACACGACGGTCGAGCTGCCGTCCGGCGGCACGCTGGCCACCGCCGGCCTGATCCAGCGCGTCTCCAAGACCTCGATCAACGGCCTGCCCGGCCTGATGAACCTGCCGGTCATCGGCGTGCTGTTCCGGTCGCGCGACTACCAGCGCGAGGAAACCGAGCTGATGATCGCCGTCACGCCCTACATCGCCAAGCCGATGCAGCCGAGCGAGGTCCAGCGGCCCGATGACGGCTTCGTCGAGACCCACGACGCCCAGGCGATTCTGCTCGGCCGCCTGAACAAGATCTACGGCAGCGGCGGCGGCCCGGTTCCGCAGGCTTACAAGGGCCGCGTCGGCTTCATCGCCGACTGAGCGCCCCCCGCGACAACGATGATGGATGGCCCGACCATGACGGTTTCCTCCCGGATCGACTCGACAGGACCACGCCTGATCGTCGCCGTGCTGGCGCTCAGTGCCCTCCTCGGCGGCTGCGCCAAGCGCGCGCCCGAGGGCGACACGCTCGCCTACGGACCGGAAGACGTGCGCGAGCGGCACCCGATCGTGCTGCGCGACGCTCCACGCTCGCTCGACGTCTTCGTCGGGCGCAGCGGCAGCACGCTCGATGCCCGGCAGGCCGAGGATGTCGCCAGCTTCGCCCGCGAATTTCGCCGCTCCGGCAAAGGCGGCCTGGTGGCCGAGGTCCCGACCGGCGATCGCCGCGACCGAGCGGCCCATGACACGCTGAACGGCATCCGGGCAGCGCTGTCGCGCGGCGGCGTCTCACCCGCCGTCCTCAGCGTCCGCAGCTATCCCGTCCGGGATCCCGGCCTGACCTCGCCGATCCGCCTGACCTTCGCTTCGCTGCAGGCAAGCGTGGCGCATTCTTGCGGACAATGGCCGACAGACCTGGGCGCCTCCGATTTCAGGTTCTCGGCCTCGAACGCACCCTATTGGAATTTCGGCTGCGCATCGCAGGCGACGCTGGCGGCGCAGATTGCCGATCCGATCGATCTCGTCCGCTCCCGCGACGAGGGCCGCCCCGACATCGTCAAGCGCATGGGCGCCATCGCCAAGATTCGCGAGGGCCGGGATCCCTCGACCCAGTACCGCCAGCAGACGCCGCAGATCAACTCGGCGGTCGGAGGCAACTGATGCACGCCGAAACCCGCGACGTCCCTGCGCTCGACCTGCCGAACGACGAGATCATCGCGCCGCTGCCGCGCATCACGCTGCAGGCCTTCTGCGAAACGCCGGCCGTCGCCGCGACCATGCAGGCCGCGGTCGCCGACCGGCGCATGGACAAGGCCCATGCCCGCGTCCAGATGGGCGGGCCGGCGGCCGCCGTCGAGGCCTTCCGCGCCGCGCCCACGCCCAACGTCATCGTGCTCGAAGCCGTGGCCGACCCCGCGACGCTGGTCTCGCATCTCGAATCCCTGTCCGAAAGCTGTGACCCCGGCACCAAGGTCGTCGTGATCGGCCATGTCAACGACGTCCAGCTCTATCGCGACCTGATCCGCCGCGGCGTCAGCGAATATCTGATCGCGCCGCTGGAGCCCCTCGACATCCTGCGCACGCTCTCGGAGCTCTACATCTCCCCGGAGGCCCGCAATCTCGGCCGCGTCATCGCGGTTATGGGGGCCAAGGGCGGCGTCGGCGCCTCGACCGTCGCGCACAACATCTCCTGGGCGATCGCGCGCAATCTCGATGCCTCGACCGTCGTGGTCGACCTCGACATCGCCTTCGGCACGGCCGGGCTCAACTTCAACCAGGACCCGCCGCAAGGCATCGCGGAAGCGGTATTCGCGCCCGAGCGCCTCGATTCCAACATGCTGGACAGGCTCCTGTCGCGCTGCAGCGACAATCTCGCACTGCTGGCCGCTCCGGCGATCCTGGACCGGACGGTCGATCTCGACGAGGACGCGCTCGAACAGCTCCTCGACCTGCTGCGCGCCAGCGTGCCCTGCATCATCCTCGACGTGCCGCATCAGTGGAACGCCTGGGTGAAGCGGACGGTGCTCGGCGCCGACGAAATCCTCATCGTCGCCGAACCCGAGCTCGCCTCCCTGCGCAACGCCAAGAACCTGGTCGACCTGTCGCGGGCGACGCGGCCCAACGATGCCGTCGCCCGGCTCGTCCTCAACCGCGTCGGCGTCCCCAAGCGGCCGGAGATCAACGCCGGAGAGTTCTCCAAGGCACTCGGCATCGACGTGCTCAGCACGGTTCCGTTCGACGCGCAATTGTTCGGCACGGCCGCCAATAACGGCCAGATGATCGCCGAGGTGCAGGCGGGCAGCAAGGCGACCGAGGCCTTCACCCAGATCGCCAGCGCGCTGACCGGACGC
>Ga0209571_1001585_pt1 | contig 10094 bp, 10 predicted proteins | sample EBPBio102011_DNA_FD_185866 | JGI IMG/M metagenome (GOLD analysis project Ga0209571, IMG submission 185866) | Wastewater treatment Type I Accumulibacter community from EBPR Bioreactor in Madison, WI, USA - Reactor 1_1/10/2011_ DNA (SPAdes)... | ecosystem: Engineered > Bioreactor > EBPR >...
ACACCACCGAACTGCACTTCGGCCTGGGCAACCTGTTCCGCCGCCGCGGCGACTTCGAACGTGCGGTGCGTGTGCACCAGCACCTGCTGGAGCGCGCTGATCTGAACGCCGTGGACCGCCACCGCGCGCAGCACGCGCTGGCCGACGACTTCATGAAGGCCGGCCTGTTCGACCGTGCCGAAGCAGCCTACAAGGCGCTCGAAGGCACGGCCTTCGACACCGAGGCGCGCCTGGCGCTGCTGTCGCTGCACGAGCGCGCGCGCGACTGGCAGGCCGCCACCGAGGTGGCGCAGGAACTTGAACGCCGCGGCAGCGGCTCCTTTTCCACGCGCATCGCGCACTACGCCTGCGAACTGGCACTGCAAGCCGATGCCGCCGGCCAGCCGGCGCAAGCCGACGAGCAACTGCAGCGCGCCCGCGAGATCGCGCCGCGCGCGCTGCGACCGCGGCTGCTGGCCGGCCAGCGTCTGGCGCGCGCCGGGCAGCATGCGGCGGCGCTGCAGCAGTGGGATGAACTGCTGGCCCAGCACCCCGCAGCCTGGCCGCTGGTGGCATCGGACTACGCGCGCAGCGCGCTGGCGTGCGCCGATTGCAGCGCCGCCTTCGAGCGGCTGCAGGCGGCCTACGAGGCCGAGCCCGACCTCGACCTGCTGCAGGCCTGCATCGAAGTCGAGGGCGCGTCGGGGCAGCACGAGCGACTGCTGCTCGACCATCTGCAGCGGCAGCCCACGCTGGGTGCTGCAGCCAAGGTGCTGGAGCTGCCGGTGGTGCAGTGGGATGCCACCACGCCGCAGCAGTTGCGCCAGGTCGTGGCGGCCGCAGCGCGGCCGCTGCACCGCTACCGCTGCGCCGCCTGCGGCTTCGAAGCGCACCACTACTTCTGGCAATGCCCGGGCTGCCAGGGCTGGGACACCTACCCGCCCAAGCGCATGGAGTCGTCGTGAGCGCCGACCCGCGTGTCGTGCTGTGCATGAAGTGGGGCACCAAGTACGGCCCCGAATACGTGAACCGGCTGTACGGCATGGTGCGCCGCCACCTGACCGGCGACTTCCGCTTCGTCTGCCTGACCGACAACGCCGACGGCGTGCGGCCCGAGGTGGAATGCCTGCCGCTGCCGACGCTGGACCTGGCCCCGGGCGCCGACCGCGGCTGGCCCAAGCTGACCACCTTCAAGACCGATCTGCACGGCCTGCAGGGCCAGGCGCTGTTCGTCGACCTGGACATCGTCGTCGTCGGCCCGCTGGACGAGTTCTTCACGCTGCCCGGCGAGTTCTTCATCATCAAGGACTGGAAGCGGCCCTGGCGCGTGACCGGCAATTCCTCGGTCTACCGCTTCCGCATCGGCGCGCATGCCGACGTGCTGCAGCGCTTCGTCGAGCACCAGGCGGACGTGCGCCGCCGCCACCGCAACGAGCAGGAATACCTGTCGTATGCGCTGCACGCGCAGGGCAAGCTGGCCTACTGGCCGCGCGGCTGGTGCTGCAGCTTCAAGTACCACTGCCTGCCGCGCTGGCCGCTGAACCACTGGCGTGTCTCGGCCGTGCCGCCGGGCACGCGCATCGTGGTCTTCCACGGCGAGATCAACCCGCCCGACGCGATCCGCGGCGGCCGCACCGCGCGCGGCCGCTTCCTGCTGCCCTCGCCGTGGGTCGGTGAACAGTGGACGGCCTAGACTGCGCGCCATGAACCTCAAGCGCGTCAGCCCGCTGCTCGAACGCGAAACCCCGACCACGCAGCTGCACGACGTGGCGCCCGCGCCCTGGGTGGTGCGGCGCTGCGACGCCTCGGGGCTGGTGTTCCTGGAGAACCCGCCCGGCTACGAAAGCCTGCAGGCCGACCTGGCCTGGGAGGTGACCTGGCAGCGCGAGGCCGACAAGCGCGCCGCCGACGAGCCGGCGCTGTACGCGATGAGCACCGCGGCCAAGCGCTTCCGCCACCGGGTGATGAAGCGCAACAAGGTTGCCGACCTGGCCACCGCCATCGTGCGCGCGTCCGCCGCCGACGAGGTGCGCATGCTCGACCTGGGCTGCGGCGAAGGCCAGCTGCTGGGCCAGGTGATGGACCGCCTGCCCGAGGCCGTGCGCCGGCGCTGCCGGCCCTTCGGCGTGGAGATCAGCAACGAGCTGGCGCGCCGCTCGACCGCTGCGCTGGCACCCTACGGCGGGCGGTGCGTGCATGCCAGCGCGCTGCAGGGGCTGGCCGGCTTCGAGGCCGGCTACTTCGACCTGATCGTCATGTCCTCCTTCCTCGAGCACGAGATCCAGCCGCTGCCGCTGCTGCGCGAGGCGGCGCGGGCGCTGCGCGCCGACGGCCGGGTGCTGATCAAGGTGCCGAACTACGCCAGCTGGAACCGCAGCCTGCGCGGCGCGCGCTGGTGCGGCTACCGCTGGCCGGACCACGTCAACTACTTCACCCCGGACACGCTGGCAGCGGCGGCGCAGGCCGCGGGCCTGCGCGTCGAGCGCATGAACCTGCTCGACCGCTTTCCGCTTAGCGACAGCCTGTACGCGGTGCTGCGCAAGGCCTGAGCATGGCCGACGCACTCAATGCCGCCCTGTGGGCGGGCAAGCACACGGGCGACGAGGTCTACATCGCCGGCCGCGGCCCGCAGGGTGGTGACTTCTACCTGCCCTACCGCGCGCTGCGCGACCGGCTGGCCGAACACGGCATCGCGCTGCATACCCCCGACCTGCTGAAGGGCCAGCCGGTGGCCTGCGACCTGCACATCAATGCCCGCCACACGCTGCCCGACTGGCCGGCCTACACCTACCTGTACGAAGACCCGCTGGTGCGGCCGGTGAACGGTGACCGCGCGCACCTGCAGCGCTACCGCAAGGTCTTCACCTACAACCAGGAGCTGGTGGACGGCGAACGCTTCATCCAGCTGGACATCCCCAACGACCTGCGCGTGCGCAGCACCGCGCCCTGGCACGAGCGCGACCTGTTCTGCGTGATGCTGACGCGGAACAACGCGCTGTCGCGACCCAACCCGCGCAACCTGCACCACCGCCGGCTGCGCACGCTGATGCATTTCGAGGCGCATGCGCCGGAGCTGTTCGCGCTGTTCGGCCAGGGCTGGGACCAGCCGCCGGTGCAGCCCGGCGTGTGGGGCCGCGCGGTCAAGCGGCTGCGCAAGTGGCGCAACCGCATCGCGCCGGCGCGGGCGCCCTTCGCCACCTGGCGCGGGCCGGTGCACAGCAAGGGCGAGGTGCTGGCCCGCGCCCGCTTCGCCATCGCCTACGAGAACGTGCGCGGCGTGCCCGGCTACCTGACCGAGAAGATCTTCGACTGCTTCGTCTGGGGCTGCGTGCCGGTGTACCTGGGCACGCCCGGGGCCATCGCGCACATCCCGGCCGACTGCTACATCGATGCCGATACCTTCGCGGACGAAGGTGCGCTGCTCGATCACCTGCGGCGCATCACGCCGCAACAGCATCGCCGTCACCAGGAAGCGATCAGCGCCTTCCTGGGCAGCCCGGCCGCGCAGCGGCACAGCAACGAACATTTCGTGCGGGTGATCGCCGATACGCTGGCCGCCGATCTGGGCCGGCGCGTGCCGCCCTGAACGGAGCTGGCTACTTGCCCCAGCCCGGCTCCAGCAGCTTCAGCACCTCGGAACGGAACTCGCGGCGGTACAGCACCACCACCACGGCCGTGGTGGCGGCCATCATCGCCCAAGGCGAGATGAACCACGACGCCGCGGCGAAGGACATGTAGTACGCGCGCAGCCCGTCGTTGAAGGACTCGGCCGCCAGGCCCATCACCCGGCCGGCGCGATCGGCAAAGCGCTGGCGCTGCGCGTCGTCGTCGATGGCGCCGGCTTCGGGCACCGCCGCCACCAGCAGCACGCCGACGCTGTACTGCCGGATGCACCAGGTGAAGCGGAAGAAGGCGTAGACGAATATCGCCGTCAGAACCACCACCTTGAAGTCGAAGACCAGCAGCGAGGTGCGCGCCGCGAAGGGAATCTCGCGTACCAGGTCGCTGGCCTGCTCGGTGGCGCCCAGCACCGCCACCAGCGCGCCGATGATCAGGATGGTGGTCGAAGCGAAGAAGGACGCGATCGAGGAAAGCTGCTGCACGACCACGCCGTCGAGCACGCGCACCTCGCGGTGCGTGGTCTGCAGCATCCACTGCCGGCGCACCCGGTTCGAGCTGCCCAGGAAGGAAGGTTGCGTGCGAGCGCGCCGCCGCGCGAAGATCGCATAGCCGATCCAGACGGCCAGGAAGAAGGCCATCGCCGCCCAGTCGGCCGGCGGCAGCAGGCGCAGCAGGTCGAGCAGCCTTTGCATGCCCGGCACTGTACGCGCTGCCGCGCCGGCAGAGGCTCAGCGGGCCAGGTCGAAGACCAGCACCTCGGCGTCCTGCCCACCGTCCAGACGCAGCTGCGTCTCGCCGTCCAGCAGCGCGGCGTCCCCAGCCTGCAGCGCATGGCCGTTCACCTGCAGCCGGCCGCGGGCCAGGTGCACGTAGGCCAGGCGCTTCGGGTCCAGCGCCAGCTCGGCCGATTCGGCACCGTCGAACAGGCCCGCGTACAGCGCCGCATCGGCATGCATCTTCAGCGCGCCATTGCGGCCGTCCTCGGACACCACCAGGCGCAGCTGGCCACGCTTGCCGGCGGCGTCGAAATGGCGCTGCTCGTAGCCCGGCTCGATGCCGCGGTGCCGCGGCAGTATCCAGATCTGCAGGAAATGCGTCTGCTGGTTCGGCGCGTGGTTGAACTCGCTGTGCATCACGCCGCGGCCGGCACTCATGCGCTGCACATCGCCAGGGCGGATGACGCCCGAGGGCGCACCGGCGCGCTTGCCGTTGCCCATGCTGTCCTGGTGCGCCAGCTCGCCGCTGAGCACGTAGCTGATGATCTCCATGTCGCGGTGGCCGTGCGTGCCGAAGCCGCTGCCGGGGGCGATGCGGTCCTCGTTGATGACGCGCAGGTTGCCGAAGCCCATGTGGGCCGGGTCGTAGTAGTCGGCGAACGAGAAGCTGTGGTAGCTGTCCAGCCAGCCGTGGTTGGCATGGCCGCGTTCATGGGCGGGGCGAAGGGTCAGCATGGTCGGTCTCCTTGTGGGCGGCACGATGGAAGCAATGTAGGAGCGCGGGGCGGGAACCGAAGCCCCCTGCGCTTGAGCACGCCGTTCAAATAAGATGAAGCCGCCCGAACGCTTCTGTCTCCCATGCCGCAGATCCACCATGCCCTGACGCCCGACGCGCTGACGATGATCGACACCATCGCCCGTACCGGCAGCTTTGCCGGCGCCGCGCGTGAACTGGGCAAGGTGCCGTCGGCCTTGACCTACAGCGTGCGCCAGCTGGAGGAAGCGCTGGACGTGTTGCTGTTCGACCGCCGCTCGCGCCAGGCGCGCTTCACTGCCGCGGGCGAGGAACTGCTCAACGAAGGCCGGCGCCTGCTGGCCGAAACGGCGGCCGTGGCCAACCGGGTGAAACGCGCGGCGCAGGGTTGGGAGACGCAACTCAGCATCGCGGTGGACGACGCCGTCTCGCGCGTCACGGTGTACGAGCTGTGCGAGGCCTTCTACGCGCTGAACCCGCAAGGCCTGGCCAGCGGCGGCGCCACCGGCAGCGGCGGCCCGGGTACACGGCTGCGCCTGCGCACCGAGGTGCTGGCCGGCACCTGGGAGGCGTTGGTCAGCGGCCAGGCCGACCTGGCCATCGGCGTGGGCATGCACAGCCCGCCGCCAGGGGTGGCGATGGAGCCGCTGGGCGAGGTGAATTTCGTCTTCGCCGTGTCGCCGCAGCATGTGCTGGCTGCGGCGAAGGAGCCGATCAGCGACGTGGAACTGCTGCGCTGCCGTGCCGTGGCCGTGGCCGACACGGCGCAGCACCTGTCGCCGCTGACGGTGAACCTGCTGCCGGGGCAGGACGTGCTGACCGTATCGAGCATGGCGGCCAAGGTGGAGGCGCTGCTGCGCGGCATGGGATGCGGCTACCTGCCCGAGCCGCTGGTGCGCGAACACCTGCGCAGCGGCCGGCTGGTGCAGAAGAAGACGCTGCGGCCGAACACCGCGGCCCGCCTGGGATATGCCTGGCGCTGCGGCCAGGGCCGGCGCGAGCGCGCATCGCTCGGGCTGGGCCTGCAGTGGTGGCTGCAGCAGCTGGCTGTGTCCACCACGCGCCAGGCGCTGCTGGAGCGGCAGAGCAGCTGAAGCCATGACGGGCGGCGCGGTGGTCGGCCGCTTTGCACCTTCGCCCACCGGGCCGCTGCACGCGGGCTCGCTGGTGGCCGCGCTGGCCAGCTGGCTGGACGTGCGTGCGCAGGGCGGCCGCTGGCTGGTGCGCATCGAAGACGTGGACACACCGCGCTGCCGGCCGGGCATGGACACGGTCATCCTGCAACAGCTGGCCACGCTGGGCCTGTTGCCCGATGAGGCACCCCTGTACCAATCGCAGCGCGGCGCGGCCTACGCCCGGGCCCTGCAGACGTTGCGCGAAAACGGCTGGGCCTACGACTGCGGCTGCACGCGGGCCGACATCGCCGCCGCGCTGGCCGCGCTTGGCAGGGCGCCGAGCCGGCACGCGCAGGCCGCCTACCCCGGCACCTGCAGCGCCGGTTTGCAGGGCAAGCCGGCCCGCGCGGTTCGGCTGCGCACGCGGCATGCCGGCATCGGCCCGCGCATCGACTGGGTGGACCGCCGCCTCGGCCCGCAGACGCAGGACGTGGAGGCCGAGGTCGGCGACTTCGTGCTGAAGCGCGCCGACGGGCTGTGGGCCTACCAGCTGGCAGTGGTGGTGGACGATGCCTTCCAGGGCATCAGCGACGTGGTGCGCGGCGCCGACCTGGCCGACAACACCGCGCGGCAGATCCTGCTGCAGCGCGCGTTGGGCCTGCCCACGCCGCGCTACCTGCATGTGCCGCTGGTGCTGGGCGCCGACGGCCACAAGCTGTCCAAGCAGAACGGCGCGACGCCGCTGGACCTGGCGGACCCGGTGGCCGCGCTGCAGGCCGCCGGCCGAGTGCTGGGCCTGCCACCGATCAGCGCGGCCGACGCACCGGCCTGGCTGCAGTCCGCGATGCCGGCCTGGGCCGCGCGCTGGATGGCATGATGCGCGGCCTTTTCAACACAGGATGCGATCGATGATCACCACCCCTTCCGGGCTGCAGTACGAAGACACCGTGGCCGGCAGCGGCGACACCGCGCGCAGCGGCCAGCACGTGCATGTGCACTACACCGGCTGGCTGCACGACCCGTCGGCGCCGAACGGCCGCGGCCGCAAGTTCGACAGCAGCAAGGATCGCGGCCAGCCCTTCAGCTTCAGTCTCGGCGCCGGCCAGGTCATCGGCGGCTGGGACGAAGGCGTGCAGGGCATGCAGGTCGGCGGCACGCGCGTGCTGCTGATCCCGCCGCAGCTGGGCTACGGCGCGCGCGGCGCCGGCGGCGTGATCCCGCCGAACGCCACACTGGTGTTCGAGGTCGACCTGCTGTCGACCTGAGGCTTCAGCGCGCCGCGCGCGGCTTGGCCGGGCGGGCACCCGGCTTGGCCCAGGGCGGCGCGGGGCGGCGCTCGTCGGCACCGAAGCCCGCGCGGCGCGGCTTGCCGCGGCCGGGCGCAAAGCGCGCCGGCTGCGCCGGCTTCGGTTCGGGACGGCGCGGCTCCAGCCCGGCGATCACCGCCGGCGGGATGCGCTGCGTGGTGAAGCGCTGGATGCTGTGGATCATGCCGGCGTCGCGGCGCTCGGCCAGCGTCACCGCCAGGCCCGAGCGGCCGGCGCGGCCGGTGCGGCCGATGCGGTGCACGTAGTCCTCGGCCTTCATCGGCAGGCCGTAGTTGATGACGTGGCTGATGGTCGGCACGTCGATGCCGCGCGCCGCCACGTCGGTGGCCACCAGTACTTTCAGCTGACGCGAGCGCAGGCCCTGCAGCACGCGGTTGCGCCGGCCCTGCGGCATGCCGCCGTGCAGCGACGCGACATGGTGGCCCATGTCCGCCAGGCGGTCGGCCAGCCAGTCGGCATCGCGCTGCGTGCTGGTGAACACCAGCGCCTGCTCGACGCTGCGGTCGGTGAGGATGTGGTCGAGCAGCGCGTTCTTGTGCTCGTGGTCGTCGGCCCAGTGCAGCCGCTGCTCGATGTCGGCGTGCGTATCGGTGTGCGAGGCCACGTCGATGCGCTGCGGCGTGCGTAGCAGCTTGGAGGCCAGCGCGCCGACGTTGCCCGCGAAGGTGGCGCTGAACATCACCGTCTGCCGCGCCTTGGGCGTGATGTCGGCGATCAGGTGGATGTCGTCGATGAAGCCCATGTCGAGCATCCGGTCGGCCTCGTCCAGCACCAGCAGTTCCACCTGCGACAGCTCGGCCTTGCCGCTCTGCAGGTGGTCGATCAGCCGGCCGGGGGTGGCGATCAGCAGGTCCAGCGGGCCACGCAGCGCCTTCACTTGCGCGCCATAGGGCACGCCGCCGACCACGGTGGCCACGCGCAGGCCGGGCACGTGCTTGCCGTAGGCGGCAGCGGCCTTGGCCACCTGCAGCGCCAGCTCGCGCGTCGGCGCCAGCACCAGCACGCGCGGGCCTTGCGGCGCGCCCTTCTCGCGACGCACCGGCGCCTGGCCGCGCGCGGCCAGCACGCGCTGCAGCGCCGGCAGGATGAAGGAGGCGGTCTTGCCGCTGCCGGTGCGGGCCGAGACCATCAGGTCGGCACCGCCCAGCGCCGCCGGGATGGCGCGCTGCTGCACTTCGGTGGCTTGGTCGTAGCCGGCTTCCTGCACGGCACGGGTCAGGGCCGGGTTCAGGCCCAGGGATTCGAAACTCATCGTCGTCTTTCTTCAGGACGGCGCGCTCGCGCACGCCGGCGACGCCGCAAGGCGCCGTCGAGGGTCAGGTCGCAACAGGAAGCACGCGTCCGTCCGGAGGTGGACGGGGGGACGGATCAGGGCGACGGCATCGCCGCCAACCACGGCTCCTTCGGGGGAGCCATCACGTCCGGGCCTCGCAGCCAGAAACGCTGCGGGAAAGACACGATGAGGGTCAACAGGGATGAACGAAGGGCCTGGATCCCAGGCCCAGCGCGTATTGTACCCGACTGCGGGTTTTCACTGAAGCTGCAGGAAGTGCTGCCGGTAGTGCAGCAGCTCGTCGATGCTTTCGTGGATGTCGGCCAGCGCGGTGTGCGCCTGCGCCTTCTTGAAGCCGTCCAGCACGGCCGGCTTCCAGCGCCGGGCCAGCTCCTTCAGCGTGCTGACGTCCAGGTTGCGGTAGTGGAAGAAGGCCTCCAGCGCCGGCATGTCCTTGGCCAGGAAGCGGCGGTCCTGGCAGATGCTGTTGCCGCACATCGGGCTCTTGCCGGCCGGCACGTACTGCTTCAGGAAGGCGATCACCTGTGCCTCGGCCGCGGCCTCGTCGACGGTGGAGGCCTTGACCCGGTCGATCAGCCCGCTCTTGCCGTGGGTGCCCTTGTTCCAGGCGTCCATGCCGTCGAGCACGGCGTCGCTCTGGTGCACCGCGAGCACCGGGCCTTCGACCCGGCGGGTGATCTGCGCGTCGGTGACGACGACGGCGATCTCGATGATGCGGTCGGTGGTCGGCGACAGGCCGGTCATCTCCAGGTCGATCCAGATCAGGTTGTGCTCGTTGGGCGGCAGCACGGCGTTGGTCATGAGGGTGTCTTCCAGGTGCGGAGCAACACCGATTCTCGCTGAAGCCTACACTGGCGCCCCGATGCAAAGCTCCACCATCACCCTGCTCTTCGCCGCGGCGCTGCTGCTGTCGCTGGCGACCAAGTTCTGGCTGGCGACGCGGCAGATGCGGCACGTCGCCGCGCACCGCGAGCAGGTGCCTAGCGCCTTCGTCGGCACCGTCACGCCCGAGGCGCACCGCCGCGGCGCCGACTACACGCTGGCCAAGGGCCGCTTCGGCCTGCTGGCCACCGCCTTCGGCACGCTGGTGCTGCTGGGCTGGACGCTGCTCGGTGGACTGGATGCGCTGAACCAGGCGCTGCTCGACAGCGTGCAGCCGCGCTTCGGCGACATGGCCTACCAGCTGGCGCTGCTGGCGGCCTTTGCGCTGATCGGCGGCGCGCTCGACCTGCCCTTCGAGCTGTACAGCACCTTCCGCATCGAGCAGCGCTTCGGCTTCAACCGCAT
>Ga0209571_1001586_pt1 | contig 10091 bp, 5 predicted proteins | sample EBPBio102011_DNA_FD_185866 | JGI IMG/M metagenome (GOLD analysis project Ga0209571, IMG submission 185866) | Wastewater treatment Type I Accumulibacter community from EBPR Bioreactor in Madison, WI, USA - Reactor 1_1/10/2011_ DNA (SPAdes)... | ecosystem: Engineered > Bioreactor > EBPR >...
GTCTGATGCCGCGGCGCGGGCGGACGCCTGCCCGTCCCCTCTGCCCAGCCCTCGGGCTGCGTGGCTGCATCGTCCAGGTCCAGCAGCACGCTCTGCACGCCATCGGCAGTGACCGAGGTGGAATACGGATCCGTCACCCGGTTGCGCACGCGCCCGGTGCCGGGCACGAAGACCTCCACCTCGTACGTGTAACGCTGCCCTGGCGGGGCATCGGCGATCTCGACCGACCATGCGCCATCCGCCGGGTCGCGCTGCATGGCGCGGGCTGGCGCGCCCTCCAGGCAGAGGTGGACCGCGCTCGCCGTCGGCGCCCACAGGCGCCAGTGTCCCGTCGATGGACCGACCTCCCATGCCCCCAGTGGCCGGGCGTCGTCGGCCGATGCGTACAGCGCATCCAGCGCGCCGGGATGTTGGAGGTAGGTCGCCTCGATGATCCGCCCTGACGGATCCACCCGGGCCAGCGCGACCTGCCCGCGCAGCAATGCCGCCACATCCGCTTGCGCGGGTACGCGCAGGTCGGCGCCTTCGCCGGCGAACGCAAATCGCTGGCGCAGCGCCGGCGCGGCCTCGCCCTGGGTCAGCGGATAACTCACCAGATCGTCAGCCGCAGGCGATCGGCCCCGCACCATCCGCAACCCGCCCTTGGCCGACGACAGCAGGCGGTAATCGCCTGCCTGCGGCTGGCCCGGCCAGCGCAGGTGGCCATCATCCAGCCAATAGGCGCGCGCATCCGTGATCCCGGAAACGTCCGGCGACAGCTGCACGGTGGCGGCTGCGCTGCAGGCCTCAGTGGGCTGCGCGGTTGCCGGCATCGCGACCAACCCGGCCATCAACCCCCACGCCACCACAAAGGCCCGCCACGCGGCATACTCCCGCCCAATTCCCTTAGTGAATCCCTCACCCATGTCGCTCGCCCCCATCCAGCAGGTCACCATCGTCGGCGGCGGAACGGCAGGCTGGATGGCCGCCGCCGCGTTGTCCAAGGTCTTGCCCGCGCATATCGAGATCCAGCTGGTGGAGTCGGAGGAAATCGGCACGGTCGGCGTCGGCGAAGCCACCATCCCCATGATCAAGCTCTACAACAGCGCGCTTGACCTGGACGAGGCCGAGTTCATGCGGGAAACGCAGGCCTCGTTCAAGCTGGGCATCCAGTTCGTCGACTGGGGGCGGCTGGGCGATGCCTACATCCACGGTTTCGGCACCATCGGCCAGGACCTCGGCCTCGTGCCCTTCCATCACTACTGGTTGAAGCAGCGCCAGGCCGGCAAGGCGGCGGAGCTCGATGCCTATTCCATCAACACCTGGGCCGCGCGGCATAACCGCTTCATGCATGCCGACAGCAGCCGCCCCAATTCGCCGCTCGCGCAGATCGCCTACGCGTATCACTTCGATGCCGGCCTGTATGCCCGCTTCCTGCGCAAGTACGCCGAAGCGCGCGGGGTGAAACGCACCGAGGGCAAGATCGTCGATGTCGCGCTCGATCCCGACACCGGCCACGTCACCCATGTGACCACGGATCGCGGCGATGTGGTGGGCGGCCAGCTCTTCATCGATTGCTCGGGGTTCCGCGGGTTGCTGATCGAACAGGCCTTGCAGACCGGCTACGAGGACTGGACCCACTGGCTGCCCTGCGACCGCGCGGTTGCCGTGCCATGCGCGGGCGATGGCGAGATCACGCCTTACACCCGCTCGACCGCGCGCAGTGCCGGCTGGCAGTGGCGCATCCCGCTGCAGCACCGCATCGGCAATGGCCATGTGTTCTGCAGCGACTTCATCAGCGAGGACGAGGCCACCGCGACGCTGCTCGCCAACCTGGACGGCGAAGCATTGGCCGAGCCGCGCGTGCTGCGTTTCGTGACCGGCAAACGCAAACGGGTGTGGAACCGCAACGTGATCGCTGTGGGTCTGTCCAGCGGATTCATGGAGCCGCTGGAATCGACCAGCATCCACATGATCCAGACCGCGATCGCGCGCCTGACCGCCTTCTTCCCCCATGCCGGCATCCAGCAGCCCGACGTGGACACGTTCAATCGCCACGTCGATGAAGAGTTCCTGTCGATCCGTGATTTCCTGATCGCGCACTACCACGTCACCCAGCGCGACGACACGCCGTTCTGGAACCAGTGCCGGACGATGGACATCCCGGCTTCCCTGCAGCGCAAGCTGGACCTGTTCGCCACCAACGGGCGCGTGTTCCGCGAGAACAACGAACTCTTCGCCGAGGCGAGCTGGATCCAGGTCCTGTACGGCCAGGGCATCCGCCCGGCCGGCTACCACGGGCTGGTCGATGCGCTGCCGGAAGACAAGCTGGCCGAATTCCTCGGCAACGTGCGCGGGGTGATCGACAACTGCGTGCGCGCGATGCCGGGGCATCGGGCCTACATCGAACGGGTGCTCTCCTAGCCGGGGGGCCACCGCGATGCTCACGCGGCCCAGTAGGACACGCCGCGTGGAGCCAGTTGCAGGCGCCCGCCTTCCAGCGCGCCGCCGGACGCAAAGCCCGGAACCTCCACCTGCGTTAATCCTTCCAACGGCAGTTCGACGCTGACCGGCGCATCGGACAAGTTGAAGACGCCCAGCAGCGACTGGCCGTCGCCACGACGCCAGAAGGCCAACACCGGCTCCGGTGTGTCGATGAAGCGGATGTCACCGCCAACCAGCGCCGGCTGGGATTTGCGCCAATGCAGGAAACTGCGCGTGACATTCAAGGGCGAAGTGGGATCGCCCTCCTGTCGCTCGACCGCCATCGCACGATGCGTCTCGGGGATCGGCAGCCACGGCGTATCGCTGCCGAAGCCGGCATCGCCACCGGACTGCCAGGGCATAGGCGTGCGGCAACCATCGCGCCCCTTGAATTTGGGCCAGAACGCGATGCCGTAAGGGTCCTGCAACTGCTCATACGGCACGTCCGCTTCGGGCAGGCCAAGCTCCTCGCCCTGATAGAGGCAGACCGAGCCGCGCAACGACCCCACCAACGCCACCAACTGCGCCGCCAGCGCGGGATGCGGATTCGCGCCACCCCAGCGTGTCGCCACCCGTTGCACGTCGTGATTGGATACCGCCCAGCACGGCCAGCCGTCTGGCATGCGCGCTTCCAGCGTCTGCACCGTCTCGCGGATGTGCGCGGCGCTCGATTCCTCGGTCAGCAGCTCGAAGCTGTAGGCCATGTGCAGGCGTTCGGGCGAGACGTACTCGGCCATCGTCGCCAGTGAATCATCGGAGGAAATCTCGCCGAGCGTCACGCTGCCCGGATAGGCATCGAACAGGCGGCGCACGTCCTCCATCAGGGCGATGTTCTCGGGACGCGTGTTGTTGTAGGTGTGGTACTGGAACGCGTAAGGATTGTCGGGGGAAAAGCCGCGGCCGATGCGCAGGTGTTCGGGCTTGGCCGGGTTATCGCGCAACCGGGCGTCGTGGTAGGGGAAGTTGATCGAATCCAGCCGGAAGCCGTCCACCCCGCGATCCAGCCAGAAGCGCAGGTTGTCGAGCTGCGCCTGCCGAACTTGCTCATTATGGAAATTGAGCTGCGGCTGGGAGCTCAGGAAATTGTGCAGGTAATACTGGCGGCGACGCGAGTCCCAGGTCCACGCCACCCCGCCGAAAATCGACAGCCAGTTGTTCGGCGGGCTGCCGTCGGGCTTGGCGTCGGCCCAGACATACCAATCGGCCCTGGGGTTGTCGCGGCTCTGCCGGCTCTCGGCAAACCAGGCATGGTCGATGGATGTGTGGCTGAGCACCTGGTCGATCATCACCCGCATGCCGAGCGCATGCGCACGCGCGAGCAAGGCGTCGAAATCGGCCAGCGTGCCGAACAACGGATCGACATCGCGGAAGTCGGCGATGTCGTAACCGAAATCGGCCATCGGCGATTTGAAGAACGGCGAAACCCAGATCGCGTCCACGCCCAACGACTTCAGGTAGTCCAGGCGCGAGAGGATGCCAGGCAAATCGCCGATGCCGTCGCCGTTGCTGTCCTGGAAACTGCGCGGATAGATCTGGTAAATGACGGCGCCACGCCACCATGGGTGCGTCATGGTTTTTTCCCTGCCTCGAGTCCGCGCACTATCGCCGCGCCCGGCGGGCGGGCGCGATGAATACGTATGCATCTCATGCGTTCATTTTCTTCATTTTCGACAATGTCTCCAGAACCCCGTGATTTCGGCGTTATTGCCCGGCATCGCCTGTTTGCACTGCAACATCCAAGTGCGCGCGATGCTGGCAGGATGTCGCATCGCCCCGATGTGAACGGAGACCCCATGCCCGCGAAACCCCGCCTGTCGTTCTGGCAGATATGGAACATGTCGTTTGGTTTCCTGGGCATACAGTTCGGATTCGCGTTGCAGGGCGGCTTCATGTCGCGCATCTTCCAGACGCTCGGCGCGGAGAAGGACGCGCTTCCGTTACTGTGGATCGCGGCGCCGCTGACCGGACTGCTGGTGCAGCCCATCATCGGCTATTTCAGCGACCGGACCTGGCACCCGATCCTCGGCCGGCGCCGGCCCTACTTCCTGATCGGCGCGATCCTGAGCTCGCTGGCGCTGCTGGTGATGCCGCACTCCTCCACCCTGTGGATGGCCGCGGGCCTGCTGTGGGTGCTGGATGCCTCCATCAACATCTCGATGGAACCCTTCCGCGCGCTGGTCGCCGACAAGCTGCCCGATGAGCAGCGCTCGTACGGCTTCGTGCTGCAGACGCTCATCATCGGCATCGGCACATGGGTGGCCAGCAACCTGCCATGGTTCGTGACCCAGCTCGGCGTCTCCAACGAGGCCGGCCCGGGCGTCGTGCCGCCTTCGGTGCAAGTGGCGTTCTCGATCGGCGCGTGCGTCTTCCTCGCCAGCATCCTCGTCACCGTCTTCACCACCCGCGAATACCCACCGGAGGACTTGCAGCGCTTCCATGACGAGCGCCGCCAAGGCAAGGGCGCGGTCACCGAGATCCTGCATGACATCGCCCACATGCCGCAGCAAATGCGCGCGATCGGCGTGGTCCAGTTCTTCAGCTGGCTGGCCTTCTTCTCCATGTGGTCGATGGCGACGCCCGGCCTGACCGAGCATGTCTTCCACGCCCCTGCCCCGGACCCGCATGCCTTCGACATGGCCCTGCCCGCGCAGGCCGCCGCCTTCCAACAGGCCAATGGTGCCTATCAGGACGCGGCGGATCTGGTCGGTTCGTACATGGGGTATTACGGGCTGTCGTCGATGGCGGTCGCGCTGCTGCTGAGTTTCTACGCCTCGCGCCGGCAACTGAACCGCCGGCTGGTTCATTTTGTTTCGCTCATACTCGGCGGGCTCGGCTTCCTGTCGATGTATTTCGTGTCTTCGCCTGCCTGGCTGATCGGCTCCTTCGCGCTGGTCGGCATCGCCTGGGCCAGCATCCTGTCGATGCCCTACGCCCTGCTCGCCTCGCACGTGGACGAGAAAAAGATGGGCGTCTACATGGGCATCTTCAACATGTTCATCGTGATCCCGCAGATCGTCGCGGCCACGTTGCTCGGCCCTGCCTTGCGCCACCTGTTCGGCAACCAGGCGATCTTCGGCTTGGTGATCAGCGGCTGCAGCCTAGTCATCGGCGCGCTGTACCTGGCGCGCGTGCACGAGCCCGCCACGCGCACCGCCCCGATCGCCGCCTCGCACTGACCCATCGCCCCCAGCCGGAACGACGTGATGCCCTGTCCGCACCCCACCCGAATCGCCGTCGCCTTGTCCTGCCTCGGCATGCTGGCCGCCTGTTCCACCACCCGCATGCATGGACCCGATGACACGTCGGCGGCCACGCGCCCGGCTTACTTCGGCACCCGCGAGCCCTTCGCATCGCAGGCCGTGTATTTCGTCGTCACCGACCGCTTCGTCAACGGCGACACCGGCAACGACCAGCGCGACCAAGGTGGCAAGCGCCGCACCTTCGACATCCCGCTGGCGCCGTGCAACGGGGTGGCCGGCAACATCGGCTACCTGGGCGGCGACTTCAAGGGCCTGGCCGAGCACCTCGACTACATCCAGGAGATGGGTTTCTCCTCGGTGTGGATCACGCCGATCGTGGACAACCCGGACGAAACCTTCAGTGGCGGCACCCCGCCCGGTTGCGGCACGATCCTCTCCGACCAGGGCAAGAGTGGCTACCACGGCTACTGGGGCGACAACTTCTACCAGCTCGACGAACACCTGCCGAGCCCCGGCCTGGACTTCAAGGGGCTGGCCGATGCGATGCATGCGCGCGACATGAAGCTGGTGCTGGACATCGTGGGCAATCACGGTTCGCCGGCATGGATGATGACCACGCCGCAACCGAAGTTCGGCCAGGTATTCGACCGCGACGGCAAACTCATCGCCGACCACCAGAACCTGCCGCCCGACAAGCTCGACCCCAGGCACAACCCGCTGCACGCGTTCTGGAACACCACGGGCCCGGTGGATGCGGACAAGGGCTCCATCTTCGATGGCAACCTGGCCCAGCTCGGGGATTTCGATGCGGCCAATCCAGCAGTGCTGGACTACCTCAGCGGCGCCTACCTGCAGTGGATCGACCAGGGCGCGGACGCCTTCCGCATCGATACCATCGCGTGGATGCCGCCCGCGTTCTGGCAAGCATTCACCCAGCGCATTCGCGCCGAGCATCCGGGCTTTTTCATGTTCGGCGAGGCCTTCGATTACGACGCGGCGAAGATCGCCACCCACACCCTGCCCGGGCACGGCGAAGTCAGCGTGCTCGATTTCCCGATGAAACAGGCGATGGACGAAGCCTTCGGGCGCAAGCAGGCCGGCTTCGAGCGCATGCTGCCTGCCCTCCATCTCACCGGCGGCCCCTACGCCAACCCCTACGAGTTGGCGACCTTCTACGACAACCACGACATGCCGCGCATAGATGCCAGCGATGAAGGCTTCATCGACGCGCACAACTGGTTGTTCACCGCGCGCGGCATCCCGGTCGTTTACTACGGCTCTGAGATGGGCTTCATGCGCGGCCGCGCCGAGCACGCCGGCAACCGCAACTACTTTGGCGTCGAAGGCATAGCGCAGGCGCGCCAGCACCGCATCCGCACGGCGCTCACCCGTATCGCCCAGCTGCGTGCCAATACCCCGGCCCTGCAGCGCGGCTTGCAGGTGAACATCGAGCTCCAGGGCAATCGCGCGGCGTTCTATCGCGTGCTGCAGGATGGCGACCGGGCGCAAATCGCGCTGGTCCTGTTGAACAAGGGCGATGCGCCGACCCGCTTTGGCATCCACGACATGCTGGAACCGGGAGAGTGGCGCACCCGGCTGGATGGACGCATCAGCGCCCGTACCATCGCAGCTGGCGACACGCTGGAAACGGACGTGCCCGCGCACGGCGTGCAGGTCTGGGTGCTGGACACGCCCGCCGTCACCCAGCTGCATTGCGCGCGGCGCTGGATGCCTCGATGGCGGGGAAATCGCCGCTTCGCCCCTGACTATCCGTCGGCTTCGATCCCGCTCGACTCCCGCACGACCAGGGTCGGCGCCAGCATCATCTGCTGCACCGGCTCGCCGCGAATCTGCGCCATCAACGCGGCGACCAACAACTCCCCGGCGCCGGTCGTGTCCTGCGCCACCGTGGTCAACGGCGGCGTGGCATAGGCCGCGCTAGAAATGCCGTCGAAGCCGACGACGGCGACATCCCGCGGCACGTGCAACCCGTGTTCCCGCAACGCGCGCATCGCCCCCAAGGCGATGAGATCGCAGGCCGCGAAGAGGCCGTCGAAGGGTAGGCCGCGCGCCAGCAGCGCCTGGGCTGCGGCGTAGCCTGATTCCTCGGTGCTTTCGGCATCGACCTGCAAGGCGGGATCGACGGTCTTGCCCGCCTCCATCATCGCCTCGACGAAACCCGCGTGCCGCGCCTGGAATTCGGGGGCATGTTCGGAGGCATCGCCGATGAAGGCCACCCGTTCCCGCCCGAGGCTCGCCAAATGCTGGCCCGCCAGCCGGCCACCTGCCAGGTTGTCGCATCCCAAGGTGATGCCGGGCTGGTCGGGCAGCACGGCGCCCCAACGTACGAAATGCGTGTCCTGGGCGACCAGGAGCTCCAGCTTGGCGCGATGGGTCACGTAGTCGCCGTAGCCCAGCAGGATCAAGCCATCGGCCTTCATGCTGTCTTCGTAATCGGCATGCCAATCGTCCGAGGACTGCTGGAACGATACGAGGAGGTCCTGGCCGTAACGCGCGGCGGCGCGGGTCACCGAGCCGAGGATGGCGAGGAAAAACGGATTGATGCCCGAATCATCGGCGGTCGGGTCTTCGAACAACAGCAAGGCCAGCGTGCTCGCGCGCTGCGTGCGCAGGCTGGAGGCATGCCGATCGACCTTGTAGTTGAGCTCGCGCACGGCTTCTTCGACGCGCCGGCGCGTCTCCGGGCTGACCAGCGTGCTGCCGGACAACACACGCGACACCGTGGCCTGGGAAACGCCCGCACGGTGCGCGATATCAAGGGAGGTGATGCGATGCTTCTTGCGTTGGTCGGGCGATGTCATCGGGCGAGTCTAAACCCGCCGTGGCCGCCTGCGCATCGCCCCGTTGGCTTAACGCGGGATGGCGAGGTCCTGCATGCGCACGGACTCACCCTTGGCCCGCGGACGCGCATCGATCACGGCATCCGCCGGCAATGCGGCCTTGCCATCGAGATGGGCATCCAGCTGGTCCAGCGCCGCATACACGTACGGCAGCAGCGGCACGTAATGGGGGGTGAACTGCGGCAGGGCCAGGAACGCATCGAAATGTTGGGCACGACGCACTTGCCAGTAGCGTACGTCGCCCCGCCCCGCGGCGCGCGCGGCGGCCACGTAAGGCGCACTGCTGAAGGCGGTGGGAATCAGGCCGTCATCGGTGCCATGCACCACGATGATCGGCAATCCACTGCGCGGCGGCGCGGCGCGCGTCTGCGCGACGCCGGCATGCAGCCGGCGGGCATCGTCGCCATCGCCGGTCCACAATCCGCGCAGGCAACGCAGCCCTTCGATGCCCAAGTCGGCAGCGGGTGCGGGATCGACGATCTGCACGCCGGCACCCGGCGGGATGCCGCTGCCATCGCTCCACCATGCCGCGCGCTCATCGGCCGTGGCAGCGCGCGGCTGGCCGGCTTCCATCGCCGAGAACCGATAGCCGCACGGATGCCCGCCGGCCATGGATCGCGTGTAGGCGGAGGCATAGGTGACCGCGACCGAACGCCAAAGGTCGAAAGCGCTGCTGGTGGCGCCGGATACCAGCGCCGCATCGCTCCAGCCGCCGGCGCGCAGCCTGGCCAATGCCGATTTCTGTTGGGTGGCCAGGTCACGGCCTTCGATCACGCCACTAGCGGCCATCGTCTCGCACAGTTTCGCGGCCGTCGGCAACGCGGGCAGGCCAAGCGCGGGCAGCGCGCAGGGCATCAGCAGCGCGGCCTCGGTGGTGTAGTCGTAGAGCGCGCGGCTGCCGTGGCCTTCGACCAGGACATTGGGCTCGCCGGCGACGACGCCATCCAGCCAATCGCCTTCGAGCTCCGCGGCCCGCAGCACCGCGCCACCGCCGTTGGAGATGCCGACCGCGATGACGCGGGTATCGCCAAAAGTGAAGGGCGCCTGCTCGGGGTAGGCCATCGCCAGCGCGCGCAGACCGAACTCCGCTGCTTGCCGGGCATGGCGTCCCCAGTCAGCCTCGGGGTTGTCTTGCGAGTGCGCATGCTTGACCGCGATGCCGCTGGTGGCATTGGTGGCCGGCACGAAGGCCAGCCCAGCCTCCGGGCTTGCCACGCGACCATCGAGCGCCTCGCCCAGCCCCGCGTCCAGATCGAAATAATCGCTGCCGGCCGCCTTGTCCGTGTGCACCACCGCGCAGCCACGCGGCAGTCCCCAGGCAGCGCCGACGGCCATCGCCCCATACACGCCGCGAGAGCCCGAGGCGACGGTCACCACCAGGCATCGCTTGGCCGGATCGAACGCGTCCGGCACCTGCGCCAGCACGCGATGCGGCTGGCGGGCGCCCTGCACGAAGGCCAGGCTGGAATACTCGCGGCCCGGCACGTGGGCCAGGCTGCCATACACGCTGCCGTAGCCGCCGGTGGGGCCCAGGTCGGCGATGCCACGCCAACTGTTCCAGATCGCG
>Ga0209571_1001604_pt1 | contig 9983 bp, 16 predicted proteins | sample EBPBio102011_DNA_FD_185866 | JGI IMG/M metagenome (GOLD analysis project Ga0209571, IMG submission 185866) | Wastewater treatment Type I Accumulibacter community from EBPR Bioreactor in Madison, WI, USA - Reactor 1_1/10/2011_ DNA (SPAdes)... | ecosystem: Engineered > Bioreactor > EBPR >...
AGGTCGCCGGCCGTCGCCATCTCTTGCACCTCGGCCGTAGTCTTGCCGAGCTTCTTGCCGAGCAAGTCCCAGACCGGCACACCCCGTTCGAGAAGCTGCATCGCCTCTTCGCCCTGCAGCTTCTGCTTGGTCCAGGCCTGCCCGAGCGCCAGGACGATCCCGTCCAGTTGCTCGGCCCCGCCACCGACCGCCGCCATCGTGTCGACTGCGGCCTGCAGCGCGCCGGTCGTCGGGTCGATCCCGAAGGCCTTCAGCTTGGCGTAGGCCTGCACCGTCTGGTCCATCTCCAGCGGCGTGCGGGTCGCGAAATCCTCGATCCAGCTCATGGCGCGCTTGGCACCTTCGGCCGAGCCTTCGAGCGTTGTCAGCTGGACGTTGAACCGCTCGAACTGGGCGGCCGGCTTGATGAAAGCAACGGCCAATCCGGCCATCGCCCCGCTGTAGATCGTCAGGACCGCTGCGCCCGTGCGGGCCGCGCCCGCCATGCCCAGGAGCCCGGTTTTCATGAGGCCGGCGCCCTTGCTGATCTGCCCGGCGCGGCGCGCGAAATCCTCGCCCCCGATGCGCTGCAGGGCGCGCATCGCGGTCCGCGCGGGGGCCGATGCCTTGTCGACCAGGCGCAGGATCAGGCTGACATTGAGGTCACTCATCATCCGGGCCTTTCATCCGGTGGCGGGCGCGGCGCCACCAGCCGCTCAGTTCTTCGAGGCCCATCGGGTCCATGTCCCGAGGCGTCCAGTGGAAGGCGATGGCGATATCGGCCATCGCCTCCTCGATCTCGTCGGGCAGCTCTAGGCCTGGTTCTCCAGCGCCTTCAGCTGCTCCGCGCTCACGAAAAAACTGACCACCGTCCCCGCCAGTGCTGTCAGGTCGGCCGGGTCGAGCGCGGCCACCTCATCGGGCAACAGAGCGGGCTGCGTGATGCGCGGCAGGAGCTTCAGCATGGCGTTGACGTCCATGCGCAGCACGTCGGTCAGGGCGAGGCCGCGCAGGCTGCCGGTCGAGGGTTTCTGGACGTCGATCGTGGCGATCGCGGTCTCGCCGCGCTGGACGGGCTGGCTGAGAGTGACGGTTTTACTGGTCATTGAACGTCTCCTTACAGGCCCATCGCCCGGCGCATTTCGGCCAGCTGGTCGACCCCGCCGATCCGGCGCTTGGCGTTCACGATGTCGATCTCGCAAATTTCGACGCCGTTGATCTCCAGCCGGTAGTAGCGGACGTCGACCGCGAGCTTCAGGTTTGCGCCCGTGGCCTGGCCGGGCTTCAGATCGCCCGTCTCGGTCGCGGTGATGAGGCCACCGACCGTCGCGATGATCGTGTCGGCCTGCACCGTGTCCTCGCCCAGCTGGGCCGGGCGGAAGACCAGACGCTGTTGCGTCCCGAGCTTGCGCAGGAGCACCGGGTCCCATTCGGCGAAGGTGCATTCGGCCGTCATCCCCTCCATTCCGATGTCGATGCCGACCGGACCGTCCATGCCGGCGCCCCGGTGGGCGTCGGTCTGGATCTTGGGTTGCGGAAGCTTCGCCTCGGTCGCGCGGCCGAAATAGCTCACGCCGTCGACGAAGACGTTGAAGTTGCGGATGGTGCGGGGCATGGACATGGTCGGCTCCTGTTACTGGGCTGCCGCGACGGCCGTCACCAGCTCGTCGTAGTACGAGCCGTTGCGGTGCGCGCGGAAGGTGAGGTGTTCGAGCGGCGCGGGCGGCTCGATGTCGAAGTTCATGTAGAGCTTGCCGGCCTTCAGCTCGGTCTCGGTGTTGAGCTCCGGGTCGAGCCACACCGAACCGCCCAGGAGCGCCCCGCGCGCGGTGAGCGTGTTGATGTAGGCCTGCACACTGTCGCGGATGTCGAGGAGGAGCTGGACCGAGAACGGCCGGTCCATCGCCCAGAGGTGCGCGGCCTCAATGCTCTCGTAGATCATGTCGGCCGTGCGCCGGACCGACAGGAAGGCCCAGAGGGGATCGGTCGCGCAAGAGCGGTTGCCCCAGAGCCGGAAGCCGTTCTGCTGGACGATCGTTGCCACTTGCCCCTCGTTCAGGCGGTTCGCCTCGGTCTCGGTGTCCGAGATCTGGAAGGTGATCGGCCGCGCGGTGCCGGCGACCCCTTGCAGGATCTGGTTCGAAGGCGACCACCAGAAGCCCTTGTCCATGTCGATGCGGGAAAGCGCGCCCGCGACATAGCCCGAGGCGGGCCGCGTGACATAGGCGGCCGACACGCTGTCCCAGACGCGCACGGCCGGATCGACGATGTAGAGCCGGTCCGAGCCGTACTTGCCCTGGTCGGTCAGGGCATCGGCCTCGTTGGTGTTCGGCCCGTCCGCGATGACGATCCCCCGCAGCCGGTTGGCGATCGAGATGAGGTTGAGCGTCACGGGCGAGGCCGGATCGGCGGCCAGGGCCGATGTGAAGCCCGGTGCGGCCAGGATGCGCGGGATCTGGCCCGTGATGGCGCGCGAATTCAATAGCGCCCAGACACCGGTCGCGGCCGTCTGACTGCCCGCGACGGCGGCGAGTGTCGCCGCGGCATCCGCCCCGACCTCGACCCGCACAACGATCATGACGTTGACGCCCTGGGCGTAGGCCGCGTTGTAGGCGTCGCGGAGCGTTCCGGTCGCACCGAGTGTCTCCGCCTGGCGCGGCCCGGTCACTAGAACGGGCGTGTCGGCCGGGAAAAGAAGCGGGTCGGCGGCCGGCGCTGTGCCGACAAGACCAATGATCGACGATTTGACAGTCTGGATGGGTCGCAGGCCATTCGCGATCTCGATGACCTCGACGCCGTGCAGGAATGCGGTGGGCATGATGGGGTTCCTCTGTTCAGGGGGTCGGGGCGGTGATGCCGAAAATCTGATCGCCGAGCGCCTCGGCTTGCGCTGGCGTCAGGCCAGCGGCGGCGCCGTGCCAATTCAGAAGCTCGACAAAGAGCGGGTAGAGCCGATGGATCGTGGCGGTGCCTGCCCATTCGATCTGGGCGTCGGTCGGATCGATCCCAGGCATGATCGACAGCGCGGCGGCAAAGGCCGGCGGCCATTCGCCCTTGGCAGCCGCGATCGCCTCGGCCGCGGTCATCACGCCAAGGGTTTTCAGCGCCTTGCAAAACTGCACGCGGGTGATCGAGGTGCGCGCGCGGAGGCTCGCGAGCTGCGCGGCCGGATCGGGCGGCGGCGGGAAGACCGCCACCGGTGCGCCATTCGCGCCGGCCTTGATCTCTGCCCCAAGGGCTTGGGCCTGCAGCAGTGCCTCATAGTCCCCAGTCGTGATCGCCAAGGCGTCGTTCGGCATGTTCGAGCCATGAACTTCAGCCGTGTAAAACCCGCCCGTTGATGCCGAAAAGAACATGATCACCTCAATAGCCAAGCGCGAACCAGCGTCCCGTCGCGACACCGGACGATCCGCTGTTGTTGGTTACGCGCATGCCGCTAAGCGTCTCCGCCCGGGTCGAGACCGAATAGGAGTTCGTGCTGTCGATCGAGGCGACAGACGAGACGAGCACCTGCAGAAGCGCGGTGGGGAAGCTGATCGGGAAGGTCACCGGGACGCTGCTTCCCTGGGCAATCGTGCTTGTGCTTCCCCACTGCAGGATGAGCCCGGACGGCAGCCGCTGCCAGCCCGACAGCGCGAGGTTCGAACCGAACGCGCCAGCGAGGTCGACCGCAACCGTGGGGTTGCCGGCCTGGCCATTGCCGTTCGTGACGGTGATGCCTGTGCCTGCCGCCAGGCTGCGCGCGATCGGAGCGCCCGTCGCCGCGCGCGCCATGAAGCCCGGATTGGTGTCCGGGTAGATGGCGAACTCGCGCCAGGCTTGCCAGTTTCCGCCGACCCTGGCGCGCCAGAACTGGCGGCCGCTGGCCACCGTTTCGGCGAGTTGGGAGGCCTCTGATGCCGACGCGCCGGGAATATGCGCGAACGTGAAAGCGGCCCCGACCAGGGGCGCATTCGCAGCACCTGCGTTCGCCCGGTAGCGACCGCCGAGTGTCGGGACATTGAAGTCGGCAACAGCCGCGCCCGGGATCGCATCGACGCCCAGCCCCGCCGCTTCGAAGCTGTCCTTCAGGTATCGTGTGCGGTTCGCGAGCAAGAGCTGGGGGATGTTCGACTTGCCCGCGCCGGTCGTCACGTTCGGCGTGCCGCCAACTACCGGATCGGTCACTTCCAACTGGTAGATGCCGGGTTCCCACTGCGAGGCTTCGGGCAAATTGGCCATCAGGCAACTCCATGGCTGTAAGCGCCGTCGTAGGTGATCGCGGCGTTGTAGATGTTCAGGGCCTGCAGATAGCTCAGCGCCTTCAGGTGGCAGCGGGCGGGGGCGACGCGGGCGAGCTGCGCCCTGAACCAGGCGGCCTGTTTCAGCGAAATCGGCGCAGTCAGGACAACCCGGTACTCGGCCCAATGGTCGCCGGGGGCGTAGGTGCGCGCACCGGTGTGGGCAAAGGATCCGTCATGCAGGCTGGCGCTCCAGCGCTCACGCAGTTCGGCTCCGGCGAACCCCGCCTTGTCGATCGCTGTGCGGATCGAGGCGACCGTGCCCTTGTGACGATGGACGTAGACCGCAGCGGCGATCACTTCGCGCTTTCTGTCCTCGGTCCAGTTCGCGTCCCAGTCGTCGACCGAAAGCGCCCAGGCGAGCCAGGGCAGAAGCGCGGCCGGACAGGTCGCGGGGTTCCAGAGGTCCGCATTCGGCACGGGCGCCTCGCCGATCCGCGCCGTTGCGCCCTCAATCGCGCGCTCGGTCGCCGTCGCATTGACCGGCAGAATGGTGGTCAGCGCATTCATGCCGCCACCACGTTGATCGCGGTGCACCAGGCTGCCGCAGTCGGAGCGATCGCAACCTCGGCGGTGGGCGAGCTGAGCGTGACGCGCGCAACACCGGGCCGGTGCAAGGCGGCATAGAGGCCGGAAAAGGTGATGTCGCGGCCGAGCGCATGCGCCTGCTCCGCATAGGTGGTGACGGCGGCGACCGCCTCGGCCAGCACGACCGCCGGATCAGGGCCATCGAGAAATTCGAGGCTGGCCGCGACAGCATAGTTCACGATCGTCGCGGGCTGGACGGAAACCGTATCGCACAGTGGCCGGACTTCATCAGCACTGAGCCGGGCCGCGACGGCCGCCAGGACGGGGGCGGACGGAATGCCATTCGCCTCGTGCGACAGGACGGTCACCCGGACCGTGCCGGGCGTCGGGCTGTCGACGTAGACGTCTTTGACCTTCGGGTCGGCCGAGAAAGCATGGAAGATGTAGGCGCCGGTCGGGCCAGCGGTCGAGAACCCTTCAAGGGCCAGTTGAATGCGGGCGCGGAAGGCCGTGTCGCTTTCGAGCACGGCGGGCACGTTCGGTGTCACGCTCGTATCTGCCGGCGTGATTGTCAGCCGGCTCACGCCATAGAGGGCGGCGAGGTTTTCAAGGTCCGCGCCAGTCGCGGTGGGCAGCATGACGGCGCGCGCGGCGTCGTTGACCCGCTGGCGCATGATGAGCTCGCGGTAGGCGCAGACCTCCAGCAGCTTGACGGCCGGCTCGCTTTCCAGAGCCATCACCGGCGCCAGTTCCGGCGCGCGGGCGATCAGGTCGGCCTTCATGGCCGCGAGGATTGCCTCGAAATCCAGCGGCTCGACCACCGCCGGCGGCGGCAGGAGCGACAGGTTGATCGCGTCGAACCCGCTCACAGCACCACCTCTGCCCTGACCTCGACGGGCCGGCCCTGCACCTCACCGGTCAGCACCAGCTCCGCGTGGCCCGCTTCGGCCGAGGCGATTTCGACGCGGATGAGCTTCAAGCGCGGCTCCCAGGCGTCGATCGCCTCGGCGGTCGCCATGAAGAGGTCCACGACCGTCTCGCCGTTCATGGGTGCGTCAATGAGCTGCGGCAGGTCCGAACCATAGCCCCGGCGCATCACGCGACTGCCCTTGGGCGTCGACAGGATATCGTTCACCGACTGCGCCAGGTGCGCGTCGAAGTCGATTTCCCGTGCCGTGATGCGCGACAGGCCGGTCACTTGCGCTTGCCCTCTTTCGCGGGCGGCGCGTCGTCGGCCGGCGAGACATGCTCATATTCGGCCTCGGCTGGGGTCAGCAGGATCTCGTCGCCGGCCTCGACACGGCGGCCGGCGACCCAGCCCGCGAACAGAACGATGTATTTGCGACGCTCAGTCATCAGACCGGCTCCCCTGTCTGGCTTGGTCCGGCTGCGACGCCGGAATGCTTGTGGTGGCGGAGCGAGATACCGCCGGCGATCACGTCGCCCGTCAGCTCCAGCGTCCCGTTGACTTTCATGGTGCCGCCCGCGAGCTCGATCATCGGCGTGCCGGCGTCGGCCGAGGGGGCGTTGCCGGCGAAGATCGAGGCCAGCACGATCCCCTGCGCGGCATCGCCCGAGGGGCAGGCAACCAGGACCTGCTCGCCGACCGTCGGCATCCACCAGAGGCTCAGGCCGCCTGCCCGGAACTGCGCCACGCTAATCGGCGGCAGGTCGAGGTCGCCAACCTTGACCCGCGCCCTGCCGGTCGCGCCATCGACGGCGGTGATCGTGCCAACCTGCAGCACATTGGAGATGCGGCGATCGGCCTCGGCTGCGGCGAAGGTCATGGGGTGCCTCCGATCAGGTCGTAGTCGGTGACGTTGGCCGCACCCACGCCCGGCGACTGCCCGACATAGAGGTCGATCGGCTGCGGATTGGTCAGCGGATAGCCGGCCAAGGCCACGGGCTGCATCCAGGTCACCGCCCAGAGGCTGACCTGGGCGGTCTCGCTCGCCTCGGTCACCAGCGGCTGTTCGCGAACGCGTTGCGCGGCGCCGACGCCGATCTGCCCCCAGGTTTTTTCCGGTATGAGGCGCAAGAGGACCGAGGTGATGCTCGCCGCAGCCTCGTCGCGCGGCAGGCCCATGGCGTCCTTGGTCACGACGAAGGCGACCATGTCCAGCTCGAACATCGCGTGCGGCCCCGAATAGACCTCGGCCTGGCGCGCACCCGTGCGCGACACGAGAACCGCCGGGGCCTTGAGCGACAGGCGCTTCAGGGCCGCCAGATCGAACCGGCCCGCGAAGCCCCGGCAGGTGGCGAGCGCCGGCAGGGCGATCAGCACCTGGTCGGCCACGAGCTGGGGGAGGGCGTGAAGAAGGTCGTGGCGCGGGTCGCTCATTGCAGGATCGCCTCGCGGATCACGTCAATGACCAGATCCCTGATCTCGTCCTCGTTTCCGGACGAAAGTCCGAGGTAGGGGCGGGCCGGCAGACCGGGTTTGCCGGCGCCTGCACCGCCGAACTGATGGATCGCTGCATAGACAAGGTTCGATCCGACCTCGGCCGTTAGCCCGCGCGTGTAGTTCTGGATGCTGGTCAGGAGGTTGTTATCGCTGACGAGGAGCGACTGCGCACCGCGACGCGTCGCGGCGTAGTCAGCGGACCAGGGCGCCCACGGCTCGCCGCCTGGTGCACGCTTTTCGGTGGCGATCCGTTCCTTCGTCTGGTTCTCGACCAGCTGGCCGACACCATACATGATGTCGCCAAGCGCCTGGTCATCGAGCGCCGAGACCAGGGGCCGCAGGCCTGCCACATCAAGGTCAAAGGTGATCGTAGCGCCCGACATCAGAGGTCCCTCATGTCGGACCGCGTGAAGATCCGCGGCGGGCCGCCGGCGACGATCGGGCGCGGGCCGGTGGCGACGGACGGATCGGTGTTCGGATCGGCCGGGATCGGCGTCAGAAACACGAGTGCAGCGCGGCCGGCGGCGATCTCTTTCAGCGCCTTAAGCCCATCCTCGTAGCGGCGGCGGTGTTCGTCGGACAGGACGTCGGCCGACAGCGCGAGCCGGTAGATGGCGAAGTCGACGCAATACTGGACGAGGACGGCCGGCACCTCATGAAGGGGCAGGCGGTAGCGCACCGCCAGATAGCTGTCGATCTCGGCCGAGGCGAGCACCAGCGCCTTGTCGACCGACAGCCCCTCGACCACGCCATCGCCGTCACGATCCGCGACGACAAGCGCGTTCGGGCCGTAAAGCGTGGTGATGTCGGTCTGCGCGGCGTAGGGCATCGGTCACCTGTCATGATTGGTGCCGGTCTCTCCCGGCCGTCACGCCCGTCTGCGGCGTTGGCATCCGGGTCCGCCCCCGGTGGCACAGGTATCAGGCGGCCGGCGCCGGACTGACCTCCGCCCAGGCGGCATCGCGCAGCGCGGCGGTGATGGCGATGTCCGGCAAGGCGGCCCTCAGCGCCGCGACCTTGGGCTTGCCCTGGGCGTCGAAATCCTCGGCCGACAGGCCGGCAATCGCCGCCTTGATCGCCACGATTGCGCCCTCGCCCTCGGCTGCCGCCACCTCGGCCTCCTCCGGGGCCGGGGCGATGTGCAGCATTGGCTCGGCCGCAATGATCGACCATTCCTCGGGCGTGAAGTCGCCCTCCGCGACCACGGTGCCTTCCTTCGGCCAAGCACGACCCAGCCGGAAGAACGTAGCGTGCAGCGCAGTGGCCACAGCCTTGATGAGAAGAAGCTGGGTCATGTCAGGCCATCCACGGGTTCACAACGACCTTGACGGCGTTGAAGTTGGTGTTGGTCCCGCCGCCGGGCAGAATTTGCGCCTCGAAGAGCGCCTTCGCGGCGGCCTCGTTCGAAGGGCCGACCATGCAGACGCTCGGGCGGATGCCCAGCGGGCGGCCGCCGTCGGCCTTGATCTGGCCCATGCGGGTCCGGTAGGCCTCGAAGTTCGCCGCATTGAGCGCCGTGCGGGCGCCGAAGGCCATCTGCGGGAAACCGTAGCCCGCGTTGCACCGGTAGCGGACGCCCCAGAGGTAGGCGTCCTTGATGAAGACGGTGTCCGAGTTCGACGGATCGCGCTTTTCTTCGAGCTCCGGCTTCGTGCGCTCCTGGAAGATGAGCGGCTTGATCGCCTTCGAGGTGTCGAAGAGATACCAGCGCGGATTGGCGCCCGCCTCCCAGTTCGACCAGGTCGTGGCCGTGCCGGTGCCATCATGGTTCGGCGCGGTCGGATGGTCGGTGTCGAAGAAATACTGGCCGTCATAGCAGACGGTCGTCTCGCCCTGCGTCAGGGCGTCGTTCACCAGGATGTCAGGGTGGCGTGCAGCCGCCTCGCCCATGGATCGGGAGACCGGCGCGAAGTGGCCGAACTGGTCATCCTCGATCTGGGTGCGCTGCACCGTGATCGAGCCCTCGTAAAGCTTGTTCGAGATCGTGTAGCCCTGCGCCTTCATGTCCTTCAGCACACGGTCGCCGATCCATTCCCGAAGCGCCGGGAAGTCGCCAAGCCAGCCATAGGTGTTCGAAGCGGTGGTCGAAGGCACGAGCGTGGCGATCTGCGACCAGAAGGCCTGCGCCTGCATCGACGAATAGCCGTCGACAAAGCTCTTCTGCAGCGCGGTGTTGAGGCCCGTCAGGACGGCGGGGGAAATGATCATGGCTGGTTACTCCTTCTTCGCCTGCGCCGCCTTCTGCGCGGCGAATTCCTCGGGCTTCATGCCCATGATGGCGCAGACCTGCCGCTCCTCGGCGTTCAGGGCGACCGGGTCGGCATCAGCCTTCTTCGGCGGCGTGGCGCCGCCGGCGATCACCGGCGCGGCCGCGACATAGGCCTTGAAGCGCTCCAGGCCGCCTTCGGCGCGGCAGGACGCCAGGTGATAGTCCTTCGACGCCGGCGCGACCTTGCCGGCGGCCACGGCGGCGTCGACGGTCGCCACGATGTCGGCCTCGGTCCGCGTCTTGGCGTCGGCCTCGAACGTCGCGATCCGGTTCAGCGCAAGCTGGTGGTCCGCCTTCGGGATGAACTTTTCCGGATCGGGATGCGCGGCCGAGTTCAGTGCGGTGTCGCGCGCCTTCTGCAGCGCGTTGATCGCCACGACGGCGTCGGCCGTCGTTGCATCGGCTTTGAGGCCGAGGGCCTCCAGGACAGCCTTGTCCATAGTGTCGGTCTCCGATCTGGCGTTCAGCGCCGCCATTGCGAGGTTGGGGTTGTTGGTGAGCCCGGCAGACACGATCTGGAGGA
>Ga0209571_1001619_pt1 | contig 9833 bp, 8 predicted proteins | sample EBPBio102011_DNA_FD_185866 | JGI IMG/M metagenome (GOLD analysis project Ga0209571, IMG submission 185866) | Wastewater treatment Type I Accumulibacter community from EBPR Bioreactor in Madison, WI, USA - Reactor 1_1/10/2011_ DNA (SPAdes)... | ecosystem: Engineered > Bioreactor > EBPR >...
AGAGGTGTTCCAGCCCTTCTCCGTCCTTCTTCATTCCGCCTTCGCTCAGGAGATCCTTCGATCTTCCTGCTCAAAGTACGCGCGATATTCAAAGCCCTTCAATCCCGTTTAGGGGCGGACGTAACACCGGCGAGAACTCGATCCACATGACGATGATGTACAAGGTGATGCAGGCGGCGACCTCGAACATCACCGAGTTGACGTTGAAGTAGCCTGGCCAGAAGATGTGCCAGAAGTTCCACCAGCGACCGAGATCGAAGGTGATCGCGGCACCCGCCAGCGTGTAGCCGAACAGGCTGCCGAGCAACGCCGGACGCACCAGCGGATGGTACTTGCCCTGGTTGAAGATGTAGACCAGCAACGCCATACAGAAGCCGCCGCAGGCCAGGGCCGAACCGATGAAGACGTCCACCACAACCCAGATTCCCCAGGAGTAGCCATCGTTGACGTTGGTTGTCGAGCTGAGTCCAAAAAGAAGACGGACCACGACGATCGTTGCCATGACCGTCATGAGAACACCACAGACAAGGGTCGTGGCATTGAACAGGCTGCCGCCAACCGGCGCCGGTGCGGCATGCTGGCGAGCGCTCATGATCCCTCCTTCCGCCGTTCGTCCGTCGGCGCATCGTCTTCATGATGCACGTTGCGCTTGGCGACATAGGTCATTGCCCCAAGGACTGCAAACGGCATCAGCAAGCCGCCGTAGAGAGTGTGCTGAATCGTTTCCGAGGTTGACGCCGACGACTTGGGCGGCAGGTAGGGCATGCCGACCTTCTCGAAGTCGACGGCCGAGAGCTTGAGAACCTGCGTGCCACCGTACTCGGTCTCGCCATACACGTGCTGCTTGTACTTGCCGACGTAGCCCTGGTAGCTCTGGTCCGGCCCGCCGCTGAGGTTGCCGCGCGGATAGGTGGTCAGGCTGCCCGGTGCGAGCGCCAGACGTCGCTTGGCTTCGCTCAGCAAGTCGCTGGTCCGGCCGTAGAGCGTCGCACCGGTTGGGCAGACCTCGGCGCATGCAGAGTAGTGACCATCCTTGTAGCGATGCCGACAGAGCTCGCACTTGCCGATCTTGCCCGTCGGCGAATCGTACTGGTACTTGGGGATGCCGAAAGGACAGGCGACGACACAGTAACGACAGCCGACGCAAGCCTCGGCGTCGTAGGCGACGATGCCCGTCTTCGGATCCTTGGTCATCGCCGTCACCGGGCAGGCTGAAACGCACGACGGGTCGGCGCAATGCATGCACGAGGTCTTCATGAAGGCGTAGCCGTTGGTCTCGTCATCCTTGCTGGCCATCGTGCCGCTGCGATACATCTTGATGATATTGAAGGTGTAGCCGCTGGTATCTAGAGGCGTGTCCCAGAGCTGGTCGGTTGTCGAGAACTCGGGCGGATTGTCGTTGGCTCGCTTGCAGGCCGCGACACAGGCTTTGCAGCCGATGCACAGCGTGCCGTCGTAGAGGAGGCCAAGCGCCTCGGGCGGGCGCTCGTACGTGTCACGCGCGCTGGCCGGGGTGTTGACCGTGCCGGCCACAACGGCTGCGCCGGCGACACCGACGCAGCCTTTGAGGAAGTGGCGACGGGAGTTGTCATCGGTTCGTTTATCAGCAAGTTCGGTAGCCATCTCACACCTCCGTCTTTTCGCTCGCAGCCCTCGTTCTTTCGGCCTCCTCAGCCTTGTGGGAAAGGCCCAGATTGCGCGCCACCACGGCCGCGCCACCGGCTGCTGCCCCGGCAACGGCAGCAAGTATTGCGGCCGACCCCAGGGTGGCGCCCATCCCCTTCTCTTCGACGATGCGCGGATACTGCTGTGGCGGGTCGACGTTCTTTACTTTGGCCAGCATGTGAATCGGCTTGCTGAAGCCCACACCCTGCTCGGTACACCCGATGCAGGGGCAGCCACAACCCACCGGCCAGGTGCCAGCACCGGCATCGCCGAACAGGATGCTCGGACAGTTGGCGTAGGTTTCCGGCCCCTTGCAGCCGAGCTTGTAGAGGCAGTAGCCCTTGCGGTGGCCCTCGTCGCCAAAGTCGATCGCAAAACGACCGGCATCGAAGTGGGCACGGCGTTCGCAGTTCTCATGGACCAGGCGCGAGTACGCAAACTTCGGCCGACCCAGGTCGTCGACTGGCGGCAACGCGCCGAAGGTGAGGAAGTGCACTACCGTCGACAGGAAGTTGTAAGGGTTCGGAGGGCAACCCGGAATCGTCACCACCGGTTTGCCGAGCACCGCCGCGACACCGGAGGCCCCGGTCGGGTTCGGGTCGCATGATCGACGGCATACCGCCCCAACTCGCGCACGAGCCGATGGCGATCACGGCCGCGGCATCTGCGGCACACTCCTTCGTCAGGTCGATCGCGGTCTGACCGCCGATCTTGCAGTAGATGCCGCCATCGCGCGTCGGGATCGCGCCTTCGACGACCAGAATGTAGCTGCCCTTGTTTTCCGCCATGGCCGTCCTGCGTGCCTTTTCGACCTGGTGGCCGGCAGCAGCGAACAGCGTCTCGTGGTAATCGAGCGAAATGACGTCGAGAATCAGCCGCTCGAGGGTCGGGTGCTCGGCGCGCAGCATCGACTCCGTGCAGCCCGTGCACTCCTGGAAGTGCAGCCAGATGACCGATGGCCGCTTCTTGGCCGCGACCGCTTCGGCGACCGCCGCGTCGGCTCCCGCCGGCAAACCCAGGCTGGCTGCCACGCTGGCGCAGAACTGCAGAAACTCTCGTCGCGGCATGCCAAGTCGCTTGCTCGCGACGGCGATGTTCGCATCACTTTCCAGCTTCAGCAGACTGGTGTTTGCCATTTCCCGCCCCCTATCTCGTCGCCCGACCGCAGGTCGGGAGGTTCACATCGATACCGCCCCCGAAAGCACTTGTGTAGCCAATGCCGCAACTGCACCCAAGAAGCGTGCCAAGGAGAGATGTTGGTAATAAACAGGGGCTTGGTTTTGGGTACGGCGGCCACTTCAGTAAGCGAGCTTTGCGTCTGGAGTTCGAAGTGGAAACCTGGTATCCACCGGCGTCGAGAGCGGCGGGTTGTCCTGAGTTCAGCACGCGAGATAGGCGTTCTCGGCGGACCACCACGATATTCGCTGCTCGCTCTCACCGCCCGATTTCATCGTTGCACGCCGCGTTGATTCCCCCTACGATCTCGACATGAACGAATTCCGCTGCTCGCTGGATCGCCAAGCTGCCCGGGTGCCGACCCGCAACAGCGTGTCGCGCGTTCCCTGTCGCCTGCCGACGGACTCTGCGCTGAAGCGTGCCGGGGCAAGCCGGGAGTCGCTGGATGGCGAGGACCCTTGCGATGTCCAGTTTCCGGTCACCCACTGAAGCGCTGCAGGCGCACTCGCCGATCGCCGCCGACGGCCTGCCGGAAGCGCAAGCGGTTTTCCACGGGGTCGACGAGGCGGTCTGGATCGAAGTGATCCGCAAGATGGACGAGGTGTACAACGACCTGCTGCAGTACGAGGTCGCTCTCGAGCAAAAGAATGCTGCCCTCGAGGACTCGCAGCAGTTCATCGAAAGCGTTCTGGCGTCCATGTCGGATATCCTGATTGTCTGCAACCGGCACGGGGCCATCCAGGAAGTTAACGACTCCTTGCGGCGTTTCATCGGTCAGGACGAGACCGTTCTGTATGGACGACCGGTCTGCGAACTCTTTGCCGACGACGTATCACGGCAAAGGGCTCGCGACTTCTTTTCGGCAGCGCGGCCGGCGTCGGTCCAGGATTGCGAGCTGCTGATCAGCGGCCGCGACGGCAACTCGCTGCCGGTTTCGCTGAATTGCACGCCGCGTTTGTCGGGAACCGGCAAGTTGGTCGGGATGGTTCTCACCGGGCGGCCGGTCGGCGAATTGCGGCGTGCTTATCATGCTCTGCGGCAGGCGCACGAGGATCTGAAGCGTACTCAGCAACAGCTTCTGCAGGCGGAAAAGATGGCCTCGCTCGGCCGTCTGGTCGCTGGTGTGGCGCATGAACTCAACAATCCGATCAGCTTCGTTCTCGGCAACGTGCTGGCCATCAGACGCTATGCGGCGCGCCTGCAGAGCTATCTCGATGCGGTGCACTCGGACGCCTGCGTGCGATCACCGGCGCTGGAGGCGATGCGGCAGGACTTGCGCATTGATCGAATCCTGGAGGACATCACTCCGCTTCTCGACGGCATGACTGAAGGCGCCGAGCGTACACGCGACATCGTCGACGGACTCAAGCGCTTCTCGGCTGTCGATCGCAGTGCCGACGAGCCGGTCAACCTCGCTGAAGTTCTCGCCCGGGCGGTGCGCTGGGTCACACGGGCGGCCATGCAGGGTTTTCGTGTGACTGTGGATCTGCCCCAAGAACTGCCCATCATTGGCTCTTCCGGGCAGATGCAGCAAGTACTGATGAACCTCGTGCAGAACGCGCGGGATGCCACTGCAGGGGGCGAAGCCCCCACTCTCGAGATCAGTGCCGAGCGGTGCAACGGTACGGTGATCCTCAGCTTTGTCGACAATGGACCGGGAATCGCCGAAGCAAACCTGCCGCGCCTCTTCGACCCTTTCTTCACGACCAAGCCGGTTGGACAGGGAACAGGGCTTGGGCTGTCGATAAGCTATGGCATTGTGGAGCGGCACGGTGGCAAGCTGGAAGCCGCGAATCGGCCTGGAGGGGGCGCTGTATTCACGCTGACGCTGCCGCTCGCGCCGGTTTAGCCAACGTATGGGTGGTGCCTCGGCGCGCTGCATCGGGCGTCGGTCACCTCGTGTCGCCACCGTTGGTAGCTACGCGTTGATAAGCCGGGAGAGCAACGAAGTTCAGTTGGTGGGTATCAAGGCCACCGACTTGCGCCTTTAGGATTTCATCGTCTGACGGAAACTCGCATTTTCCCAACATCAGGCGCCAAAGAGAGGTTGCCGGGATGCCCGCGAGGCGGTGAACGAAAAAAGCGCCCCAAGGCAGTTCATTCGGACGGCTGACGAAACATCTGCTGCTTTGCCGAGAAGCTCTCTACCAGACACCGGGAAGTTTCACCGGGAACTTTCGGTGATGTGCCTTGGTAGGCGCGATTGGACTCGAACCAACGACCCCCACCATGTCAAGGTGGTGCTCTAACCAGCTGAGCTACGCGCCTCCAGTGAAGCCACAAGTGCAAGCGACTTCAGGGAAGTGCGCATTATACGGCCAGCCAACGGCAAGTCAAGCGGTGCGAACCTCGTCGAGCGCCGTGTATGACGGAGCCAGCGGGCACGGTGGTCGGTGCTCACTCGCCAATCACGTCGCTATTGGCCGGCGGGGTGAAGCGGAACAGTGATGGCGCAAGGCGCGGATTGCGCTCGAGATGGGCAAACCGTAGCGAGGTGGTCTGGCCGAGGCTGTCAAGCAGTTCCATCGCCCTCAGATCACTCCCGGCAAAGCCAAGGCTCACCTTCTCGAAACCGCTGTCGGGCGATCGCGGCGTCGCCTCAACCCACTCCAGTCCATCCTTGTCGCCCGCCTCGCGCAAGGTGAAGTTCTTCTCGATCGTGCTTTCACCGGCGAGTAGAGCGGCTGGTGTGCCGCCGAGGGCACTGCCCACCTTCCGGACGGTGACCTGGCGGAGATCGGGGTCGTGGATCCATACGCGTTCTCCATCTCCTACCAGCAACTGCGCATACGGTTTCTCGATCTCCCAGCGAAACTTGCCGGGGCGCGCGAACATCATGACACCGCTCGACAACTGCGGTTTGCGGCCATTCCTCGCGGCGACGCTTTGCGCGAATTCGGCGCGCATGGTCCGCGTCGATTCGAGGAACTGGTGCAGCTTGTCGATTGCCCCAGCACTCACTGTCTGGGTGATGAGCAGGCAGATGGCTGCGAACAGGGTTCGGCGCATCATTCCTCGTCCCTGCGCGGGGCCAGGACTTCTCGACCACCGCGGGCGTCCATCGCAGAAACGAGTCCAGCCTTCTCCATCGCTTCGATCAGGCGTGCCGAGCGATTGTAGCCGATGCGAAGATGGCGCTGAACCAGCGAAATCGATGCCCGGCGGTTCTTCAGCACCACTTCGACGGCCTGGTCGTATACCGGGTCGGCTTCACCATCGGTGTCCAAGGCGCCGTTGTCAGCGCCGGCTGGGCCGTCACCGTCTTCGTCGGCACCGCCACCGCTGAGGACGCCGTCCACGTACGCCGGGGCACCCACCTTCTTGAGGTAGTCGACTACCCGGTGGACCTCTTCGTCGGCAACAAAGGCACCATGAACTCGCGTGGGATAGCCAGTGCCCGGTGCGAGGAAGAGCATGTCTCCCTGGCCGAGCAGGGCCTCGGCTCCCATCTGGTCGAGGATGGTCCGCGAGTCGATCTTCGAAGAAACCTGAAACGAGATTCGGGTCGGGATGTTGGCCTTGATCAGACCGGTGATGACATCGACCGACGGTCGCTGCGTCGCCAGGATCAGGTGAATCCCCGACGCACGGGCCTTCTGGGCGAGCCGGGCAATCAGTTGCTCGACGGTCTTGCCGGCAACCATCATCAGGTCGGCGAGTTCGTCGATGACGACGACGATGTAAGGCAGGATGCTCAGCGGTTCGGGGCTGTCGGGGGTCAGCGAAACCGGATTGGGGATCTTCTCGTCGCTCTTTTCGGCATCCCGGATGCGGTGATTGAGGCCGACCAGGTTACGCACGCCCATTGCCGACATCAGCTTGTAGCGCTTCTCCATCTCGGCGACACACCAGTTGAGGGCGTTGGCCGCCTGCTTCATGTCCACCACCACCGGCGCGAGCAGATGCGGGATACCCTCGTAGATCGACAGTTCGAGCATCTTCGGGTCGACCAGGATCAGCCGCACCTGATCGGGCTCGGCCTTGTAGAGCAGTGACAGGATCATCGCATTGATGCCGACCGACTTGCCGGAGCCGGTCGTGCCGGCGACCAGCAGGTGTGGCATCTTGGCCAGGTCGACGACGGTCGGTTGGCCGCCGATGTCCTTGCCGAGAGTCATCGTCAGCGGCGAACTCATGTCGCTGTACTCCTTGCTGGAAATGATCTCCAGCAGGCGCACCATCTGCCGCTTGGGGTTCGGCAGTTCGAGCGCCATCGAGGACTTGCCAGGCACCGTTTCGACGACGCGCACGGAGACCAGCGACAACGAGCGGGCGAGATCCTTGGCGAGATTGAGGATCTGTACGCCCTTGACACCCACGGCGGGCTCGATTTCATAGCGGGTGATGACGGGGCCGGGGTAGGCGGCGGTCACCGCCACCTGGACACCGAAGTCGGCAAGCTTGCGCTCGATCAGACGCGAAGTGTACTCGAGCGTCTCGGGCCTGACGCGGTCGCCGTGCAGCGGCGCGGGTTCGAGGAGATGCAGCGGTGGCAGCATGCCGCCGGGTACGGCTTCCGGAAACAGCGGCACTTGCCGCTCACGTTCCATGCGTTTCTCGACTTTCGGTGGTAGCCGCGGTGGTGCGACTGCTGCGAACTCCTCAATCGCCTTGCTCGGTGTCTGCGGGTCAAGCGGCGGCTCGGATTCGGTGGGCGGCACGGCGTGGGGCGTCGCCGGTCGATCACTCAGTGTTGGTTCCTCATGCACAGCAGGGCGCTTGGCGGGCTTGAGGGCGGGCCGGTTGGCCGCTTCCGGTTTCTGCGCCAGCGTCGGCTCATGTGCTTCGCTTCGCTTCTTCTCACCCTCGACCACCGCCTCACGCTCACGCGCGACTTCCCGGCCGATTCGGCGGTCCTGCCAGCGCTCGAACAGCCCGCCAACGCCCACGATGGCCGCCTCGAAGAGGCCTCCCACACGTTCGGCAGCGGTGATCCAGGACATCCCCGAGAAAATACTCCAGCCGAGCACCAGCATGGCGAAGAGGGCCAGCGTCGCGCCCGTGTAACCAAGATAGCGTACCGCGATGGCCCCTAGCTCGATGCCGATGACGCCGCCCGGACCGACGGGCAGGGTCGCCTTTAGGGTGTAGAACCGCAGTGCCTCGAGCCCGCTGCTGGCGACGATCAGCACGACGAAGCCGGCGAGGGCGATATAGAGCGGGCGTCGATCGCTGGGGCGCTGACCATCGAGACGCCGATAACCCCACCAGACGAAGGCAATCAGCAGAACCGTCCACCACCAGGCGGAAAGGCCGAAAATGTACAGCATCAGATCGGCCAGCCAGGCGCCGGTACGACCCGCCGGATTGTGCAGGGTCGTCGTGTGTACGGCATGCGACCAGCCGGGGTCGCTCCGCTGGTAACCCCAGAGGGAAAGCGCCAGAAAGGTCGCGATGGCGATCAGGATCAGCCAGCGAGCTTCCTGCAGGAGGATCGCGATCTTTTCCGGGAGTGGGCTTGGCGCGCTCGAGGCGTACGCCATTCGGCCGGCAAGTTTGTTCAGCAGGGCCATCGGAGCAAAGGAGTTCAGGTTGATTGGGGGCGGGAGGCTGGCACGGGTGCGGGACTCGCTGCCAGACGCTTCTCAATGATGACGATGCGGCCTTCCTCGACCCGGAAATATCCGCGATTCTCCAGATCCTTCATCACACGACTGACCATCTCGCGCGAGGCACCGATCATCTTGGCGATGTCCTGCTTGGTGAGGCGCCGCCTGATCACGCGCTGCCCGCGCTCGTCTTCGGAGAAGTCGATGAGCAGCTTGGCGACGCGGCCGTAAACGTCGAGAAGGGCCAGGCTCTCGATGTTGCGATCCGCTTCGCGCAAGCGCTGCACCAGACTCTTCATGATGTTGAGGCACAGGTCGAAGTTCTCCGCCAGGCAGCGTTTGAAGTCGTTCTTGGTGATCACCAGCAGTTCGCAGGTCTCGGTCGCGACGACGTCGGCCGAACGCGGGCTGCCGTCAATCAGCCCCATCTCGCCGAAGAACTCTCCCGGGCCGAGCAGGGTCAGAATCACCTCGCGTCCCTCTTCATCGCTGTTGAGAACCTTGGCGCCGCCACTGATGAGCACGTACAGTGAGTCGGTGCTGTCGCCGGCGCGCACGATGGTTGTCAGGCGCGGCACTCGGCGATGAAAGGCGACTTTGGCGATCTGTTCGAGTTGTGAATCCGGCACGCCGGCAAACATCGGAATGCTATGCAGCAAAGTCAGGCTGGGTCCCCTCCTGGGCTGCTCGACCTGTGTGTTCATGAGGCCTTCTTTCGTCAAGTGAAATGATTTCTATCAAGGGCTTGCGCGGCGATTATAAGGCACTTTGCAGGTTTCCGAAGCAAGCACGGAACAAAGTTGGCGCCGGAGGCGTCGGCGTTGCCGGTTATAATTTTTCCATGACCCACTACCAGAGCAAATCGAGATGACCCCAGCCACCCGTCACTGCCGCCTGCTGATCCTCGGATCGGGACCTGCCGGCTATACCGCCGCCGTCTACGCGGCGCGTGCCAACCTGCAGCCGGTGTTGATCACCGGTATGGCGCAGGGTGGCCAGTTGATGACCACCACCGACGTGGACAACTGGCCCGCGGACGCGAAGGGCGTACAGGGACCCGAACTGATGCAGCGCTTCGAGGAGCATGCGCGCCGCTTCGAGACCGAGATCATCTTCGAGCACATTCATACGGCCCAGCTTGCACAAAGGCCGTTCACGCTGATCGGCGACTCCGCGACGTACACCTGTGACGCGTTGATCATCGCCACCGGCGCGTCGGCCCAGTACCTCGGACTTCCTTCCGAGGAGGCATACTCCGGGCGCGGCGTTTCCGCCTGTGCAACCTGTGACGGTTTCTTCTATCGCAACCAGCCGGTCGCGGTCATTGGCGGTGGCAACACGGCAGTCGAGGAAGCGCTGTACCTCGCCAACATCGCCAGCCATGTCACCCTCGTGCACCGCCGAGACAAGCTGCGTAGCGAAAAAATCCTGCAGGACAAGCTG
>Ga0209571_1001621_pt1 | contig 9809 bp, 10 predicted proteins | sample EBPBio102011_DNA_FD_185866 | JGI IMG/M metagenome (GOLD analysis project Ga0209571, IMG submission 185866) | Wastewater treatment Type I Accumulibacter community from EBPR Bioreactor in Madison, WI, USA - Reactor 1_1/10/2011_ DNA (SPAdes)... | ecosystem: Engineered > Bioreactor > EBPR >...
TCGCCGTCGCCGCCGCCCGTGGCCTGTCGCTGGGCCTTGGCATCCCCGCCATCGGCATCACCGCGCTGGAAGCGCGCGCCTATGGCCTGCCCCGGCCGCTGACCGTGATCGAGGATGCAAGACGGGGCGAGACCTATGTCCAGACCTTCACCGCCGAAGGCCCCGGCCCCGCCCGCCTTGTCCCCGCCCACGCGGCCCCGCCCCCCGGCGCCCTGACCGGCAGCGCCGCCGGGCCGCAGGCCCTGCCGCAGCCCGTGCCGCTGGCCGAGGCCATCCTACGCCTCGCCGCCCGGCGCCTGCACCAGACCGGCCTGCCGCGCCCCGCCCCCTTCTACCTGCGCGGCGCGGATGCCGCCCCGCCGTCCGACCCGCCGCCGGTCATTCTGCCCGACCCCGCGCTGCCATGACGCCCGACCGGCTTGCCGCGCTGCACGCGCTTTGTTTCCGCAGCCCGCCGCCCTGGTCCGCCGCCGATTTCGCCAGTTTCGCCGCCGATCCGCTGACCTTCCTGCTGGTCGAGGGCGATGCCGCCTTCCTTCTGGGCCGCGCCGTGGCGGGCGAGGCCGAGCTTCTGACCCTGGCCGTCGCGCCGGAATCCCGCCGCCTCGGGCTTGGCGCTAAACTTCTGTCCCGCTTTCTCTATCAGGCCCGGCTGCGCGGCGCGGATCAGGCCTTTCTCGAGGTCAGCGCCCAGAACCCGGCTGCGGTCAAGCTCTACGAATCGCAGGGTTTCATCCTGTCCGGCCGCCGCCGCGGCTACTATGCCACCCCGGAAGGCCCCCGGGTCGATGCACTGGTGATGACCCGCGCGCTCTAGGCCCGCCGTCCTGCACGGCTGCGCCTGGTAAAAACCTGACCATAAGGTCAGGAACACACAGGCAACACAGCGAATCCGACTTGACCCCCGCTGGGCCTTGGCGCGTAATCTGGCGGATGAAACGCCCGCAGGCGGCCGCTGAACCGGCCCCGCAAGAACCGGGCGGCAATGGTTTGTTCAACCGGGAGAAAACCGATGACCCTGATGAAATCCCTTGCGGGGGCGACCGCCGCCATGGCGCTCATGGTAGGCATGGCCGCCGCCGATCCGGCGATCATCTACGACCTTGGCGGGAAGTTCGACAAATCCTTCAACGAGGCGGCCTTCAACGGCGCCGAGAAATGGGCCAAGGAAACCGGCGGCACCTACAAGGAACTGGAAATGCAGGACGAGGCCCAGCGCGAACAGGCGCTGCGCCGTCTGGCCGAGGCCGGTGCCAACCCGGTGGTGATGACCGGCTTCGCTTTCGGCGACGTGCTGGCCAAGGTCGCCCCGGATTTCCCCGACACCAAATTCGCCATCATCGACATGGTCGTCGATGCGCCCAACGTGAAATCGGTCGTCTTCACCGAGCATGAGGGCAGCTATCTGGTCGGCATGTTGGCCGCCATGGCCTCGAAGACCGGCACGGTCGGCTTCATCGGCGGCATGGACATTCCGCTGATCCGCAAATTCGGCTGCGGCTATGCCGAGGGTGCCAAGGCGGTGAACCCCGACATCAAGATCGTCCTCAACATGACCGGCACCACCCCGGCCGCCTGGAACGATCCGGTCAAGGGCGCGGAACTGGCCAAGGGCCAGAAGGCGCAGGGCGCCGACGTGATCTATGCCGCCGCCGGCGGCACGGGCGTGGGCGTGCTGCAAGCTGCTGCCGATGAAGGCATCCTGTCGATCGGCGTCGACTCGAACCAGAACTACCTGCACCCGGGTTCGGTCCTGACCTCGATGATGAAGCGCGTCGACAATGCCGTCTATAGCGCCTTCAAGGAAGGCACCGACCTCAAGCCCGGCCTCGAGGTGATGGGTCTGGCCAATGAAGGCGTCGGCTACGCGATGGACGAGAACAACGCCTCGCTCGTGACCCCCGAAATGGTCGCCAAGGTCGATGAGGCCGCCGCCAAGATCAAGTCGGGCGAGATCGTGGTCCATGACTACATGTCCGACAACACCTGCCCGGCCGCCACGTTCTGATGCCGGATCGGAATACCGCGACGGGAGGGAGGCAGGCGACTGCCCCCCTCTCTGCGCGTTGCGTCACCTTCTGCGGCCCGGCGGCGCTTCTTGCCGCCGCGTTCGCCGCGCCAGGCCCCGTGATCGCCGCCGGAACCGGGGACGAGATCGTCATTGTCCGCCGCTATGAGAAACTGGGCGATGCCAAGGTCGATTTCGCGCCCACCCGTCCCGGCCAGATCATCTGCTATGCCTATGATGCGAAAGGTATCACCATCGGCCATCAGTTCGGCGCAGCCGAAACCGGGTCGATCCGGTTCTATGACATCCCCCTGGCGGATGTCGCCGATGTGAATTGCGAGAGGCAGGATTGACCAAAGACGCCCCCATCGCCATCGAACTCAAAGGCATCTCCAAAGCCTTCGGCCCGGTGCAGGCCAACAAGGACATCAACATCGCCGTGCCGAAGGGCACGATCCACGGCATTATCGGCGAGAACGGGGCCGGCAAGTCGACCCTGATGTCCATCCTCTACGGCTTCTACAAGGCCGATAGCGGCCAGATCCTGATCAACGGCACCCCGACCCCCATCCCCGACAGCCAGAGCGCCATCCGCGCCGGCATCGGCATGGTCTTCCAGCATTTCAAGCTGGTGCAGAATTTCACCGTCCTCGAAAACGTCGTCCTGGGCGCCGAGGAAGGCGCGCTTCTTGGCCCCAGCCTGCGCAAGGCGCGGGCGGAATTGCAGCGTCTGGCGCAGGAATACGACCTTGATGTCGATCCCGACGCGCTGATCGAGGATCTGTCCGTCGGCCACCAGCAGCGGGTCGAGATCCTCAAGGCCCTCTACCGCCAGGCCGATATCCTGATCCTTGACGAACCGACCGGCGTCCTGACCCCAGACGAGGCCGACCACCTGTTCCGCATCCTCAAGGGGCTGCGGGACCAGGGCAAGACCGTCATCCTGATCACCCACAAGCTGCGTGAGATCATGGAAGCGACCGACAATGTCAGCGTCATGCGCCGCGGCACCATGGTCGCCACCGTCAAGACCGCCGAAACCAGCCCCGAGGCGCTGGCCGAGCTGATGGTCGGACGCAAGGTTCTGCTGGAGGTGGAAAAGCCCCCGGCCCGGCCCGGCGCGCTGGTGCTTTCCGTGCAGGACCTGCGCGTGCGCGACGAACATGGTGTCGAACGGCTCAAAGGCGTCAGCCTTGAGATCCGCGCCGGCGAAATCCTCGGCATCGCCGGGGTCGCGGGCAATGGCCAGTCGGAACTGCTCGCGGCCCTTGGCGGCATGATGCCCGCCACTGGCAGCGTTTCTCTGAACGGCGCGCCCCTGCCCCTGTCGGGCGCCGGGGCCGATGGCCGCAGCCGCCGCGCGGCGGGCGTGGGCCATGTGCCCGAAGACCGCCAGCATCACGGGCTGATCCTTGACTTCACCGCCTGGGAAAATGTCGCCTTCGGCTATTCGGACGATCCGAAATACCAGGCCAATGCGCTGTTCATGTCGAATGACGCCCTGCGCGATGACACGCGGCGCAAGATGGAAACCTTTGACGTCCGCCCGCCCGATTGCTGGTTGGCCGCCAAGAACTTTTCCGGCGGCAACCAGCAGAAGATTGTCGTTGCGCGCGAGTTCGAGCAGAACCCGACCCTGCTTCTGGTCGGCCAGCCCACCCGCGGCGTGGATATCGGCGCGATCGAATTCATTCACAAGCAACTCATCGCGCTGCGCGATGCCGGGGCCGCGATCCTGCTGGTCTCGGTGGAACTGGACGAGATCCTCTCGCTTTCCGACCGCATCGCCGTGATGTTCGACGGACAGATCATGGGCACACGTGACCCCGACACCACCAATGAACGCGAACTGGGCCTGTTGATGGCCGGGATCACCGACACGCCCAAGGGGGAAGCCGCCTGATGGACCGCCTCCCGAAATGGGCCGATGTCACGCTTGTGCCGCTGGTCTCGCTGCTTCTCGCCGCGCTCTGCTCGGCCTTGGTCATCCTTGCCATCGGCCAGGACCCGCTCGAGGCGCTGGATGTGATGATCCAGGGCACGGTGATGACCGCAAGCGGCTGGGGCTATACGCTCTATTACACCACCAGCTTCATCTTCACCGGCCTGGCCGTGACCATGGCCTTCCATGCGGGCCTCTTCAACATCGGCGGCGAGGGTCAGGCCCAGCTGGGCGGTCTTGGCGTCGCGCTGGCCCTGCTCTATATCCCCTGGCCGCATTGGAGCCTGGCCCTGCTCGGCGCGGCCTGTGGCGCTGCGCTGTTCGGCGCGCTCTGGGCGGCGATCCCGGCCTGGCTCCAGGCCAAACGCGGCAGCCATATCGTGATCACCACGATCATGTTCAACTATATCGCTGCCAGCCTTCTGATCTTCCTTCTGGTCGATGTGCTGCGCCCGGCCGGGCAGATGGACCCGGCCACCGCGCGCTTCGGGCCCGATGCCGCCCTGCCGCGCTTCCACGAGATCCCGGGCCTGCAAACGCTGTTCCAGCGCTATACGGCGGATGGCGCGGTCAAGCTGAACGCGGCGGGCAATATCGACTATCAGATCGTTCCCGCCAATGTGACCTTCTTCGTGGCGCTTCTGCTGGCGCTGGGGGTCTGGGCGCTGCTGTGGCGCACAAGGCTGGGCTATGACATCCGCGCCTTCGGCAAGTCCGAGGCGGCGGCGCGCTACGCGGGCATCGGCGCGACGAAGATCATCATGATCGCCATGATCCTGTCGGGCGGCCTGGCCGGGCTGATGGCGATCAACAATGTCATGGGCGAGGCCGGGCGTCTGGTGCAGAACTCGGCCTCGGGCGCGGGCTTCATCGGCATCGCCGTGGCGCTGATGGGCCGCAACCATCCGATTGGCGTCGTGCTCGCGGCCTTCCTCTTCGGCTTCCTGTTCCAGGGCGGCGCGGAGCTTGGCCTCTGGACCAAGATACCGATCGAGATGCGGATCGTGGTGCAGGGCCTGGTGATCCTGTTCACCGGCGCGCTGGATGTGGGGGTGCGGATGCTGCTGACGCGGCTTTTCTCGCTGTTCCGCCGCCCGAAACCCGTCGCCGGGGGGGCCGTGTGATGGATTACAACACGCTTCTCCAGATCCTCGACACGGCGCTGCGCTTCGCGACGCCCCTGCTGTTCGCCTGCCTGGCCGGTCTCTATTCCGAACGCTCCGGCGTTTTCGACATCGGGCTTGAAGGCAAGATGCTGGCCGCCGCCATGTGCGCGGGCACCATGGCCTTCTATTCCGGCTCGGCCTGGGTCGGGCTGGCGGCGGGCATTGGCGGCTCGCTGCTCTTTGCCCTGATCCATGGCCTGACCTCGATCACCTTCCGCGGCAACCAGCTCATCTCGGGCGTGGCGCTCAACTTCCTTGCCGCCGGGCTGACCGTCCTTGTCGCGCAGCGGCTGTTCGGCCAGGGCGGGCGCACCCCGCCGCTGGAAGGCGCCGCCCGCTTCGGCACCATCACCCTGCCCTTCGCCGAGGAAGCCCGCGCCATCCCGGTGATCGGCCCCTTCTATGCCGAGGTGATCTCGGGCCATGCGCTTCTGGTCTATATCGCCTTCGCCTGCGTGGCGCTGACCTGGTGGGCGCTCTACCGCACCCGCTTCGGCCTGCGCCTGCGCGCCGTGGGCGAGAACCCCGCCGCCGTCGACACGGCCGGGATCTCGGTCACCCGCCTGCGCTTCTCGGCCCTGATGATCACCGGCATCCTGTGCGGCTTTGCCGGGGCCTATATGGCCACCGCGCTTCAGGCGGGCTTCGGCAAGGACATGACGGCGGGCCGCGGCTATATCGCGCTCGCGGCGCTGATCTTCGCCAAATGGCGCCCGGTCGCGGCGATGTGGGCCTGCCTTCTCTTCGGCTTCTTCCAGGCCCTGGCGCTGCGCCCCGATGTGGTGGAATGGGTGGTGCGGGTCAAAGTGCCCGTCCCCTTCCTCGACGCCCTGCCCTATGTGCTGACCGTCTTCGTCCTTGCGGGCTTTGTCGGCAAGGCCATCCCGCCCCGCGCCGGGGGCGAGCCCTATGTGAAGGAGCGCTGACCCGGACGCGATCCGCCCTGCCCCATTCCCGGGGGTTTCACACCCCCGGACCCCCGTGGGATATTTGAGAACAGAAGAGGCAATAGCGCGGAAAGGAAAGAACCCCGCCGCGACGCATGGCCCAGAGAGGGACCGCTCGCGGGGCAAACCGACCGCAGCCTGGCCTTGCCGCTTCTTCGGTTCCGCCGTTCATCAATATCCTCCGGCAGTCCGGGGGCGAAGCGCCCCCGGGGCCAGCCGAAAGCGAAAGACCTGACATGCACGATCCCGCCGCCACCGCCGCCCTGATCCGCGCCCGCGCCGGGGCGGACCCCATCCGCCTCGGCCTGATCCTCGGCTCGGGCCTTGGCCATCTGGCCCATGCGGTCGAAGGCCCCGCCATCCCCTATGGCGATCTGCCGGGCTTTCCCCATATCGGCGTCTCGGGCCATAATCCGCATCTGCATGTCGGCCTCTTGGAAGGCGTCCGTGTCGCTGTCTTCGGCGCGCGCGAGCATTATTACGAAAGCGGCAACCCGGCGGCGATGCGCCCCGCGCTTGAGGTGCTCAAGGCCTTGGGCGCGCAGGAGCTGATCCTGACCAATGCCGCAGGCTCGCTGCGCCCCGACATCGCGCCGGGCGATCTGATGCTGCTCAATGACCATATCAACTATTCCGGCCTGAACCCGCTGATCGGCGAGAAGACCGATGCCCGCTTCGTGCCGATGACGGATGCCCATTCCCCCCGCCTGCGCGCCGCCCTGAAAGCCGCCGCGACGGCCGAGGGCCTGCCTTTGCCCGAAGGCGTCTATTGCTGGTATTCCGGCCCCTCTTTCGAGACCCCGGCCGAGATCCGCATGCTGAAGCGTCTCGGCGGCGATGCGGTCGGCATGTCCACCGTGCCCGAGGTCATCCTCGCCCGCTTCCTGGGGCTTGAGGTCGCCGCCATCTCGACCATCACCAACATGGCCGCCGGGATGAGCGACGAGCAGATCAGCCACGAGCATACCAAGGCGATGGCCCCGCTGGGTGCGGCAAAACTGGAACGCATCCTGCGGCATTTCCTCCGCGACCTGCGATGAGCGCGCTGGTGATTTGACTTCGCGGCCCAAGGCGCGCAAGCCTTTGGTCAGACACTCCTCTTCCTGATCCCCGCGCCCGGCCTATGCAGATCTACCTCCCCATCGCCGAGGTCTCGGTCGACGCCTTCCTGATTCTCGGGATCGGCGGGGTCGTGGGCTTCCTCTCGGGCATGTTCGGCGTCGGCGGCGGCTTCCTCATCACGCCGCTTCTCTTCTTCATCGGCGTGCCGCCCGCCGTCGCCGTGGCCACCGGGGCCAACCAGGTCGTCGCCTCTTCGGTCTCGGGCGTGCTGGCGCAGCTCAAGCGCAAGGCGGTGGATTTCCGCATGGGGATCGTACTCTTCGCGGGCGGCATGGCCGGATCGGCGGTGGGCATCTGGGTCTTCGCCTGGATGAAGGCGCTCGGCCAGATCGACCTTTTCGTCCAGCTCTCCTATGTGCTTTTTCTGGGCCTGATCGGGCTGATGATGCTGCAGGAATCGCTGCGCGCCCTGTTGCGCAGCGGCAAGGCCGGAGGCGCTGTGCGGCGCGGCCATACCCATAGCTGGGTGCATGGCCTGCCCTTCAAGATGAAGTTCCGCGCCTCGGGCCTGTATATCAGCGTCATCCCGCCCCTGCTCGTGGGGGCGGTCGTGGGCTTCCTGGCCGCGATCATGGGGGTAGGCGGCGGCTTCATCATGGTGCCCGCCATGATCTATCTGCTCGGGATGCCCACCAAGGTCGTCATCGGCACCTCGCTGTTCCAGATCATCTTCGTCTCGGCCTTCACCACCGTGATGCACGCCGTCACCAGCCAGTCGGTCGACATGATGCTGGCGCTTCTTCTGATCTTCGGCGGCGTGATCGGCGCCCAGATCGGCGCCCGCGTCGGTGTGCGGCTGCGGGCCGAACAGCTGCGCGTCCTGCTCTCGCTTCTCGTCCTGGCCGTCAGCCTGCGCATCGCGGCCGACCTTCTGCTGCGCCCCGACGAGCTTTATTCCGTCACGGCGGTCTCGCTGCCATGACCGCGCGCCTGTTCATCGCCCTCGCCGTCTCCCTCGGCCTTCTCGCCGCAACAGCGCACGCGCAGGAAGCGGCGCCCGAGGCCATCGTCGCGGGGCTCAGCCAGAGCCGCGTCTCGATCACCGCCAATTTCGACGGCTCGGAAATCCTCGTCTATGGCGCGGTCAAGCGCGAGACGCCGATCCCCGAGGGCAAGCTCGAGGTCATCGTCACCGTCGAGGGCCCTTCCGCGCCGGTCGTGGTGCGCCGCAAGGACCGCGTCGCCGGGATCTGGATCAACGATGCCGCCGTCACCGTCGACAGCGCGCCCTCCTTCTATTCCGTGGTCACCACCGGCCCGATCGACAAGATCCTGTCGCATACCGAGAACCTGCGCCATTCGATCACCATCGACCGGGTGATCCGCGCCGTGGGGATCGCCTCCGAGGCCGAGAACTCCCCCACGTTCATCGAGGCGCTGGAGCGCGTGCGCGGCGACGAGGGCCGCTACCGCCTGTCCGAAGGCAAGGTGCAGCTCACCGATGCCACGCTGTTCCGCGCCGATGTGGCGCTGCCCGCCAACCTGACCGAAGGCGGCTACAAGGTGCGCATCTTCCTTTTGCGCGGCGGCAAGATCGTCGCCAGCCAGGAAAGGCTGATCGGCGTGCGCAAAGAGGGGCTTGAGCGCGCCATCTTCAATCTCGCCCAGGACCGGCCGCTGATCTACGGCCTTTTGTCGCTGCTTCTGGCCGCCGTCTCGGGCTGGGCCGCCAGCGCCGCCTTCCGCTTCATCCGCACCTGACCTGTCAGGCCTCGGCCAAGAGGGCCTCGAGGTCCAGCCGCTTCGTCACCATCTTCAGCGCGCCGCTGGCGTCGCGCGGCCAGTCGGCCTCGGGCCGGTCGCGATAGAGTTCCACCCCGTTGCCATCGGGATCGTCCAGATACAGCGCCTCGCTGACGCCATGGTCCGAGGCCCCGGTCAGCGGCCAGCCGGCCGCGCGCAGCCGCAGCAAGACCTGCGCCAGCGCCTTGCGGTCGGGAAACAGGATCGCAGTGTGGTAAAGCCCCGTATGGCCGGGGGGCGGCGGAGTTGCGCCTTTCGATTCCCAGGTGTTCAGCCCGATATGGTGGTGATAGCCGCCCGCCGACAGGAAGGCCGCCTGGGTTCCATAGCGCTGGGTGACCTCGAAGCCCAGGATGCCGGAATAAAAGGCGAGGGCGCGGTCCAGATCCGCGACCTTGAGATGGACATGGCCGATGCGGGTTTCGGCGGGCAGGACGGGGGTGGTTTCGGGCGTGACGGGACCGGACATGGCTTGGCCTTTCGGGTCAGGGGATCAAGGCCCAAGATAGGCCCGCCCTAGCCCGCCGCCCAGATCCTTCACCGCACCCGATCTGTGCGCCAGTGGCGGGGCATCTGCCCGCGCGGTCCCCGGCCGCGATCCTTCGCGGAAAGCCCCCCGGCCTCAGACCTTGGCCGCCAGCGCCGCCTCCAGCGCCGCGATCCGGGCTGCCAGCGCCTCATTCTCTTCCCGCGCCTTCTGCGCCATGGCCCGCACCGCGTCGAACTCGTCGCGGCTCACGAAATTGCGGTCGGCCATCCAGCGGTCGACCATGCTTTTGAATGCTGTCTCGGCCTCGGTCTTGGCCCCCTGCGCCACGCCCATCGCATTGGTCATAAGCTGGCTCATGTCGTCGAAGAACTTGTTGCGGCTTTGCATCGGC
>Ga0209571_1001624_pt1 | contig 9765 bp, 7 predicted proteins | sample EBPBio102011_DNA_FD_185866 | JGI IMG/M metagenome (GOLD analysis project Ga0209571, IMG submission 185866) | Wastewater treatment Type I Accumulibacter community from EBPR Bioreactor in Madison, WI, USA - Reactor 1_1/10/2011_ DNA (SPAdes)... | ecosystem: Engineered > Bioreactor > EBPR >...
GAGGAACTGCTTGAGCGCCTGATCGTCCTTGATGTAGCGCTCGGTCTTTCCGTGCTTGACCTTGTAGAGCGGTGGCTGAGCGATATAGATGTGACCGCTTTCGACCAACTCCGGCATCTGGCGATAGAAGAAAGTCAGCAGCAGGGTACGTATGTGCGCACCATCGACATCGGCATCGGTCATGATGATCAGTCGGTGGTAGCGCAGCTTCTCCGGCTTGTATTCATCCTTGCCGATGCCGGTCCCCAGCGCGGTGATCAGCGTTGCGATCTCCTGCGAGGAAATCAGCTTGTCGAAACGTGCTTTCTCGACATTCAGAATCTTGCCCTTGAGCGGTAGAATTGCCTGAAACTTGCGGTCCCGACCCTGCTTCGCCGAGCCGCCCGCCGAGTCACCCTCGACCAGATAGAGTTCGCAAAGCGCCGGATCCTTTTCCTGGCAATCGGCAAGCTTGCCGGGCAGCCCGACACCGTCGAGCAGACCCTTCCGACGCGTCATCTCTCTCGCCTTGCGCGCTGCATCCCGGGCACGCGCCGCTTCGATGATCTTGCCGGTAATTACCTTGGCATCGACTGGACGCTCCTGAAGATACTCGCTGAGTTTCGCCGCGACGACCTCTTCAACCGCCGGACGGGCCTCCGACGAGACCAGCTTCATCTTGGTCTGCGAAGCAAACTTCGGGTCCGGCATCTTCACTGACAGCACGCAGGCCAGACCTTCGCGCATATCATCACCAGTAATATCGACTTTCGCCTTCTTGGCGATTTCGTTTTCTTCGATGTAGCGGTTGATTACCCGCGTCATCGCCGCACGCAGGCCGGTCATGTGAGTTCCACCGTCGGCTTGCGGAATGTTGTTCGTGAAGCACAGCACCTGCTCGGCATAGCTGTCGTTCCACTGCATCGCCACTTCGACGCTGATCACCCCATTACCCCCCGCCGAGTCGCCGCTGGCATAAAAGATATTCGGGTGAAGAACCGACTTGGTTCGGTTTATGTACTCGACAAAACCTCTGACACCCCCGAGGAAGGCGAAATCCTCCTCCTTGCCGGTGCGCTGGTCGTTGAGGCGGATCTTGACTCCATTGTTCAGGAACGAGAGTTCGCGCAGGCGCTTGGCGATGATCTCGTAGTGGAACTCGATCTGGCCAAATATTTCCTCGTCGGCCATGAAGTGCAGCTCCGTCCCACGCTTCTCGGTTGCTGCGACGACCCGCAGCGGCGAGACCTCGACACCCTTCTGCACTTCGAGCAAGCGGTCTACGACGGTGCCTCTGTTGAACTCCAGCAAGTACTTCTTGCCTTCGCGGCGAATGATCAGGCGCAACCACCTGGACAGCGCGTTGACGCACGACACGCCAACACCATGCAGACCACCCGACACCTTGTACGAATTTTGATTGAACTTGCCGCCGGCGTGCAGCACGCACATCACTATCTCGGCGGCAGATCGCCGTGGTTCGTGCTTGTCGTCGAACTTGATGCCAGTCGGTATGCCACGACCGTTGTCGGTCACGGAGATCGAATTGTCGGCGTGAATGGTGATGACTATCTCGTCACAGTGGCCGGCCAGGGCTTCGTCGATGGCATTATCGACGACTTCGAAAACCATGTGGTGCAAGCCCGTGCCGTCCGACGTGTCGCCGATGTACATTCCAGGACGCTTGCGAACCGCCTCCAGACCCTCGAGTTGCTGAATGCTCGACTCGTCGTAGGCGGACTCTTCGTTCTCTTCAATCATTGTCAATCCAGTGTGTATTTCCTGTTGAATCCGTGTCGCCGACGCGCCACCCCAAGTCACTTCTAGATGCGCATCGGCATGACCACATACTTGAATCGGTCATTGCCGGGGATCGTCAGCAGGGCGCTTGAATTCGCGTCGTTGAATCCCCACTCGATAGTGTCGTCCACCGTGTTGTTCAGGACATCCAGCAGATAGGCAACGTTGAAGCCGACGTCGAGCGGTTCACCGTTGTACTCGACTTCGATCTCCTCCTGCGCTTCTTCCTGCTCGGCATTCGCCGCCATGATCTTCAGGCTGCCTGCCGAAAGGATCAGGCGAACGCCGCGAAACTTCTCGTTGGTCAGAATCGCGGCGCGGATCATCGACTGCAACAGCAGGCCGCGACTGACAGACACAACATTTCTGAGGGTTGCCGGAATCACCCTCTCGTAATCGGGAAACCGCCCGTCGATCAGCTTGGATACCAGACTGACATGCCCGAACTGGAAGCGAATCTGAGTCGCCAGCATTTCAATCGACAGCGGCTCGTCGGTGTCGGTGAGCAATCGACTGAGTTCGAGGACCGTCTTGCGAGGGACAATCAGTTCCTGGCGGGCCGCGCCCGGCTCGCGTGGAGCTTGCGCTGCGTCATCGAGAGGCATGCTTGAATAGGCAAGCCGGTGGCCGTCAGTTGCAACCGCCCGTAGTTCGCTTCCGTCAACGATCAGCAACAGCCCATTGAGATAGTAGCGCACGTCCTGAGCGGCCATCGAATACTGCGTCTGCGCAAGCAGGTGGCGGAACTGCTTCTGCGACACCGTGAACTTCTTGGTCTCTCCTTCGGACAGTGCCATGCAGGGAAAGTCGTCAGCCGGCAGCGTCTGCAGGCTGAAACGACTCTTGCCTGCCGTCAGCTGCAGTCGTTTATCGTCGAGAATAAGGCTGACATCGGCACTCTCCGGCAAGGAACGAAGGATTTCCTGCAGCTTCCGCGCGCCCACCGTCACCGCCCCATCGCCCTCACCGACAGCTCCCGTGCTCCAGGTTGTAATCTGAATCTCGATGTCCGTCGCGAGAAGCGTCAGTACGTCCCCTCTCTTCTCGAGCAGCACATTGGAAAGAATCGGCAGTGTGTGACGCCTCTCGACGATTCCCGAAACTGCTTGCAGGGGTCCCAGCAGAGTGTCACGCCGTGTTTTGATAAGAAGCATATCTATAGATCCTATAAAGACAATTGTCGGGACAAATCTGTTGATATTGGCAATTTCTCTTTACACTTCAATGAATTACATTCAATGTTCGGTCTGTACAAGAGCGGTATGGCGCTGTGGATAGAAACTGACAACTTGTCCACAACACCCTTCTGCCGACCTTCTCCACCAGTTGTCCAGCCCTTTCCCACGGACTTCTACACGCTGTTCAGCCCTTCAGTACCTGTAGCAGAACATGCACGTCGTGGTTCAGCTCGTTGTCCTTGGCACGCAGATCGTCGATGGTTCGTACTGCGTGCAGCACGGTGGTATGGTCACGCCCGCCAAACGCCTCACCGATCGACGGATAGCTCTGCGAGGTCAGATTCTTGGTCAGCCACATGGCGATTTGCCGGGGTCGAACGATGACCCGTGTTCGCTTCTTGGAGAACAGGTCGGCAACCTTGATCTTGAAGTAATCTGCTACCGTCTTCTGGATGTTGTCCACGGTGATCTGCCGATTCACGGAGCCAATTACGTCCTTGAGTGCCTCTTTGGCCAGGTCCAGAGCAATCTCTCGGCCATGAAAAGCCGAGTACGCGAGAACCTTCTTGAGAGCGCCTTCCAGCTCGCGAACGTTCGAACGTAGATGCTTGGCCACATAGAAAGCCACCTCGTCGTCGAGAAGCACGCCTTCGAGTTCCGCCTTCTTCTTGAGGATCGCCACCCGCATTTCGGTTTCCGGAGGTTCGATCTGCACCGTCAGCCCCCAGTCGAAGCGGGTGACCAGACGATCCTCAAGCCCGGATATGTTCTTCGGATAGGTATCGGAACTTATCACCAGTTGTTTCTTGGCTTCGCTCAAGGCATTGAAAACGAAAAAAAACTCTTCCTGTGTTCGGTTCTTGCCATTGAAGAAATGCACATCGTCGAGGAGTAGCACATCGAGCGAGCGATAGTAGCGCTTGAAGACGTCAAAGGACTTCTGCTGATAGGCGCGGACCACATCGGAGTAGTAGTCCTCGGCGTGCACATACCGCACGATCCTGTCGGGGAAACACTCGAGGATGTGATTGCCGATGGCATGGATCAGGTGCGTCTTGCCGAGACCTGCCCCACCGTAGATGAACAACGGGTTATAGGTCGCTTCGCCAGGGCTGATCGCCACCTGTCGGGAAGCGGCGCGGGCCAGGTCGTTGGCCTTTCCCACGATAAGGTTTTCGAAAGTGAATGTGGGAATCAGCCGCGTCTTCTCGTAACTCGGTCTGTCGCGGTCCACCAGCGAGCCATTCTTCAGCAAGGACGTGTGCCGGTTAACCGCATTCACCTTGGCCGCCGTTTTCCCATCCCCGGATGGGCTGTCCTTGCTCGGTGAATCCGGAGCAAGGTCCTTTGGCGGTGCGGCGCGCCCACCCAGCGTCAACGTGATACCGACGGGCGCTGCAAAGTACTCGCTCCCCAACTCTTCAATCCGCGCCAGATAGCGTTCCTTCACCCATTTGAGGATGAAACCGTTTGGCGCCAGCAGGCGCAAGCCACGCGCAAAATCCTCCTCGCCTTCGAGACGAAGGGGCCGGATCCAGGTATTGAACTGCTGAGGGGGAAGTTCCTGTTCGAACTGGCTCAGACACGAGGACCAGAAACTACTCATCACGGGTCATGGGATGCAATCCTGAAGTGGCGTACTCGCAACGGCTCGCTAGCCAGAGTAAAATTTTTATTAAAATCAACGGCATAAAACATTGTCTCGACGACTCCAGCGCAATGAGCGACGCGTTGGAAAGGAAGAGCCATCGCCGGTCCAAAGGCAAGCCAGTGCCTTGTTGCGAGCGTTTCAAGAGCGAATTCTAACCCGTCGGCGGAAAGTTATCCACAGCGGCAGCAAAAATATGGCCTTGACAAAGTGGTGGCAACGGTTGTCTAATCGCATGTTCTTTTTGCCGTGACTTCAAGGGTTTAACCATGAAACGTACCTATCAACCGTCGGTTGTCCGCCGCAAGCGCACCCACGGCTTCCTCGTTCGTATGTCTACCCGTGGGGGCCGCGCTGTCATCCGTGCTCGCCGCGCTAAAGGCCGTCACCGCCTGGCTGTTTGAGCGACAGAGCTGATACCGCCGGGGATCTTGCGCCAGCCGCCGCCGCCTTTCCGAAGCACTACCGCCTTCTGAAAACGGATGAATTTTCATCCGTTTTTGGTTTCCGCAGGGCGCTGAGAAGTCGTCATTTCCTGCTACATTACCGTCGAAGGGACAGCACGGAAGCGCCGGGGGCCCGCCTTGGTCTGGTGGTTGCCAAACGTTTTCTGCGTCGTTCGGTTGATCGAAACCTTGTTCGGCGACTGGTCAGGGAGCGCTTTCGGCTCCTTCGCGCTCGCCTTCGCTCGTGCGACCTGGTGATGCGTCTGGCGGTCAAGCCCTTGCCTCTGGACCGGCGCGATTTGGCGCACGAGATCGAGGGTCTGCTCAGCAAGATGATGTCAACCGACCGGTGATGCGATGAAACAGTTGTTGCTGGCGCTGCTGGGCTTCTACCGATACGCGATCAGTCCCATGCTCGGGCGCCGCTGCCGTTTCTTTCCCAGTTGTTCCGAGTACGCTGCCGAAGCGGTGGAGAAACACGGGGCCGTTAGAGGAAGCTGTCTGAGCGTGCGCCGATTGTTCCGTTGTCACCCGTGGAACCCGGGTGGCTTTGACCCCGTACCCTGAACACAAAACGAATCGTATAGGCTTTCATGGACAATCGACGCCTGCTCCTGTTGCTGGTTTTTTCCTTCTCCCTGGTCATGCTGTGGGATGCCTGGCAGAAGTACAACCAGCCGAAGCCAGCAGCTACTGCCGCCGTCAGTACGCCGCAAGCGCCTGCGCCCCAGCTGTCGACAAACCTGCACGCGCCGCTGCCGGTGCTACCCGACACGGCTGCGGTGAGGGCTCCCGACAAGGCCGAAACGTTCACCGTCAAGACCGACCTCTTCGTCGCGCATATTTCGCGGATCGGTGGTGACATCGTCCGCCTCGAGTTGAACGACTACAAGGACAGCACGAACAAGCAGAAGGACTTCGCGCTTTTCGAGGCCAAGCACCAATACGTCGCGCAGAGCGGCCTTATTGGTGAGGGACTGCCGAACCACAAGACGAGCTTTTCGGCCGTCGCTGGCAGCGCGGAACTGGGCGCCGATGCCAAGACCGTCGTGCTGCGCCTGGAGGCCCCGGCGGGCGGGGGCCTGAAGGTCGCCAAGACCTACACTTTTACGCGTGGCAGCTACCTGATCGACGTCGCGCATGAAATCGACAACGGCAGCGACAAGGAAGTCCTGGCGCATGCCTACTACCAGTTGCAGCGCGACACCAAGGCGCCGGATGGCGAAAGTTCCATGGTGTCTACCTATACTGGCCCAGCCGTTTACACGAACCAGGACAAGTATCAGAAAGTCGACTTCGCCGACATCGAGAAGGGCAAGGCCAAGTTCGCGACCAGGGCGGACGACGGCTGGATAGCGATGGTTCAGCATTATTTTGTCGCGGCGTGGATCCCTGCCACCGGCTTGCCGCGCGAGTTCTACATGCGCAAGCTCGAAGGTGGCGTGAATCCAGCCGTCGCCGTAGGCGTCATCGTTCCGGCACCCGTCGCCGCGCCCGGCGCCAAGGTGACTTTCTCGGTGCCCGTCTATGCGGGCCCGCAGATTCAGGCGACGCTCGAACAACTCGCCAAGCCGGAGGCCGACGGCGGAATCGGCGCGCAAGGCCTGCCACTGGTCGTCGACTACGGCTGGCTGACGATCGTTGCGGCACCGATCTTCTGGTGTCTCGAGGCGATTCACACGGTCGTCGGCAACTGGGGCTGGGCGATCGTCCTGCTGACCATAGGCATCAAGCTGTTGTTCTTCCCGCTGTCGGCGGCCAGCTACAAGTCAATGGCCAAGATGCGAACGGTTACGCCGCGTCTGATGGCGCTCAAGGAACGCTACGGTGACGACCGCCAGAAGCTGAACCAGGAGATGATGGCACTCTACAAACGGGAAAAGATCAACCCGCTCGGTGGCTGCCTGCCGATCGCCGTTCAGATCCCCGTTTTCATTGCACTCTACTGGGCGTTGCTGGGTGCCGTCGAGATTCGCGATGCTCCGTGGATCCTCTGGATAACCGACCTGTCGGCGCAGGATCCGTACTATGTCCTGCCGGTGATCATGGTCGTGACGATGCTGATCCAGACCAAGCTCAATCCGACTCCACCCGACCCGATCCAGGCCAAGGTGATGATGATGATGCCCTTCATCTTTGGCGCGATGTTCTTCTTCTTTCCGGCCGGTCTGGTGCTTTACTGGGTGGTCAATAACGTCCTGTCGATTGCTCAGCAATGGCAGATCACGCGGATGATCGAAGGTGGCGCAAAGGCCGCCAACGACAGTAAAGCCTGAGTCAGGCGAGAACGCAGCAACGATAGCCGCCATCGCGACCGCTCCCGGTCGCGGTGGCATAGGCGTCATTCGCGTCGCCGGCGCGAGCCTGCTTGAATTCGCTGAAGCCCTGAGCGGCAGGCGACCGCTCGCTCGCCGCGCGACCCTCTGCGAGTTCCGGGCGGCCGACCACGTAGTCATCGACACCGGCCTGCTCCTGTATTTTCCCGCCCCGCACTCCTTCACCGGCGACGACGTGCTCGAACTGCACGGGCATGGTGGTCCCGTGGTCATGCAGATGCTGCTCGTGCGCTGCCTGGAACTTGGCGCACGCTTGGCCGACCCCGGCGAGTTCACGCGCCGCGCCTACCTCAACGGCAAGCTCGATCTGGCGCAGGCGGAGGCAGTCATCGACCTGATCGATGCCGCGACGGCGGCGGCGGCGCGTAGCGCGGTACGTTCGCTGCAAGGCGAGTTTTCCGGGGAAGTGCGCGTGCTCCTCGACCAGTTGATCGAGCTGCGGGCGTTGGTCGAAGCCACCCTCGATTTCCCGGATGAGGACGTAGACTTTCTCGAAGCGGCCGACGCATTTGGCCGCCTTGACCGGTTGGAGCAACGCCTGACTCGGGTTTTCGAGCGCGCACGGCAAGGGCGACTGCTGCAAGGCGGACTGCATGTCGTGCTGGTCGGCAAGCCCAACGTGGGCAAGTCCAGCCTTCTCAATCGGCTGGCCGGCGACGAAGTGGCGATCGTCACGCCGCTTCCGGGCACGACCCGCGATCTGGTACGCAGCACGCTGCAGGTCGAAGGCATACCGCTGCACGTCATCGATACCGCGGGACTGCGCGACACCGAAGACCAGATCGAAAGGCTGGGAATCGAACGCACCTGGCGCGAAATCGAGCGCGCCGATGTCGTCGTCTTGCTGGTTGATGCGCGGACCGGCGTCGGCGACGCCGAGCGAGTGATCCTCGCCAAGTTTCCGGCCAAACTGGCGCGAGTGTTCGTCTATAACAAGATCGATCTGACCTCACGGGCGGCGGAACGCCGCGAAGAAGCCGACGGCGTGGCGATAATGCTATCGGCGAGGTCAGGTGAAGGCAGCGAGCTATTGCGGCAAGAGTTGCTGCGCATTGCCGGCTGGCATCCTGCCGAGGACGTCTTCATTGCTCGCGAGCGGCATCTGCACGCCCTGGCGGAAACCCGCCAGAACATCGACGCCGCTCGGCGGCAATTGCCGAGCCTGGAACTTTTCGCCGAAGAACTCAGGCTGGCCCAGTTGGCATTGAGCAGGATTACCGGCGAATACAGCGCCGATGATCTGCTCGGCGAGATTTTTGGGCGCTTCTGCATTGGCAAATAGCGACTGCTCGGCCATACTCGACGAAGTCCGCAGCCGCGACGATGAACAGGGGATCGACAATGAACTGGGACCCGGACCAATACCTGAAATTCCTCGACGCTCGGCAACGGCCGGCACTCGATCTACTCGCGAGGCTTGTCGGCCAGCCGGCGAACAACATCGTCGACCTGGGTTGCGGCGCCGGTAATGTTACCCGCCTGCTTGCCGGACAGTGGCCACAGGCACGGATTACCGGAATCGACAGCGATTCGGCAATGCTCGACAAGGCGGCCAGCAGCTTGTCGTCGATTACCTGGCAGCAGGCCGACATTGCCGCCTGGCAGGGAGAACAGCCGCTCGACCTCATCTTTTCGAACGCTGCCCTGCATTGGCTTGGCGATCACCAGCATCTCCTGCTTCGACTGGTTGAGCAACTGGCGGTCGGTGGTGTGCTGGCGGTGCAGATGCCAGCCAACTTCGCTGCACCGTCGCACAGGATCCTGCTCGAGTTGGCCGGCGACCCCGGTTGGCAAGCGGCCTTCGACGGCGTCCGCCAAGGCGCTGTTCTGACGGCAGCCGAGTATCACGCGCTGTTGACGCCGCATTGTCGTCACCTGGACGTATGGGAGACGACCTATTTCCAGGTACTTGACGGTGACGACGGGATAGTCGAGTGGATGAAGGGGACGACGCTGGTGCCCTACCTCGCCCGCCTCGACAGGCAGACCGCTGAGCACTTTCTTGCGGCCTATCGGGCCCGGCTGCTCGTCGCCTATCCGCGCCGTGCCGATGGGTGCACGCTTTTCCCCTTCAAGCGGATCTTCTTCGTGGCGCAGCGCTGAGTGCCGATAGCCGGCATCGATCACTCGTTGTTGCTGCTTCTAGCGGTGGCCGCGCTGTTTGCCGGCTTCATCGATTCGGTGGTCGGTGGTGGTGGTCTTGTCCAGATTCCCGCCCTGTTCAATGCGCTACCGCAAGAGAGCCCGGCGACCCTTTTCGGCACCAACAAGTTCTCCAGCATCTTCGGTACCAGCAACGCGGCCTGGAGCTACGCTCGCCGTATCCGGATGCCCTGGCGCACTACGCTGCCGGCCGCCATGGCTGCGTTTGCGTGTTC
>Ga0209571_1001628_pt1 | contig 9734 bp, 15 predicted proteins | sample EBPBio102011_DNA_FD_185866 | JGI IMG/M metagenome (GOLD analysis project Ga0209571, IMG submission 185866) | Wastewater treatment Type I Accumulibacter community from EBPR Bioreactor in Madison, WI, USA - Reactor 1_1/10/2011_ DNA (SPAdes)... | ecosystem: Engineered > Bioreactor > EBPR >...
GCCAATCAGAGACGTAGTCGCAAGCATTCATTGGATTGGAGAGCTCGATCATGCTGGAACCGGTGCCTAACGCCTGAATTAAGCCGCGCCGCGAAGCGGCGTCGGCTTGAATGAATTGTTAGCCCCCGCCTGCAGAAATTGAGGCAGGGGAAATTTTGTACTGGATAGCGACATAGACAGTGCCGCTTGATGGTTGGAACGCCTTGAGCGCCTTTGCCGCATTGTAGAAATCAGTAAGGCGTTCTTTCTCTGTGTCAGGTGCGTCCATGGTACGCATCTCAAATGCAGCGGGGCTACCAGATGTGAGTGTGTACTGCACCAAGATGCCGAACGAAGCTTCGCTCTTGGAGAGTGATGATGCGGCAATTGATTTCACTTGATCTTGTAGCCGTGTTACGTCGTCGTGCTCGAAATTGCGGCCACACGGATCGTCAGGGCTCATGAACTGCAAGTGTTCGAGTCGAACATTTGGTGAAACTTGCCGCTGAGGATCCGGCAGAAAAATTTCCGTGGCTGGCCCGCACATCATTGCGTCGACACTTTTGGGGTCGTTCAGATATGCGGTTTGACCCGAAGTAGTCAGGAGTACGATCCACAAGATGCTAGAAATTGTCATAGGGGGCTAACGCCTGAGTTAAGCCGACTTGCGAAGTGTAGCCGGCGACGTGGCAAGCTTAACCTGCCACGGCGCTGGTGTAACGAAGCAAGTTCGGCTTGAACGAATTGTTAGGGTGCGCGTTCGCGTGAGTTTCAGAGCCCCCGGAGCCGAAACGCTGGGGCGCAGGCCCGCGGTCTTTCAGCCCGTATCCAGCCCGCAAGCCGCCGAGCGAAGCTAGAAGAACGCACGCGGTCCCACGCGGCGACGGTTCGGGTAACTCCGAAGGCGGATCAACAAGTCTGATTGCTTGGGCGCAACACGAGACATGTCGAACGCCGCTCTTGATCTTGCGAACGAACAGAACGGAAGTTGCGAAGTTTCAGTGGCAGAGAACCGATCAAACTCTCTCGCGCAGCCTAACGCCTGAGTTAAGCCGACCTGCGTAGCGGCACGGCGTTGTGGTAAACGCTACCACATGAGCCGGGCCGCGAAGCAGGTTCGGCTTGAACGAAATGTTAGACCTGTGGTCTTAAACTGAGTAGTCGTAGGTGCAACTTAAGCGAGCCCTGTACAGGAAATCGTCGTAGGTAGTTGGTGCGCGTTTTAAGCCAGGGCGTGGCGTGGTCAGATAGGCCGAAAAAGTTGCGCGAAGCGCCCCATGCGTTTCATTGGAACGAACGGTGTCAGGGATTGCGTATATAACCGTGTCTTGGCCATGGTTGTTGTCAGTAATAATTAAGACGAAGAATTTTTTTGAGAAGTTCTCTTCGACCTTGTTAGAGGTATTGCTGATTTTTAGCCGTGTGGAGGAGTCTCCAACCCGAATTCTAAGATCCAAATCTTCCTGAGTCGCAGGGATGATGCCCTCGACAGAGATTTTTGAACCTGATTTGGTTTTTCCAGAACAACTAAGGTTTGCTGCGGCGGAGCCAGCCTGCGCTGTTGAGCTGAAGAGCAAGGTGGCCATCAACAGGCTTGCCATTCCGTTAGCTGCAATCTTTCCCATAGGTCTAACGCCTGAGTTAAGCCGACCTGCGTAGCGGCACGGCGGTGTGGTACACGTTACCGCATAAGCCGGGCCGCGAAGCAGGTTCGGCTTGAACGAATTGTTAGGCCTCATGCCGGACACATTTGAATTCCGTAGTAGAAGCCAGCCGGAGGCAAGTCTCCAAGTGCAGCAAACAAGGTGCCAAAGATAGCGACCGTATATCCAGCTTGGTTTAGATGTGTCCGCAGTGGGTTCCCGTCACTCAAAATCCGCGCGAAGCGGTCTGGATCTGCACTGATAAAGCCCTGCATAAAGACAGCAGCACCAACGTAGATAGCTCCAACTCGTTGCGGCCAACACAATTCACCAAATAGCAAAGTCATCAGCACGCAGAAGATGGGCGTGCCGAAAGTGAGCGCGATCGCGAGGAGCATTGGATAGATGCGAATCCACTTGTTCATGAGGCCTAACGCCTGAGTTAAGCCGACTTGCGTAGTGCAGCCGACGCCATGGCAAGCTTAACCTGCCATGGCGTTGGTGTAACGAAGCAAGTTCGGCTTGAACGAATTGTTAGGCCTCAGCGTCAGGCCCATAAATATCCAGCGCCAAGCTAATGCCGCGCTCCCCAAGTGCTTTAAGGGTCTCGGGTTCAACGGTAACTCCCTCATTGTCTCCGCCCATGAACCAGCCGCAGAAAAGATCAATGTTGAAGCGGCACGATAAATCTTGCCAAATTGCTAGATCGTTGGTGAGTTTGCCTAGTAGCTCTGCGACCTGGCCATCGAGGTCTTCCGGTTCGGTCTCAGCTGCGTGTAGGCGCCACTGCCCAAATAGAGCGACACGAGTGCGACTGGACGACTTGAGAGGAATCTCTTGGCCTTTAGTTTGGGCATGTGTGGGAGATGCCCCCAAAAGCGCTGTGACCTCTTCTGGTATGAGGTCATCGCCGGCGATGCGAAGTGATGCTACTGCACGTTGCAGATGAGCCATGTCTGAGGCCTAACGCCTGAGTTAAGCCGGCCTGCGTAGCGGCCGAGCGTTGCGGTACAAGTTACCGCAAAAACGAGGCCGCGAAGCGGGCTCGGCTTGAACGAATTGTTAGGTTGAGCGGATGCAGCAGGTTTAGCGACGTGAAAGATGCGGCCCGCGCTTCTGGTCTCCGGCTTCCGGGGCCTGGGCTATAGACGTAACCGAAGGCCCAAGCCGAACGCGAGATAGTTTGTTGGCGACGGGCACGGCACGCGGGCGAGGGTGATTCTGGAGCGTACTTGCGATCACCGCGGCCCGGCGCCCGCGACAGAGTGACCGGATGCGCGGGAACTCTGTTTCCGAAGACGTGCGAGAACTGTCGAGTGCAAACGAGCGAATGGAACTCAGTGAGACGCGTTATTCAATTTACTGCTTTGCAAACCCGCAACCTAACGCCTGAGTTAAGCCGGCCTGCGTAGCGGCCGAGCGTTGCGGTACAACTTACCGCAAAAACGAGGCCGCGAAGCGGGCTCGGCTTGAACGATCTGTTAGGCCTGTCACTCGCCTGAGCTTTGCCGCTTACGCCAGGCCCGATAGCCGAACCAGGCGGCAAGAACCACAACAATCGCGCCGATTATTGGAAGAGCTTGGGCAATAGCACGCCCAGCTTTATATCCAGCGTTATATGCCTCGCTTTGCGCAAGAGCACTAGTAGAGAACAGGAAGATGGCAGAACCGAGACGCGCGAAGATCCGTTTCATAGAGTTTCCTTGGACTTCCTAAACAGGCCTAACGCCTGAGTTAAGCCGACCTGCGTAGCGGCACGGCGGTGTGGTACACGTTACCGCATAAGCCGGGCCGCGAAGCAGGTTCGGCTTGAACGAATTGTTAGGCCTTGAGCCTATTTAGAAGATTTGCCCGCTAGTTTTCTCTTTCGATACTCTGGCTGCAACAGAACGTGCCACAAGGATGAGCAAGAATAGATATCCGAATGACGAGATAACGTAGATGGTCGAGCCGTGGGTCTTTAGCCATGGTGAGAGCACACCAAGTACAAGTACACCTAAGAGCGCAACTACAAGGTAAGTGACTTTGTATTTGGTACCAGGTGACATATTTGATTCCAAGGCCTAACGCCTGAGTTAAGCCGACCTGTGTAGCGTAGCCGGCGACATGGCAAGCTTAACCTGCCATGGCGACGGTGGAGCGAAGCAGGTTCGGCTTGAACGAATTGTTAGCCAACAAGCCGTTCGATGGTTCCAGATGAAACAAGCCAACCAACTGCGGCGATATTGACTATTACAGTCAGCCAGAATGTCACTTGGAATGAAGCTTTGACCGTCTTGTGGCGGAACTGTTGCTGGGCAATCAAAGCGCCTGGCCAGCCTCCCAGAAGATCGAGAATGTGCAATGTGCTTTCGGGAGTCCGCCTAGAACTATTCTCGGCGCTGGATTTGTCTAGGGCATAAGCCAGATAGCTAAGCCCACTCAGCAGCGCATATGCTCCGGCGACGAGCCATGAAATTAGATGTAGAGCAGCTAAGGACGAAATTGCGACTAGAGCGATAAGGCCTAGTGCCTTTCGTGGAATTCTTATTGGGGCACGTTTCGCTTCTATTCTCTGTCCTGCAAAGCGAGCGTCAGAGGCTCTAGGACGGCCGCGCTCGTCGGAAGAAAGGTCGTATGAGATCAAATCACCATTCATTGGGCGATTTGAGCCGAACTGAAAAGCACTTATATGGACGAACGCTTTGGGGCCTCCATCATGGGGCACTACGAAACCAAAGCCCTTATCGTCATTCCAATCTTGGATTCTTCCGACTTGTCGCATGTTGGTCTTGTTGGCTAACGCCTGAGTTAAGCCGGACCGCGAGCGGCCGGCGGTGTGCTACACGATAGCGCACAAGCCGAGCCGCGAAGCGGTCTCGGCTTGAACGAATTGTTAGGCACCGGCTGTACGCTCTCCGGCCCAATTTGCAAACAGGTCTAGGCGCTTCTGTAGACCTTCTACGTCACCGCAAGATCCCGCCTCCGAGAGGAGGATTGAGTCAGACGATTTCTCAAGCACCAGGATATCTAGGCAGTGCGCATGATCCCAAACGCAGATATCTACTAGACAGTCATTGGCCTCGTACCAAGCTGAAAATTTTGGTGCCGGAACCTCAGTTCTCTGCAGCCTAATTTGCTTGAGCCCAAGCCGCTCGTGATTGCGTACAAGCCAATCAGAGACGTAGTCGCAAGCATTCATTGGATTGGAGAGCTCGATCATGCTGGAACCGGTGCCTAACGCCTGAGTTAAGCCGACTTGCGTAGCGGCATCGGCGGTGTGGTAAACGCTACCACATGAGCCGGGCCGCGAAGCAAGTTCGGCTTGAACGAATTGTTAGGCAGGTGAGTAGCGAATATTTCAGCACAAGCAATGGAATAGACAAGCCGATTGCTTGGCCTAAACGAACCCCATTGCTTCCTGGTCCAGCTCTGCGGCCAGCTAAATCGCGGATGCTTTTCTAGCATAGCGATGGTGTGCAAATTCACAGATCAACTATGAGCGTTGCTTTTGCTCTTGATCTTGACTTTGGGACGACAAAGGAATGCTTGAAGTCACAATCGAACCCAACAGTTTGGGTTTTGCACGCGCGGAGCGGGTGCGCTCGGCTGTTGAGCAGTGCGACTGCTTTTGTCGCTCTGCGGCTTGATCTTGTTATGAAAGCCGTGTGCTTTCTACACCTGCCTAACGCCTGAATTAAGCCGCGCCGCGAAGCGGCGTCGGCTTGAATGAATTGTTAGATGCCAACCCGGTCAATGTGCGCTGACCTTGGATAGCAGGTTTAGAACGGCGACGCCACTGACGATAAGTCCCATGCCAATGAACGCCCAGAAGTCTAGTTTTTGGCCATGGAAAATCCAAGCAATAGCTGCCACAAGCACGATGCCAAGCCCAGCCCATACAGCGTAAGCAATACCGACCGGAATGGACTTGAGCGCGAGAGACAAGAAATAGAACGCAAGCCCGAAGCCAGCCACAACTACAACGGAAGGAACTAACCTAGTGAATCCATGGCTAGACTTCAGTGCGGAAGTTGCGATGACCTCGCCAAAGATTGCAACAGCCAGAAATATCCAGTTCTTCACGCGCAATCTCCTCTACGGTATGAAGGAGAAATAGTAGTGGCTATGAGTTGCCAAAAACAGTCTTGCGGCTATCGATTTTCTGTGAGCATACGCAACGCCAAATCTGGCATCTAACGCCTGAATTAAGCCGCGCCGCGAAGCGGCGTCGGCTTGAATGAACTGTTAGACATCATTGGCGTGGCACCAAGCAGTTTAGTGGCTTCATGCTTCACGAAGTGAACAAACGCCTCTAACTGATCCGTGAGCGAAGCCAAGCAATCTTCTCCTTGTCCAAGATAAGCCTGCCGGGCTTCAAGCAGCACGGGCTGATGTTGAACTGGCAAACGCTCCATTACCCAGTTGGCGGCAACATCCTTGGGCGCGATCTTGCCGGTTGCTGCGCTGTACCAAATACGAGACAAAGTAAGCACTACATTCCGCTCGTCACCTATCCAATCCGGCTGTGAGTTCCATAGTTTCAGGGTGTCGGCCAGTGCCTTGAATAGATCGCTTTCCGGGACTGGGTTGAAGAAATCTTCCGCAGCCGAACCGGCCAAGGCAAGGCTATGTTGCCTTGCTTTTGTTAGCAGAATGGCTAGATCAACGTCGGTTGTCGCAGGCTCGAAGATGCCCGCAAGAATGTCTTTGCGCTGCCACTCCCCGAATTGCAGTTCCCGTCTGGCCGGATAGCGCCAAGGAACGATGTCACTGTGCACGACAATGGTAACTTCCAAGGCGCGGAGAACTCTGCTTTGACCAGGGAAAACGGAAACCTCCAAGAGATCGACGAATAGAGCTTGCCGCACACTCTCATCGAGCCGTGCGGTCACAGTAACCAGCAAATCAATATCACTGTATGGCTTCAGGCCACCGTCGAGTGCAGAGCCATACAAATGCATGGCCAGCAACGTCGATCCCAGATGATGCTCGATGACGTTGAGTGCCTGTGATAACTGTACCGAAATCTCGGCGGGCACTGTGTTTCTCATGATGTCTAACGCCTGAGTTAAGCCGAACCGCGTAGTGGAGGCAAAGGTATGGCAAGCTTTTTCTGCCATGCCTTTACCGTAACGAAGCGGTTTCGGCTTGAACGAATTGTTAGAGCCCTCTCCGTGTTCTCTCATCAGCGACTAGCTCAGGATTCTGCTTGGTGAAGATCCAGCCGCTAACGTAGAGAAACAGGGCATCTGTGCAAGCAATGAATCCATCTGCCATCTCGATCCAGAAGTGATCTGCAATGTGCTCATCTGCGGGGCCAACGATCGCCGGGAAGCTATCACTCGTGCCTGGACCCCAGACGGACAACATATGCTTCTCCGATAGATGGACAAAGCCTGACGTTTCAGCGTACACGCGAGGCATCCAGTCATATTCTTTACCCAGCAAGTCTACGAGATACCGATCTGTCATGCGTTTCCCAGCGCGGTCCACCATGTCGCGAACCGAAACGCCTTTGAGCATCTGTAGAGCGAACTCATGCGGCTCTTCCACGATAAATGATGCAAAGAATCTAAGGCATGTATCGAGTTGAAGCCTGACTAGCGCTGCAGAAGTCAAATAGTTGTTGTTCCGAACCAGAAGCGAAAAAGCAGCGCACAACGACATTGAGCGTTTGAGTGCCGCAATGGCCAAAAAATCCAACCCAAACATTTTCGCTTGATCAGCCTGCAGCATCTCCTTCAGTGCTTCTAGGTGACTCGCAGTGAAACCTTCGATGTGAGAGATGCGTTGCTCGAGTTCAGGACTCATCATGCTCCAGAGGGCTCTAACGCCTGAGTTAAGCCGCGCTGCGTAGTGGCACGGCGTTGTGCTAGAAGCTAGCACAAAAGGCCGGGCCACGAAGCGGCGTCGGCTTGAACGAATTGTTAGACCGCGCAGAGTGTTTATTGCTCATGCTCTTGATCTGCAACTAATAGTCCACTGATCTTTTCAAAGCAACGGCCAGATGGCCATATAACATCAACCATATCTAGATCAGAAATATCAAATGGTGGTTCGACAACCTCGCCAACTCCTTGTCCTCGTCCCCATGAGTCGAATGCGTTAGGTTCCCAAGTGTTGGGATTTTTTAGAACTAAGGTTCCAACAACGATTGCTGAAGTCATTGGCTGCGCGGACTAACGCCTGAGTTAAGCCGACCTGCGTAGCGGCCCGGCGGTGTGCTACACGCTAGCACAATAAGCCGGGCCGCGAAGCAGGTTCGGCTTGAACGAATTGTTAGGCCTAGTTTGAAATTTTTAGCTTCTGCACCTATATCTAACGAAATGTTGTTCGTCATCAGTGACGTCTATTAAGTTAGCGTTTCCGCCCGTAAGCCTGAACTTTGTAAAAGAAAGCCATACCTCGCCTTCCCCGGAGAGTTCGGAGATCAACGCGACTTCAAACTCACCTTGCTTTACTACGGCACGTATTGGCCCGGAACTCTCGTAATAGTAAATGTAGGACGGTTCGATGACTAGATTCGAAGTCGACTCATCATCTTCGCAATTTTCGCTCCACCTGCCTTGAAACTGTGATGGAATTTGCGGTGAATGTTCGTGGGAAGTCGCGGATGTAGATATGGCGCTCAAGGTGGCAACCGCAGTAATCATTAAGAACATTTTTACAGCACTCATTTCGCTCCCCCTCGGTCTTTCTGTTTGGGCTTGGTTGCTGATGAATAATATTTTTTCAGTGTGCTTGCAAATTATTCTTCCATTTGTTTATCCAAATACCTTAAGACGCTCTGCGTGTCGACGCCGCGCAGCGCAGCTATGGAAATCTTTCTGAATTGTTCCTTGTTGGCATCATAAGCTCTCGACAGTTCATTCGCGCACAACTGATAGGCCTTGTTTGCATCACCTTCGGATACGTTCTCATAACTCCTGTCTCCAAGGCGCTGGTACATGCACCCACATACAACTAAGGGTCCAAGCGTCGTATCTGTAAAAGCTGCATTGCTTTCGATCAGCGATACGGAGCACTTTGCGATGAAACTTGTTTTAGGCGGATTGATTGGAATATCTTCGCTAAACGCAGGCGATGAAAGTGGAATTAAAAGTGCGAGGAGGTAAAATTTCATTTGTGATTCCTGAAAAGATCTGAGCAATGTGGATTGGGCCTAACGCTTGAGTTAAGCCGCGCCGCGAAGCGGCGTCGGCTTGAACGAACTGTTAGGCGGCAGTAGCCAAGAATGCTACCGCCAGTCAATGCCGCCGCCATGGCGAGAGAGCGCCAGAACCACGGTGCCGTTCGCTCGGAACCTTCGCCGGTCGCGAGTTCATGAATTCCATGGGCGAGCCTGGCCCCATCTTTCGTCCGATGTCAAAGCTCGCCGCTGACGGAACTGGCGAGAAACCCCCACACCAGCTTGGCGGCGTTGGCCGGCGAACGCGCCTGGGCGCGAGTGAAGCCGAGTAGCGCGTCCAGGCGCGGACGGTCGTACAGGCGCCCGGCCAGCAGCACAGCATGGAGGCGACGCGTGTGGGCGATGTCGTCCAGCGGGTTTGCCTCAAACAGCACCAGATCCGCAGCATTGCCGACGGCGACGCGGCCGTGGCGCTGCGTCTGCCCTGCGTAGTGCGCGGCGTCCAGCGTGGCCGCACGCAGCACCTCGGCCGGCGACAGGCCGGCGCGCACCAGAAGGGCCATTTCGTCGTGATAGCGGAATCCGCCGATCGCGGTGTCCGTTCCCACCAGCACCGGCACGCCGGCCCGGTAAGCATCACCTGTCAACGCCAGACCATGCTCGAAATAATCCCGCAAGGCGGCTTCGCCTCGCGCGCCGGGATAGCGCGCCGCAGTCGACTTCAGATCGTCGCGGTACGCCCAGCGCGACAGCGGGTCCAGGTACGCCAGGCGGGGATCGCCGGTGAAGGCAGGATCGCGCGCGCGCGCGTCTTCCTCGCGGGTCACGTGCGTGGGCACGAACCAGGCTCCCGCCTCGCGCATGCGCGAGAACGCGCGCGCGCAGGCTGCGGAGTCGTGCTCGGTGACCATCCGCTCGATCAACGCAACGGGTGCTTCGGCGTCCAGCGCACCGCTGCGCCATGCGGCGGCATCACGGAAGCAGTGGCGCGCGAAGACATG
>Ga0209571_1001631_pt1 | contig 9711 bp, 7 predicted proteins | sample EBPBio102011_DNA_FD_185866 | JGI IMG/M metagenome (GOLD analysis project Ga0209571, IMG submission 185866) | Wastewater treatment Type I Accumulibacter community from EBPR Bioreactor in Madison, WI, USA - Reactor 1_1/10/2011_ DNA (SPAdes)... | ecosystem: Engineered > Bioreactor > EBPR >...
GCGATGGTGGTGATCGGCGGCACCGTCCTGACCGGGGGGCGCGGCACGATCATCGGCACGGTGATCGGGGTGCTGATCCTGCGGCTGATGCGCAATGGCATCGTGCTGATCGGGGTGCCGGGCCTGGCCTACAACATCTTCATCGGGGCGATCATCCTGGGGATGATGGCGCTGCACGCCGCGCTGGAACGCCGGCACAACGCGGGGACCTGAGCATGAGCGACCAACCCCCCGTCGAGACACTTGTCGAGATGCGGCATATCGAGAAGTCCTACGGCCGCGTCCATGCGCTGCGGGACGTGAACCTGACGATCCGCAAGGGCGAGATCGTCGGCCTTCTGGGCGACAACGGCGCGGGCAAGTCCACGCTGATCAAGGTCCTGTCGGGCGCGGTGCCCTACACATCGGGCGAGATCCGCATCAAGGGCAAACCCGTCAGGATGACCTCGACCAACGACGCCATCGCTGCCGGGATCGAGACGATCTACCAGGACTCGGCGCTGGTGCCGCAGCTTTCGATCGCGCGGAACCTTTTTCTGGGGCGCGAGCTTGTCACCGGCAGTCTGGGGCGGCTGGACCTGGACCGGATGAACGCCGTCGCAGCCGATCTTCTGAAGCGCGTGGGGATATCCAAGAACATCCCGCCGACCACGCCCATCGGGTCGCTTTCCGGTGGGGAACGGCAGGCGGTGGCCATCGCCCGCGCGATGTATTTCGACAGCGACCTCATCATCCTGGACGAGCCGACCAACAACCTTGGCGTGGCCGAAACCCAGGGCGTGCTGCGCTTCGTCCGCGAGGCGCGGGACACCGGGCATTCCTGCATCTTCATCGCCCACAACATCCACCACGTCTTCCAGGTGGTCGACCGGATGGTGGTGATGCGCCGGGGCACCGTGGTGGCGGACGACCTGAGCCCGAAGACCTCCTCGATCCAGGACGTCGAGGATGTGATCACCGGCGACCACATCCACGTCTAAGGCCTGGCCTGCCGCATCGACCCCCCGTCAGGCCGCGAGCTGAAAGGAAGACCCATGCGCGTATTCTACGACCCGGCCCCCCGCGCGACGGACGAGATTTTCTCGACCGATGCTCTCGCTGATCTGCAGTCGCGCTACGAAGTGACGGAATGGCAGGGCGAGGATCGCGCGGCTTTCTATGCCAGGCATTTGCCCGCGACCGAGATCCTGATCTCGCAACAGCCGATGGAGGCCGACCGGCTGGCGCTGGCGCCGAAGCTGCGGGCGATCTTCAACGTCGAGACGAATTTCCTGCCGAACGTGGACTATGCCGAATGCTTCCGGCGCGGCATCCATGTCCTTGCCCCCGGCGCGGTCTTCGCCGCGCCTGTGGCCGAGATGGCGCTTGGCATGGCGCTGTCACTGGCGCGCAACATCCACGGCGAGCACGCGGCTTTCCTTCAGGGGCAGGAAAAATGGCTGTTCGAGGGCAACAAGCAATCCGAACTTCTGGCGGGTTCCACTGTCGGCATCATCGGTTTCGGCGATCTGGGCCGGTCGCTTCATCGCCTGCTGCAACCCTTCGGCTGCCGGATCCAGGTGTTCGACCCCTGGCTGCCGCCCGGTCATCTGAAACGGCTGGGGGTGGAGCCGGTCGGTTTCGACGCGCTGATGGCGGGCAACCGGTTCGTCTTCGTCATGGCCACGATCACCACCGACAACGCAGGGATGATCGACGCGCGCGCCCTTGGCCTGATGCAGCCCGGCGCGATGCTTCTGCTGATGTCACGCGCGGCGGCGGCCGATTTCGGCGCGTTGAGCGAAGCGGCGGCCTCGGGGCGCATCCGGGTGGCGACCGATGTCTTCCCGGTCGAGCCGCTGCCCGGGGACGACCCCATCCGCCGGGTGCCGAACATGCTCTTCTCGCCGCACCGGGCCGGGGCGCTGACCTTTGCGCTGCGCGAGATCGGGACACGCGTGCTGGAGGACATGGACCTGATCGCCCGCGGCCTGCCGCCTGTCGCCTGCCGCCGGGCCGAACCCGAGACGGTGGCCCGGATGCGCTCGATGCCCGTCGCCGCCACGCCGCCGGGCGAAAAGGGCTGACGCGATGGCACAGCTTTTCGGCGAAACCCTGACGCGGGACGATATCCGAAGGCGGTCGGGCCAGCTTGCCGCCTATGGCGGCGTGCGGCTGATGGAACTGGCCGACGGCACCGAGCGTGGCATCCGGCTGCTGGAATTCCGCACCGGATCGGGCCTGCGCTTCACCGTGCCGGTCGACCGCGCGATGGACATCGCCGAGGTCGACTGGCGCGGTGCCTCGCTGGGCTGGCACGGGCCCTCCGGCCTGCGCAACCCCGCCCTGCACGAGCCGGAAGGCGAGGGCGGCTTCGGCTGGGCGCGCAGCTTCACCGGCTTTCTGGTGACCTGCGGGCTGGACCATATCCTCGGCCCCGAGGAGGTGGACGCCAGCCACTACGGCTATCCCGGCATCCGGACGCTGCGGCACGGGCTGCATGGCCGGGTCGCCAACATCCCCGCCCGGCTGACCGGCTATGGCGAAACCTGGGACGGCGACCGCTGCATCCTCTGGGCCGAGGGCAGCATCCGGCAGGCCACGACCTTCGGCGAGAATCTGGTCCTGACCCGCCGGATCGAGGCCGACCTTGGCGGCCATGAGATTCGCCTGACCGACCGCGTCGTGAACCAGGGCTTCCAGCCCACGCCGCACATGTTCTTCTACCACGTCAACCTCGGCGCGCCGCTGCTGGCAGACGGCGCCCGCTACGTCGCCCCGATTGCCGATGTGGTCTGGGCGGCGCATGCCGGGCGGTATCGCGATCAGCGCACCGGCTATGCCCTGGTGCCCGCCCCGCAGGACCGCTTTGCCGAACAGGTCTGGCAGCATGAGACCGCCGCCGATGCCCGGGGCGAGGTGCCCGTAGCCCTGCTGAACGACCGGCTGGGGCTTGGTCTGCAAGTGACGACGCGAAAGGACCAGCTGCCCTGCCTCTATCAATGGCAGCACTTCCAGGCCGGGGCCTATGCGCTGGGCATCGAACCCTCGACGCATCATGTCCTCGGGAACAATGCGGCCCGCGAGCGGGGCGAGATGATCTGGCTTGCTGCGGGCGAAGAGCGCCGTTACGACGCCCGCTTCACCGTGCTGGACGGGGCGGGGGCGCTGGCCGAGGCCGAAGCCCGTATCCGCGCCATCGCGGCCCAGCCTGACGATCCCTATCCCACGCCCTCGGGCCATTTCCGCCCGCTGACCGCGCGTGGGCCGAGCTGACGGAGAGACCGATGCCCCACGACACCCTGGTCGAAAAGCGCGACTATTCGCTGACCGGCCCCAGTGCGGCCCTGGCCATCGAACGCGGCCTGGCTTCGGCGGAATGGTATCACTCCGACGTGCCGCGCAAGGTGATGAAGGACCTGATGCAGCGCCGCGACGGGCCGGCGATCCGCGATACGGCTCTCTGGTTCGCGCTTCTGGGCCTCTCGGCCTGGGGCGGCATCGCCTTCTGGGGCAGCTGGTGGTGCGTGCCGTTCTGGGCGGTCTACGGCATCCTCTACGGCTCGGCCTGCGACAGCCGCTGGCACGAATGCGGCCACGGCACGGCTTTCAGGACCGGCTGGATGAACGATGTCGTCTACCACATCGCCAGCTTCATGGTGATGCGCAACCCGGTGTCCTGGCGCTGGAGCCACGCCCGCCACCACACCGACACGATCATCGTCGGCCGCGATGCCGAGATCGCCTTCATGCATCCGGCCTCGGTCCTCCTGAACATCCTGCATTTCATCGGGATCGTCGATATCTGGCACTGGATGAAGACCCTCGTCCGCAATGCCGCAGGCATCCTGACGCCGGACGAGCGCAATTACATCCCCGAGGCCGAGGCGGGAAGGGCGATCTTCTGGGCCCGGGTGCATGTGGCGATCTATGCGCTGACGCTGGCGGCGGCGATCTACATGCGGTCGATCCTGCCCTTCATGCTGATCGGCGGCCCGCGCATCTACGGCACCTGGCACATGTTCATGACCGGGATGATCCAGCACGGCGGCCTGGCCGAGGATGTGCTGGACCACCGGCTGAACAGCCGCACCTGCCTGATGAACCCGGTCAGCCGCTGGATCTACTGGAACATGAACTACCACATCGAACACCACATGTTCCCGATGGTGCCCTACCACGCCCTGCCGCGCCTGCATGCGCTGATCCGGGACGACCTGCCCGCGCCCTGCCGCTCGATCCCCGCGGCCTTCGCCGAAATGGTGCCGGCGATCCTGCGCCAGCGGCGCGAGAAGGGCTATTTCCTGCGAAAGACCCTGCCGCCGACCGCGCGTCCCTATCGCGAGGAACTGCACCAGACCATCCCCGACCGCGACGGACTGAAGGAATGACCGCGATGCAATGGATCCCTGCCTGCGCGCTGGACGACATCGACCCCGAGGACCTGGTCCGCTTCGATCACGACGGCAGGACCTATGCGATCTACCGCGATGAGGATGGCGCCGTTTTCGCCACCGACGGTCTTTGCACGCATGAACAGGTGCATCTCTGCGGGGGGCTCGTCATGGGCGACGAAATCGAATGCCCCAAGCACAACGGCCGCTTCAACTACAAGACCGGAGAGGCGGAACGACTGCCCTGCGTCACCGCGCTAAGGACCCATCCCGCCCGCATCGTGGATGGTCGGATCGAAATCGGACTGGAGGACTGACGATGCCCCGCACTCGCCCGACCGTAGCCGACCTGCGCGCCTGGAAGGGCAGGCGGCAGCTGACCATGCTGCGCATCTTTACCCTGGACGAGGCCGCTGCCGCCGAGGAGGCCGGCATCGACATTGTCTCCGTCCCCCCGGACCTGGTGCTGAACCCGGAATACCGCAAGGTGGCGCCGTCCCTGTTCTCGATGTCGGGGATGGATCACCTTGGCGCCGGTCCGCGCGAAGACTACCACCGGCTCTGCTGCCAGCTTCTGTTGGCCGGCGCGGACGCGGTCTATTGCTCGGCCGGGATCGAGACGGTGCGTTATCTGGCCTCCGAGCATATCCCGGTGGTCGGCCATGTCGGCCTTGTCCCCAGCCGCGCCACCTGGACCGGCGGCTTCCGCGCGGTGGGCAAGACGGCGGACGAAGCCCTTGCCCTCTATCGCGAATGCCGCGCCTATGAAGCGGCCGGAGCCTTCGCCGTCGAGATCGAGGTCGTGCCCGAAGAGGTCGCCACCGAAATCAGCCACCGGATGCAGGGGCTGCTCTTGTGGTCGATGGGGTCAGGCGCAGGTTGTGATGCGCAATATCTGTTTGCGATGGATATCCTGGGCGAACACCGGGGAAAGATGCCCCGCCATTCCAAGGTCTATCGCGACTTTGCGGCCGAGTATGACCGCCTCCAGCGCGAGAGGGTGGCAGCCTTCACCGAATTCCGCACCGAAGTGGATACCGGCCGCTTCCCGGATGACCGCTTCATCCTGCATATGGCGCCCGAAGAGATGGCGAAGTTCAATTCGGCGCTGGGGCAGGCGCTTGCCTCGGCGGAAAGCGCCGGCGAAACCTGACCCCTGCCTTGGGGCAAGACATTCATGCAAGCAGCGCGAAGCGCGGTCTTGCGGGTGCAAACGGACGGAGAGGACGCTTCGCCCGTCGCGCGGCTTAATGGAAATCCCGGCTGGGGAACAGCCGTTTCGCCTGTTCCCGCGGATGGTGCGCCCGGGGCGGATGAGGGCGCGGACGGGGGGCATCGTCGGCCTGCGGCTGGGTCACCCCCACGGCGGCATCCAGCGGATGGCCGAGATCGGCAAGCCGGAACGACAGGTCCTCGATCCGTTCGGCGATCAGATGGGTGACGATGCCCTCGCGTTGCAGCCGTCCGGTGACGCGCAACAGCCGCCCGCCCATCACGATCCGGCGGAATTGCTCATAGACCTTCGGCCAGACGACGACATTGCAAACCCCGGTTTCGTCCTCCAGCGTCAGGAAGATCACGCCGGAGGCGGTGCCGGGGCGCTGGCGGGTGATCACCAGGCCGCAGACCGACAGGCGGCGGGGCGGGACACGGCCCAGGTCCGCATGGGGCGTCAGGCCGGGGATCGCGGGGCGCAGCAGTTCCATCGGATGCGCGCGCAGGGTCAGGCGCAGGGCGATGTAATCCTCGACCACCTCCTCGCCCAGATGCATGGCGGGCAGGGTGACGGGCGGTTCACGCAGCCCCTCGCCATCCAGCGGGTTGGCGAACAGCGGCAGGGGCGCGGGCGCCCGGATCGCCCGCACGGCCCAAAGCGCATCCCGCCGGGTCAGGCTCATGTTGGCAAAGGCATCGGCCTCGGCCAGACGCTCCAGCACGGGGGACAGAAGGCCCGCCCGCAGCCAGAGGCTTTCGGGGTCGGGATAGCCGTTGCCGCGGTGGTCCCTGATCCTGTCGGCATCCTCCTCGCGGAAGCCCTTGATCTGGCGGAACCCCAGCCGCAGGGCGAGGGCCCCATCGGCGCGGCGTTCCAGGCGATTGTCCCAGTTGCTGTGGTTCACGCAGACGGGACGGATCTCCACCCCGTGCTCGCGGGCGTCGCGCACGATCTGGGCGGGGGCGTAGAAGCCCATCGGCTGGGCGTTCAGAAGCGCGCAGGCAAAGATCGCCGGGTGGTGGCATTTCAGCCAGGACGAGACATAGGTCAGCATGGCGAAGGCCGCCGCATGGCTTTCGGGAAAGCCATAGTCGGCGAAGCCCTCGATCTGGCCGAAGCAGCGTTCCGCGATCTCGGCACTGTAGCCGTTGGCCATCATCCCGCCGATGAATTTCTGCTTGTGCTGGCCGATGGTGCCCATCCGCCGGAACGAGGCCAGCGAGCGACGCAACTGGTCGGCGTCTTCGGCCGTATAGCCCGCCCCGATCATGGCGATCTGCAAGGCCTGTTCCTGAAACAGGGGCACGCCCAGCGTCTTGCGCGTCACCTCCTCCAGCGCGGGGCCGAAGGGCTCGGGCTTTTCCAGCCCCTGGCGGCGCTTGATATAGGGCTTGACCATGCCGCCCTGGATCGGGCCGGGGCGGACGATGGCGACCTCGATCACCAGATCGTAGAATTCGCGCGGTTTCATCCGCGGCAGGAAATTCATCTGCGCCCGGCTTTCGACCTGGAACACCCCCACCGCATCGGCGCGGCACAGCATGTCATAGGTTGCCTCGTCCTCTTGCGGGACCGAGGCCAGCGTGTGGCGGATGCCCTCGTGCGTTTCCAGCAGATCGAAGGCCTTGCGGATGCAGGTCAGCATCCCCAGGCTCAGCACATCGACCTTGAGGATCTTCAGCGCGTCGATATCGTCCTTGTCCCATTCGATGCAGGTGCGCCCCTCCATCGCGGCATTCTCGATCGGGCACAGCTCGTCCAGGCGGCCCTTGGTGATGACGAAACCGCCGACATGCTGCGACAGGTGGCGCGGAAAGCCGATGATCTCGCCGATCAGCGCGATGGTCTGCGACAGGCGGCGGTCGTCGGGATTCAGGCCAAGCTCACGGATGCGCGCGGGGTCCGCCCCGCCGTTCGACAGGCCCCAGATCTGCCCCGACAGGCTGGCGGTCACATCGGCGCTGAGACCCATGACCTTGCCCACCTCGCGGATCGCAGCGCGCGAGCGGAAATGGATCACGGTGGCGCAAAGCCCGGCGCGGTCGCGGGTGTAGCGGTCATAGATCCACTGGATGATCTCCTCGCGCCGCTCATGCTCGAAATCCACGTCGATATCGGGCGGCTCACCGCGATGGCGAGAGATGAACCGCTCGAACACCATGCCGATCATATCGGGTGAGACATCGGTGATGGCCAGGGCCCAGCAGATGATCGAATTGGCCGCCGACCCCCGGCCCTGACACAGGATGCCGCGCTTGCGGGCCTCGGACACGATGTCATGCACGGTCAGGAAATAGGCGGCATAGCCAAGCTCGCCAACCACGCCCAGCTCTTTCGCCAGAAGACCGTGATAGCGGTCGGGAATGCCATCGGGGCACCGCCGCACCAGACCTGCGCGGGTCAGCCGTTCCAGCCGGGCCTGGGGCGCCTCGCCATCGGCGATCTCGTCGGGATAATCGTAGCTGAGCTCGGACAGGTCGAAACCGCAGCGCGCCGCGATCTCCAGCGTCCGGCGGATCGCGGCGGGATGGCGGTGATAGAGCCGGGCCATGTCCCCGGCGCCTTTCAGCCGCCGCTCGGCGTTCATCAGGGCACGGGTGCCGATCCGGTCGATGGTCAGGCCCTCGCGCATGCAGGTCAGCACATCGGCCAGCGGGCGGCGCGCGGCGCGGTGCATCAGCACGTCGCCCACCGCCACCATCGGGCTGGAGGCCTGCTGCGCAAGCCGGGCGCAGGCGTCGAACCAGACCTGGTCCGTCCCGTCATAGCGCGGCGCGGCGCCCAGGAAGACATGGCCGGGATAGCGGCGCGCCATCGCCCGGACCGGGGCCAGCGCCAGCCCGGGGTCGGCGGGCGGCAGCGCGATCAGGATCATGCCCCGGCAGCCGCCTGCGGCATCGGGGGCGGTCAGGTCGGCCCGCGTCAGGTGGCATTCCGCCTTTCCGGCCCGGCGCTTGCCCAGGGTCAAGAGACGCGAGAGCCGGTGGTAGGCCGCGCGGTCCGTGGGCAGGGCCAGCCATTCGACCGCGCAGTCCTGCAGGACAAGCCGCGCGCCGACGATCAGCTTCGGCAGCCGCAGGGCTTGCGGTTTCGCCAGGTCGCGGGATGGGCCGATCTCCTGTCGCGAGCAGGTATCCACCCGGACCGTCGAGCGGACCCGCAGGCGGTCCTCGGCCTCTTGCCGCAGGGTCTTCAGCGCCGACCAGGCCCGCACCACGCCGGCAAGGGTGTTGCGGTCGGTGACGGCGATGGCCTCCAGCCCCAGTTCGGCCGCGCGCAGCATCAGCTCCTCGGGATGCGAGGCGCCGGTAAGGAAGGTGAAATTCGTGGTGACGCAAAGCTCGGCATAGCGCGCCTGCGAAAGGCTCTCTGCCGGATCGAAGGCAGCATGGATCATGCGAATTCCCCCTGCACGAACCAGCCCGGTCTCTGCGGCGTGTGGAACAGCCACAACCTCCGGCCCTGATGCGTCTCGACCCGCCAGTAATCGCGCAGCCCTGCGCAGCGGCCATCGTCGTCGACCCACCATTCCGGGGCGATGCGTTCCGGCCCGGTGGCGCGGGCGGTGGTCAGCTGCATCCGCCGCCAGCGGAAACGCGAGGGCGGCGTGGCACCCCGGGCCGCGATGGCTTCGGGCGGAAACAGCAGCAGGGGGCGGGGGCGCGGACGGGGGACCTGCCAGCCGCCGCAGGCTTTGGTCCCTGCCGCACGCACCAGGTCGAAGCTGCGTTCGGGAATATGGCTGTCCGCGGGCAGAAAGCGCCGGATGTTGTCCAGCCCGATCCGGGTGCCGATCCGGGTGATCAGGGCGTCGCGCTGGTCCGGGGCCTCTGCCGCCTGCCCGATCTGCTGCCCGATCTGCTGCACGGGCAGGGGTTCGACCTGGATCGCCTCCAGCCGCAGCTGGTCGATGCCGAAGCCCGCCTCCACCTCCTCTACCCCCCGCGCGAACAGCGGCAGGATCCGCGCTGCATCGCGCATGGCCGAGGCCAGCCGCAACTCGACCTGAGAGCCGGCCTGATCGACCCGGCGCAGCGTCAGGCGCAGGGCCCGCGCCCCCGCTTCCCGCGCCTTCAGCCGGAGGCACAGCTCCTCCAGCAGCCGCGCGGTCCCGGCCATGAC
>Ga0209571_1001636_pt1 | contig 9694 bp, 6 predicted proteins | sample EBPBio102011_DNA_FD_185866 | JGI IMG/M metagenome (GOLD analysis project Ga0209571, IMG submission 185866) | Wastewater treatment Type I Accumulibacter community from EBPR Bioreactor in Madison, WI, USA - Reactor 1_1/10/2011_ DNA (SPAdes)... | ecosystem: Engineered > Bioreactor > EBPR >...
CGACAAGGAACGTATCTGCATCTATGGGGGCAGCTTTGGCGGTTACTCCTCCCTGATGGCGCCGATCACCGCGCCCGGTCTCTACAAGTGCGCCTTTGGTTATGTCGGCGTTTACGACATCGACATGATGCACAAAAAGGGGGACATCCCCCAAACTGGCTCCGGGCAACGTTATTTGCGCCGGACCCATGGAACCGACAAGGCCGTCTGGGCGGTCAATTCACCAGCGCAACGCGCCTCCGAGGTGAAAATTCCCGTTTATCTTGCTGCCGGCGCTCGTGACGTACGTACCCCGCCCGAGCAAACCGAACTCATGGCGTCTGCATTGAAAGCAGCGGGAAATCCTGCTGAAGGCGTCATCATCCAAGACGGCGAGATGCATGGGTTCTATGAGGTCAAGAACCGAGTGAATCTGTACACCAAGATGCTGGAATTCTTCGATCGCCACATCGGCCAGGGCAAGTGATGTCGCGTCAATCGTCAGCATTACCCGGGGACAATGTTAACCAACGGCATCAGCAGCAAAATCCATGGCGAATTGCTGCATTGCAGCTTTCACCATGCCCCGGCGAATGGGATATAACGGGCACATCCGATGGCAGCGGCCACCGGGGGAGCCCCTATCAGGAGAGAAACATGCGCAAGACCTTGTTTGCATTGGCCATCGGCGTAGCCGCCATGCCGATGCTGGCGTTCGCCCAGCAGTCGCCCATAGGCAAGTGGAAAACCATTGACGACGAGACGGGCAAGGCCAAGTCCATCGTCGAAATCACCCAGGCCAGCAATGGCACGCTCCAGGGGCGTGTGATCGAGATCCTGCAGTCCGACCGTGGTCCCAACCCCACCTGCGACAAGTGCTCGGGTGCCAACAAGGGCAAGCCGGTCAAGGGCATGACCATCCTGTGGGGCCTGCGGCCCGATGGCGCCGGCAAATGGGCTGGAGGCACGGTGCTGGATCCCGCCAAGGGCAAGACCTACAAATCGAAGCTGGAGATCAAGGACGGTGGCAAGAAGCTTGGCATGTCCGGCTGCGTCGCCTTCATTTGTCGCGAGCAGACCTGGATCCGCAACTGACCATCTGACGTAATCCAACCTCGATGAATGCAGGCCCTGCTCATGATGAGCAGGGCCTTTGTTTTGCCCGATAGCCCTTTCGAACACTCATATGTTTGATAGATTAAAACTATTAAACCGGTTGGATATTTCGATGGACTTCGATACTTATACTTTATGAACAGGGAGGGTGTCGTTATCAAAATGTTATTCTTTTGAATCAGTTGCGTTCGGCATTTGACCCGACGCAGGTGATGTCATGACTGTCTAGGAGAACAACTGTAATGAGTAATACCCCACGATATACGCGATTGGCGTTGGCCCTCGCCGCCACCCTGTCCGCCTCGACCGCGCTGGCCCAGCAGACTCAAACGCAGGAGGAGGAGACGAGCCAGGCCACCCAAAGCACTTCGCAGAACCAGCAATTGGATCGCGTAGTCGTCACCGGTTCCCTGATCCCGCAGAGCGAGATCGAGACCTCCACCCCGGTCACCATCATCACCGCTGAAGATATCCAGAGCCGCGGCCTCTCGACCGTCGCCGAAGTGCTGAAGGAATCCTCCTTCTCGACCGGCGGCGTGCAGAACAACCAGTCCTCCGCCTCGTTCACCCAGGGCGCCGAGACGATGAGCATGTTCGGCCTGCCGGCCGGCTACGTGAAGTACCTGATCGACGGCCGCCCGATGGCGAACTATCCGGCGCTCTACAACGGCAGCGACGTGTTCAACAACATCAGCGGCATCCCGATCGATCTGGTCGAGCGCATCGAGATCCTGCCGGGCGGCGCCTCCTCGCTGTACGGCTCCGACGCCATCGCCGGCGTGGTCAACATCATCCTCAAGAAGCGCGTGGACGGCACCATCGTCAGCGCACGTTATGGTTGGTACGACGAAGGCGGTGGCAAGAGCTATCGCGCCAGCGTGGCGGACAGCTTCAACAGCGCCGACGACAAGCTCAACGTGCTGGTGGGCGTCCAGGCCGAGAAGTCGGACCCGATCTGGGCCTATGACCGCGACCTGACCAAGCAATTCAATACCCACGGCTACAACGGCGCCGCGCCGCTCGCCAGCCGTGACTGGCTGGTCTATAGCCCGTTCACCAGCTACAACTTCATGGATCCGAACAACTGCGCCAACGTGACCTCCGGCTTCGGTGGCACGGTTGGCGTTCAAACTCGCCCGGGCTTTGGTGACGAGAACTACTGCGGCTCTATGTACACGCCGGGTTATCGCACCCTGAAGAACAGCAAGGACGGCGTCCAGCTGTACGTCAACACGACCTACGACATCGATGAGAACAACCAGTTCTACGCCGATGTCCTGCTGAGCAGCGAAAAGGTCAAGTACCACATCGGCTCCAACTACACCTGGTGGGGCACCGGCGTGAAGTGGGGCTACTACTACGATCCGAATCTGGACGACTTCCTCAATCTGCAGCGCGCCTTCACCCCGGAAGACATGGGTGATTGGGAAAACAGCATGGCAGAGAACAAGAGCCGCTCCTATCACCTGAACGTCGGATTCCGTGGCGTCATGGGCGCCGACTCCAACTGGGACTACGACATCGGCGTCTCGCGCACCGAATACCGCTTGGACGAGAAGGACCTGGCCCGCCTGGCCGACCCGATCAATGACTTCTTCCAAGACAAGGTGTTGGGCGCCCAGCAGGGCTGGGACCCGTACTATGGTGCCTATCCGGTGTTCACCCCGGACTATGCCGCGTTCTACCAGATGCTGACCCCCCAGGAGTTCTACAGCTTCATGGGCGAGACCACCTCGCGTAGCAAGACCTACGACAACATGATCCGCGCAATGTTCACCAACAGCGCGCTGTTCCAGTTGCCGGGTGGCGATGCGGGCATCGCGGTGGGCGCAGAGATCGGCACGCAAGGCTGGACGTATTCCCCCGACGCGCGCCTGTTGAATGGCGATATCTGGGGTACCACCGCTGTCAGCGGCGATGGCAACCGCTCGCGTTACGCGGTGGTCGGCGAATTGCGTCTGCCCGTGTGGGATCCGCTAACCATTTCGGCCTCAGCCCGTTATGACGGCTATCGCGCCGCCGGCAACGAGATCTCCAAGCCGACTTACAGCCTGGCCTTCGAATATCGGCCTATCCAGTCGCTGTTGATCCGCGGCAAGTACGGCACGGCCTTCCGTTCGCCCAGTCTGGCTGATCAGTTCCAGGGCATCAGCGGCTTCTATAGCACTACGACCGACTACTACAACTGCCAGCTGCTGGGCTTTGAGCCGGGCAACACGGACGCATGTCCTGCCCGTTTCTCCAACGTGCAGTATTTTGGCCAGCAATCGGGTAACCCGAAACTGGAGCCGATCAACGCCAAGGCATGGACGGCCGGCGTGGTGTTTGCACCGACCGGTCGATTCTCGATCAGCGCGGACTATCTGAACTGGAAGATCGAAGACGAAGTCGCGCAGCAAAGCGTCGATCAGCTGATGCTGGACGAAATGTATTGCCGCACCGGCCAGCTCCCGGCCAATTCGGGGACTTGCCAAGCCGCCCTGTCGCAGGTGACGCGCGGTAGCGCCGGCACCATCCAGTCGATCTTCGTCAACAAGATCAATGTCGCGCGCCGCGACCTGGAAGCCGTGAACGTGGCCCTGAACTATCAGCAGCCGCTGGGGGGTTACGGCGACTTGTTCTTCAGCGGCAACTGGACGAAGAACCTGAAGCACGTGGCACAGACCTATCCGACCGATCCGGAATCCGACCTGCTGAACGATCCGTACTACAGCTCGGATCCGAAGTATCGTGCCAATGCATCGTTGGGTTGGAAATGGAACCGTTTCGCGACCACGGTCTATGCCAACCACATCGGCCCCACGCCGAATTACCGCGCCCTGCTCAACCCCGCCGGCTATGCCTATCCGGGTGCAGGCAAGCTGTCCTCGTACACCACGTACAACGCCAGCTTCGGTTTTGACGTCACGCCGGACCTCGAGCTGTCTTTCATGGTCAACAACCTGACCAACAAGATGCCCGACATGGACGTGCACAGCTACCCGGGTTCTTCGGGCGCACCGTACAACGGCAGCAACTTCAGCCCGTATGGTCGCGCGTACTACCTGGAAGCACGCTGGAACTTTGGCAAGTCCGAATAATCCCGTTACAGCAAGACAAAAACCCCCGCTTCGGCGGGGGTTTTTTCATGCTTGAAATGAATAATCGATGAAACCAGCCCGCCTCAGGCGATATCAACCCCCGCATCCTCGAGCAATTGGCGCAAGGGCATGAGTTCCGATTCGTAACGACGCCAACGACCGATCGACCGATTGTTGAGCGGCTCGCGCACCTGGACCGCACTGGCGGTCGCCACTGGCGCCGCATTATCATGGAAGTCTAGGCAAGCATCGCTCCAGGGCAGCCTGCAATGCGCCAACATCGCCTCCAATGCGGATCGCTGGTCCGCCACCACGTCCTCGTAGTTCACCTGCAGGATCCTGCCCGGCAACACCTGATCCCAATGGCGCATCAGGCGATCAAACATCAGCCAGTAACGTCCGCTGTCCATGATGTCGAACGAATAGTCGTAATACGGCGATGTCTGGGCAAACAATTGCCGGAAATTACCAAGGCAGGTGTCCATCGGATCGCGGCGCAGGCAAATGAGCTTGGCATTGGGCAATGCCTTGGCAATGAATCCGGCGTAGAGGAAATTATGCGGAAGCTTGTCGATGAAGCGCGGCGTGCTACCCGTGTTCGGGCGCGTTGCCTGCAAATAGGCCTCGCCTAGCTGCCTCCAGTCCAGGCCGGACGCGGCCTTCTCGATCGTATCCACATCCAGCATCTGCCGGGTACGGCTGCCTGATGCACGCTTCAACACGATCCCGAAATCCTGCAACTCGCCCGCGGAGTGCACATCCGGATGACTGGAGAGCATGCGCTCAACGAGCGTCGTGCCTGATCTCGGCATGCCGATGACGAAGATGGGCTCTTGCGTGTCATACCCACCACTGGGCGGCACCACGTCAGGAAAAGCCTTAGTGACGGCATCGAAAATGGCCTGGTCGTTTGCCGACCGGTATTGCCGGGCTTCACCTCCGGCCCGTTTGCCTGCGGCCAGGTGCGCAAAGGCAGCCGGGTACTCGCCGATGTCTTCAAGCTCCTTGGCCATGGCGAGATTCAGGTACATGCGTGGCTGATCGCCATCCCCTGATCCATCCAGCAGGGAGCGCAGCCGTTCCAGGTGATTGCGCTCGGTGGACTGCTTCTTCAGCTGGGCAAGCGCAAGATGTGCCTTCCAGTATGTGGGGTCAATCGCCAGGCAGGCCTCGTACTCGCGTTCTGCCGCGTCCAGATCACCGACGAATGTCAACGAGGTGGCGTGGTTGAAGCGATAGCTCGCGTTGCCTGGCACCAGCTCGGCCGCCTGCTTGAACAGGCTGGCGGCCTTGAGGTTGTCGTTCCCTTGCGAATACACCACGCCCAGCGTGTCGATGGTCAACGGGTCACGGGGGCCCGCCGCCACGGCCTTGTCGGCCATTTCGATGGCTTGCCGGATCAATCTCACCTGCGCCAGGCCCCGCGCAAACTGGGCCGCGTAATCCGCTCGTTGCGGGCTCAGCCGGGTAGCCTCGCGCAAATGGGTCATCGCCTCCGGCATCTTTTGCATTTGCAGGGCCGATACACCCATGACGAAATGCACGCCGCCATGTCCTGGCACTACCCCTAACAGTTGCCGCCCCATTTCGAAGGCCTGCGGCCAACGGCCTTGATTGAGCGCATGGACGGCGGACTCATAAATCTTCCTTGGATCGATGTTCGGTGTCATTGCCCTATGCTATCAGCGTGGTTACCTGCAACATGCATGCGATAATCCCGGCCTTTCCCGCACCTCCGGCCCCATGTCGCCTCGCCCCGCTCTCGTCACCTGCGCCCTGCCCTACGCCAACGGGCCGCTGCATCTCGGCCACCTCGTCGGCTACATCCAGGCCGACATCTGGGTGCGCGCGCGTAGGATGGGCGGCGGCGCCACCCATTTCGTTTGCGCCGACGACACCCACGGCACCCCGATCATGCTGGCCGCGGAGAAGGCAGGCACCACGCCTGAGGCCTTCATCGCCGCGATCCAGGCCGGGCATGAGGCGGATTTCGCCGCTTTCCATGTCGACTTCGATCATTACGACTCGACCAATTCCCCGCGCAACCGCGCGTTGACCGAGTCGATCTACGCCACGCTCAAGGCCAACGGCCATATCGGTCAGCGCACCGTGTCGCAGCTCTACGACCCCGAGCGCGGCATGTTCCTGCCTGATCGCTACGTCAAGGGCATCTGCCCCAACTGCGGCTCGCCGGACCAGTACGGCGACAACTGCGAGGTCTGCGGCGCGACCTATTCGCCCACCGAACTGAAAGATCCCAAATCGGTAGTGTCGGGCGCGACCCCGGTGCTGCGCGACTCCGAGCACTACTTCTTCGAGCTGGGCCAGTTCGAGGGTTTCCTGCGCGAATGGCTACGGGGAGATGTCGCGGCGCCGGGCGTCAAGGCGAAGCTGGCCGAATGGCTGGATGGCGACGGCGGCCTGCGTGCCTGGGATATTTCGCGCGACGCGCCCTACTTCGGCTTCGAAATCCCGGGTGCGCCGGGCAAGTATTTCTACGTGTGGCTGGATGCGCCGATCGGCTACCTGTCCAGCTTCCAGGCACTGTGCGAGCGCGAAGGGCTAGATTTCGCCGCCTTCCTCGCGCCGGGTAGCACCACCGAGATGCACCATTTCATCGGCAAGGACATCGTCAATTTCCATGGCCTGTTCTGGCCATCGACGTTGCACGGCGCCGGCATGCGCGCGCCCACGCGCCTGCACGTCAACGGCTATCTCACCGTCGATGGCGCCAAGATGTCGAAGTCGCGCGGCACGTTCGTCATGGCGCGCACCTACCTCGACCAGCAGCTCAATCCCGAAGCGCTGCGTTACTACTTCGCGGCCAAGACCTCGGGCGGCGTGGACGACCTCGACCTCAACCTCGCGGATTTCGTCAGCCGGGTGAACAGCGACATCGTCGGCAAGTTCGTCAACCTGGCAAGCCGCTGCGCCGGCTTCATAGACAAGCGCTTCGACGGGATGCTGGCCGATGCCCTGCCGGAGCCGGCGATGTATGCACGTTTCGTCGCACAACTGGCGCCGATCCGCGCCGCGTACGCCGCCAACGATGCGGCCCAGGTGCTGCGCCTGGCGATGGCGATGGCGGACGAGGCCAACAAGTACATCGACGAGAAGAAACCCTGGGTGATCGCCAAGCAGGAGGGCGCCGATGCCGAGCTGCAGGCCGTGTGCACGCAGGGCTTGAACCTGTTCCGCGTGCTGGCGCTGGCGCTGGCCCCCGTGCTGCCGGCGACGGCCGCGCGAGTGGCGCAATTCACCGCTGCGCCGCTCGCGACGTGGAGCGATTGCGATGCGCCGCTGCTTGCGCACCGCATCCTGCCCTACCAGCCGCTGTTCACCCGAATCGACCCCAAGCACATCGACGCCATGACCGACGCCAGCAAGGAAACCCTCAAGCCCGCCACCGATACCGCCAAGCCCATGGCCGCGCCGCCGGTCAAGCAGGAAGCCGGCGAATTCATCGGCATCGAGGATTTCGCCAAGCTCGACCTGCGCATCGGCAAGGTGCTGGAGTGCGGCTTCGTCGAAGGCTCGGACAAGCTGCTGCGCTTCCTGCTGGATGCGGGTGACCTCGGCCAGCGGCAGATTTTCTCCGGCATCCGCGCAAGCTATGCAGAGCCCGATAAACTCGTCGGCCGCCATGTGGTCTTCATCGCCAATCTCGCACCGCGCAAGATGCGCTTCGGCGTAAGCGAGGGCATGATCCTGTCGGCCGGTTTCGATGGCGGCGCACTGGCGCTGCTGGATGCCGACGCGGGCGCGCAGGCCGGGATGCCGGTGCGCTGACCGGCCATTGGTCTGCGCGTTGATGGCATGAACCTACCGACGCAGGAAATTCCACTGGTCGAGCGCATCGACCGCCTGCTGCCACAGACCCAGTGCGGGCAATGCGGTTATGACGGCTGCCGCCCCTATGCCGAGGCACTGGCGCGCGGCGAAGCCGGCATCGACCATTGCCCGCCGGGTGGCGATGCAGGAGCGCGGGCGCTCGCGATGTTGCTGGGCGTCGAGGCCAAGCCTTATGACCGCTCGCGGGGCGAATGCAAGCCCGGCATCGTCGCGGTCATCGTGGAAGACGACTGCATCGGCTGCACCAAATGCATCCAGGCCTGTCCGGTCGATGCGATCATCGGCGCATCCAAGCTGATGCACACCGTGATCGCTCCGCTATGCACGGGCTGCGAGCTTTGCATCCCGCCCTGCCCGGTCGACTGCATCGTGATGGTGCCGGACGCCGGCTGAGGTTGGTCGCTACTGCTTGCCGTCGCAGGCCGAGCAGATGCGCTCCACCTTGTAGCCTTTGCCGCGCAGTTTCTCGACCACGCCGTCACTGCCGAGCAGGTGCATCGCGCCGACCACGACGAGGTAGTCGTCGCTGCCCGCCGATGACAGACGCTGCTCCAGCTTCGGCAGCCAGGCATCGTTGCGATCGACGTTGATCGCCTTGTACAGGCGCGGATATTCCTGCTGCATCTCGACGATGGTGCCGTTGACCAGCGTCTCGACATCCCCGCGACGCCAGGCGTCGTGCAGCTTCATCGTCTCCACGCCGCCGCCGCTAACCGAATCCAGCGATTCCTCCAGCATCTGCCGCTGCTCTTCAGGCGTCATGCCGGCCAGCAGGTCGATCTGCTCGACGCCGGTTTCAAGGCCGCCGACTGCTTTCCCAGCCTGGCTGGCGCTGCCCATGAAGTGGCGATCCAGGCCCAGCTGCGGCTGCATGCCGAGCTCGGTCATGCCGGTCATCGTCACCATCAGGCCCGCGAACCATGGCTTGAACATCTGGAACATGGCCGGGGCGATGCCCTGTTTCGCCAGCGCAGCCTCGTTCTTGGCCAGCCATGCATCGAGCTTGGCGTTCTGCGCGTCGCTCAACTCACTCCTCAACTGGCTGCCATCGCTGCGCATCGCGGCCATCAGCATGGTCTGCTGCAGTTCGGGCGACTCCATTTCCTGCGGCGGAATCTCGAACACCAGTTGCTCGGCATCGTCGAAGGCCGCATCGACATCCTTCGACAACGGATAGTCCGACTGCTTCAGCAGATGGAAGCTGCCGAGCAGGTACAGGCAGTTGTCGGCGTCGCAGGCCTTCCACAGCAGTGGCACGGGGGCAGTGGGCGCCGCGGCAGGCTGCAGGGCGATGAACGCGGGGCTGGCAATGCCGAGGGCGGCGACGAGCGTCTTGATCATGCGAAAGTCCATATCGATGGCGACAGCCACCAGTCTAGCCGGGCCGATGCCAACGCCGCATCAACGCCCGCGCAGGAACCAGCGGTCGATCTCTGCGAGGGAGAAGCGCGTCCACGTCGGCCGTCCGTGGTTGCACTGGGCCGAACGCTCGGTAGCCTCCATCTCGCGCAGCAGGGCGTTCATCTCCGGGACACTCAACCGGCGGTGGGCGCGCACGCTGCCATGGCAGGCCATGGTGGAAAGCAGCGCATCGCGGGCCTCCGCCACGCGCGGGCTGTGACCATGCTCGACGAAGTCCGCCAGCACATCGCGCAGCAACGCCTGCG
>Ga0209571_1001637_pt1 | contig 9689 bp, 5 predicted proteins | sample EBPBio102011_DNA_FD_185866 | JGI IMG/M metagenome (GOLD analysis project Ga0209571, IMG submission 185866) | Wastewater treatment Type I Accumulibacter community from EBPR Bioreactor in Madison, WI, USA - Reactor 1_1/10/2011_ DNA (SPAdes)... | ecosystem: Engineered > Bioreactor > EBPR >...
TGATGCCGCGAGCCTTCTCTTCCGGAGCCTTGTCGATCTGGTCATACGCCGTGAACGCAGCGCCGCCCGTCTCGGCCAGAACCTTCGTGATCGCAGCCGTCAGTGACGTCTTGCCATGGTCAACGTGACCAATCGTTCCAATGTTGCAGTGCGGCTTGTTCCGCGAAAACTTCTCTTTGGCCATCGTAGCCTCCGTCAGATCTTGTTCAAATGGTCAGTCGGGTCGGTGCGGGGTTCAGGCGTACTTGGCCTGGACCTCGGCGGCCACCGCCGACGGCACCTGCTCATAGTGGTCGAACTGCATCGTGTAGTTCGCGCGGCCCTGCGAGAACGAGCGAAGCTGGTTCACGTAGCCGAACATGTTCGCCAGCGGAACCATCGCGTTGATCACGACGGCGTTGCCGCGCATGTCCTGGCCCTGGATCTGGCCACGACGCGAGTTCAGGTCGCCGATGACCGAGCCGGTATAGTCTTCCGGGGTCACGACTTCGACCTTCATGATCGGCTCGAGCAGCACGGAGCCGCCCTTCTGCAGACCTTCGCGCAGCGCTGCACGGGAGGCGATTTCGAAGGCCAGGGCCGACGAGTCGACTTCGTGGAAGGCGCCGTCGATCAGTGTGACCTTGACGTCCACGACCGGGAAGCCGGCGAGCACGCCCGAGCCGATGACCGAATTCAGGCCCTTCTCGACGCCGGGAATGTACTCCTTCGGCACCGAACCGCCGACGACTTTGGACTCGAACTCGAAGCCCTTGCCGGTCTCGTTCGGCTCGATGACGAGCTTGACGCGAGCGAACTGGCCGGTACCGCCGGTCTGCTTCTTGTGGGTGTAGTCGATTTCGGCCTTCTTGGTCAGCGTCTCACGATACGCAACCTGTGGCGCGCCGATATTGGCATCGACCTTGTAGGTGCGGCGCAGGATGTCGACCTTGATGTCGAGATGGAGCTCGCCCATGCCCTTCAGGATGGTCTGGCCGCTCTCCTGGTCGGTCGACACGCGGAACGAGGGATCCTCGTTCGCGAGCTTCGACAGGGCGAGGCCCAGCTTCTCCTGGTCGGCCTTGGACTTCGGCTCGATCGCGATCGTGATGACCGGCTCGGGGAACTCCATACGCTCCAGAATGACCGCGTTGACGGGATCGCAGAGCGTGTCGCCGGTGCGGACGTCCTTGAGGCCGGCCAGGGCGACGATGTCGCCGGCATAAGCCTCCTTGATGTCCTCGCGGTTGTTCGCATGCATCAGCAGCATGCGGCCGACGCGCTCTTTCTTGTCACGGGTCGAGTTGATGACGCCCTGGCCCGCCTCGACCTTGCCGGAATAGACGCGGCAGAAGGTGATCGTGCCGACGAAGGGGTCGTCCATGATCTTGAACGCGAGCATCGCGAACGGATCGGAGTCGGTCGGGTTGCGGGTGGTCGGCTCTTCGGTCTTGAAGTCGATGCCTTCGACCGCGCCGCGATCCACCGGCGACGGCAGATAGTCGACGACGGCGTCGAGCAGCGGCTGCACGCCCTTGTTCTTGAAGGACGAGCCACAGAGGACCGGGTGGAACGCGCGGCGCTGAACCGCAGTGCGGATCAGGCGGCGCAGCGTGGCGGCGTCCGGCTCGGTGCCTTCGAGATAGGCTTCCATCGCGGCGTCGTCCATCTCGACGGCAGCCTCGACGAGCTTCGAGCGGTACTCGGCAGCCTTGTCGGCGAGATCGGCCGGGATGTCCTGCTCCTCGTACGAAGCGCCGAGCGCCTCGCCGTTCCAGACGATCGCCTTCATCTTCACGAGGTCGACGACGCCGGCGAAGTTGGACTCCGAACCGATCGGGATCTGAAGGCAGACGGGCTTGCCGGCGACGCGGTCAATGATGTCCTGGACGCAGCGATAGAAATCGGCGCCGATCTTGTCCATCTTGTTGACGAAGACGACGCGCGGAACGTCGTACTTGTCGGCCTGGCGCCAGACGGTCTCGGTCTGGGGCTCGACGCCCTGGTTGCCGTCGAGAACGCAGACGGCGCCGTCGAGCACGCGCAGCGAACGCTCGACTTCGATGGTGAAGTCGACGTGGCCGGGGGTGTCGATGATGTTCAGGCGGTGGTCCTGCCAGAAGCAGGTCGTCGCAGCAGAGGTGATCGTGATGCCACGCTCCTGCTCCTGCGTCATCCAGTCCATGGTAGCAGCGCCATCATGGACTTCGCCGAGCTTGTGGCTCTTGCCGGTGTAGAACAGGATGCGTTCGGTCGTCGTCGTCTTGCCGGCATCAATGTGGGCCATGATGCCGAAATTGCGATAACGGTCGATGGGATGGGAACGGGCCATGATCGTGCTCTGTGTCTCGGTGCAGTACGCCGCTTACCAGCGGTAGTGCGAGAAGGCGCGGTTGGCTTCCGCCATCCGGTGCGTGTCTTCACGCTTCTTGACGGCGTTGCCGCGATTGTTGGCAGCGTCCATCAGCTCGGCCGACAGGCGCTCCACCATGGTCTTGTCGTTGCGGCCGCGAGCGGCAGCGATCAGCCAGCGGATGGCGAGCGCCTGGCGGCGCTCCGTGCGGACTTCGACCGGAACCTGGTAGGTCGCGCCACCGACGCGGCGGGAACGGACTTCGATCGCCGGAGCGACGTTCTCGAGGGCCGACTTGAAGACGCCGAGCGGCTCGCTCTTGGTCTTCGCCTCGATGATATCGAAGGCACCGTAGACGATCCGCTCGGCGGTCGACTTCTTACCTTCGTACATGACCGAGTTCATGAACTTGGTCACGACGATATCGCCGAACTTCGGGTCCGGGATAACTTCGCGCTTTTCGGCACTGTGGCGGCGGGACATCGTCTAGTCTCCGTAAATCTTCAACGCGGCGAACCGGCTCAGGCTGCTCGCCCGGCCGGTCAGGCCGAAATTACTTGGGACGCTTGGCGCCATACTTCGAACGGCGCTGCTTGCGGTTCTTGACGCCCTGCGTGTCGAGCACACCGCGCAGGATGTGATAGCGCACGCCGGGAAGGTCCTTCACGCGGCCGCCACGGATCATGACGACAGAGTGCTCCTGGAGGTTGTGACCCTCGCCGGGGATGTAGCCGATCACCTCGAAGCCGTTGGTCAGGCGAACCTTCGCAACCTTACGGAGCGCGGAGTTCGGCTTCTTCGGGGTCGTCGTATAGACGCGCGTGCAAACGCCGCGCTTCTGCGGGCAATTCTCAAGCGCCGGGGCGGTGTTACGCGCCTTCACGGGCGACCGCGACTTGCGGATGAGCTGGCTGATTGTCGGCATTCTGGCCTCTCGCCCCACTGAGCGTTTGGAAATTCCTGGTCAATCTCCCAGGCCGAGCAAAGCCATGACATAAACGAAGCCGCGCCATCGGCGCCCTTTCAGGGGCCTCAGGCGCGTTCGCCAGCAGAGGAACACGGAGAACCCGCGTTCATGCATCCTGCCATGTCGTCAATCGACGCTGGAATTCCGACGGAGTTTCGGTCGCGAAACTCGCTTGCGAACCATGCGCAAGCGACAAACGTGTCCGACAGCCGTCGACAGTGGCGCGCTTATGACTCACGCGGAGATTCGCGTCAACCCCGGATTCCGGTCTGGGACGCGTTTCGGCCTGCATTTCCGCCACCCACTGGGCGAATGGCGGCACCGAACCGGCTACGGCTGCATGCCGCGCGCCGATCGTCAGCATAGCGGCCGTAAACAGAGCGTAAAGCTCCCTCGAGTTCCAGCTCCCGCATGATCCCCAGGAGAGAATCACCGGCCAGGGGGAAGCCCTCCCAGAGAACAGCAGCCGCAGCACCCCTGCCCTAGCGAACCGCCATTCGAGCCAGAAGCGCGGACAACTCACTCTGCCGCGTTACACCGGTCTTCTGGAAGACGCGCTTCAGGGTCGTGCGCGCCGTTTCCTCGGTGATGCCGAGACGCTGGCTCGCCTCGCGCGGCGCCAGCCCCACCCCGACCAGGGCCGTCAGGCGTGCCTCGGCCAGCGTCAGGCCGAGAAGGTCACGCACGAGCGCCGGATCGGCGGGGCCGTTGACCTGCGAGCTCATGACGACAGCGATCGCGGCGACATCCGCGAGCAACGCTTCGACCGCACCGCGATCCGCCCCCCGGACCGGGATCACATGCACGGCCAGGAAACCGTCGCGCTGGTGATCCTGCACGACGACCGGACGCGGCGCATCGAGAAGGGCCGTGTCGCCGAAAGCCGCGTCGGCGATCCGGGCCCGCAGCATATCGCGCGGCGCCTCCGCCCGTGCCGTCAGCCGCCCCCCACTGACCAGCAGGCCGTCCCCGGTGAGCGCCTGTCCAGCCGGATTGGAGAACAGCACCCGCCCATCGCCGGCAAGCAGGAAGACGCCGACCCCGAGCCGGGTTAGGGCATCCGCGAGCGCGTGCTGCGAGGCTTCGGCATTGATCAGCCTGATCCCGAGACGCAGGGCGTTCTCGACATGGCGCCCCAACCGGCCGAGGGTTTCGAGCTCGGCCTCCGACAGTGGCCCCCTCTCCGCGGCGCGCTGAACCGCTAGCGCGACACCCACGCGCGGATCGGGAGAGATCCCGACCCCGCCGAACCAGCCGAGGCCATGCGAGCGCAGAAACTGCGTGTAGAATGGCAGGCGCTTCCTTTCCTCCGGCGTGGCGATGTCGCGATCCGAGATCGTATCGGAACGGGCAATCGCCCCGCATTCAAGTGAGCGCGAGAAGCGCACGTCATGACGCCACCACTCCCCCGTCTCGTAATCCCGCAGGGCCGCCTCCAACCCGGGCGAACAGATCGAGCCATAGGTGCCGTCGTCCCGCTGATAGATCATATGGGCGCCGATATCGCCGAATGAATCGGCGATCGCCTGCAGCGCGGCGGGCCAGCGCTCGGGCGCCGGAGCCGCGTCATAGATCGCCTCGACCGCCGCGACGAAGCCGGCCGGCGTCTCGTGATCGAAGGCATCCCTGCCTTCTTGCCTTTCTGGCCAGCGCATCATGTCCCTGCAGCGCCCTGCTTTCGAAACCGGGAGTAGCTTCGCACCCTTAGAGCATCAGATGGCATGAACAAAATGTGAGCAGACGGAAATTTGGTCCCCATCTCTCTGCGGCGAGAGCGCCAGGATGATCCGTATCCTTCAAGGCACGCAGCTCAGGCATCGCCACGGCTGACACAAAAGAAAACGGCCGCCCGAAGGCGGCCGTTTGAGAGCATGAGGCTTTCGCCGAGCTGCTTATTCGGCAGCCGGGAGCACCGCGGCGGCTGCCTTGGCGGCCTTGGCCGCCGCATCCGCCTTCTGGCCGACGATGAGATCGTCGCGGCGCGTGGCCACCTGCTTGATGCGGGCGACCTGGGCGCCGGTGCCGGCCGGGATGAGCGAGCCGACGATGACGTTCTCCTTGAGGCCTTCGAGCATGTCCGACTTGCCGTTGACCGCCGCCTCGGTGAGGACGCGGGTGGTCTCCTGGAAGGACGCCGCCGAGATGAAGGAGCGGGTCTGCAGCGAGGCCTTGGTGATGCCGAGCAGGACCGGAACACCGGATGCCGGCTTCTTGCCCTCTTCGCGCAGCTTCGCGTTGACCTCTTCCAGCTCGATCCGATCGACCTGGTCGCCGGTCAGGATGTCGCTGTCGCCGGACTCGGTGATCTCGACCTTCTGCAGCATCTGCCGGACGATGACCTCGATGTGCTTGTCGTTGATGGTCACGCCCTGGAGGCGGTAAACCTCCTGGATTTCGTTGACCAGATAAGCCGCCAGCTCCTCGACGCCCTTGATCGCAAGGATGTCGTGCGGGGCCGGGTTGCCGTCGAGGATGTAGTCGCCGACCTCCACGACGTCGCCTTCCTGGAGATGGATGTGCTTGCCCTTCGGGATCAGGTACTCGACCCCGTCGGAACCGTCATGCGGCGTCAGCGTAACGCGACGCTTGTTCTTGTAGTCCTTGCCGAAGCCGATCACGCCCGACTTCTCGGCGATGATCGCCGCGTCCTTCGGACGACGTGCCTCGAACAGCTCCGCGACGCGCGGCAGACCGCCGGTGATGTCGCGGGTCTTGGCCGAGTCGGTCGAGACACGGGCGAGCACGTCGCCGGCCTTGATCGCATGGCCCGGCTCCACCGAGATAATGCCGTCGACCGGCAGGATGTAGCGGGCCTCGCCACCACGGGCGAGCTTCGCGACCTTCCCGTCGGCGCCGAAGATGACCATCGCCGGCTTGAGATCGGCCGTACGGGCCGAACCGCGCCAGTCGATGACGACGCGCTTGGAGATGCCGGTCGCCTCGTCGGTCGTCTCGGTGATCGACATGCCGTCCACGAGGTCCTCGTAGCCGACCTTGCCGTCCACTTCCGCGAGGATCGGGCGGGAATAGGGGTCCCACTCGATCAGGCGCTGGCCGCGCTTGACCTTGTCGCCCTCGTCGACGCGCAGCTTCGAGCCGAACTGGACGCGATGGACCGCGCGCTCGGCTCCATCAGGGCCGACGATCACGATGGCGATGTTGCGCGCCATGGCGATGAGGTCGCCGTCCGAGTTCCGCGCGACGTTGCGGTTACGCATCTTGACCGTGCCTTCGAAGTTCGACTCGACGAAGGACTGGTCGGCGATGGTGGCCGCGCCGCCGATGTGGAAGGTACGCATGGTGAGCTGCGTGCCCGGCTCGCCGATCGACTGTGCCGCGATGACGCCGACGGCCTCGCCCATGTTGACGGGCGTGCCGCGAGCGAGGTCGCGACCGTAGCAGGTGGCGCAGACGCCGTTCTTGGTCTCGCAGGTGAGAACCGAACGGATCTTCACCTCCTGGACGCCGGCGGCGTTGATCCTGGCGATGTCGCTCTCTTCGATCACGATCCCCTTGGCGACGAGGACATTGCCGTCGACATCGACGATGTCCTCGGCCGTGGCGCGACCCAGGATGCGCATGCCGAGCGAAGCCACGATCTGACCGGCATCGACGATGGCGCGCATCTTGATGCCGTTATCCGAGCCGCAGTCGACCTCGGAGATGATCGCGTCCTGCGCCACGTCGACGAGACGGCGGGTCAGATAGCCGGAGTTGGCCGTCTTGAGCGCCGTATCGGCGAGGCCCTTACGGGCGCCGTGGGTCGAGTTGAAGTACTCGAGAACGTCGAGACCTTCCTTGAAGTTCGAGATGATCGGCGACTCGATGATCTCGCCCGACGGCTTGGCCATCAGGCCGCGCATGGCGGCGAGCTGGCGCATCTGCGCCGGCGAACCACGAGCGCCCGAGTGGCTCATCATGTAGATCGAGTTGATCTGCTTGTCGCGGCCGGTCTCGTCCTTCTGGACGGTCGAGATGCGGGCCATCATCTCCTGGGCGAGCTTGTCGGAGCACTTCGCCCAGGCGTCGACGACCTTGTTGTACTTCTCGCCCTGGGTGATCAGGCCGTCCTGGTACTGCTGCTCGTAATCCTTGGCGAGCGCGCGGGTCGTGTCGACGATATCCCACTTGTTCTCCGGCACGACCATGTCGTCCTTGCCGAAGGAGATGCCGGCCTTGAACGCGTGGCGGAAGCCCAGCGCCATGACGCGATCGCAGAAGATCACCGATTCCTTCTGACCGCAGCCGCGATACACGGCGTCGATCATTCCGGAGATTTCCTTCTTGGTCATCAGGCGGTTGCTGACGTCGAAGGACACGGCCGGATGGTCCGGCAGCGCGGTCGAGAGGATCACGCGGCCAGGCGTGGTGTCGTAGATCTTCGTGTACGGCTTGCCGTCCTTGCCGGTGCCGGTCCAGCGATACTTGATCTTCGAATGCAGCGTCACGACCTTCTCGTGCAGCGCGTGCTCGAGTTCGCCGAAATCGCCGAAGATCTTGCCCTGGCCGGGCTCGCCGTCCGAGACGATCGAGAGGTAGTACAGGCCGAGCACGATGTCCTGCGACGGCACGATGATCGGCATGCCGTTCGCGGGGTGCAGGATGTTGTTGGTCGACATCATCAGCACGCGCGCTTCCAGCTGCGCTTCGAGCGACAGCGGGACGTGCACGGCCATCTGGTCGCCGTCGAAGTCCGCGTTGAAGGCGGCGCAGACCAGCGGGTGCAGCTGGATCGCCTTGCCTTCGATCAGCACGGGCTCGAAGGCCTGGATGCCCAGGCGGTGGAGCGTCGGCGCGCGGTTCAGCATCACCGGATGCTCGCGGATGACCTCGTCCAGGATATCCCAGACCTCAGGCTTCTCCTTCTCGACCAGCTTCTTGGCCTGCTTGACCGTGGTCGAGTAGCCCTTGGCGTCGAGGCGCGCATAGATGAACGGCTTGAACAGCTCGAGCGCCATCTTCTTCGGCAGGCCGCACTGGTGCAGCTTCATCTCCGGGCCGACGACGATGACCGAGCGGCCCGAATAGTCGACGCGCTTGCCGAGCAGGTTCTGGCGGAAGCGGCCCTGCTTGCCCTTCAGCATGTCGGCGAGCGACTTCAGCGGGCGCTTGTTGGCACCCGTGATGACGCGGCCGCGGCGGCCGTTGTCGAACAGGGCGTCGACGGACTCCTGCAGCATCCGCTTCTCGTTGCGGATGATGATGTCCGGCGCGCGCAGCTCGATCAGGCGCTTCAGGCGGTTGTTGCGGTTGATGACGCGGCGATAGAGGTCGTTCAGGTCCGAGGTCGCGAAGCGGCCGCCATCGAGCGGAACGAGCGGGCGCAGATCCGGCGGGATGACCGGGATCTGGGTCATCACCATCCATTCCGGCTTGTTGCCCGATTCCTGGAAGGCCTCGATGATCTTGAGGCGCTTCATCAGCTTCTTGGGCTTCAGCTCCGACGTCGTCGTCGCGATCTCATGCTTGAGATCGGCGTTGATCTGATCGAGGTCGAGCGCGCGCAGCATCTCGCGGATCGCTTCCGCGCCGATCATGGCGGTGAAGGTGTCGGCGCCGTACTCTTCCTGGCAGCGGACGTACTCTTCTTCCGACAGAAGCTGACGGTCCTTGAGCGGGGTCAGGCCCGGCTCGATAACCACATACGACTCGAAGTAGAGGATGCGCTCAAGGTCCTTGAGCGGCATATCCATCAGCAGGCCGATGCGCGAGGGCAGCGACTTCAGGAACCAGATATGCGCGACGGGAGCGGCCAGCTCGATATGGCCCATGCGCTCGCGCCGGACGCGGGCGAGCGTGACTTCCACGCCGCACTTCTCGCAGATGACGCCCTTGAACTTCATGCGCTTGTACTTGCCGCACAGGCACTCGTAGTCCTTGATCGGCCCGAAGATGCGCGCGCAGAACAGGCCGTCACGCTCCGGCTTGAACGTGCGGTAGTTGATGGTCTCCGGCTTTTTGATCTCGCCATAGGACCAGGACAGGATCTTCTCCGGGCTCGCGATCGAGATCTTGATCGCGTCGAAGGCCTGCTGGACCGGCTGCTGGCCGAAAAGGTTCATGACCTCTTGCTTCATCGCCTGTCTCCTCTAGCCGGCGGGGACGAAGGCCACCCTGCCCGGCTTCTGAAATCCGTGGCCGGCGGCATCAGTGCCGCCGGCATGTACCCAAGGCTTGGTTAACGACTTATTCAGCCGCTTCGGCCGGCGGCAATTCGCCCGGCTTCGCCTTGTTGTTGACGAGCTCGACGTTGAGGCCGAGCGAGCGCATTTCCTTGACGAGCACGTTGAAGCTCTCCGGGATGCCCGCCTCGAAGTTGTCCTCGCCGCGCACGATCGACTCGTAGACCTTGGTGCGGCCCGCGACGTCGTCCGACTTCACCGTCAGCAT
>Ga0209571_1001639_pt1 | contig 9687 bp, 9 predicted proteins | sample EBPBio102011_DNA_FD_185866 | JGI IMG/M metagenome (GOLD analysis project Ga0209571, IMG submission 185866) | Wastewater treatment Type I Accumulibacter community from EBPR Bioreactor in Madison, WI, USA - Reactor 1_1/10/2011_ DNA (SPAdes)... | ecosystem: Engineered > Bioreactor > EBPR >...
GCGCAGCTCCATGCGGCCGCCGAACGGCGTCTCCGGCAGGGCATCGGGCGTGCGTCCATCGATGACGTTCACTGCGCCGCCGATCGCGCCGCTGCCGTAAAGGAGGGTGGCCGGGCCCTTCATCACCTCGATCCGGTCGGCGAGGAAAGGCTCGATGCTGACGGCGTGGTCGGCGCTGAGCGTGGAGACATCCCCGCTGCCCATGCCATCGTTGACCACCTGCACGCGCGCGCCATCCAGCCCGCGAATGATCGGGCGGCCCACGCCCGGGCCAAACGACGAGCTCTGGATGCCTGGGCTCCGCTCCAGGGTCTGGCCGAGCGTGTTGGTCTTGGCTTCGTCCAGCTTCTCGCCCGCCAGCACTTCCACCGGCCGGACCAGCTCTTCCGCGGTCTGGTGCAGCGGCGAGGCGGTCACCACCACGCTGTCGAGCTGGTGCACGTCTTGCCGGTGCGGGTCCTGCTTGGGCGGTTCCTGGGCCTGCAAGGCGGCGGGCAGCGCGAGGCAGAGCCAGAGGGCATGGGTCAGGGGGTGGCGGGCGGCGCGGATGTGAACGGCAGTTGTCATTGCGTGGAGTAAAGTAGGCAGCGGACGATTCTTTACGTTATATTATTTCAATCCAATGCGCCACCAGCCCGACGACGAGATGTCCCAGCCCAGTTCCCGTTTGCAGCAAGCCGACCGCGTGGGTTTCGCGGCCTCGATGCTGTGCGCGATCCACTGCGCGGCGATGCCCTTGCTGCTGGCGATCCTGCCGACCTTTGGCCTCGGCCTTGGCGGCTGGGTGGACATCGACCAGGCCGTGGTCGTGTTCGCCACCTTGCTGGCGGCGATCACCCTCAGCATCGGCTGGCGGCGGCACCGGGCGTATCGCGCCTGGGGCCTGCTGGTCCCGGCGCTGGGGCTGCTGTGGTTCGCCACATTCGGCCCGATCCATTCCCATGACGGTGGCTGGGAGGCCTGGACGCACGCGACCATGATGGTCGCCGGTGGCCTGTTGCTGGCGGCGGCTCACCTGACCAACATGCGCCTGACCCATTTGTCGGCGGCGGCACCGCGCTGATCTCTGCTAAAATAGGCGTTTATCCCCGTGCCGTGGCCCAAGCCGCGGCTGACATCACATCAGGAGCATGACATGGGCAAGGGCGACCGCAGGACCGCCAAGGGCAAGCGTTACAACAGCAGCTATGGCAACGCGCGCCCGAAGGCCGTGACCAAGGCTGCCGGCAGCGCCGCTGCGCCGGTGGCGAAGAAGGCCACCAAGACGACCAAGAAGGTCGTGGCCAAGAAGGCGACCAAGGCCGCCTGATCCGGCTTCATCGCTTCAGCTTCTTCGATTCAAAAAGAAACCCCGCCACTGGCGGGGTTTCTTTTTTGTGTGCGATCAGTCCGCAAGCTCAGCGCTTGGCGCCGTCCTCGACTGCGGTCCATACCCGCAGCAGGTTGGTGCCCAGCACCTTGCGGATGTCGGCATCGCTCATGCCCGCGCGTTGCAGGGCGGCGATCAGGTTGGGGTAATCGGCCACCGTGCGCAGGCCTTCGGGCAAGGCGCCGCCCACGCCATCGAAATCCGAGCCGATGCCGACATGGTCCGCGCCCAGCAGTTTCACGGCATAGACGATCTGATCGACGACCGCCTGCAACGCCGTGTCAGGGGTGGGATGCGCCTTCTCCCAGGCCGCGTTCCATGCCGCCTCGTCCTCGACTGCGCGGCCTGCGGCCCGGGCCTCGGCATTGCGCGCCTGCAGCGCGGCGCGTTCGCGGAACTTGGCCTGCATGTTGGCCGCCGCCACCGGGTTGACGAAGCCGGTGCCGAAAGTGATCTGGACCACGCCGCCCTTCGCGGCGATGGCCTGGGCCACTTCATCGCTGGCGTTGCGCTCGAAGCCGGGGGTGAAATGGCGCATCCCCGAGTGGGTGGCGAGCACGGGCACGCGGCTCAGCCGGATGGCCTCGAGCGCGGCGGCATCCGACAGGTGCGAGACATCGACCATGATGCCGAGCCGGTTCATCTCGGCGACTACCTCGCGGCCGAAAGGCGAAAGCCCGTTCCACTTCCGCTCGGCGCCGTAGGAGGAGTCGGATAGACGGTTGGCGGCGCTGTGGGCGAGGGTGATGTAGCGGATGCCGCGATCGAAGAAGAACGCGAGCCTGGAGAGATCATCGCCAATCGGCGCGCCGTTCTCCATGCCCATCGGCAGCAGTACGCGCCCGGGGCGCGCGAGCCTGGCCACCTCATGCGGTGACGTCAGCACGGCGAACTTGTCGGGCGCGCGCGCCGCCAGCGCCCAGACCGCATCGATCTGCTGGTTGGCGGCGTGGAAGGCGGTGCCGTCGGCATCCTCCTTGGGGGAGGTGTAGATCGACATGAAGGCGATATCGAGGCCACCGGCCTGCGATTTGGGCCAGTCGAACTCCCGGTCCGTCTCCTTCACGAGATCGCGCCAGCCGCCGCTCAGTTCGCCCGGCGCATCGATATGCGTATCGACGATCACGGCCTCGCGCGCCAACGCGCGGGAGGCATCGGTGGCTTGCGCGTGCGCGGTGCCGGCGGCAAGGCAGCAGGCGAGGGCAAGGGTCAGTCGGTGCATGGCGGGCTCCTTATCGATCGATGCGCAGGCCCCCAGCATAGACTGCTTGCGCGAGATCACCGCCCAGCCAGTAGCAGAGCTCTGCGGGTTGCCGCGCCGACCACAGCACGAAATCCGCCCGCATCCCGGCGCGCAGGACGCCGCGATCGGCCTGCAATCCCAATGCCCGCGCGGCGTGCCGGGTTGCGCCACGCAGGGCCTCTTCGGGCGTCAGGCGGAAGTGCGTGCAGGCCAGTTGCATGGCCTGGCGTTGCGAGAGCAGCGGCGAGGTACCCGGGTTGCAATCGGTCGCGACCGCCATCGGCACCTGGGCGGCGCGCAGTGCATCGATCGGCGGCAGTCGGGTCTCGCGCAGCACGTGGAAGGCGCCCGGCAGTAGCACCGCGACGGTGCCGGCATCGCGCATCGCCATCACGCCGCGCTCGTTGGTGTATTCGATGTGGTCCGCGGACAGGCCGCCGAATTCCGCGGCAAGCGCCGCGCCATCGAGGTCACTCAATTGGTCGGCGTGCAGTTTCACCGGCAGGCCCAGCGCGCGCGCGGCCTCGAAGACGCGCCGCGTCTGCGCGGGGCTGAAACCGATGCGCTCGCAATAGGCGTCCACGGCATCGACCAACCCTTCGTCCTGCAGCGTGGGCAGCCAGGCGACCACCTGGTCGATGTAGTCATCGGCGCGGTGGGCATACTCGGGCGGCAGCGCATGGGCGGCCAGGTAGGTGGTACGTACCGTGATGCCGAGCGCCTCGCCGATGCGTCGCGCGACGCGCAGCATCTTGCGCTCGTTTTCGAGATCCAGGCCATAGCCGGACTTGATCTCGAGCGTGGTGACGCCATCGTGGATGAGGGCGTGCACGCGCGGCAAGGATTGCGCCAGCAGCGCGTCTTCGCTGGCGGCGCGCACGGCATTGACGCTGGAGACGATGCCGCCGCCAGCGCGTGCGATGTCCTCGTAGCTCGCGCCTTCAAGGCGCTGCTCGAATTCCCCGGCGCGATCCCCCGCGAACACGACATGGGTGTGGCAATCGACGAGGCCTGGCGTGACGAGGCCGCCGGCTTCGATGGCGTCGCCCTCAAGCGCAGCAGGCAGGGCGTTGCGCGGCCCGGCATAGGCGATCACCCCGTCGCGCCAGGCGAGCGCGCCGTCCTCGATCAGGCCGTAACCGGCATCGTCCTCCAGCGTCGCCAACGTCGGCCCGAGGATCAATCCGCTGCGATCTTTGTTCTCCATCCCCGCATTCTATGGCTTTGCGCGAGAATGGCAGGATGCATGACATCCGACCGACTGATCGTGGCTGGGCGCTGCCCGGCATCGCCAACCTCCACTCGCATGCCTTCCAGCGCGCGATGGCCGGCATGGCCGAGCGCCAGGGCGATCCGAACGATTCGTTCTGGACCTGGCGCGAGACGATGTACGCGATGGCGGCGCGCTTCACGCCCGAGCTGCTGCGCGCGGTGGCTGCGCAGCTGTACGTGGAGATGCTCGAAGCCGGCTACACCCGTGTCTGCGAGTTCCACTACCTGCACCATCGCCCCGATGGCGGCTTCTTCGATGATCGCGCGGCGATGTCGCAGGCGCTGATCGATGCGGCGCGTGACACCGGCATCCGCATGACCCTGCTGCCGGTGCTGTACATGACGGGCGGATTCGACGGTCGCGGCTTGTCGGCGCGCCAGCGGCGCTTCGGGCACTCGGTGGACGATTACCTGCGCCTGCTGGCGTCGTTGCGCGCGCAGCAAGATGCCTCGTTGAACATCGGTTGCGCGCTGCACAGCCTGCGCGCGGTGCCGGAAGGCGCGATGCGCGAGGTGCTGGCGGCGTTGCCTGGCGGAAGCCGCATCCACATCCACATCTCCGAGCAGAGGGCGGAAGTCGAGGATTGCATCGCCGTGCGCGGCGCGCGACCGGTGCAGTGGCTGCTGGACAACGCCGATGTCGATGCGCGCTGGACGCTGGTGCACGCCACCCATCTGGACGATGCCGAGGTACGGGGCATCGCCAAGAGCGGCGCCACGGTGGCGATCTGCACGACGACCGAAGGCAACCTGGGCGACGGGCTTTTCCCGCTGCGCGATTACCTGGACGCCGGCGGGCAGTGGGGCGTGGGCTCGGACTCGCACGTGTCGGTCTCGCCGGTCGAGGAGCTGCGTTGGCTGGAATACGGCCAACGCCTGCGCGCGCAGCGGCGCAACATCGCGAGCAGCGCAGCGATCCCGAGCGTGGGCGAAACGCTGCTGCAAGGCGCTTGGCAGAGCGCGGCGGCATCGACCGGTTTCGATGTGGTGGATGAACTGGTGCTGGATGCCGATGCTCCTGCACTGATTGGTGCGACGCCGGCCGACATCGCCGACCGCTGGCTGTTTTCCGGCAACCGACCCGCGGTGAAGGACGTGCATGTCGCGGGCCGGCCAGTCGTCGTGGACGGGCGCCACGTCGCGCACGATGCGGTGCTGGCGGATTACCGCCGCGCGATCACCACGTTGCTGGCGGGCTGAAGCGCGTCAGAGGAACGCGCTGGGCAGCGCGCCTTCCAGCCGCAGCAGGAACATCTTGGCCGGCAGGCCGCCGCCGAAACCGGTGAGCGAGCCATCCGCGCCGATGACGCGGTGGCAGGGCACGATGATGGGGATGGGGTTGCGGCCATTGGCCGCCCCGACCGCGCGCATCGCCGAGGCGTTGCCGATCCTCGCCGCCAACTGCGCGTAGCTCCAGGTCTCGCCGAACGGGATGGCGCGCAGCGCCTGCCAGACGCCGAGCTGGAAATCGGTGCCGCGCGGGGCGAGCGGCAGGTCGAAGCCGCGACGCGCGCCGGCGAAATACTCGCCCAGTTGGCGTTCGGCTTCACTGAGCAAAGGGTGCGCGCCTTGCCGCCATTCGCCCTCGCGTTTGACCGGGTGACGGTTCTCGGGGAACTCGAGCGCGCGCAAGCCGGTGTCGTCGGCGGCGATCAGGAGCGGTCCGATCGGGCTGTCGATATGTGTGTAATGGACGGTCATGGAGAGGCCTCCTAAGGGGATACCGACGCGGCGGATGCGGCGCGCCACAGTTGGATGACGGCGTAACTGCGCCAAGGGCGCCAGGCCTCGGCACGCTGGCGCAGCTGTTTTTCGGTGAGGCCGCCGGCTTGCTTTTTCAGCACCAGATCGCCGGCAGGAAACGCATCGGGATGGCGCAGTCCGCGCATCGCGATGTATTGCGCAGTCCAATCGCCGATACCGGGCAACGCGCTCCAGCGGGCGATGAAATCGTCCAGCGACTGTTCCGCGGCAAAGCCGACATCGCCATCGCGCAGCGCCTTGGCCACGACATTCAACGTGGCCGCGCGGCGGGCAGGCAGGCCGATGCCGGTCAAGTCGACATCGGCGAGCTGCGCGGGCAGGGGAAAGAGGCTATGCAGTGATTCATCGATGGGAACGGCAAGCCGATGTCCGTGCGCGGACACCAATCGCCGCGCTAGGGTCGTGGCGGCGACGACGCTGACCTGCTGCCCGAGCACCGCGCGCATCGCCACCTCGACGCCGTCCCAGCCGCCGGGCAGGCGCAGGCCTGGACGCGCCTTGATCAACGGGCCGAGCAGCGCATCGTCCGCCAACTGCGCATGGATGACGAACGGGTCCGCGTCCAGATCGAACATCCGGCGCACGCATTGGACGACGCCCGGCAGCGCGGCCGCATGCACGCCATGCAGCGACAGGCGCAGGGCAGGCTCGCCCGCGCCCCAGTCGCGCACCTCCAGCCACGCGCCTTCGGCATCGATCACGCGCGCGTAGTGATCAGCGCCGACGCGCTCGATGCCGGGCAGGGTGCGCAGGCGCAGGAAATCCAGGCTGGCGCTGAAATCCAGCGGTGGGCGATAGGCCAGTTTGAGCTGCAACGGACCGGCCTGGATGGGCGGCCTTCCCGCATGCTTGCGCAGCCGGCTGGGAGGCAGCCCGTAGGCGCCGAGGAAGGCATCGTTGAAGCGGCGCAGGCTGCGGAACCCCGAAGCGAGCGCGATGTCGGTGATCGGCAGCGCGGTCTCGCTGAGCAGCTGCTTGGCGAAGAGCAGGCGGCGCGTGGCTTGGACCTGCTGCGGCGTGACCCCCAGGGTATCGACGAACAAGCGCCGCAGATGCCGCTCGCCCAGATGCAGGCGCGAGGCCAGGCCGGTCATCGGGGCATCGTCCAGCGCGCCGTCTTCGATCAGCCGCGTGGCGCGCGCCACCACGCTGTCACCGCGTCGCCACAGGCCATCGGCGGGCGAGAGCTCGGGCCGGCAGCGCAGGCAAGGGCGATAGCCGGCCGCTTCGGCGCTGGCCGCGTTGGCGAAGTATTCGACGTTGCGGCTTTTCGGCGCGGGCGCGGGGCACACGGGGCGGCAATAGATGCCGGTCGTCTTCACCGCCGTGAAAAAGCGTCCGTCAAAGCGCGCATCACGCGAGAGGCGCGCCTGTTCGCAAATGGGGGTGGAGGGCAGCGAGGACATGCGAGCAGGCTAGCATCGGGCACGTGGCCTGACTCGCCATTTTCGGACATGGATGCCGAGCCGGTTCAGCGCCCGGTCGAAACGCCATCGAAGGTGTGCACGTCGCCGTCGTTCGGCGCGGGCTGCAGGTGCAGCAACGTCATCAACAGCGGATAGACATCGACGTTGTCGAAGACGGGCAGGCGGCTGCCCGGCTTGAAGGCCGGCCCATGGGCGATGAAGCTGGCGCGCATCGCGGGCAGGGCGGGATCGTAACCGTGGGAGCCCCGGTCGCCCTGGGTTTGGCGCCGCGCCAGCTGCTCGCGTGGCAGCGCGTCCCAGCCCGGATCCATCTGGCAGACGATGGCGGGCACGCGCGAATGCGTGCCGTAATGCCAGCGTGCCGGCAGGTCGGCCTTTCTCCAGCATTCGTAGTGATCGTGGCGCCCGAGCAGGCGGCGCTCGGCCTCGGCCTCGAAGCCGGGTTGGGGGGCGAAGGTGACGACTTGCCCGATCGAGTCGGCGCGTGCGGCCTCGATGTCGATCATGTCCTCGACCGCGAGGGCCTGCCCCGCGGGCACGTCGGCGAAGCCGTGGTCGGAGACGACGACGATGTTGGTGCGCGCCAGCAGCCCGCGCGCCTCTAGGCGCGACAGCAGCTGGCCGATCGCGGCGTCGGTCTCGCGGCGGGCCGCGTCCGCCTCGGGCGAGGCCGGGCCGTGGGTATGCGATGCCTCGTCCACCTGGTCGAAATACATCGCGGTGAAATCGGGGCGGGTCGCCGGGTCTTCGAGCAGCCAATCGGCGACGGTCTGCGCGCGCCATTGCGCGCTGGTGTCGCCGTCATAGGGGTGCCAGCGGGACGGCCGGCGGCCTTCGATTTCCGCCTCGCTACCCGGCCAGTACAGCACCGCGGTGCGCAGCCCCGCCTTGTCCGCACCGATCCACACCGGCTCTCCGCCCCACCACCGGCCATTGCCGACGGCCTCGCGGTTGGCGACGCGGAACTCGCCCAGTTCGGCATCCCGCATGCTGTTGTGGGTGACGCCGTGGTGATCGGGACGCAGGCCGGTGACCAGGGTGTAATGGTTGGGGAAGGTGAGGCTCGGATATGAAGGGCGCATGCCCTCGGCGCGGACGCCAGTCTGGGCGAGGCGGCTCAGCTGGGGCATCGCCTCGGGCGTGATGTCGCCGGGCCGCAGGCCATCGATGGAAATCAGCAGCAGCGGGGGGCGCGGCGTGGCCGGGCCGCCGAGGCTCGTGCAGGCCGCGAGTGCCAGTGCCAGCCATGCCGCCGCGAAAATGCGCAAGGGGAGTGTCGATCGCATCCCCAGATTCTAAACGCGCCTTGCGCCACGGCCGGTGGACATCGATGCAATCGGGCCTGAACCGCTTGTCCGGTGGCTTGGACGCACTTTTCATGCGGGCGTAGAGTGGAAGGCCCGCAAGGAGAACGCCGATGAAAGCCCGCTGCCTTCCCTTGGCCGCCGGACTGCTGCTGGCGGGTCATGCCTTCGCGCAATCGCCGGCGACCACGAGCCCGCCGATCCCCGAACCGCAGCGCGAAGTGGCGACAGCCGATCTGCCGGCCGAAAAGCCGCTCAATGATCGCTTTTGCCTGCGTTACACCGGCTCCCTGATTGCCGCCTCTCGCAACCTGCGCGACGACCTGCGTCCAGCCAAGGCGCAGGGCAAGCCGCGTTGCGCCCCGGCCATCGGTCGATCCTGGTCGCGCGAGGACCTGGAGCGCACCGGCGCGCTCAACATGCTGGATGCACTGCGGATGCTGGACCCGGCCGTGCACTGACAAGGAGTGCATCGGCGGCCACCGCACGCGGTCGAACGGGGCGCTTGCATCAAGCTGCGATAATGGCGGCTTGTTCTTGCCGAGGCCGTCCGATGTCGCAGCACTCCCGCCATGATCCCTCCCGCAGCATCCGCGCACCGCGCGGCAGCGAGCTCAACTGCCGCAGCTGGCTGACCGAGGCGCCGTTCCGCATGTTGCAGAACAACCTGGATGCGGAAGTGGCCGAAGATCCGACGTCGCTGGTGGTGTACGGCGGCATCGGGCGCGCGGCGCGTGACTGGGCCAGCTACGACAAGATCCTCGAGACGCTGAAGACGCTGGGCGACGATGAAACGCTGCTGGTCCAGTCGGGCAAGCCGGTGGGCGTGTTTCCCACCCATGCCGATGCGCCGCGCGTGCTGATCGCCAACTCCAACCTGGTGCCGCATTGGGCGACCTGGGAGCACTTCAACGAGCTCGATAAGAAGGGGCTGATGATGTACGGCCAGATGACGGCCGGCAGCTGGATCTACATCGGCTCGCAAGGCATCGTGCAGGGCACCTACGAGACGTTTGTCGAGATGGGTCGCCAGCACTACGGTGGCAGTCTGAAAGGCAAGTGGATCCTCACCGCTGGCCTCGGCGGCATGGGCGGCGCGCAGCCGCTCGCGGCATCGCTGGCAGGCGCGTGCAGTCTCAACATCGAGTGTCGCCAAAGCAGCATCGATTTCCGCCTGCGCACGCGCTATGTGGACGAGCAGGCGACCGACATCGACGACGCGCTGGCCCGCATCGCCAAGTACACGGAGGCTGGCGAAGCGAAATCCATCGCGCTGCTCGGCAACGCGGCTGAGATCCTGCCGGAGCT
>Ga0209571_1001641_pt1 | contig 9669 bp, 9 predicted proteins | sample EBPBio102011_DNA_FD_185866 | JGI IMG/M metagenome (GOLD analysis project Ga0209571, IMG submission 185866) | Wastewater treatment Type I Accumulibacter community from EBPR Bioreactor in Madison, WI, USA - Reactor 1_1/10/2011_ DNA (SPAdes)... | ecosystem: Engineered > Bioreactor > EBPR >...
CCGAGGCGGATGTAGCGGGCATCGGGGCAAGAACGGTTCGCCGGGTCGAAGCCGACCCAGCCGAGGCCGGGGATGTGCAGCTCGGCCCAGGCATGGGCGGCCTCATGCGGGGTGCCGTCCTGCGCGGCGAAAAGGTAGCCCGAGACATAGCGCGCAGGGATCCCGCGGCTGCGGGCGCAGGCGATCAGTGCATGGGCATGATCCTGGCAGACGCCCTCGCCCAAGGCCAGCGCCTCGGCAGCGGTGGTATGGGCATGGGTTACGCCGGGTCGGTAGGCTATGGCATCGGCAACGGCATCGGACAGCGCATGCGCCAGCGACAGGCTGTCCGGCCCGCTGGCGGCGTTGGCCAATGCGGCAAGCGCGGCGTCGATCCGGGTGGGCGTGGTCTCACGCAGGTAGCAGTCGGGGGCGACGGTCTCGCGGTGGCCGCGCAGCACGCCTGCAAGGTCTTCCGTCTCCACCGTGCCGCGGACCTGGACGGCGATCTCGGTGACGGGGCCGGCGATGGTCCAGCCCTGCACCAGGTCACCCGCCCCGTCGCGGTGCCTTGCGCCCTTGCTGCCCCCGGTCACCGTGACCTCCCAGTCCAGCACCTTCTGGCCCGCGAAAGCCGAGGGCATCAGGCGGTGGCTTTGCACCACCGACCGGACGGGCGCGTCGTAGCGGTAGCGGGTCGCATGGTCGACGGTCAGGCGCATCAGCGCATCTCTCCGCTGAGGTAGCTGTCATGGATCGCATTGGCGAGCACTGCCGCCTCGGCGATGTAGCGGGTCAGGAATTCGTGCAGACCCTCGTCAAAGATCGCCTCCACGGTGGTGGTTTCGATCCCGGCGGCAAGGCTTCGGGCCTTCTCCTGCGCTTCGGTTTCCCGGCCATAGGCTTTCGCCAGCCGCCCGAGGTGGTTCGTCAACCCCGCGGTGCAGGTGCAAAGCGAGCGGGGCGACTGCGGGTTGCGGATCAGGAAATCGGCAATCTTCGCGGCGGTCACCTCGCCGCCATAGGCCCAGTAGAAGGCCCGATGCGCCCCCATCGCGCGCAGAAGCGTCGTCCACTGGTAGTTGTCCAGGCCAGAGCCGACATAGTCCACCCGTGGCAGCAGGACGTAGTATTTCACATCCATCAGGCGCGCGGTATTGTCGCCGCGTTCCAGATAGTAGCCGATGTTCAGGAAGTTGAACCCGTCGTCGCGCAGCAGCGTCGCGTCGATCGCGCCCCGCAGCATGGCGGCATGGCGCATGGTCCAGTCGGTGAGACGCGAAAGTTCCAGGGTCGATCGTTCGGCGCGTTCCAGCTGCTTCAGCTCCTGAAAGGCGGTGTTGAGCGCATCCCAGACCTGGGTTGTCAGCGCGGTGCGGACGATGCGGCCATTCTCGCGCGCAGCGGTGATGCAGCTGGCGACAGAAGAGGGGTTGTCGCGGTCGAAGAACAGGAAGCTTTCGATATTGCGCTGCACCGGGTCGCCATATTTCTGCGCGAAGGCACGGGCCATGCCGGTGGCCTGCAACAGGCTGTCCCATTCGCTGCGGTAGCCCTGGGCAGAGGGGAGCAGGCTGATCCGGCTGCCGACTTCCAGCAGGCGCGCGACGGTATCGGCCCGCTCCATGTAGCGGGCGATCCAGTAAAGGTTCGAGGCGGTGCGGCTTAGCATACGGTGAAATCCTGCCCGGAATACCATGATTTTTCTGCGAAAAATCGAAGATTCACGTCTTCGCAGAAGAAGTGTCGAGGCATCCTCATTCCGCCAGCACCCAGGTATCCTTGACCCCGCCGCCCTGGCTGGAGTTCACCACCAGCGAGCCTTCGGTCAGCGCGACGCGGGTCAACCCTCCGGGAACCAGCTCGATCCGCTCGCCGACCAGGCAGTAGGGCCGCAGGTCGACATGGCGGGGGGCGACGCCTTCCTCGACGAAGGTGGGAACGGTGGACAAGGCCAGGGTCGGCTGGGCGATGTAGTTCGCCGGGGCCTCCGAGAGCTTGGCCCGGAACCGCTCGATCTCGTCGCGGCTGGCCTTGGGGCCGACCAGCATCCCGTAGCCGCCCGATCCGTGAACCTCTTTCACCACCAGATCGGGCAGGTTCGCCAGCACATGGGCCAGGTCCTCGGGCCGCCCGCATTGCCAGGTGGGCACGTTTTGCAGGATCGGCTCCTCGCCCAGGTAGAAGCGCACCATGTCGGGGACATAGGTATAGACCGCCTTGTCATCGGCCACCCCCGCCCCGGGCGCCGAGCAGATGGAAACCCCGCCCGCACGGTAGACATCCATCAGGCCGGGGATGCCCAGCATGGAATCGGGACGGAAGCACAGAGGGTCAAGGAAAGCGTCGTCGATCCGCCGGTAGATCACGTCCACCCTTTGCGGGCCTTCGGTGGTGCGCATCCAGACATATTCGCCATCGACGAACAGGTCCTGCCCCTCGACCAGCTCCACCCCCATCAGGTCGGCCAGCAGCGAGTGTTCATAATAGGCGCTGTTGAAATGGCCGGGGGTCAGGATCACCACCGTCGGCTCGCCCTTGCACTTGGCGGGCGCAACGCTGGCGAGGGTTCGGCGCAGCTTTTCCGAATAATTGTCGACCGGCTCGATCCGGTTCTCGCGAAACAGATCGGGGAACATCCGCATCATGATCTCGCGGCTTTCCAGCATGTAGCTGACGCCCGAGGGCGTGCGGCAGTTGTCCTCCAGCACGAAGAACTCCTCCGGCCCGGTGCGGACGATGTCGACGCCGACGATATGGGAATAGACCCCCTTCGGCGGCACGAAGCCTGCCACGGCTTTCTCGTAGGCCTCGTTCCGATAGACCAGATGGGCGGGAATGCGGCCCGCCCGGATGATTTCGCCGCGCCCGTAGACATCGACGAGGAACGCGTTCAGCGCCCGCGCCCGCTGCTTGATGCCACGGTCCAGCTTCGCCCATTCGCTGCCGGAAAAGACGCGGGGGAACATGTCGAAGGGGATCAGCCGATCGGGATCGCCGCCCTCGCCATAGACGGCGAAGGTGATGCCGATCCGGCGGAACAGGGCCTCGGCCTCGGCCTGCTTCAGGCTGCGCAGTTCCTGCGGCATGGTCGCGACCCAGTCCTTGAGCCGGGCATAGGGGATGCGCACCCCGGCCCCCTGGAACATCTCGTTGAACTGAGTCACCGCTTCCCCCAACCTGCCTTGGCCCGACTAGACCAGAGCGCAGGCGCTGCGGGAAGGGAAAAGCGGCAGATCAGCGCCCTTGCGGCGGCCAGTTGCACAGGAATTGGGCAGTCCGGGGGCTCAGCCCGCCGCGCGCAGCTTCTGCACCGGCGGAGGCGCGTAGCCCCCCAGACGCGAGGTCTTCAGGCCAAGCCCCACCATCGCCTCCGCCAGCTTCACCGCGCAGGTGACGCCGTCCAGCACCGGCAGCCCGTGCTCTGCCGCCAGCCGCCCGGCAAGGTCGGCCATCCCGGCACAGCCCAGCACGATGGCTTCGGCCTGATCCACCGCTACCGCGGACGGAACGGGCCAGCGTGGTCACGACCGAGAACTTGTTCGCCAGCATTGCGGCGAAGTGATAGGCGGCCTCGCCGATGCCAATCACCGGGCGGTCGGTCAGGCAGCGCGCGGCATCCAGGCCGGTATCGTCGAAACAGGCGATGATCACCGCATCATAGCCGGGTGTGGTCTGGATCAGGTGAAGGAGACCGGGCACGGAAAGCGCCTCGTCGTAGTAGCCCTCGATGGAAACCGGCCCCTGCGCGGGGTTCATCGCGAGGATCTCGGTGCCCGGGCTGGCGGCGCTGCGGGCGGCAGTTCCGATCTTCTCGGTCATCGAGGCAGTGGTGTTCGGGTTGATCACCAGAAGACGCATGTCCTACAACTCCCCGCCCAGATAGGCGGCCTTGATCCGGTCGTCGTGCATCAGGTCCTTCGAGACCCCGGACAGCACGACCTGCCCCGTCGACATGGCATAGGCGCGGTTCGAGATCGACAGCGCCATCCGGCTGTTCTGTTCGACCAGCAGCACGCTGACCCCCTCGTCGCGGCTGATCGCCACGATGGCGCGGGCGATGTCCTGCACCAGCTTCGGCGCGATGCCGAGGCTTGGCTCGTCCAGCAAGAGAAGCTTCGGCTTCGCCATCAGCGCGCGACCGATCACCATCATCTGCTGCTCGCCGCCCGAAAGCGTGCTGGCCTGCTGGCTGAACCGTTCCTTCAGGCGGGGAAAGCGGGTCAGGACGCTGTCCAGCGTCTGCTCGATCCCCTGCTTGTCGGTGCGGGTGAAGGCCCCCATCAGCAGGTTGTCCTTCACGCTCATCAGCGGAAAGACGCGGCGCCCCTCGGGGACCATCGCGATGCCGCGTTTCACGATCTCTGCCGCAGGCCGCCCGTCGATGCGGTCGCCCAGATAGCTGATCGTGCCGGACTTGATCTTCCGCAGGCCCGTGATCGCCCGCAGGATCGAGGATTTCCCGGCCCCGTTGGCCCCGATCAGGGCCACGGTTTCGCCCTCCATCAGCTCGATGGAGACGCCCTTCAGCGCATAGACGTGGTCATAATACAGCTCGACATTGTCGAAGCTGAGCATCTTGCGGGCGGGTTCCACTTTGGCAGCGGTCTGGGTCATGTCTCACATCCCGATGGCGGCGTCTTCGCTGCCCAGATAGGCCTCGATCACGCGCGGGTTGGCCTGGATTTCCGACGGAGTGCCCTCGGCGATCTTCTCGCCGAAGTTTATGCAGACGATCCGGTCAGAGATTTTCATCACGGCAGGCATGTCATGTTCGACCAGCAGCACCGTCAGTCCGCGTTCGTCGCGCAACCGACGGACGAGGGCGACCATGCGCATCGTCTCGTCATGGTTCATCCCGGCGAAGGGTTCGTCCAGCAGGATCACCTCGGGCTGGGTCGCCAGTCCGATCGCCATCCCCAGCGCGCGCAGATGCCCCTGCGGCAGGTTCGAGGCGGTTTCGTTGCGGATCGCCTGAAGGCCGAGGAAGTCGATGATATCGTCCGCGGACTTGCCGAACTCCGCCTCGTCCTCGCGGGCCTGCGAGGAGCCGAAGAAGAACCCCAGAAGCGAGGCCTTCGAGCGCAGGTGATGCGAGACGATGACATTCTCGCGCACCGTCATCGACTTGAAGATCGTCGTCTCCTGGAAGGTCCTGACCACCCCCATCCGCGCCACCTTGTGCGGCGGCAGGCCAGAAATGCGGTTGCCCTTGTAGATCACCTCGCCCGTCGTCGGCGTCACGAACCCGGCGATCTGCTTGAACAGCGTGGACTTGCCCGCCCCGTTCGGCCCGATCACCGACAGGATCTCCTGCGGGGCGACGTCGAAGCTTATGTCGTTGTTGGCCGTCAGCCCGCCATAGCGCTTGGTGACGCCCTTCACTTGCAGGATGGCGGTCATTTGCGGCCCCCTTTCCGGTCCAGAAGGCTTAGGACGCCATTCGGCAGAACCAGCATCAGCGCGATCAGCGCACCGGAATAGATGAGAAGCTGGTATTGCTTGGCGACGGACAAGAGGTCCCAGCCGAAGTAGAGCAGCAGCGTCCCCAGCATCGGCCCGAAGACATAGCCGAGGCCACCGAGGAAGCAGTAGAGCATGAAGTTCACGCTGTCCTGCACCACGAAGGACGACGGGTAGATCGACTGCGAGATGGCAACGAAGATCGCGCCCGCCAGCCCGCCGAAGAAGGAAGAGATGGCATAGGCCAGCACCCGCAGCATCGCGGTGTTGACGCCGATCGAGGCGGACAGTTCCTCGTTCTGCTGCAAGGACCGGCACAGGTGGCCGAGCCGCGAATTCACGATGCGCCAGAGGACGAGATAGGTCACGACCATCAGCACGGCGGCCATCAGGTAGAAGGCGAGCTTGGGGTTTGCCAGCGTCGCGAAGTCGGGGATGATGGTCAGACCAAGGATCGACAATTCGCCCGGCAACGGGATCGAGGTGATGCCCTTGGCGCCGTTCGTCACCGGCAGCGCCAGCGCGGTCAGCCGGGCGACCTCGGTCAGGACCAGCGTGACCATCGCGAAATAGACCCCGCGCAGCCGCAGGATCGGCAGGCCGATCCCCACCGAGACAAGCGCGCAGAAGATCCCCGCCAGGGGAAGCGTCAGCCAGAAGCTGACCCCGTATTGCGTGATCAGGATCGCCGAGACATAGCCCCCGGTCAGGGCATAGGCCCCCTGCCCGATGTTGATCCTGCCGATGTAGAAGGTCAGCCAGACCCCGGCGGCGGCCACCGACAGCAGCGCGACCGAGGTCAGCGTGTAGTAGAAATCCCAGCGTCCGGTAAGCGCGATGAACGCGGGGACAAGCACGAAGACCGCCACGAGGAAGGCCAGCACTCCGGCAAGGCGGGTGGCGGACAGGCGGGTCTGCGGCACGGATTGCGTCTGGTCTGTCATGGTCTCACCCCCAGGGCTTGCCCATCAGGCCCTGCGGCCGGATGGCGAGGAAGATCATCAGGGTGACGAAGATCACCAGGTAGGTGACATCGCCATAGGCGGCCAGCAGGGTCAGGCCGATGGACTCCATCATCCCCAGGATGAACCCGCCGGCGATGGCGCCGGAGATCACCCCCGCGCCCCCGATCATGATCATCAGGAAGGCCTTGACCGAGGTCGGTCCGCCCATCCCGAGGTTGATCCCGGTGATCGTGACCAGCAGGCCTCCGACCAGACCGGCCAGCATGGCGCCAAGGGCGAAGCCGATCATCGAATAGCGGTCGACATCGACCCCCATCAGCTGCGCGGCCATCCGGTCCTGCGCCAGCGCCCGCATGGCGCGGCCGGTGCGGGAATACTGCATGAAAAGAATGAAGCCGACGATCAGGGCCACGGCCAGCATCGCGATCAGGATGCGGTCATAGGGCATGATCAGCCGCATGTCCCAGTTGAAGACCCCGTTGACGATCTTCGGCACCCCGCGCTGCTTTTCCCCGAACAGAAGCAGGATCAGCGCGTCCAGGAAGAAGGCGATCCCGGCGGCCAGCAGCATGGTGGACTCATCCCGCTTCGACCTGCGGATCACCGGGCGGAACAGGAACTTTTCGATCAGCGCCCCCATCACCGCCAGCACGATGGCCGAGGCGACAAGCCCCACGATGAACGGCAGCCCCAGCTGGGCGACGACGGTATAGGTCACGAAGCCGCCGAAGACATACATCTGCCCGTGGGCGAAGTTCAGCACGTTCATCAGCGAGAAGATCAGCGTGAGGCCAAGCGCGATCAGCGCATATTGCGCGCCAAGATACAGGCCATTGGCAAGGATCTGTTCCATCCGGGGGGTCCTTTGCGTCAGGGACAGCAGGGTCCGGACCGGAAGCCTGATCCGGGCCCTGCGGCGAAGTCTGAACCGTGGTCGCGCCTCAGTCGACCTGGGCGACGAACAGCGTCTCGAACTTGCCGTCCTTGAACTCGTTCACCACCAGCGGCACCGAGACCTGGCGCTTCTGGCCGAACGAGGTGGTGCCGACATAGGTCAGCTTGGCATCACCCACCATGAAGGGGTTCGGCGCCTCGAACGTGTCCATCGTCTTCTTGAACTCGTCCACATTGTCGATGGCAGCCGGGTTCGCCTTCAGGGTCTCGACGATATATTCCAGCGCGTAGACCTTGGTGTTCGACTCGTCGTTGTATTCGCCGAACATGTCCGTGTAGCGCTTGACGAATTCCTTCATCGTGTCGCTGGCCAGTTCGGGCGTGGACGCACCACCCACCGAGATGAATCCGTTCGCCAGTTCCCCCGCACCTTCCGCCAGCACGGCGGCATCCTGCGCGGTCTCGGTCGAGATGAGGCCGGTATAGCCCAGTTCCCGCGCCGAGCGGATCAGCTGCGGCGCGTTGGCGGGCGACACGCCCGACAGGACCAGAAGATCCGGCGCGGTCTGGATCACCGGCAGCAGGACCGGGGTGAAGTCGGTGGTATCCATCTGGTAGGTGACGGTATCCGACACCACCTCAAGCCCCAGCGCCTTGGCGGCGGCAGAGCCCGAGTCACGCTGCGACAGCGGATCGGATTCGTTGCCCGCGATGAAGGCAACCTTCTTCACTCCCTTGTTTTCCATCAGGTATTTATAGATCGCCGGGCCGGACTGATAGTTCGCCACCATGCCCAAAATCGCGTTCGAGGCCGGGGGCGTGTACAGCTCTTTCGGGAAGGCATAGGGGAAATACATGATCCCGTTCTGCTCGGCCACCGGGCGGACCGCGGCCGCGCCGTCATCGACGTTCGGGCCGACGACATAGTGGATGCCGTCCTGCGCCATCTTCTCCATCCCCGCGATGGCGCGCTTGGGGTCCTTCTGGTCGTCGAAGGGGACGATCTCGATATCGTAGGTGGTGTCGCCGATCTGGACCCCACCCAGCTCGTTCAGCCAGGCGGCACGTGCCTCCATCGAGCGCTGGTTGGAAATCCCCCAGGCCGCGGCGGGACCCGAGGTCACGCCGACGAAACCGATTTTCAGCTTGGCATTCTCGGCCCAGGCCGCAGAGCCTGCGGAAAGGGCAAGCGCAAGGGAAAGCCCGGTGGTCGCAAGGAAATGGCGTCGCTTCATTGTTGTCCTCCCTGTTGTCGGTCTGCGGACTTTACGCCCGCGCCACAGTGATTGACGGACTTGATGACAATATTGTCAACAAAAAATTGCAGCTTTGTCAGCGCGGCGCCTCTTGATGGTTGATGTTGTTCGCATGTATCCTGAAATCCAGGTGAGCAGGGTGCAGGCAGAAGTCATGAGTAGCGCCGGAAACGCGGCCGAACAGGCGATGCGCGACGAGGAACTGGGCGAGGAAGAGATCGTCGAGCGAATCTTCGAGGCGATCATAGACCAGCGCCTGCCCCCCGGAACCAAGCTGTCAGAAGCCGCCCTCTGCGAAGCGTTCGGCGTCGGGCGGATGCGGATCCGGCAAAGCCTGCTTCTCCTCTCCAGCCGCGAGGTGGTGGACCTTCTGCCCAATCGCGGGGCTTTCGTCGCCTCGCCCTCTGCCGAACAGGCGCGCGAGGTGTTCGAGACCCGGCTGATGATCGAACCCAATGTCGCGCGGCTGGCGGTCGAACGCGCATCCGAGGATGACCTCACCCGGCTGGGCCAGCATCTTGAACTGGAGCATCAGGCCCATCACGGCAGCAAGCGGCGCGAGGCGATCCGGCTCTCGGGCCAGTTCCACGTCCTCCTGGCCGAGGTGGCGGGCAACTCCGTCGCCCTGCGCATGGTGAAGGAACTGGTCACCCGCACCTCGCTGATCATCGGCATCTTCGGCAGTCCCGGCGTATCGAACTGCCGCGACGAGGATCACGACGACATCTTCGCCGCCTTCCGCACCCGCGACAGCGATCTTGCCACGCGGCTGATGGCGGACCATCTGCGCCACATCCAGGAACATCTGGAGCTTGGCGGTCGCACGGAAACCACCAGCGACCTGGTGGCGATCTTCCGCAGGTAGCAGACGCCCCGGCAGCCGATCACGGCCCCGGGGCGCGCGCGCGCGTCTCAGTCGCCGTAGCCGACGATCCCCTTGACCTCGCAGAAGTCGTGGATGCCCCAGTCGGCATATTCACGCCCGTTGCCGGATTGCTTGTAGCCGCCGAACGGGGCCGAGGTGTCCCAGTCCGGGTAGTTCAGGTTCACCGTGCCAGCGCGCAGGCGGCGGGCGACCGGCTTTGCCTCCTCGACCGGGCCGGCGATATAGG
>Ga0209571_1001645_pt1 | contig 9638 bp, 7 predicted proteins | sample EBPBio102011_DNA_FD_185866 | JGI IMG/M metagenome (GOLD analysis project Ga0209571, IMG submission 185866) | Wastewater treatment Type I Accumulibacter community from EBPR Bioreactor in Madison, WI, USA - Reactor 1_1/10/2011_ DNA (SPAdes)... | ecosystem: Engineered > Bioreactor > EBPR >...
CGGCATGTTGAGCGCCGCGAGCTTCTGCTGGTCGATGTCGACCTGCACCTCGTCTTCCAGGCCGCCGGCCACCTTGACCGCGGCCACGCCCTCGACCGGCTCCAGCTTGCGCTTGAGGTCGTCATCGGCATAACGGCGCAGGCGGGTCAACGCGCCGTTGTCGCCATCGGCAGCGGTCGTCGCCAGCACCAGGCGCATGATCGGCGCGGTGGACGGGTTGAAGCGCAGCAGCACCGGCGGCTTGACCTCCAGCGGCAGCTGCAGCGCCTCCATCTTGTCGCGGACCTCCAGGCCCGCCTTGTCCATGTCGGTGCCCCAGGCGAACTCCAGCACCACGTCGCTCTGGCCGGTGCGCGAGACCGACTTCAGCTTGCGCAGGCCCTTGACCACGCCGACGGCTTCCTCGACCGGCTTGGTCACCAGCGTCTCGATTTCCGCCGGCGCCGCGCCGGTGTATTCCGTGCGCACGGTGAGCGTCGGGTAGCTGAGGTCGGGCAGCAAGTTGACCTTGAGCCCGGACAGCGCGATCAGGCCGAACAGCACCAGCGTCACCATCAGCATCAGGATGGTGACCCGGCGACGGGTCGCGAATTCCACCAGGCTGAAGCCGCGTGCGGATGTCATCTCGTGCTCCGTCAGCGCTGGGCGGCAGGGGCCGGCGCAGGCGCGGCGGCGGGTTTGGCCGGCGCATCGGCATTGATGATCTGCACCTGGCCGCCTTCACGCAGCGCGCTCTTGCCGGCCACGACGACCTGCTCGCCCACCTTGATGCCTTCGCGCACCTCGACGAACTCGCCATCGGAATACCCGATCTTCACCGGCACGCGCACGGCCTTACCGGCGCGCACCACATACACGGCGGGATCGCTCGCGTCATCCAGGAGCGCGGCGCGCGGGATGCTGGGCACGTCCTTGCGCTGGTCGTAATCGATGGCCATGCGGCCGAACATGCCTGGCTGCAGGCTCCCCTCGCTGGAAAAACCGCAGATCACCCGGAAGGTGCCGCTGCCGGCATCGACCACCGGCGCGATGCGATCGACTGAGCCTGTGAAGACCCGGCCCGGCAGCGCATCTACGCGCAGCTGCACCGGCTGCCCGACCTTCATCGTCTCGATTTCGCGCTCGGGCACGTTGAGCGTCGCTTCCAGCCGATTGGTGTCGACGATGGTGGCGACGTCCTGGCCGAACTGCACCAGGTTGCCGGGCTTGATCAACGCCGGGCGGTTGGCGACCACGCCCGAGATCGGCGCGGTCACCACCGCGTAGGACAGTTCCAGCTGCGCGGCTTCGTACTGGGCGCGCGCATTGGCGAGGTTGAAGCGGATCTCGTCGAGGTCATTGGCGCTGACCATCTGCTCCTTGACCAGCTGCTGGGCGCGCCGGTAGTTGGCCTCCAGCTTGTTCATCTGGGCCTGGGCCTGGGTCATGGTCAGGCGCGTGCGGTCGCTGTCGAGCTGGACCAGCGGCTGGCCTGCGCGCACCACGTTGCCGACATCGAAATACACGCGCTTGATCACGCCCGAGGCGCGCGCGGTCACGGTCGCCTGGCTGCGTGCCTCCAGCGACCCGGTGCCGGCGAAGCTGGCGACCATGGTGCGGTTGGCCACTCGGGCGACTTCCACCGGCACGGCCTCGGTCTGCTCGGTCTTGTCCTTGCCATCGGCGCCCTTGCCGTCCGGCGCGCCGCGCTTGCAAGCGGCAAGGCCGACGGACAGCGCCAGGGCCAGCACAGCGACGGAAGCGCCGCGCGCGGCGGAAGATGGGGTGAAACGGGGCGATGCGCGCATCGTCGGGACTCTTGTGGATGAGGTGTTATAGGCAAGTAAATCACCTCCCCTGATCCTTGTGAGGTGCCAGAGGTCATATGGACAATGGCCCTATCCCTGACGTCGGAGGAAGGGCGCTTCCACCGGATCGCGCGGTGCGCGATATACTCACCCGGCTGCGCCGCGTTAGCTGGCGTCCCACCCGAACTTCGAGATGAGATTGATGCGACCGACGATGATCGCTGCGTGCCTCGCGCTCGCCCTGCCCCTCGCCGCCACTGCCCAGACCGCCCCGCCGGCCGAAGGCAAGTCCAACGACAAGGGCGCCGAACTCACCTACACCTGCCAGGGTTGCCACGGCGTGACCGGCTACAAGAACGCCTACCCGAACTACCACGTGCCGCGCATCGGCGGGCAGTCGCAGCAGTACCTGGTCAATGCGCTGACCGAATACAAGAAGGGCACGCGCAAGCATCCGACCATGCAGGCGCAGGCGACGAGTTTCTCCGACGCGGACATCGCCGCGATCGCCGCGTACCTGTCCAGCCTCAAGCCCAACCATAAGAAGTGAGCCCTGCCATGACGACCCTGCGACTCCCGGCCGTCCTGGCCCTGACCCTTGCCCTGGCTGCCTGCAGTGGCGGTGAAGCCCCGGCCGAAGGCCATGCCGCGCCCGAGCGCACCGGCCCGACCGAATCCTCCGCCGGCCTGCCCAAGGGCGTGATCGCCGATGGCGAGAAGGTCGCCACCACCGCCGGTTCGGGCGGCCAGGCCTGCGCCGATTGCCATGGCAAGGACGGCAACACCCCGCTGGACCCGAGCTACCCGCTGCTGGGCGGCCAGTACGCCGATTACATCGAGCACGCCCTCGTCGCCTATCGCGATGGCCAGCGCGAGCATGCGCTGATGAGCCCACAGGCCAAGGGCCTGACCGACAAGCAGATCGCCGATGTCGCGGCCTACTTCGCCAGCCAGCCGACCAAGCTGACCGACCTGTCGCACATGTAAGCGACGCGGCATCCCACGTGTCCACGCTCAGGCCCGCGAAAGCGGGCCTGATGCTTTGTGCAAGGCGAGTACGCCTCAGGGCGTGGGCGCGCCGTCCTGTTGGGCTTCGGCCTCGGCAGGCTTGGGCGCAGGCGGCGTGGTCAGGTCGCGCTGGTTCTCGAAGAGCTCGGGCTTGAACGGGATGTCGGGCGCAGGCCGCGCGCGCGCCGGCTGGTCGTGCACGCCGTTCTCGCCCGGCGCCAGGCCGCAGCCGCCACCGGCCTGCAGGATCGACACCACGCAGCTGATCTTGACCCGCCCCCCCGGCAGCGGGATCTCGAAGGCCTTGATGCCCTTGCGCACCCATTCCTGCAGCAGGGTTTCCGGCGGTCGCCAGATGCCATCGAACATGGTGCCGCGATAGTTGAGCGAAGGCCGCTTGAGCCAGGTGCCTTCCTTGTAGGGATCGGGAAAGCGGGGCTTGAAGCGGTCGTCGGCCAGGCGCGGACGGCCTTCCGCATCGAACAGGCCTGACCCGCCTTGCCCGGCCGGATTGCCGCGATCCCCACCGCTGGCCGCGCCGGCGCGATTGCGGTCTCCCAGCCCCCAGTCGTCACCGCGCCGGGGCGATGTCCAGCCGCTGTCGGCCGTGCGCGCCGCCTGCCCGGCCCCGCTGCCCGCTGCCTGCTGGCCCGGCTTGGGCGATTGCCCGGTCGCGCCCGGCAAGCCGGGGTTCGGCGTCGTGGCCGTGCGACCGGCCTCACCCGCGCGCGGGGTGGCGGGTGCAGAAGCGGCGGGTGCAGGCAGCGATGGCAGTGCGCGGGTCGCGGTGTCGGCCACGCGCACCTGCGCGCCCGGGGCGCGCACGGGCATCTCGCGGATACGCACCTGCGGGGCGGGTTCGGGCGCGGTCGGCAGCTCGCGTACCGGGGTGTCGAGCGCGGGCATGCTGACGATCTGCGGGCGCGTGGGCAATTGCAGGCTGCGCACTTGCGGCAGCGCCTCGGGAATCTCGCTTTCGCTGGGCGTCGCGCGTTGCTGCAAGGCCGGCAACGCGCGCGGCTGGATCGCCAGATCGCGCATCGGCGGCAGCTGGAAGCTGTCGGGTTCGGCCGGCCTATCGCTGACCTGCAGCGGCTGCTCGACCGCGGCTTCGGCGGCCTCGGCCTGCGCGGTGGTGGGCGTCGAAGCTGTCGCGGCCGGCGACGCAGCGGCGGCGGCCGACGTCGCCTCGCCTTGTCTGGGCGCCTGCCCGCCACCTGCGGGTTGCAGGTCGCCATCGGCCGCGGCTTCGCCACCCCCGGCCTCGCCCGGCGTGCCGAACCCGGTGATGCGGATACGCAGGGTTTCCTCTTCGCCCGGGGCCTGCAGGGCCATGAAGCGCAGGTACATCAACCAGACCAGCATCGCCGCGAACAGGAAATTGAACAGCAGGCTGGTGGCCGATGCGCCGTAGTGCAGCTTGCGCGGCTCCGCACGTTCGCGGCCCCAGCCTTGCCGGAACAGGCCGCGGAATTGCTGCCATCGACCTTGCGGGACATACGCGGCAGGCGGAGCTGGCCTCGGCTGGCGCGCCATCGCATCGATCAGTTGATCGCGCTCCGCGCCGGTCGCGGGCGTCAGGCGGCTGTCATCGTCCAGCCACGCTTGCCAGGTCGGCGTCGGCCCGGGCGCGACCGGACGAATCGACCATCCACGACGCCGCGCATTCAACAGGGCCAGCAGCTCCTCGCGCGTGGCCATCGCGGGTGAGGCTCAGGCCTGGCCGCGCGGCACGTAGGGCGCGTCGCCGCTGGCGTGGTCGGTGGCATCACGCACCGCCATCACCCCCGGCACCTTTTCCAGCAAGGTCTTCTCGATGCCCTGCTTGAGGGTGACATCCGCCATCCCGCAGCCATGGCAGCCGCCGCCAAAGCGCAGCACCACCACGCCATCGGCCGTCACCTCTTCCACCCGCACGTTGCCGCGATGCATGGCGAGCTGCGGATTGATCTCGTGCTCCACCACCCACATCACCCGCTCCACCAACGAGGCATCGGTCTCGGGCGCCACGCCCTTGATGCGCGGTGCGCGGATCTGCAGCTGCCCGCCAGTCGCCTTGTGCTCGTAATCGATGCGGGCGCCGTCCAGTGCGCTGGCGCTGCCGGCATCCACCCACAGGGTGAAGCCTTCGCAATCCACGGCCCATTCATCGCCCTGGAGGTCGTCGGGGCCGGCGAACTCCAGGCGCACGTCCGCGCGCGGGGTACCGGCGTGGATGGCGGACAGGCGCACGCCGAGGCCAGGCAACGATTCGCGCTCGATCAGCTTGCGGAAATGGGATTGTGCGGATTCGGTGATGTCGATCATGCGGGTATTCTAAGGGGCCACCCTGACTGCCGCCCGAGCGGGCGCGCCGTCTGCCCGCCTTGGAGTCCCGCATGAACGATTTGGTTCCCCTCGCCGATGCCCATTGCAGCCCCAAGCGCGGACAGGAACACCGCCTGACCGAGGCCAGCATGCGCGAGCTGATGCCGCAGCTGCCCGGCTGGGAGCGGGTCGAGGACGGGCAGGCCCTGTCCAAGACCTTCCGGTTCGACGATTACTACCGGACGATGTCGTTCGTGAACGCGCTGGCGCACATGGCCAACCGCGAAGACCACCACCCCGACTTGTCCGTGCATTACGACCGCTGCGTAGTGCGTTGGTCCACGCATGACGTGGGCGGCCTGTCGGAGAACGATTTCATCTGCGCGGCCAAGACCGAGCGGCTGGCTGCGTGAGGGTCGCAGCCGCCGGACTGGGGCTTGCGCTGTTGGGCGCACTGGTGGCCGCCCCCCGCGCAATCGGGCGATGACAAAGTGCTGGGTTCAGGAGGCTTCCTGAAGCTCAACCCAGCCGATCCAGCACCTCGCGCAGGTCCGCCGGCAGAGGCGCATCCAAAACGTATTCCACGCGCCCCTCGTCCAGCGAGAATCGCAGGCTGGCTGCATGCAGGAACAGCCGCTTCAGGCCTGCCTGCTCGCGCAACTTCTTGTTCACGGCGGCATCGCCGTATTTGTCGTCACCAGCCACCGGGTGGCCCAGGTGCTGGGCATGGACGCGGATCTGATGGGTGCGGCCCGTCTCGATGCGCGCCTGGCAATAGCTCATCCCGCCGCGCCGCTCCAGCACCCGGAAATGGGTGACCGACGGTTTGCCCGCCGGGCTGACCGTGACATGCCGCTCCCCGCCCTGCCGCAAGCCGACGTGCAACGGGGCCTCCACCGTCATCACTCCGTCCGGCATTCGGCCGACGAGGAGCGTCAGATACTGCTTTTCGATGCCGGCGCCGTGGTCCTCGCGCAGCAGGGCCTGCAGCTCGCGCAGCGCCGAGCGCTTCTTGGCGACGACCAGTAGGCCGGAGGTATCCCGGTCTAGGCGATGGACGAGTTCCAGCGTCTGCCCCGGGCGAAGCGCCCGCAAGGATTCGATGGCCCCGTGGTTGATGCCGCTGCCGCCGTGGCTGGCGAGTCCGCTGGGCTTGTTCAGCGCCAGCAGGCGGCTGTCCTCGAACACGATCGCGGCTTCCAGCGCGGCCAGCAGCCCCTTGGGCGGCGGCGCGGATTCTCCGGCTTCACTGAGACGCACGGGCGGGATGCGGACTTCATCCCCCGCCTCCAGCTTGCGCTCGGGCTTGGCGCGCCCCCCGTTCACCCGGACCTGGCCGCTGCGGACGATCTTGTAGATCAGCGAGCGCGGCGCGCCCTTGAGCTGGCCCAGCAGGAAATTGTCCAGCCGTTGACCCTCGCGATCCTCCGGGACGCGGACGATGCGGGCGGCGGGACGGTCCTGGCCGGACGAGGTGATAGGCTCTGACATGAATAGATGAATGGATGAGGCGGCGACGGACGCCAGCATGCCGGCTTTTTGGTCAGGCGTCTGCCCTGGGCGCGAGACCGTGTTTATCTGTTACACTCGCCATGCGAAGCAAGCTACTGATTCTTGCAGGATTTTCAGGCCGAAAGCCGGGGTCCGCGGGGTTCGGGCGAAGCGCAGCCACTGCCCCCGGGGCAGCCACGCCAGCGAACGCCAGACGGTGGAACAGATCGCACGTCGTCCCAGGGCGGCGTGAAAGAACGCAGTCCCGCCGCTTGCGATGTACCTGCAGGCGTCGGCCCAAGAGTTGCATACAACAAGCGCTCCCGCGGCCCGCCGTGGTGTTGCAGCGCTGGAAAACTTCAGGCGACGGCCTGCGCGATGCGCGGCCAGCGCCCAGCGGTGACCAGAGGCGAAACGCCCGGCGTTCCGCGTGCAGATGCGCGCAAGGAACGAGCAATGAAACGCATGCTGATCAATGCGACGCAGGCGGAAGAACTCCGCGTCGCGATCGTCGATGGACAGAACCTGTACGACATCGACATCGAGCAACCCTCGAAAGAGAACAAGAAGTCCAACATCTACAAAGGCAAGATCACCCGCCTGGAGCCCTCGCTCGAGGCCGCCTTCGTCGATTACGGCGCCGAGCGCCACGGCTTCCTGCCGCTGAAGGAAATCTCACGCGATTACTTCCAGGCCGGCGTGGACCACAACAAGGCCAACATCAAGGAACTCCTGCGCGAAGGCCAGGAGGTCGTGGTGCAGGTGGACAAGGAAGAGCGCGGCAACAAGGGCGCGGCCCTGACCACGTTCATCTCACTGGCCGGCCGCTACATGGTGCTGATGCCCAACTCGCCCACCGCCGGCGGCGTGTCGCGTCGCATCGAGGGCGAAGACCGCGCCGAGCTCAAGCGCGCGATGGACGCGCTGGCGATCCCGGACGACATGGGCGTCATCATCCGCACCGCCGGCGTCGGCCGTGACGCCGAAGAGCTGCAGTGGGACCTGGATTACCTGCTCTCGGTCTGGCGGGCGATTGCCGAAGCCGCGCTCGCCAAGCCCGCGCCGTTCCTGATCTACCAGGAATCGCGCCTGATCATCCGCGCGCTGCGCGACTACATGCGCGCCGACATCGGCGAGATCCTGGTCGATACGCCCGAGATGTACGAGGAGGCGAAGGAGTTCGTCGCCCAGGTGATGCCGCACAACCAGCGCAAGCTCAAGCACTACACCGACGACACCCCGCTGTTCAACCGCTTCCAGATCGAATCGCAGATCGAATCGGCCTACGAGCGCGAAGTGCGCCTGCCCTCTGGCGGCGCGCTGGTCATCGACCAGACCGAGGCCCTGACCGCGATCGACGTCAACTCCGCGCGCGCTACCCGCGGCGGCGACATTGAGGAAACCGCGTTCAACACCAACCTGGAGGCGGCCGATGAAGTGGCCCGCCAGCTGCGCCTGCGCGACCTGGGCGGCCTGGTGGTGATCGATTTCATCGACATGTCCAGCAACAAGCACCAGCGCGAAGTCGAGAACCGCCTGCAGAACGCGTTGAAATACGACCGCGCCCGCGTGCAGATCGGCCGCATCTCGCGCTTTGGCCTGATGGAGATGTCGCGCCAGCGCCTGCGTCCCTCCTTGGGCGAGAACAGCCAGATCGTGTGCCCGCGCTGCGAAGGCCATGGCCGCATGCGCAGCGTGGAATCGCTCAGCTTGTCGATCATCCGCGTCGCCGAAGAACACGCGATGAAGGACAACACCGGGCAAGTGCTGGTGCAGGCGCCGGTGGAGATAGCCAACTACCTGCTCAACGAGAAGCGCGCCGCGTTGGCCGAGATCGAACGCCGCCACGACGCGCCGATCGTGATCGTGGCCGATGAGCAGCTGCACACGCCGCACTACGAGGTCACCCGCATCCGTGAAAACGAGATGGGCGAGGAAACCTCGCGTCCCAGCTACCACCGCGGCACGCCTCGCAAGCTGCCGACGCATGCGCTCAACAAGTCGCACTTGAACATCCCCGATGCCCCCGCGGTGAAGAACGTGAAGCCGGCCCAGCCCGCGCCGATCCGTGCCCCGCGCGAAGAGGCCCCGGCGCCGGCGCCGGTCGCAGCGCCCACCAGCCAACCGCGCCAGGCCGCGCCGCGTCCCAAGGCCGGTTTCCTATCCAAGGTGATGCAGTTCTTTGCCGGTGCGCCGGCAGCCGCGCCCGTTGCCGAAAGCAGCGAGCGCAACGACGAGCGCAAGGGCCAGCGTGGCGGCAAGCAGGACCGTCGCAACGGTCCGCGCGATGCGCAGGGCCGCAATGGCGGCAACCGCAACGAGGCCCGTGGTGATCGCGGTGACCGTGCTGGCAAGCAAGCGCAACAGAACCGCCAGCCCAAGGACAAGGACGCGCAAGGCAGCGAACAAAAGAGCGCAGGCAAGCAACAGCAGCGCCGCGAGCGCCCTGCCCCGCAAGACGCCGCAGCCGATGCCGGCAAGCAGGCCCAAGCCGCACAGGCTGTGCCCGCCCAGCAAAACGACGCCCCCGGCGACACCGACGGCAGTCAGGAGCAGTCCTCGCGCCGCCGCAACCGCAACCGCCGTGGACGCCGCAGCGAGGGTGGCGATGCTGCAGCCGCAGTGACAGCCGTGACGGAAGCCGCACCTGTCACCGAATCGACCGATGCCCCGGTGCAGGCGGTGGATTCCGCGCCTGCCGCGCCAGCCTCCACCGATACCGCGCTGGCTTCCGCCGAAGTGGCCGATGGCAATGCCGAGAACGATGGCGATGTGAATGCCGATGGCAGCCGTCGCCGCCGCGGCCGTCGCGGTGGCCGTCGCCGTCGCCGTGGTGCGGGCGCCGATGTCGCCGCCGAAAGCCAGGCCGAGATGGACGCACTGGCCGAGAGTGACGACGCCACGCCGCTGGCCGCCAATGGCAGCCAGCCCGAGTTCGACTTCGATACCGCCACCCCCGAGCCGAACGCGCCTGCCCCCCTGGCCTCGGTCGATGCCGGGAAGTCGGATGTCCCGGCAGCGGCCAAACCCGCCCAAGCAGAGGTC